>OFGN01000427.1_pt1 | contig 46638 bp, 47 predicted proteins | sample 1521821 | NCBI WGS metagenome assembly OFGN01 (sample SAMEA3504094, study PRJEB24116) | mouse gut metagenome | biome: mouse gut; feature: mouse-associated habitat; material: faeces | place: Denmark | collected 2011
TGGAGTTCAGACGTGTGCTCTTCCGATCTATGTTTATGCCCTTTTCGTACTTTTCGTTAAAGCCGTAAGTTTGCTTTTTGTACTTGAACTCGGGCAGGGTATCCAACTGAACGTTGTGCAAACTCTTGAATATGCTTGCGTCCACGTCGGGGTTGCGGCTGCGGAAATCTTTAATCAGCCTTTTAACGTCCTGCCGCGCAGACTGCCCCTGCTCGCCCAAGGAAAGGTTTTCGGTAAGCTTGCACGCGCAGGCTATAAATTTAAGCCCGTTATACTCCTGCCAACGCACTATTTCGTCATCGAGCACGCAGTACAGCGGGCGGATAAGCTCCATTCCCTCAAAATTGGCGCTCTTGATTTTTGGCATCATTCCCTGTATCTGACCGCCGAACAGCATTGACATAAGCGTGGTTTCAATAACGTCCGACATATGGTGCCCCAAGGCGATTTTATTACAGCCCGACTCCTTTGCCCGCGCGTATAAAAATCCGCGGCGCATACGCGCGCAAAGATAGCACGGGTGTTCGCCGCCAATCAAATCGTTCACGTCGAAAATGTCGGATGCGAAGATTTTTGCGTCGATTTCCAAAAGGGCTAAATTGCTCTGTATAAGCTGCAAATTTTCGGCGTTGTATCCCGGGTTCATCACGATATATTCCGCGTCGAATTGAATTTCGGAGTGTCTTTTAAGCTCCTGCACGCACTTTGCAAGAAGCATAGAATCCTTGCCGCCCGAAACGCAGACGGCGATTTTATCGCCCTCTTCAATAAGCTTATACTGTTTTACGGCTTGCAGAAATTTGTTCCATATGCCTTTGCGGAATCTCGTTATTATACTGCGCTCGACAGCCCCGCAGGGGGTGAGTTGCTTTGCCATAAATCAGTCTTCTTCCGCGTGCTCATCCTCTTCGTGCGGAGCGGGAAACTGCGCCTTGTCGTATGCTATTCCGTTTTTATCGTAATAGTCTTTAATAGCCGCGCGTATAGCTTCCTCGGCAAGTACCGAGCAGTGCAGTTTATGCGCGGGCAAACCGTCCAACGCCTCGGCAACCGCCTTATTGGTAAGCTCCAACGCCTGCGCAATAGGCTTTCCCTTAATCATTTCGGTAGCCATAGAGGAGGAAGCTATTGCGCTTCCGCAACCGAACGTATTGAATTTGACGTCGGTTACTATATCCCCGTCCACCTTGATGTAAATTTTCATTATGTCGCCGCATCTGGCGTTGCCGACTTCACCTATGCCGTCCGCGTCGTCAAGCTTGCCCACGTTGCGCGGGTTAGTGAAGTGGTCCATAACTTTTTCGCTGTATAATGCCATAAAAACTCCTTTCTTGCAAAACTTTTTAATAGCGGTTTTGCCCGCTTCGTCTATTTAATACTTTAAGTTAAATGAGGTGCGGTCTTTCGCCCTTTTCCAGCCCCTCCCAGACGGGAGAAATGGAGCGTAGATATCCAACGACTTTGGGCACTTCCTCTATTATAAAATCAACTTCTTCCTCGGTGTTGTACTCCGAAAGGCTAAGCCTGAGCGAGCCGTGCGCCACCTCGTGCGGGAGCCCGAGAGCGAGAAGCACGTGCGAAGGGTCCAAAGAGCCGGAAGTACAAGCCGAGCCGGACGAAGCGCAAATGCCCTTTGCGTCCAATAACAGCAACAAGCTTTCGCCCTCTATCCCCTCGAAACAGATATTCACGTTGTTGGGCAGTCTGTTTACCCTGTCGCCGTTGAGGCGCGAGTGTTCAACCTTTGTAAGCCCCGCAATCAGCCTGTCCCTTAAAGCCGCCTCCCTCTTCATATTCTTTTCAAGATTTGCAACCGCCTCTTTTAAAGCCGCCGCCATACCGCTTATGCCCGCTAAATTTTCGGTGCCCGCGCGGCGGTTGCGCTCCTGCGCGCCCCCCTCTATAAGGTTTTGGAGAGCCACGCCCGTGCGGCAGTAAAGAAAGCCCACGCCCTTGGGTCCGTGGAATTTATGCGCCGAACAGGACAGCATATCCACGTTGTCGCTTATAACGTTCACGGGAATATGCCCCACCGCCTGCACCGCATCGGTGTGAAAAATTACCTTGTGCGCGCGGCACACTTCGCCTATTTCTCTTACGGGAAGCACGGAGCCGACCTCGTTGTTGGCGTACATAACCGATACGAGAGCCGTATCGGGGCGGATAGCCGCCTCCACCTCTCCCGCGGTGATATTGCCGTGCGAATGCACGTTTAAATAGGTAACCTCGAACCCCTCTTTTTCCAGCTTCTTTAAAGTGTGGAGTACTGCGTGATGCTCGAAAGCCGTGGATATTATGTGCTTTTTGCCCTTGGCAAGCCCGCCGTACGCCGCCGAGCGTATAGCCTGATTGTCCGCCTCGCTTCCGCCCGAAGTAAAATAAATTTCGTTGGGCTTTGCGCCTATGCAGGCGGCTATTTCGGCGCGCGCGCGAACCAGCGCCTCCTTTGCAATTTGCCCAACGGTGTGCAGAGAGGAAGGGTTGCCGTACACCTCTTTATAGTAACGCGCCATTGCCGCAATTGCAGTATCGCTCATTGCGGTTGTAGCCGCGTTGTCTACGTATATAGTCTTTGCCATTGATTTTTATATCCTACCGAATTAGTATGAATTTATTATAATAAATAATTCCTATCAAGTCAATAGGAATTAACGCACATTTGAAATTTTTTGCAAAAAAGCGTTCACGCCGTTTTGCGTGAACGCTTTCCAATATTATTTGCCTTAAATCATTTGCCGTATATTCCCGTAAACTTTATTGAAAATTCAACGGCGTTATCCGTCAAATCGAGGGATATATAATTGTCGCCGTTCGCGTCCGCGCCGTCGGGGTTATCGAATAGCGCGGTATCGGTATAAGAATTAGTATTACCGTTATACGCGCCTAAATTGGCGACGCCCGCGGCGGTCAAATCTATTTCAACCGTCTGCGTTGCGGCGGTAAGCGTAACGGTTTTTGATACCGTGTTTATTGCACCGTTTGCAACGATATTAAAGTTTAGCGTTACGCTTTGCCCATCGCTTCCCGAAACCTCCAACGGCAAGTTTTGTTACGGGCGGCTTTTCTTCGCCCTGCACGTCTTTTTGTTTCCCGCACACGCATATTCCGTCCGCATTGTAACTGTGCGAAGCGTAATTTTTTTCGTTGCAATCACTGCAAGTCTGATAGTGTCTGTCGCCCTCTTGCGTATAATTTTGCGACCAAACGTGCGAGTGCGTTTGGTTGCCGTTTCCGCAAGCGGCAAGCGATACCGTACCCGCCGCCACGCATACGGCGGCAATAAACGCAGAAATTATTTTTTTCATATCTTGCTCCTTTTCGGTTGTAGTTATAGTGTACTTTTACTACTTTTAAATATTTGATTTAAAACGACCGTTATGGTATATTTAAAGGGCAAAATCAAGTCAATTTTTCGTTAAAAAAGTAATTTTTTTGTGTTGTAGTAAAAGTACACGTTTACTACAATATTTAAAAAAAGGAGCAAAGCTTTAACGCTTTGCTCCTTTTTTTATTTAATTTTCGCTTTCGTAATGGCAATCGGAATACTGTGTAGGGGGCATCGTTTCGCCTTCGCCGACCCATACGCAATTGATTACGTTACCCTTGCCGTCAATTACGCAGTAACGACCGCTCTTGGGGCAGGTATCGCCGCAATTTAATCTCATATTCTACCTCCGTAAAGGTAGTATGCGACGCTTAGGCAAAATTATGCCCCCGCGAGCTATTTGGTTTTATACCATTATAAAGAGAAACGCACTCCCTAATTTATTTTAACAGGTCTGCAAGAGTTTTTGAATTTAAAAAATTCATAATGACCTCGTCAAGCTCTTTCCACAGCGGCAACGTAAGGCAGTTGCAGGCGTTTTCGCACTTGCCGTCCAAACAGGACACGGGTGCAAGCGAGCCTTCCGCCGCGGTTATAATTTCCGCCACGGTATACTCGTCTGCCGAACGCGCAAGCTTGTATCCGCCTAGCTTGCCGCGCGCGGAAAGGATAAGCCCCGCCGCCGAAAGCGCCGACACCGTGGCTTCGAGGTATTTTTGCGACTCCTTAACCCTTTCGGAAATATCCGCAAGGGGGATATTGGAGCCGTCGTTATGCTGAGCCAAATCGAGCATAACTTTAAGGGCGTTTCTGCCCTTTGTCGCAATGAACATAAAAACCTCTCTTACTTACCTTTAAACGCTCAACCGCCGTACTCTATCATCTTTTCTATACACTTAACCGCGGCGGCGCGCAACCCCTCTTCCATTAAAATTTCTTCGCCGCCTACCCCGCGCAGGCAGTCGTAAACGTCGGCAAGCGTGGTAACGCGCATATTGTGGCAAACAAGGTCCTTGGAAAGGGGATAAAATTTTTTATCGGGGCAGGCAAACTGCAAGTGCTGTACAATTGCGTTTTCCGTACCTATTATAAACTCTTTTGCCGCAGAAGCCTTGGCAAAATCGGTTATGCCCGAAGTAGAGCCGACGTAGTCGGCGTGCTTTACAACCGAAGGACGGCACTCGGGGTGAACCAAAAACAACGCGTTCGGGTGTTCCCTCTTAGCCGCGAGCACGTCCTCTTCGTCCATTCTTGCGTGCGTGGGGCAACCGCCCGAAAGCAGCTTGAAATTCTTTTCAGGCACCTGCGCCTTAACGTAAGAACCGAGATTTATATCGGGAATAAACAGAATGTTCTTTTGCGGAAGCGCTTTGCAGATTTTCACCGCCGAGGAGGAAGTAACGCACACGTCGGCAATTGTTTTAAGTTGCGCCGTGGTGTTGATATACGCCACTACCGCGTAGTCGGGGTAAAGCTTTTTAACCGCCTCTATTTCTTCCCTGCCGAACTGCTCCGCCATAGGACAGCCCGCCGAGGGATTGGCAAGGTAAACCCGCTTTTGCGGGGAAAGCATTTTAACCGTTTCCGCCATAAAGCGCACGCCGCACATTATAACGTTTTTGTTGGGCGCTGTTTTCGCCTTTACCGAAAGCGCGTAGCTGTCGCCGCAGTAGTCGGCTATTTCGCAGATTTCCTCCGCCATATAGCTGTGCGCAAGGATACAGGTATCCGTATCCCGCTTTAATTTAAAAATTTCGTCCTGTAATTCTCTTACCGTCATATTATCGGTGATTATACCATAACCGCGCTGAAAGGTCAACGCTTTATTTATTTTGCGCCGTCTTTTTTTGCCGCCGTCTTTTTGGGCGCGGCGGTCCTCTTTGCCGCGGTTTTTTTTGCGGCGCCCTTAGCCTTAGGCGTAAGCCCCTCGGGCACTTCGGCTACGGGCACGTGGGACAAGTCGGTCTTTGCCACCTTATGCGCGCGCTTTATGCGGTTTAACTCCTTCTTTTCCTTTTGCAACTCCTCCTCCGTACTCTCGCGGTAAGGAATTTCCAATACGATTGCTTCGTACGGCTTCAAAGTAAAACTCAGTTTGTACTCCCTGCCGTTGCACAGAGCTTTTTCCGCCGTTACCGCCATATCCCCGCCGTCGAAGTAGGTGGAGAACACGCGCCTATACTCGCCCGCCACGGGCGCGCCCACGCCGTAATTTTCGTAGGTCATAGGCGTCATATTGCACACGAATATCAGTCCGTCGTTGTAATTCCAAGGGTTGCGGCGGATAAAAGCGAATATCGAGCGCTGTACGTCGCCGCTCTCTATCCACTCGAACGACTGACTGTTTGTGTCGTTGTGCAGTACCTGCCTTTCCTTATACAGGTGAAGAAGCGCGCGGTAACACTCCATAACGCTCTTGTGCGCGGGGTCGTCGCATAGGTGCCAATCGAGGCTGACCTTATAATACCACTCGTTGATTTGCGCGAAGTCCTGACCCATAAACAGCAATTTTTTGCCGGGGTGCCCCATCATCATCGTGTAGAAACACTTCAATCCGTTAAGCTTGTCGGAATGATAGCCGGGCATCTTGGTGTACATACTGCCCTTGCCGTACACAACCTCGTCGTGCGAGAGCACAAGCTGGTAATGCTCGTTAAATATGTATTCGAAGGTGTGCGTCATTAAAAAATGGTGATACTTGCGGTAGACGGGGTCCTTTTTTATGTAGCTCAACGTATCGTTCATCCAGCCCATATTCCACTTTAAGCCGAAGCCCAAGCCCCCCTCCTTGGCGGGCGCGGTGATACCGTTTATTATAGAGCTGTCCTCGGCGATTATAAACGCGTCGGTACGCGAGCGCAACACGCTGTTCAAATGACGGAAAAACTCGAAGCTTTCCAAATTCCAATCGCCGCCGTCCTTATTGGGGCGCCACTCGCTTCTGCCGAAGCTGGAATACAACATTGCCGCAACGGCGTCGGCGCGAAGCGCGTCGATATGGTATTTATTCACCCAGAAAAACGCCGAAGCTATCAAAAAGTTGGAAACTTCGGGTCTGCCCAAATCGAACGCCTTGGTGCCCCACTCGGGATATTCGGCGCGCAGGGGGTCGGCGTACTCGTACAGCGGCGTGCCGTCGAAATTGGCAAGCGCAAACTCGTCCTTGGGGAAGTGCGCGGGCACCCAATCCAATATTACGCCAATACCGTGCCTGTGCATATAGTCGACAAAATACATAAAGTCCTGCGGGGAGCCGTAGCGCGCCGTGGGGCAGAAGTAGCCCGTTACCTGATATCCCCAGCTGGGGTCGAACGGATACTCGCATATGCCCATTACTTCAACGTGGGTATAGCCCATATACAGCACGTATTCGCACAGCTCGTGCGCAAGGCGGCGGTAGTCCAGAAACTGGTCCTCGTCCCACCACATTTCCGTATTCTTTTTCCAACTGCCGAGGTGCACCTCGTACACAGCCATAGGCTTGGCAAGGTAGTTTTCGCCCTTCTTTGCCTTTAAATACTCGCCGTCCCCCCACTCGTAGTCCGAGAGGTTTGTAACGACAGAGGCGTTTGCGGGGCGCTTTTCGCTGCCGAACTCATAGGGGTCGATTTTATACACCTCGCTTCCGTCGGCGCGCACGATTAAAAACTTGTACTTTACGCCCTCGCACATACCGGGGACGAACAGCTCCCATATGCTGTCGTCCACCTTTTCCATAACGTCGCTCCACGGCGTCCAGCCGTTGCCGTCGGATACCACGCAAATGGCGCGGGCGTGCGGCGCCCATACTACGAAGTGAGTGCCGCGCACACCGTCTATTTCGCGTATATGCGCGCCCATTTTTTCGTAAAGCTCGTAGTGAGTACCGTGGTGAAACAGGTATCTGTCAAGCTCCCCGAAAAACCTTTTTTCCTTTTCCATATTCAAATTACCCCCTATATATCCTTGATTTAATACAAATTTTAATCTTTAAACGACTTGGTGTAAACGCAACCGCTCTTGGGAGGAAGCGTTAAAAACGTTCTGCCGAACTTTACTTCCGCCGCGTAAGGCAATTCGCTCTCCTCCGCGCCGACTGCGTACGCAAGCGTTAAACTGTCGGTCCGTTCGCCCGTAATAAGCCAGGAGGGAACGCTGAGCGACACCTGCTTTTCACTGCAATTTATACACACAATCGCGCAGTCCTCCTTATCGAAACGGGCGTATATTATATAGCCGTTGCCCGCGTCCAGCGGCATAAGACTGCCCGTCTTTAAACAGTGAATACGCTTTCTGAGTGCGATTGCGCTCTTGTGTACGTCGTAAGTTTCCCAATCTTCCCTGCCCCAGGGGTACGTTCTCCTGTTGTCGGGGTCGGTCCAGCCTACAAGCCCCGCCTCGTCGCCGTAATACAGCGCGGGACTGCCCGTCCAGGTCATCTGAATTAACACGGCAAGGTAAAAAATCCGCTTGTCCACGCCCTCGCCCGCTGCCTCGGAACCCATTGATTTCAACGTGCCGACGCACCTGTTGGTACGCGTTAAAAAGCGGGAATGGTCGTGATTGGAAAGTTGGTTTATGGCGCTGTCCAACGCGGGACGGGGCAGGCGCGCTCCGTTTTTGAGCATAGCGTCGAAAAACGCTTTGCCGTCGTGCAGTTTGTTATAATCGAAAGAAGAGGAGTGCTTTTCCATACCCGTCAAAAACCAGGTTACGGGCTCCATAAAAGCGTCGTAATTCATAACGCTGTCCCACCCGCCGCCGTTAAGCCATTGCGAGGGGTCGCCGTAGTGTTCGGCAAAGATAAACGCCTGCGGGTTTGCGCCGCGCACCCTGTCTTTGAAAGTTTTCCAGAATTTATGGTTGAACTTCGCGCTGTGCCCCAAATCGGCGGCGACGTCCAGCCGCCAGCCGTCCACGTTGTAGGGGGCGGAAACCCACTTTTCGCCTATTCGGTAAACGCTTTCGCACAGCCGCTCGCTCTTTTCGTAATTGAGCTTGGGCAGAGTTTTATATCCCCACCACCCCTCGTACTCGCTGTCCGCAACGCGCGGCTTATCGAATTTGAAGTAACTTCTGTAAGGGCTGTCTGTCGATTGAAACGCGCCCTTTTCGTAGCCCTCTTTGTTGAGGTAAATGCCCTCCCTGTCCAGCCATTTATGGAAAGAACCGCAATGGTTGAAAACGCCGTCTACAACCACCTTTATTCCCAGGGAATGCATCTTTTCCACAAGGCGGGCAAAGTACTCGTTGGACTTTTCCAGATTGGTTTTATCCGTTACCCTGCGTATATATTTGGGGGCGTAGCCGTTGTGCTTTTCCCAGCCCTGCATACAGTGAGCCACGTCGTTTTCTATAACCGCGAGGTGCGGGTCGATATAGTCGTAGTCCTGCGTGTCGTACTTGTGGTTGGAGGGAGAAACGAAAAGGGGATTGAAGTACACCGCCTCCACGCCCAAATCTTTAAGGTACTCCAACTTTTGCTCCACGCCCTGCAAATCGCCGCCGTAAAAGTTGTTTACGTCCATAGTTTCGGGCAGTTTAAACCAATCGCACACCTTGCGCGAGTGCCCGCCCGTGTAATAGTACTCGTTGTACTCAACGTCGTTGGAAGGTTCGCCGTTGCAGAAGCGGTCGCAAAAAATCTGATAGAACACCCTGCCCTTAGCCCAATCGGGCACCTTGCTGCCTGGGACGAACGAAAAATCGTACTCGTCCTGATTGTTGTTTACCGCGCCGAGGCGGTTATAATAGAGCTCGTCATCGTCGTCTACAAGCTTAAAGTAATAACTTACCGGCTTTTGACCGCAGGTGAACGTTATTGAATAATAGTCGAACGTTTCGCACTTTTGCGGAAGGCGTTTCATTGCCCTCGTTCTGCCGTTGATTACGACGTACGCATTATTTACGTCGTTTTTCAGCGTGCGGAACGTCAACGTAACTTTATCGCCCGCCGCAGGCTCGTAAGGCGTTTTAAAGCTTTGAGTTTCATCGGTGAACAGCGCCTGTCTGTTTATCATTGCTACCTCTTTATACTACCGCGCGCAAAAGCGCGCTTTGCTTATTTAAAAAAATTGTACCACACAAGGCGGTTAAAGTCAATAATATGTCTAAAATATGGCAGGCGCTTTAAGCGCGGAAATTGCCGTTTCCGTTGACATTGTATTGCGGCTGTGATAATATTTAATTGCATTAAATAAACATATAATAAAACGGTGAAAATATAATGTGTGAAACGCAGACAGAAGAAAAACAGCCCGAAGAGCAACCTAAGCAGGCGGAAGCAATTTCCGCCGAGCCCGCCGTAACGGACGGCGACGCTTCGCCCCCCGTTCCCGTTGAAAACGGGAAAAAGGGCAAGCGGAAAATTAAGTTTACAAAGCCGACTAAAAAACAGGTGTTGCACGAAATAGCGACCTGGCTTTTAATGACCGCGGGCACTTTGCTGGTTGCCGCGGGCGTATACTTTTTTAAAGCCCCCAACCACTTTGCAACGGGCGGCGTAAGCGGTATTGCAATAGTTATAGAAAAGTTTGTACCGCTTAACCAATCCACGCTTGTAATGATTATTAACGTGGGCTTGCTAATACTCGGGCTGATATTTTTGGGCAAAGGCTGTACGGCGCGCACCCTTTACTGCTCGCTTATGTACTCCGCCGAAAATATGCTGTTGGAATATCTTTTACCCATAAAGAATATTCCCGGCGCGGTTGCCACCGAACTTGCAAACGGCGCAATGCAGTACACGCTTACAAACCAGCCGCTGATGGAGCTTGTATACGCTATGCTTTTAACGGGCATAGGCAGCGCCATTTTATTCAATTGCAGGGCTTCCTCAGGCGGAACGGACATAGTAGCGCTCATACTTAAAAAGTTTACCAAGCTCAACACTGGCAAGGCGTTGCTTATAACCGATTCCTTAATAGCGTTTTCCACCTTCTTCATTTTCGGCGCGCAGGCGGGTCTGTTTTCGATACTCGGTCTGTTCTCCAAGGCGTTTATTATAGACGGCGTAATCGAAAACATAGGCAAGAGCAAGTACATTACCATCATCACCTCAAAGCCCGAACAAATAGCCGAATACATATTAACGACTATGAAGCGCGATTTTACAAGCTACAAGGCGACGGGCGGATATACTGGCGCGGAAAAGACGGTTATGATTACCGTTTGCAAGCGCGGCGAAGCTTTAAAGCTGAAATATATGGCTAAAAAACTCGACCCCGTTTCCTTTATTATTATAACAGACGCAAACGAAATACTCGGCAAGGGCTTCCGAGAAACCCCTTAAATTTCAAGGTAAAAATAAGCGTCCCGCGCAATATTGCGCGGGACGCCATTTTTTATTTACTTACTTCTTCCACTCCATTTCAACACTGCCTATATAGGTGGTGTTGTCGCCGGTTGTGCCCGTGTTCATAAGACAGAACCCGCCGTTTGTGTTAGCAGTAATGTTTGCCGTAAGGTCAACCTTTTCCGCATATCCGTTAACAACCGCCGTCGAAGGCTGGGGCTGACTGCTTTCCGCCTTAACGCGCAACTTGCCGCCCTCCGTCCATATGCGCACCGTACACTCGGTAAGGAAGCACGACGTTTTTACAGGCTCGCAAATTTCCTTGCTCTTGCCGTCCTTATGCTCCATAAGAACAAACTCGCACGAGTCGCCGCTGGTGCGGTAAATGCGCACGCCGAAGCCTGTCAGCGTAGTCGTATCGAACTTAATCATTATATCCATATACTGATAGTCCGAACCGAAGCCCTGCGCCGCGGTTTTACCGGGTGCAAGCTTGACCGTAACGTCCATATCGCCGAAGCTTTCGCCGAGCGGCGTATACATTACGCGCGCGCCGCGTCCCGTATGATAAAGACCGGTGTAGTCGAGGAAGCCGTTCTTTGCGCCCGTTCCGAAATTCCAGAAATTAGTGTTTGCGGCAATCTGGTCCGCCACCATCTGAGGCGTCCACTTACCCGCAACTTTCGCAGAATACTTGGTGCTTACTTCCGTTCCGTCCAGAGGGATATAATCAGCCTGCGTATCCGCGGGGCAATAGCCGTCCGTCGTCCAGAAGCCCTGTTTAATCGCCGTTTGGTTGCCCGCATAGAAGTTAGCAAAGTTTTCCACAAGCTTAGTCGTTTCGGCTATGCCTTCCGCCGTTACAGGCGTAGAAGCCACCACCGTATGGGGCGCGCCGTAGTCGGAACGTATATGCTTGCTTTCAACCGTTACTTTGAGATACTTGCCCACGTACGCCCTGGTAAGAGGAATTTGCTTTAACGGCGTATCTCCTCTGCCTACCGCAATCGTAATGGGATTGCTTCCCTCGGCGTCGTCGCAAACCGCCCAAACTATTCTCGACATATCCGCGCGCGTACCGAGGTCGAGCGTATAGTCTACCTTTGCGGTGCCGTCCGCGTTCTGTGTGAGCGTGGGTTCGGCAGTAAACTCGGGAGCCGCCAATATCGAGGGCTTAACGGTAATTTCAACCGCCGCTTCGTGTCCCATTGCAGAGGTGCCGTTTATAACTACTTTAAGAGTTTCGTCCTGTCCGTTCAACGCCTCTTTCAATTCAACCCTGCAAGTGCCGTCGGTCGTATTCTTCGTAAGGGTTACGTATTTTTCGTATTCGCTGTTTTCAAGCGACCAATTTACGTCGGAGGTGTAAGGAGTGTTCTGCGGTCCGCTTAAAGTATAACTTAAAACGGCGCTTTCCTCCCCTTCCTTGCCGTATTCCAAAACTTTCTTGTCCGAGCTGACAGATATTTTAGTAGCCACGTTTTCCGCGCCGAGCTTGGTTACCAATTCCTTCTGTCCCAGAGGGTCCCAATCGTCCGTTCCACGCAGGAGGTTGTAAACGTTGTATACGGTTTCGCCGTTGTCGGTAAGCTTGTACGCCTTTAACAAATCGGTGCCCGTAATGTCCACGCCCGTATCGGGGCGCTTACCGCCCAAATCCATTTGTATGGGCTGTCCGTTGTGCGTTACGTTGGAGTAGTAACTTCTGAAAGTAGAGCCGTTTACGTCGCACCAGCCGATTTCGACGGGAACGGTGTAATCGTCCTCGAAACGGCAGTCTACCAACGTGTAAGGGCTGGAAGCCTTGGAGAGATACTGCTGTACTTTGTCGCCCACGTTGATGTGGCATATCTTCATTGTGCAGTCCAAAAGGGTTGCGCCGGAAGAGCTGTACCAGGGCTTGGAGCTGTAAAATTCGAAGTCGCATCCAAGATACACCGCCTTAGAAGAGCCGTTTAGCGCGTCGTCAGTGCTTTCCATATGACAGTTTACGTAAAGCGCGCGCTTGCTGTTGTTGAAAGGCATCATATTCAGGCGGCTTATAAATCTTACGTTTTCGGCATACAGCTTGTCGCCGTTGTAAGAAGCAATCTGCCCCTGAGTAACGTTGTTGGTTCTCTTGGGTCTGTTTAAAGAAGGATTCAAGGGATATTCCAAATCGACGTTGCAGTAGTCGCCGAAAGTAAGGTTTTTAAGCGTAAGACCGTCGCCCGTGATATTGAACATAGTCCAGTTGCCGCCGTCATACCCCTCGTTATGCCCGTAGTTTGCCGCAATTACAACGTTTCTCGCGTCGTCGGTAAGACCCGTGATGTGCAGGTTCTGGCAAGATTTTACTATGCCGAACGCCTCGGTAGTATTTGTTGAATCGGGGTTGTGTATCCAATAAACGTAAGGCGCGATATACACGTTCATAGGCTCGGCTTCCGTACCGTCGACAAGGTGGTCCATAGCCTGTTTAAAGGAATTGTAAACGTTATCGTAGCCTTCAATCTGTTCGTCAGAAAGCCTGCCGTCGATGTAAATGGATTTAGCGCCTATTTCCACCGTCTTTTCTTCCCCTTCATAGCCGTAGGTAAACGATTTACCGTCTTTTGCAAGGGTTACGGGGAATTGCCGCACTTCGTCCTTTAACGAGAATTTAGCGTAGAGCTGCGTATCCGCCGTTATCTTTGTATCGAAATCGAAAAGCGTTTTCAAACCGGCGTCTACGCACCAGCCGTCAAATTTGTATCCGTCCTTAGTCGGCGTCCAATCGTACGCCTTGCCGTCCTTTGCCACCGCCTGCTCCATAAGCTTGGAAGAGCCGTCAGCGCCGTAATACGTAACTGTAAACTTAACTTCGTCGGGCGTTGCAGTCCCAAACTTAGCATAAATTTTAACGTCCGAATTTATAGCCGTATCGAACTCGTAGGGAACGTTCATTTCGGTTGTGGTGTACCAATCGACAAAATCGTACCCCGACTTGGACGGCGTCCAATCGTACGCCTTACCGTTGGGACTTACCGACTGTTCCAATAAAACCGTCGTTCCGTCGCTGTCATAGTAAGTAACTGTATACTTACCCGTTCCCCCGTTAGGTTTCGTGCCCGCGCAACCTGCAAGCAGGGGAACGCAAGTCGCAACCGCAAGGGCTGTGTGCATCCATTTTTTCTTCATTTGTAAAACACCTCTTATCTTTTTTGACGGCAGTTCCCGCATAATGGGTAGTGGTCCTGCGAAACAAACCGCCTTATTATTATTGTACCCCCCCGTAATTATTTATGTCAATACTTATACATAATCTTTTTTTGAAATTTTATACTTTTTTGTTAGTTTTTATAATTCTAAATTGGTAAATTTTGTTAATTGCTTTAATAAGTTTGTTTCAAGCTGTCTTTTTAGGCAGATTGCCGTCAAGATAAAAACCGCCCGCGCATACAACGCACTCCCCATAGGCAATTAAAAAACTAAATTTTTAAAAGACGACAGAAAGGCTCTCGAACATTTTGTTCGAGAGCCTTTAACCCCAAATTATTCAGAAAGATAAATTGAAATTTTCCAAGCCCGCAATTTTTGCAGCCTCTTCCAAATACCATACCCAAAAGTGCTTTTCGCGTATAGCCCATTTATCATCGTCTTCGTCGGTGTAAGTATACGCGACGCACGCTTCTTTTGCCGCGTCCCTTTCGTATGAGTCTATATCGTCATCCGTCAAGTCGCTGTCCCACGGTTCCAAATATTGCTCGTCTTCCAAAGCTACTACCATCGCCGACCAAGCGGCGACAGCGGCGGAAGCGGCAGCTCCATACTGTTCGACGGATATCATAAAATTGTCGATAGTGGATTGTTTCCTTTCTGCCCGCAATTCTTTAACCTTAATTTTGCCGTCCAAGTATGCAAGGCTCTTATCAATTAAATTTTGCGGACTTTTATCGTTTGGGTCGACAGAACTATATATAGGCACTACCTTTTGCGCACAGGCGAGTGCAAGATGCGCGCGTTTTTTAAGCGGTTCCGTCAGCGACCGAGGCTTTAACGAGTCGCGTTTACGCGGTTCGATTTCACCCATAGTTTGCCAAATTTTTCGTCGTGCGGTTAAACTGAGTTTCCCGCTCTCCGCAATTTCTTTTTCCGCTTGTTTGAATATTTCAATACTATTCATTTAAAGCTCCTTATATAAATTACTGTTTATAATACAATTATAATAGCAAATATGATGTAAGAAAGCAAGCGGTTGAAAAATTTAGCTTGCTGCACTTATTGCGCTCTGCCGCATAAGTTCCGTTCGTTCTGCGTGGATTTTTTGACCACACAAAAAATAAACAAGCCAACAGGCGTGGCTGAACGCCACGCCTGTTCTATCTTGCTCGCGCTTTACCATAATTCGTTATGAGGACTACGATAACTGCTCGGGCGGTTTATATACGTTTTAATTTACTTTACAAGTTCAACTGCCTTTTTCGTAGCTTCCTTAATCTCTTCGGGGGTGCCTTTCATCATCCAGCTTCCGCCGCACGCGATAATTTTATCGTACGCAAGATATTCCAAAATATTTTCCGCCGAAATGCCGCCCGTAGGCATTATTTTAAGGTAGGGGAACGCCGCGCAAATAGCTTTAATCGTCTTTAAACCGCCGTAATTGGAAGCGGGGAAGAATTTAAGCGCGGTTAAGCCCTTTGCTATTGCCGCCATTGCCTCGGTAGGCGTTACAATGCCGGGGAGATAGAGCATACCGTGCTCGGCACAGCAGTCGGCAACCTCCGCCGAAAAGCCGGGGGATACTATGAATTTAGAGCCCGCGGCAATAGCCTTTTCGCATTGAGCGCGGTTAATAACGGTGCCCGCGCCCACAAACATTTCGGGGAATTTTTGCACGGTAAGTTTTATAGCCTCCTCCGCGCAAGCCGTGCGGAATGTTATTTCCGCGCAGGGCAGTCCGCCGTCGATAAGCGCCTGCATCTTGGGCAACGTTTCTTCGAGCGTGTTAAGCACCACTACGGGCACGATTTTCATTTTTTTAATCTGTTCGAGTTTCTGTTCGTTGGTCATTTAACAAACCTCCCTTATCAATTTGTTTAACGGCTATATTATATCACGCTATTTTTGCGATTGCAACATTCACAGGCAAAATTTTACCGCCCGCATAAATTTGCGGACGGCTTTTTTCACACGTACAATTCGCTTTGAATTTTAAAACTTATTAAAGGTATCTTTTCAGCTTTCTTTCAAAGCCCTCTTCCAGCGAAATAAGGTCTTTAAGCAGATTCTTTATATCCGTATTCATAATCTGTTCGCCGTCGGTTAAAGAAGTTTTGAGCGACGTAATACCGTTTACCGTGCCCTTAATCATCATCTGGGCGATGTTCTGTTTGGAATTGTCGTTTGCGGCGTTCATTTTGATTGCCGACCACATCATAGCCTTCTTTATGGGGGAGGGCTCCTTTAAATTGAGGTCGTATCTGGTTGCAAGGCTTGCCGCCTGCGAACAAATCTTTTCGTACTCCTCGTGTTCGCGCAAAAGCTCTTCCTTAATTTCTTCGTCCTCCACTTCGGGCAGAAGGTCGGTTATAGAAACCTGAGCAAGCTGTGCGTTACGGTAAATCTCCGCAAGTATTTCGCTGTCGCTTTTAAGATTATCCATTTTTATCTCCTTGATTTTTGTTACTATTACTTTGCGCCAAAAGCAAAATTATATTCATTTAAAGCAAAATCGCTTGACTTAAATTTTACATTATGGTATATTTAACGTCGAGCCGTTCGGAACGGGCTTTTTAAGTGCGCAAAACTTTCCGCGCCGCCTACGCCTTTGGCAAATACGGTATCCGACGAGACTGGTTAGAGGAGGACAAATTATGTACGCAATTTTCGAAAACGGAAACAAGCAGTATAAAGTTTCCGTAGGCGACGCCTTAAAGGTTGAAAAACTTAATGCGGCTGTGGGTGCAACGGTTACTTTCCCCGTTATTTTAACGGCGGACGAAAAAGGCATTCAGGTCGGCAAAGAAGTTGAAAAAACTTTGGTTTCCGCCGAGGTAGTTTCTCACGGTAAGGAAAAGAAGATTATAGTCTTCAAGTACAAAGCCAAGAAAAACGAGAGAAAGAAACAGGGACACAGACAGCCCTACACCTGCATCAAGGTTACGGCTATCGGCGAAGCTCAGGCTGAGAAGAAGTCGGCAAAGAAAGCCGCTCCCGCTAAGGAGAACGCGGAGGCAGTAACCGAAGCGCCCGCTCCCAAGAAGAGAACGACTAAGAAAGCCGAACCCGCTAAGGCTGCGGAAGCAACCAAAGCCGAGTAATTTTTAAAAGGAGCCAGAATGATGTTACTTATTAGATTATTCGCCCACAAGAAGGGCGGCGGTTCAACCGACAACGGCAGAGACAGTAACCCCAAATATCTCGGCGTAAAGCGCGCCGACGGTCAGAAAGTGCTTGCAGGCAACATACTTGTAAGACAGCGCGGCAGTAAATTCAAGCCCGGCAACAACGTAGGCATCGGCAAAGACGACACTTTGTTTGCCCTTGTAGACGGCACGGTTAAGTTTGAAAGAGTTGGCCGCGACGGTAAGCAGGTTTCCGTTTACCCCGTAGCAGAGTAAAATTTTTGTATTTAAAGCGAGAGCCTTAACGCCCTCGCTTTTATTTTTAAGGAGTTGTTTATGAACGTAACCCCCGTAACCGAAAAGGACTACCCCGCCTTTGAAAAGTTGTTTTGCTACTACTACGAAGAGCTTGACTGCGAGGACGAACCCCTCCACCTCTTCCGCGAATACGTGTTGCCCGATTTAAAGGCGAACCTGTTCGAGGCGGCGGCGGTTTTACAGGGGGAAACGCTTGCGGGCTTTATCATCTTTCAGACGGACGACGTTTTGAACGATTGGAATTTTAAGGAAGGTTGCGGCGACGTGCGCGAGCTGTACGTTTGCCCCGCGGCAAGGCGGCAGGGGCTTGGCTCCGCGTTGTTATCTTTTGCCGAAGAGCGGCTGTGGCAAGCGGGCGTTAAAGAAATTTACACCCTGCCCACGGAGGAGAGCGAAAAGTTTTTTATAAGCCGCGGTTACTCGGACACGGGCGAGTACTGCCCCGAAGCCGATAATAAAGTATTCGGTAAAACGCACGCAAAATGATATGGACATTTCGGATATAATATGATATAATTCGGCTATGAACAACGTAGTGCAAGTTTACCGCGGAGATTGCGGCGGAGCAACCGCGCCCGACGCGAACGGACTTATAACTGAAAAATCGCTAAAAATTTTTATCCCCGAAACGGACGGCGGGCAAATAGAATTTGCGGGCGGCAAAAAATTTTTCGGGTTGCGGGAAATAGTAATAGTGCCGCCTAACTCCGCACATAAAATTTCAACAGCGGAAGGCATAACCGTGCTTATCGAACAGCCCCTTTTGCCGTTAAAGGAAATAACCGTTGTAAGCGACGTTATAAACGACGGCATAAGGAGCGCCGCAGAGCAAGCCGCCGCGTTCTTCGCCGCCGAAACCCGCGGAAAAGAAGCCGTGTTAAACGCGCTTGGCGAACTGCTTACAGCCTATATATTGACGTTGTGCGCAAACGAGGGAATTTCGCCCGCGGTTGCCGCGCTTAAAGCCGACGTTGACAAAAATTTTACCGACAGCGCGTACTCGGTCGACGTTGCCATACGCAAACTGCCGTTAAATTACGACTACGTGCGCAAGCTGTTTAAAAAGGAAACGGGTGTAACCCCGCACGAATACCTTACGCGGGCAAGAATGAGCAGGGCTAAGGAAATTATTTTATCTGGCGTTACCAACCGCTACTCCGAATACACCGTAACGCAAATCGCCGAAGCCTGCGGCTTTGCCGAACCGCTGTACTTTTCGCGCGTGTTTAAAAAATACTTCGGCGTTTCGCCGTCGAGATACGTTGACAAAAAATAGATTTGCGGGGGCGCGACTGCGCCCCCGCAATTATTTTAAGCCATAAATTTTACCGCGTAAGTCTTGCAGATTTTTATAAAGCCGCTCCAAAACTGCGGCAGTCCGTCCATAAACGCGAACGCCCGTTGCCTTTGGCTTTCAAACGTTTCTGCATTTACCTGCAAAACGCTTCCCACAGCCGTTGTTTTGCCAAACGCCAACTGCGCGCAAGCGTAATCGCCCACCGCAACGTAGTAACCTTCGGCATAGCCGCCAACGGCAAACAAGCCCGAAGCATAGCCGCCGAAGCCGAAGCAACCGAACGCCGCCCCGCCGAAAGCAACTATACCGAACGCAACTCCCCCGAAAGCCAACAGACCCGCGGCAACGGCGCCGAGCGCAAGCGCGCCCAAACTTAGGCAACCGAGCGACAGCAACCCCAAACTTAAACAGCCGAAAGAAAACACACCGGCTGACAGCACTCCGAAAGAAAATATTCCGCTCGATATTATACCCAGCGAGAAAATGCCTTTCGCCCTTCTGCCAAGCCCTATATTTATATGTACGAGCGGCAACCCGCACACCGTTTTTTTGCTCTTATACTCGAAACTCCAATTAAACGGATTGAAGCCGCTACATATGCGCGCGCCGCCGTCCTCTTCCGTCTTGCGGCTTTCCTCGCCGCCCCTCTCGGCGCCGTACTTTATGAGATAGTCAATAGAACAGCCGAAAAGCCGGCTCATTTTTGCAAGTTTTTCCGTTTCGGGGAAAGATATATCCCCCTCCCAGCGGGAAACCGCCTGACGCGTAACTCCCATTTCCTCGGCAAACTGCTGTTGCGTCAGCCCGAGTTTATTCCTCTCCGCGGTAATTTTTTCGCCCGTTGTCATATAGCCCTCCGTTACTTGGCAATAGATTACCGCCAAACGCTTTAAAATGTCAATAAATCGGGCTTTGCAAATGTAACTTTTGAGTTGCCTTTGCCCGTTTTATTTAAAAACGCACAAAATAGCCCGCGCTTTGAAAAGCGCGGGCGTAAGTTTATTAAAGCTGTTTAATTTCCGTATACGCCATAACAAACGGACCCGTTCCCTTGGCGTCGTTTTCTACAATCGGCTCGGAAATGTAGTATTCGTAAGAGCCGTCGCGCCTGCGGTTGCTTTCCGGTCCGAGCCCCGCAACCAGACATATTCCGCCAAGATTGAGCTTGCCGTCCGTTTCTTTGAGGTATTTATTGCAAATACCGTTGAACACGCTTTCGCCCACCTTAGCGTAACGCTTGTCGATATAGCCCAGACGCGCGCCCTTCATCATCGCGTAGGAAATCATCGAAGAGCCCGAAGTTTCGGCATAGTTGCCTTCCTTGCCTATCTTATCGACAACCTGCCAGAACATATTTGTCTGCGGGTCTATATACTGCTCCAACCCCTCTATCGTATTTTTGAAAATTTCTCCAAGCGTTTTCTTCTCTTTTTCGGCGCTTTCGGGGAGGTACGAAAGCACGTCTATAAGCCCCACCGTGTACCAACCGATTGACCTTAGCCAAAAGTTTTTAGAAAGCCCCGTCTGCTTATCCGCCCAAAACGCCTGTTTGGAGCAGTCCCAGCCGTGATAGTACAGGCGCTTTCCCCTGTCGTACATATGCTTATAAATGCTTTCGAACTGCCTTATTATTTCGCTGAAATCGCCGTTACCCACCTCGGCGGCGTAGCGAGTGTAAAACACTTCCGACATATAAATGCCGTCAAGCCAAACCTGATTGGGATAAATTTCCTTGTGCCAGAAATTGCCGTACTCGGTGCGCGGCTGTCTTTCGATTTGGGTATACAAAAGCTTGATTGCTTTGAAATATTTTTCCTTGCCCGTTTCCCTGTACAAGTCGAAAAGTATTCTGCCCTCGTTGAGGTTGTCCAAATTGTACGTTTCCAACTTATATCCGCGTATCGCGCCGTCTTCGAATACGTAGTAATCTACAAATTTATCGATAAAATCAAGATACTTTTTATCGCCGCCGAGCTTGTAAATGCTGTACAGCGACGTCATCATACAGCCGTCGATATAGTTCCAGGCAGGCGATTTGCCAAGCCGTATATTTTCTATGTTCCAAATAGGAGCTTCGGGCTTGGTTTCGCTTATCAGCCTGTCTATGTACTTTTCTATTATTTCGTATTTCATTATTTCCCCCGCGAAAAAGTCAGACTACCGTCAGCTTCCCGCAATTTTTTCTTATTATATTTTCACCCTCTACGCCTTCGAACGTAACGTTTTTAAGCGTAACCTTTTCCACGTTGTCTATATACAGTCCTTCCTTGCAATAGTCCCTTACGTATTCGAGCATTGCGGGCTTAAACGGCTTTGCGTCCGCCTTGAAAGAAAAACTTACGTTTTCTAAAACGACTTCCTTCACTGGCTGTTCTACAAGCCCGTCGAAGTATGCGCACATACACTCGCAATCGGTACACTCTATGTCCCTGAAAACAAATTTACCCATATACGGCGTATCCGAGCCAACGGGGTGCTTTTCCCTCGACCACACGTATTCCGTATGCCCGTCGGGGTCGCAGAAATAGTACATATTTATTACGAGCGGGGTTATTACGTTGAGCATTTTTATGTTTTCGAAAACTACTCCGTCGATGACAGAATCCTTGCCCCTGCCCCTGCGCGACTTGATACGCAAGCCCCTGTCGGTATGCTTGAACACGCACTGACAAACGGTGAGATTTTTTACTCCGCCCGAAATTTCACTGCCCAAAACAATGGCGCCGTGCCCGTTCTGGAAAAGGTTGTTGCGTATGGTATGATAGTTGGCGGGCGTTTTATACTTTGCGCCCATATACAGCTTGCCCGACTTGATTGCAACGCAGTCGTCGCCGACCGAGAACACGCAACCTATAATTTCCACTTTATTGCAACTTTCGGGGTCGAGCCCGTCGGTGTTGGGTCCCGTGTAGGGGTTCTGCACCCTTATATCGTAAAAACCGAGATTTTCCGAAAAGAAGGGGTGCAAGTTCCAAGCCGCCGAATTTTTGCAGGTTACGCCGTGGAACGCAACGTTTTTGCACTTATTTAAGGTTACGAGGCGGGGTCTTGCAACGGCTCTGCCTTTGGGGGTTGCCCACCAAGTTGATTTATCCGCGTTGCCGTTTATCGTTCCCTCACCGACTATTTTAACGTTTTCCTGCCTGTAAGCCGAAATAAACGACTGATGGCAGGGATAGGGATTGCCCTCCCAAGTGGCGAGTATTTCCTCCGTGCCGTCCTCGTGTTCGATTTTTGCAGGCACGTAAGGGTAATGCTCTTCAACTATGTCGCCGAGCAGTTCGCCGCCCTTTAAAATTTCGACGGTTATGTCGGATTTAAGGGTTATCGGGCGCGTATAGTAACTGCCTTGCGGAATTATAACCCTGCCGCCCTTGGGGCAACTGTCTATCGCCATCTGGATATAGTATGTATCGTCTGAAACGCCGTCGCCCTTTGCGCCAAGCTCCTTTACGTTGACAGTGCCGCTCTCCTTACAGGTGCGGAATTTGAAAGTAAACGCGTCGGCGGTAGTACCCACCGTATATTCTGTATTAGGCAAAAGGCTGAAAAGAGAAAATACATTCCCCTCCCGCTCCTCGCCAACCGCCTCGCCGTTAAGCGTTACGCGGTATTTTTCGGGAGAATAATAGGGGTTTTTATTTTCCAATTCGAAACACGCCGTAGTACTTGAAACAAACAACAACTTAAACATCTTCCGCCTCCTTCTTTTTGCTCTTAGCCCTCTTCACCAAATAAACAATTAAATCTTTAATACCTATAAAAGCCATATCTACAATCAAACAGAATACACCGTATATCAACGGCTCTACGCCAAGCGAAACATAGCCTTCATATCTTTCGAAAATTATTACCAACAGCTGGTTTATACCGCTGTATATATACATTACAATTACTGTAACGGCTATATAATAAATGATGTTTGTAAAAAACGTCCAATACTTTTTAAACGGAAAGGGAAACATCATATAATTGTTGTATTCCTTTTCCGAAGATTCCATAAACCTGAATAACGGATTGACAAACAAATCTGTAAACAAGCCGAGAAAAGCACCCGCAAGCAATAAGCGGTCTAAATCGTTAGGAACAACCCTCCCCAAGCCCATTATTACAAAGTAACAAACAACGCCTGCAAACCAAAATTTAACAAATAATGCCTTTATCCAGGTAGGTATGCGCGAAAGCTTGTCTATTTTATATGGGTCAAACTCCTTAGACTGTTTCTTGTAAACCGTTTCTTCGCCTTGATTAGCCGCCTCTGCGCCAATACACTCCTCTATGTTATAAGAAACAGGTTCGTCTGTTTCAGGCGTATCACCCTTTAAAGCCGCGACTAATTCGTCAACTTCCTTTGTTCTTAAATCGTAATAATTTTCGATAGTGGATTCTTTTTCTTTTTTCTTTTTTTTTGACATTTTATCCTTATTTTGATAAAAACCGACAAGTATACTTGCCGGTTAAATCAAATTGCCTGCTAAAAAAATTTGTATTAGTCCTCTGTGTCGATAACTTCTTTAATCTCGGTACTTTCAACAACTTTGGATGTATCTATCTTCATTATGAGCTTCTTATATAGAGGAAGCGTAGCCAAAAGCAATGCCGATATTCCAAGGAAAACCATATGAGCAATATCGAGATTCAATGCCTTTACAAGATAATCCCTGTAACTAAGTTTATCCAAGCGAACGGATTCCAAGCCTCCGGGTATGTACTGCTCGTACTTAGCCGCCTCTTCCAAAGTTTTAAAAAACTTTGCTTCGTTGCTCGGTATGCACGCAACAAGCTGTTTATAGTACAGCAAATCGAATAAAAACATTGCGATAACAAATATGAAAGTCAACGCAAGCATTATATAATTCATACTGTGCTTTTTGCCGTCTTTCTTGTACTTGATTCCGCGTTTTGGAAACGTGTTCATAAACAAGACGAGTACCAATATTGAAAATAGCGTTGTTATAAACACCGACAGCCCCAAATAAGGTTGCATCGAGAAGTCAAGCACGGGTCCGGGTGAAGTTACGCTCAGTCCTATAAGATACATTACAGAGCTGACCACAAAGAACAGGAAAGCTATTCTCTGAGGCTTTCTTTTAAGGGAAACGCCCTGCTTTCTGAACCACTCTTTAACTTTTGCCTTAAAGCCCGGTTTTTTCTCTTGTTGCGGAGGAGTTTGATTTTCCTGAACTAAAACATCGCTTGTTTCAACCGTAACGTTTTCGTTTTCTGCCATATCGCAACACCTCCTTAAATTATCGCCTGCGTAGTTTCTTTATCAAAGAAATGCATACGCTCAGGGTCGAAACCGAGTTTGATTTCGTCGCCGTATTTGTAATTGCACCACTCTGCGAACTTGCAAACAACAATCTTTTTACCGCCGATTTTGCCGTGCACAAGCGTATTCATACCCAAGTTTTCGTTGTTGGTAACGACAAACGGAATAACTCCGCCGCGCACAATATTTTCGGGACGGGCGCCAAGTATAACGCTTTTCCCCTCATATTCTTTCAAAGTTTCCGCCAGCGAGTCGGTGAGCGGATATTCAAACAACTCGCCTATAAACTTACCGCCTTCGATTTTGCCTTCGAACATATTCATAGGGGGAAGCCCTATAAACGTTGCCACAAAGGTGTTTGCGGGATGCTCGTACAAATCGATAGGTTTACCAATCTGCTGAACGTGCCCCATAGACATACACACTATTCGGTCCGCAAGCGTTAAAGCTTCGGTCTGGTCGTGAGTAACGTACATCATCGTAGCGTTGAGCTTTTTGTGAAGCAACATAATTTCGCGCCTCATTGACCCACGCAACTTGGCGTCGAGGTTGGAAAGGGGCTCGTCAAACAAGAACACCTTGGGGTTACGGACGATTGCACGCCCCATTGCAACACGCTGGCGCTGACCGCCGGAAAGCTGTTTGGGCTTTTTGTTCAGCTGAGATTTTAAATCGAGAATTTCAGCCGCCGCCATAACCTTTCTGTGTATTACATCCTTCTTCTCTTTACGAAGCGTAAGCGAAAACGCCATATTTTCGTAAATAGTCATATGCCCGTACAGAGCGTAGTTTTGGAAAACCATTGAAATATCTCTGTCTTTGGGGGGCAGTCGCGTACAGTCCTTGCCGTCAATTATAAGCTTGCCGCTTGAGATATCTTCAAGCCCCGCAACCATTCTCAGCGTAGTAGATTTGCCGCAACCGGAAGGACCTACCAATACAATCAGCTCGCCGTCCTGCACGTCGAGATTAAAGTCCCATACCGCCTGAACGCCGCCGTCGTAAATTTTTTCGATATGCTGTAAACTTACGTTAGCCATTATCTTCCTCCTTTGAAGAAAGAGTTTTGTCCTCTGCCTCAACAGGTTTTTCGGCTACTTCAACCGCTTCTGCGGGCTGCGCCTGAGCGACCTCGGCAACGATTGCGGTCTGTTCCTTTTTCGCATCTTCTCTGTCAAGTTCAGCCAAAGTTTCCTCTACCGAAATCTCGCCGTTATCAAGTTTCTTCTGGAATATTTCCAGCCTTCTCGCTACGATAAAGCCCTGCACCGCGGCAACCGTAAAACAAGCCGCCGACGCCACAAGATAAACTATCATAAGCGTGGTATTGGACGCCGCCGTCATTTTTATGCCGAAGTAAAGGTTGTCATAATTGAGCCAACCCTTTGTTGCCCCGACAACGGGATAATAGAATACCCTTATTATCTGAATTACGGCAAGCACCAATAATACGATAGCAAATTTTTTGTTATATCCTTTTATTCCTTCCGAAGCGTAAAAGCCGGAAAGAAGAATTACCAAATTTAAAATAACCGAAACGCCTATTGCAAGCCTGTACAACTCCGCCGTACAAATTGCATACAAAACGGTAAAATACAAACAGTTAAACACCAACGCCAGCAGTGCGAACGAAGCGGCAAATTTGTTCTTTTTATAACGGAGTATATCGCCTTGTATAACGGGATTCTTTTCCATTACGCCACCTCCATTTCCGCAACCTGACTAACGCCGCCGTTAGCAAGAAGCTGTTTTTCACCTTTCATAAGTTTAAGTTTCCAAACCAACGCAAGCGCCCAGGCGGCAATTTCCAAAAGCACAACCACCGCTACAACTATAAGCAAAACCATTGTAGTGCAATCTTTTGTGTAATATTGCTTGTAACGGAGCTGGTCGGTTCCGGGAATTAAAGTACTTTCGTACTCTTTCCACTCGGCAAAATCAATCTGATTCATAAGTGAGAAGCACTTACCGCTGATTACAAGCAAAGCAATTATAAAAGCAAGAGCATAAGCGGCATATATACCGAGAGTTACGTAGTTGGAAATATAATAATTCCTTCTCTTAGAGCACCCCATAAAAATCAGCGCTACGGAGCAAAGCAACAGAATTATAGACATTATAACCAACGTATCGTTGATTTTTTGCGAATATACGAAAAGAGCGTCGGCTTTAAACAAATCTGCGCCGTCCTGCATTTCAACGGAATACATTCTAATCGCATTTAAAATACCGCTACAAAAGAACAGAGAGATTACAATTGCAACCGCCGCCGTTACAAGCGATATAATCGCAAGAATTTTTTGAAATTTCATTTGAGTTTTCATATTAAAATTCCCCAAATGTTTTATTCCGTGCCCGCCCGAAGGCGGGCACGCAACAAACAAAATTTAATTATACAACCTTACGGTTTAATTATTTAGCAAGAGTAGCGTAATACGTTTTGCTCTTCTGCCAGGTATCGTTCTTTATCGCAATATAACGAACAAGCCCGAATTCGGTGTTGCACGCAGTAATAATCTCTTTAGCGGTTACGGTAGAACCTGCGGTGAAGCTAAGACCTGCTTTCAAATTGGTTATCGCGTCGCCGCTGTAACCGTTCTTTATAATTTCCCAATAAACGTTAGAATTGTTTTCTTTGTTGTTTGAGAAAGGGTTACCCTTATCGCCAGTGTGAATCTTAGCGTGGTCGGTCTTTATAACCTCATTGTCGGCAGTGCTGTAAGGAAGCACTGTGGGAACAACCGTATACCAAGGATTTTCCGTCATAATATTCTGGGTGTGAAGAACAACACCCTCTTTCATAGCCTTATCGACTACAAGCGCGCCCGTTCTACCCATATCGGAAGTAAGCTGGAATTCAAAGGATTGAAGCTTGTTACCGATAGGAAGCGCCGAACCGATGACGTATCTTGCAAAGTTGGTATAGTTGAGCGTAGAGTTTACAGCCCACTGGTTTGCAGACGCCATAGGAAGTTTAACGCAGTCCTTGCCCAAAGGCCAACCGTTCTTATCTACAACATAATGCTTGCCGTCCTTTTCTACGGTGTAGCAATCTGCCGCAGCCTTAGCACCGGAATTCAACATTGAATATGTGCCGTCTCCCTTTATAACATAAACGTCGGTTTTAAACGCTCCGCCTTTCTTAACGATGTCCGTTTCAGTGTTGGGCTTGGGCAACTGTTCGCCGGCATAAGTTACGCCCGTACCATCGAATTTAATACCCTCGTTGGTTTGCTGAGCATAATATGCTTTCATAACGTTTTCTGTGATATGAGGCTGATATACGCCGCCGTATTCAACGGTAGAATAGAGCTTCTTGCCCTCGTACTCGAAGTACTGACCTGCGGCAATCTGCTCAGCCGTAGCTTCTTCGTTATACCAGAAGCCGTCGCCAGCCGTTGCGCTCGACGCCTTAGGACCGTAGGTAAGAAGAATCTGCCCGTCATTGGAGAACATACAGTCGATAAATTTGAGAACCGCATTAAGTTTAGCCTGGTTATTCTCAACGTTCGCCTTAGGGATGCAGAATCCGGTATCCTTTGTGGTACGCCAGCTTTCGGTAAATCTCATATACTTCTCCGTACCGTCGTTCCATTTGGAAACGGGCGTGATTACGGGAGTATAGTTATAACCCTCTTCGATGGTATACTTGCCGGATACTACGCCTTCTAATTGGAAGCCGGCAGGCGTCTGCGTATTTACGTAGTCGTATGTGGAAAGCGCTTCGGGAGTACCGGACTTATAATAGGACTGGTTACCGTCTTTACCGTCCGAACCCGTATAAACCAAACCTTCTTTCCAGAACGCGCTGAATTTATTCATTGCTTCGTACGAAGCGGGGTCGTTACGAGGGTCTTTTACGTTACCTTCGGAATCAATATAGGTGTAGAGGTTTTTGCTTTCGAGTCCGCGAACGCCGTAGAGCTGACCAATCATCGATACGGTATCAATCATTCTCTGCATATTGTTCTGACGTGCGCTGAGCAACCAAAGGTTATCCAGACTTGTAGCGCCCTCTCCGCCAATCGTATTGCCCTTATTACCCGATTTAAGTAACGAAGGATTGGTTACGAGAACTCTGCCGAGAGCCGCATAGAGGTCAACGTCCCAACCTGCGGAATAACCTACGAAAACGTCGGAGAGCTTATAACCTTCTCTGTCGTAGAACGATTTATCGTCTGCGGTGCGGTAAGCAACCTTTATATACTCTTTGAGAATGTTTCTGAGAGCGTCGCCGGTAATGTCGCCTTTCTTAGCGTTGATTGCAGCGTTCATAATATCTACGATATTGCCGCTTGTGCCGGCATAAGCCGCGCCTACTGCATCCTGATAAGCCTTGCCGAGACCTTCCGCAGACTTAGCTGCCGCAAGAGCCTTGGAATAGCTTACCTTCAAGCCGTTTGCAACCTTTGCGCCGTCTTTATCGAGCACGTCAACCGTCCAATCGGTGCTACCCATAAACGCTTCTATTGCAGTAGATTCGGATACGGTATTTGCAAACTCGCCCTTCTTTCCTGCCTTAGCCGCGCCGTGGCTCTTATACGTTGTAGTTGTATCGCCTGCCGTTGCGTCGTCAAGCAAAGTCTGTACCCAGTTTACTTTGAAAAGCTCGTACTTCTCGATATCGTTGTTGCCGTCGAAATAGGGAGCATAGTACATTGCGCCGGTATTTGTGTTTGAAGTAAGCGACAGACGAATAATGGGGTTTTCGTCGAGGAACTTCTTATAATTGGGCATTTTATCGAGATGGGGATTGAGGTCAAGCAACTTGTTGCTGTAAGTAGAAACGTTTGCCGCACCATCGGTGATTATATCCATATCGGAAAGTCTCGAACCGGAAGCATTGGATGTTGAAGCAAGCTCCAACTTCTTGGAAGCGTTCTGCCATACGTCGTTAAACTTGCATCCTACCATCTCTTCAAACGCCGCCCAGGCGGGTTTAAGCGAAGACGAGGAATAAGTTTTACCGTCGGGTAATTTTATGGTGCCCGAAAGCAGTTCGCCGTAAGCAAAGCTTATCGACCTTTGAGACGCGTCGCCGATGTTTATGTTAAGAGTAACGTCGCCGTTATTATTACCGGAATTAGGCTTCGTACAACCAAACAAACCGACCACCATCGAACCTGCCATAACTGCGGAAACCGCAATAGTGGCAATTTTTAGTTTTTTGTTCATTTATTTTTCTCCTTAATTTAATTTTCTTTGAATAGTTTCGGGTTAAACCCGCATTTTGTCAATTATTCTTTTACGCCGCCCATATTTACGCCCTTTGCAAAATACTTCTGTATGAAAGGGTAAATAACCAATATGGGGATAACGCCGCAGACAACCATCGCGTACACAACCGAAAGCTCGCTCGTCGTTTGGCTGTTAAAGGTTGCCGTTTCTTTCAACGGTCCTACAAGCGCCGTTTCGTTTTCTATGAAATCTCGTATAAATACCTGTACGGGCCAGGAATACTTCTGGTTAGGCATAACTTTCTGTGCCCAGAAATAGCCGTTCCAACGGGATATTCCGAAGAATAACGCTATGGTTGCAATAGTAGCCTTGCTCATCGGTATGTATACTTGCCAAAGTATCTGCATTTCCGTTGCGCCGTCTATCCTTGCCGCTTCCTCTATTTCGGAAGGGACGCCCTCGAACGAGTTTCTTAAAAGTATAAGGTTAGTTGCGTTCATACCCATCGCAATTATAACAACCCATTTAAGGTCGATATCCTCGGTTGTAGAGCCGACTATCGAGGCAAAGAAGTTTGCCGTATTCTGATAGTTTAACAGCTGAGGGATGATACCCGCGGAAAACCACATTGTGAATACGAGGAAAAAGTTGAAACCCTTTCTTCCGAGCAACCTCTTTTTGGAAAGAGCATATGCGCCGAGAACGGTGTAAACCATACACCATACTGTACCAACGCCGCACATAAACAACGTGTTTGCATAAGCTATCCAGAAGTTATTGCCCTTGTCTACCGCAACGTATTTAAACGCTTCGAGCGAAAAACCGAAATAGTACTGCCCCTCTTTGCCAAGCAAAGGCCAAAGCACAACTTCGCCGGAGTCTACCGCGCCCTTAGAGCTGAACGCCGCCGAAAGAGCGTAAAGCAAAGGATAAATACACAAAAGCGCGAATATTATAAGGAAAATGTAAGCAATAATTTTAAATATCAATTCAGATATTTCTATTTTTCTCTTCATATTGCCATCCCCCTTAGTACAACGATACGTCCGAAGCTTTTCTTGCTATAAAGTTGGAACCGAGCACCAGAATCATACCGATTAAGTTGTTCATCATTTCCGCCGCAACGCCGTAACCCTGATAAACCGAACCCTTGTCGTTCCACATATTAGCCAGGGTGGAAACAACGCTTGCAACTTCATAGTTACCGCTGTTATTGGAGTTACAGAACAGCCAAAGTTTTTCGTAACCTATGGAAAGTAGCGAACCCATCTTCATAATCAACATTATTACTACGGTTGAAAGTATGCTGGGAAGAACTACGTATCTCATCTGAGCCATCTTGCCCGCGCCGTCTATCTGCGCCGCCTCGTAAGACGTAGGCGATACGGCTATAACTGCGGCGAAGAATACGATTGAATCGTATCCGCCGTGTTCCCACAACTCCGCAACGATATATATCGCCCTGAAATACCTTGTCGACTGTATAAGACCCTTGTCGGCAATTGCCGCTGCGTTTCCTATAAAAGAATCCGCGCCGCTTATGTACGTAAGGAACTTAGACACAACGCCCATCTCTCCGCCGGCGGCGGTAGGTCCTTTAAACAGCGAAATAACCAGCGTGGTTACTATAACCGTTGAAAGGAATTTGGGAAGATAAACGCAAACCTGCATTACGCTTCTTGCGATATTCGAACGTACTTCGTTGAAGAACAGCGCCAAAATTATGGGGAACGGGAAGCCGAACAGCAAACCGTAGAACGCCAAAGTAAACGTATTACGGAAAGCGCGCCAAAAATCAACGGCATCGCCGCCGATTTCGAAAAGATGCGCAAAGTTTGCTATACCTACCCAATCCCTGTCAATTGCCTGCGCTTCGTCGCCCGACTTAAAGCTGGCAACCAACGAATACATAGGCAGATACTTCCAGAGCAGGTAAACCAAAATCATAGGAATGAGCATTGCGTAAAGGCGCCAATCTTTTAAAACTGTAAGCCCCGTCGTCTTCCAATGATTGCGTTCAGTCTCATCTCTGACTTTCTGCTCCTGAGACATCGAATAGGTATTCGTCGCCTCGTCGTAGACAAGAAAGTCGTCATATTTGAGTTTGAACATCATTAACCCTCCTATCTTTAATTATGTAAAGATATATTTCAATCATATAAATCGTTATCTCTGTTTAAAATACTCAGCGCTTCTTCGTCTATCTCGACCGGCTCGTCGCCAAAACTGTCGTAACGCATTCTGTCGCGCCGCTCCTTGTCAAGCCGTTTGAGAAAACTTTTCTGCTCCTCGAACATACCGTCCAGCTTACGCATAACAAGCAACACGAGCACCGTGGCAAACAGCGACATAAAGTCAAGCGCAAAACCGCTGAAACCCGAATATATGTAAGCGCCCTCCACAGGCTTTATAGCAAAGCAGACAACCCACAGAAGCGAACGCCCGATATAAACGCACAGCCACGCGCCAACGGCAAACAGCGCCGTAAAATACCACTTGCCCCTTATTTTGTCCGCGCCTATAAACTTTAAAGGCAACAGCGTAAGCATTATAAACATATCGCCCAAACAACGAACAAAGTAATGATTTACTCCCAGCCCCCGTATAAGGCAAAACGTTACGCCGCTTATAAAAGGGTAAAACACTCCCCACCATCCCCACCGAACCAGGACAATACAGGTTATTGCCACTGAAAACGAAAGAGTAAAGAATGCGGAATGCGCAAACCAAACCGTTGCATAATGCGTTAGCAATTCCGAAACGATTAAAATTGCCGCGAAAATGACCAAGTCCGTCGCCCTATATTGTTTCACAGAAATCAGTCTTGAACCATTCTTTCGCATAGTATATCAAATCGCACAAAAATTACATAGGCATAATGTTACATTATCACATTTAGCTCAACCATTATATCACGGGCTAATATAAAAATCAATACTTTTTTTGATTGTTTCACAAAAAAAATTATGATACAATATAGCCGTAAAAAGGAGCTGTCAAAAATGGATACAATTCATATCACACCCAAAGACGATTTGCAGAATATATTGAGTAATATTACCCGCCCGACCACAATATATCTTAAAAAAGGCGTTTACAGCGGTAAATATGTCATTGCCGCCGACAACGTAAAAATTGTGGGCGAAGAGCGTGAAAAAACAATTATTACCAACGCCGACTACGCAAAAAAGCCCCATAGCGACGGGCGCGAATACAACACCTTCCGCACTTTCACCGTGTGTGTAACGGGTGAAAGGGTTGTGATTGAAAACCTTTCCATAGTCAATTCCAACACCGAGCCCGAACGGGTAGGGCAATGCGTCGCGCTGTCCGTAAACGCCAAATTATTTCACGCAGACAACGTAATTTTGCAGTCTACGCAGGACACGCTTTTTACCGCACCTTTCCCCGACGACCTCATAATAAGGTACTCGGGACTTACCGACGACCCCACCTATTACGACGGCTTTATCCCGCGCGCGCAACTGTATATGGAGGGCGAAGCCTTTCACCTGTTCTCCGACTGCCGCATTTCGGGCACGGTCGACTTTATTTTCGGCGGGGCGCAGGCGCTGTTTGAAAACTGCGAACTTGTTTCCCTTAAAGATAAACGCGGTTGCGGCTACGTCGCCGCCCCCTCCCATTCGCTTAAACAGCGGTACGGCTATCTGTTTTACAAATGCCGCTTTACGGACGGCGGAGCGGGAAAAAGCAGCGTTTACCTTGCCCGCCCGTGGCGCGATTTCGGCAGATGCGACTTTATAGACTGCGTTGCCGACGGTCATTTAAACGCGCAGGCATTTGATAAGTGGAACGACACCTACCGCGATAAAACCGCGCGTTTTTCCTATTATAACGTAAGCGGTTGCGATTTTGCACCCGTAAGTTGGGCAAAGAAGCTTGACGACCGACAGGCAAATGAAATTATAAATGATTTCACCGCATTAAAAAAGGAATATTTCGGCGAATAATAAAATTTGATGGCGGAGAAAAACAGCCCCGCGGCATTTTGCCGCGGGGCGTTAGTTTTACGTTATAAAATTAGTTTCGCGCCTGAGCGGCTTAATCGTACCGCGGCGGCTTACTCGATTGAAATAAACTTACCCTGTACCTGATTGGGCTTAGTTTTAGGCACGCAGAGCGAAAGTATACCGTTATTATACTTTGCCTTTATCTGCTCGTCGGTAACGCGGTCGCCAACGTAAAAACTGCGCTGACAGGTTTCGGTTATTTCCTTGCGCAAATATCTTGCGCCCTTGTCCTCTTCCTTCTGTTCCTTTACGGCGGATACGGTAAGGTAGCCCTGCTCCAAAGATACCTTAATCTGCTCCTTGGAATATCCGGGCATTTCAACGTCCAGCGTGTACCCCTCCTCCGTTTCTTTGATGTTGGTTCTCAAATCGTGTTGCTCGTCGAAAAATACGGGGCGGAATAAATCGTTGAACGCGTCGAATAAATCGTAATTGTCATTGGTCTTGGTCTGTAAATAGTGTTTCATAAAATTTAAACTCCTTTTTCCTTATTTTTCGCAAAATGCGGTAAACTAAAACCTTTTACGGGAATTTGCTTACCTTTTTTGTTCACTTATATTATAAAGAAAAACGGAGAGTTTTAAACGTTTCGTAAAATATTTCACACAATCTTAACAATGTAAGTGATTTATCGGCATAAAGCTAAATGGCGCAAAAGTTGATTTTATTTTGGCGTTAGGAGTTTTCCCTAACCGCAAGCAATCTGTTGCTATATATTTTATAATTTGTATATGAACTTATTTGTTGAAAGGCTTAAAGAATTGAGAAAAACAGAAAGAATAAGCCAGCAAAAACTTGCGAAAATATTGAACGTATCGCCCAATTGCATTAGTAGTTGGGAAAGGGGCAAAGGCGAACCTAATTTAGATATAATAATTGCCATTGCCAAATATTTTGACGTAACTTGCGGCTACCTCTTAGGAGTGGAAGATTATTGAGTTGCAACCACTACTCTTGTCTTCCCCCTTAGCAAAGGGACGAGCAATGTATTTTTACAACTTACCACCTTAAACTTGTCTTCCCCCTTAATAAAGGGACGAGCAATGTATTTTTCAAAACAGCACAGTGTGCTGTTTTTGCATTGCGAGATGAGTGAGCGCATATGTCCCGCGCGAACGGTGCCCGAAACAACGGTTGCCCTTACCGTTGTTGAGAAAAGATGTCTGCTAACGCAGACAGATGAGGGATGTGTATCTTTTACCTTATTTGAAATTTAATTGTTTTGTAACTAACAATTCAATTATATAATGTAATTAGTTACTTGAACCCCCTCTCGTCGCCTGCGGCGACACTCTCCCCCTTATTACAAAAGGGGGAAAGCAAGATAATAATACGTCAACCATTGCCTGTATACTTAATAAAGAGGTAAACGTGCGCGCGGAGCCTTCCACTATGCAAATGGGCTGGCGCATTATTACAACAATATTTACCTTAATTAAAGTAGAGCGCAAAAATAACCGCCTTCCGCCGAAATCGGCGGGAGGGGGGTTACTAACAAAAATTTTTAAAACCCGAAGTATTCCTGCGCGTTGTTGTAGCAAACGTCCTCTACAATTTTGCCCAGCGTTTCCATTTCGCTTGCGGGGTACTGCCCGCTTTCCACAAGGTTGCCAAGCATATTGCAAAGTATTCTTCTGTAATACTCGTGGCGGGGATATGCAAGGAACGAACGGCTGTCGGTAAGCATACCGACCGACTGCGCCACCAACCCCACCTGCATAAGCGTTTCGAGGTTGGTTTTCATACCGTCCTGCTGGTCTAAGAACCACCACGCGGTGCCTACCTGCACTCTGCCCTTTACCCCCTCTTTCTGGAAGCAACCGGCAAGCACGGTAAGCGCGTAGTTGTCGCGCGGGTTAAGGCAATACAAAATGGTTTTGGGGAGGGCGTCCTGTCCGTCAAGCTCACCGAGAAGCGCGGAAAGCTTTTCCATATAAACGCTGTCCTCAATGGCGTCAAACCCCGTATCGGGACCAATTTTTGCAAGCATACTCTTGGAATTGTTGCGGAGCGCGCCGATATGATACTGCTGTACCCAACCGTACTTTTTGTACTGCTTGCCGAGGAAGAGCAAAACGTACCCCTTATACTTATCCTGTTCCTCCGCGGAAATGCTTTCGCCCTTAATACCCTTTAAGAATACTGCGTTGGCCTCCTCGTAAGTTGCGGGTGCGTAACATACCACGTCGAGAGCGTGGTCGGAAAGGCGCGAGCCCATCTCGTCAAAATATTTAATTCTGTCCGCAAGCGCGTCGCACAGGTCGTTAAGGCTGTTGATTTCTTTGCCGACAACGCCAGCAAGCTGCTTAACCCAGCTTGCAAACCAGGAAAGCTCTACGTTTATAGCCTTGTCGGGTCTGAACGCGGGGCGAACCTTTACCTTTAAAGTTTTGTCGTCGTTCATTTTTTTGTGCCATTCGAGGCTGTCTACGGGGTCGTCGGTGGTGCACACGGTTTTAACGTTAAACTTGTACATCATCTCCCTTGCCGTAAGCGTTTCAAGCACTTTGTTCGCCTTTTTCCATATTTTTTCGGCATTGGCGGGGTTGATTATATCGTCTATCCCGAAATACCTCTGCATTTCGAGGTGCGACCAATGATACAGCGGATTGCCTACAAAGTAGGGCATACTCTCTACAAACTGCAAATACTTTTTATAATCGTCGTCGGGACCGGAAATGCTGTCCTCCTCATAGCCCCTTGCGCGGAGGGCGCGCCACTTATAATGGTCGCCGTACCTGTCGCCAGCTCCCAGCCATACCTCGGCAAGATTTCTGAATTTTTTATCTTCGTAAATCTCTTTGGGCTGTAAATGGCAGTGATAATCTATAATAGGCATATGCTCCGCGTGTTCGTGATACAGCTTTTTTGCCGTTTCAGTTTCAAGCAGAAAATCTTTATCCATAAATTTCTTCATAAATTTACTCCTCGTATTGCTTGCTACTCCAAAAGTTTTACAGCGTAACGCCCGTTTTGAAAATAGCTATTTCCCTTGTATTGTTTATTTCGTTTTTGGTCTTTTTGCCGCCCGCAACTTCGACAATCAAATCGACAAGCTTTTCAAGCTGAACGTCAAAGTCGCTTTCAAGCACCGCGCCCGCGTTAAAATCTATCCAATTGGCTTTGTTTTTGGCAAGGTCGGAGTTGGTGGCAATCTTTAAAGTGGGAACAAACCCGCCGAACGGCGTGCCGCGCCCCGTGGTAAACAATACCAAATGGCAACCCGCCGCCGCAATATTGGTTACGGCGCACATATCGTTGCCCGGTCCGTTTAACAGATTTAACCCCTTTTCCGTGATATATCCGTCGTCGAAAACAACGTCCTGCACGGGACCCGCGCCCGATTTCTGCGTACAGCCGAGCGACTTGTCTTCAAGCGTGGTTATGCCGCCCGCCTTGTTCCCGGGAGAGGGATTTTCGTAAACGACCTGACCGTTTTTACGGAAATAGTCCTTAAAATCGTTTATGAGTTTTACGATTTTTTCAAAAGTCTTTTCGTCCTTAGCGCGGTTCATCAACAGCTGTTCCGCGCCGAACATTTCTGGCACTTCGGAAAGGACGGTAGTGCCGCCCGCCGCAACTATATAATCGGAAAAACGCCCTACTAGCGGGTTTGCCGTTATCCCCGAAAGCCCGTCGCTTCCGCCGCACTTCAAGCCTACTTTAAGGCAGGAAATATCCTTTTCCACCCTCTTGTCCCTTTTTACCTGTACGGCAATTTCCTTTAACAGGTTTACGCCAGAAGTTATTTCGTCCTCGACTTCCTGACAGACAAGAAATTTTATTCTGCTTTCGTCAACCGCGCCAAGCGTCTGGCGGAACGCCGCCATCTGGTTGTTTTCGCACCCGAGCCCGAGCACCAGCACGCCGCCCGCGTTGGGGTGGCGCACCATTTTCTGCAATATGAGTTTGGTGCGTTCGTGGTCGTCGCCGAGCTGGGAACAGCCGTAGGGATGAGTATACGCAAATACCCCGTCGCCCACTTCGCCGCACTCCGCCTTAAACCTTTCGACTATTTCTTTGGCTTGTCCGTTTACGCAACCTACGGTGGGTATTACCCATATTTCGTTGCGTATGCCAACTTCGCCGTTTGCGCGCAGGTACACGTTTACCTTGCGCCCCGCAACCTTGCCGAGCGGAGTGGAAACTTTGTTGTATTCGTATTCCAGATTTTCCGAAAGGTTTGTGTGCACGTTGTGCGTGTGCACGTGGCAACCCTCTTTAATATCGGCGGTGGCGTAGGCTATGGGATTGCCGTACTTTAAAATATGCTCGCCGCTCTTTATATCTTTAAGGGCGAACTTATGCCCCTTGGTTATATCCTCTTTCAGCGTTACGCCCTGCTCGGTCTGCCCCTTTTTAAGGTCGCACAGAGCCACGGCAACGTTGTCGAGCGGATTTATAATAATCGATTTTTTAGCCATAACTATTCCTATTACTTACAGCAACCCGAGCAACCGCCTGCAAAACACTCGACAGCCGCCTTCATACCCTTGGTATCGATAGCCTGCAAGTACTTGGCTACCGTTGCCGTTAAATCGGGGTGCAGGGTATTCATATCTACTTCCCACGCTTCCGTCCAGCCAAGCGCCTTTTTTGCAAGCGCGGTATAGTCGCCGTCAAATTCCGCCCAGAGCTTTGACCAATGCGCAAGAAGTTCGGGCGCGTCGTTCAAGGCTATTTTTTCGTTGCCCCTTACGCCCTTGTGGAATTCAATTAGCGCCGCAAAGGCGAACAGTAGACGTTGGGGCAGTTTGCCCGTTATGCGTATATAATCTTCAAGCGTGGGCAAAAGACGGGTGCGGAATTTGGTTGTGGAGTTCAAGGCTATGCTCATAAGCTCGTGGCGGATAAAGGGGTTTTTATACCTCTCTATAACGCTGTTGGCAAAGGCAACCATTTCCGCCTGCGGCAAATCGATTGTGGGATTTACCTCCTCGAAAACAAAGTCGCGCACAAACTTACCTATCGTCTTGTCGTTTACCGCTTCGCCTACCGTATCTATGCCGCAAAGGTATGCCACGGGCACCATAGCCGTGTGCGAACCGTTTAAAATTTTAACCTTTCTCTGCTTATACGGCTTTATGCTGTCGGCAAATATAACGTTAAGCCCCGTCTTATCGGCGGGCAAAACCTTTTGCACGAACGGCTCTTTTTTCAAAACCCACAAATGGAAAATTTCGCCCTTTACTATGTTGTTGTCAATATATCCCGTTTCCTTTTTGATTTCTTCTATTTCGTTTCTGGGATAACCGGGGACGATTCTGTCAACCAAAGTCGACGTAAAGTGATTGGCTTTCTGCAACCACTCTATAAATTTTTCGTCCATTTTGTTTACGCGGGCAAGCTCGGTCAAACACCTGTAAAGCTCGTCTCCGTTGTTGTCAATCAACTCGCAGGGGACTATCGCCACCCCCTTATCCAAAGCGCCGTTAAAGTGGTCGTATCTCCTCTTCAAAAGCGCCAAAAGCTTGCCGGGGAAGGACTTGGGGCATTCCGTAAGATTTGTGTCGGTAGGGTCTACCGCTATGCCCGCCTCCGTCGTATTGGAAATAATTACCTGCAAATCTTCGCTTTCGCCGTATGCAAGATATCTTTCATACTCCTCGAAGGGGTTTATAAGGTCGCCTATTACGTCTATAACGCGGCTCTTTTTAACCTCTTCGCCGTTGTCTATGCCCTCCAAGCGCAGGGTGTACAAGCCGTCCTGCTCTTTCAATTCCTTAACCCTGCCGAAAGGCATAGGCTGAACGACGGCAACGCCCGCGTTGATTGCGCCGTCGTCGTTGAGGCGCTGAATTATCCAATCGACAAACGCCCTTAAAAAGTTGCCCTCGCCAAACTGCATAATTTTAATTGGTCTTTCGGGCTTGTCATAAATTTTTTTGCTTATAATTTCCATAAAATACGTTCTCCTGATTGCTGTGCCGCTTACTGTCTTTGCACGTCGGAAGGAACGGCTTCCTCCGTTTCTTTATCGTAGACGTACGCCGCCTTGTGGGGCACGCAGAATTTAAACGCCGCGCCCATTTCGGGGGTGTCGTGCGGGTTGACCTTTAAAATTACGTTTACGTCGCCGACGTTGGCGTAAACGTTTGTGGTATCGCCGAGTAGTTCGGTCAAATCAACCTGAGCTTCGATTAAATACTCGTCCTTGCCCGCCTTGCCGCCCTTGGCAAGCTTGATTGCTTCGGGACGGAAAGCAAACACCACTTCCCTGTCCTCTATCGAAGCTACGTCCTTGACTATGGGCTTGATATCAAAGGAAAGCCCCGCCCCGTTTACAAATTTTCCGCCCTCTACCTTGCCGTTTAAAAAGTTCATAGGAGGTTCGCCTATGAAGCCCGCGACGAAAAGATTTTTGGGGTAGAAATACAGCTCGAACGGCGTGCCGATTTGCTGAACGTATCCGCCCGATTTCATAACGACTATTCTGTCCGACATAGTCATAGCTTCCGTCTGGTCGTGCGTTACGTATATTGTCGTAGCGCCTACCGAACGGTGAATTTGCTTAATTTCCGACCTCATAGTAACGCGCTGTTTTGCGTCGAGGTTGGAGAGAGGTTCGTCCATAAGGAATATGGACACCTTACGTATGAGCGCGCGACCTACTGCAACGCGCTGGCACTGACCGCCCGAAAGATTTCTGGGGAATCTTTCAAGATAGTCGGTAAGTCCGAGAATTTTAGCCGTAGCCTGCACCTTTTCTTCTATTACGTCCGCGTCGATTCCTTCGAGCATAAGTCCGAACGCAAGATTTTCGTAAACGGTGAGGTGGGGATAGAGCGCGTAGGACTGGAATACCATTGCTATTCCCCTCTCCCTCGAAGTCATTTGGTTTGCCAGCTTGCCGTCTATATAAAACTCGCCCGCGGTTATGTCTTCGAGCCCTGCAATCATACGCAGTGTTGTCGATTTGCCGCAGCCCGAATCGCCGACAAGGCAGATAAACTCGCCGTCTTTGATTTCCATATTAAAGTCGTGAACGGCGTGGTATCCGTTGGGATAGACTTTATTTACGTCTTTGAATAATAACTGTGCCATTGAAGTTTCCCCTGAAATTTTATTTTCCCGCATAAATCATTTTATAAACCATAAAAGATTTTCTGCGATTTTAGGGCGTCGCCCTCTTGTTGTAATATTTAAGTACCCGCAATTTTTCATTTGCCGTCCGCCCAAGTAAAAGCTCGGCGCAAAAACGTTGTTTTGCCTGTTGCGGACGTTATAAAACGCTTATCTCAAATCCTGCGTTTTGATATTGTCCATATCGTCGTACGCCTGATTTTCGCCGCACATACCCCAAATGAACGTGTAGTTGTAAGTACCTACGCCGCTGTGAATAGACCAGCTGGGAGAAATTACCGCCTGCTCGTTATGCATTGTAATATGCCTTGTTTCCTGCGGGGTGCCCATAAGGTGGAAAACCGCCTGGTCCGCGGGCACTTCGAAGTACATATACACTTCCATTCTTCTTTCGTGGGTGTGCGAGGGAAGGGTGTTCCAGGCGCTGCCCTCGGCAAGCTCGGTCATACCCATAGCAAGCTGACAGCTTTCGCACACGTCGCCGACTATAAATTGGTTAATAGTTCTCTTGTTTATGGTTTTTTCCTCGCCGAGATGGCGCTGTACGCAGTAGCGCACGCCTTCGGGCGCGGGCTTGCCCTCTACGGGCTTGGTTATTTTAACCGTGGGATAGGTTTTGTGCGCGGGACAGGAATTGATATAGAATTTAGCGGGGTTTTTAGCGTCGGCGGAAGTAAAGGTAATTTCCCTTGTTCCCATACCGATATATATGCCCTCTTTGTGTCCTATTTCATATTTCTTGCCGTCGAGGGCTATAACGCCCGCGCCGCCTATATTGATTACGCCCATCTCCCTTCTTTCGAGGAAATATTCGGTTGCAAGCTCCTTGAACGTTCCCAAAGCCAGAGCTTTTTTAACGGGCATTGCGCCGCCCGCAATCATTCTGTCCTGATGGGAGTACGTTAAAAGAATATCGTCCTCCTCGAACAGTTTTTCAATCAGATATTTTTCCCGCAGTTCCTCGGTGTCGTACTTCTTGGAATCGTCGGGATGACTTATGTATCTTACGTCAAATTTCATAATAACTCCTTAATATATTGCTGCAATTTTTTGTTTTACACTTCTTCCCAAACTTTTTTAACGTACTCCGAGCAAGGTACGATATTTTCGCCCGTAGTGCCTTCAAGCACCAAAACCGCGTCTTTATCGTACGCTTTAATGCGCGAGAGTATTGCGGGATAATCGAAAAGCCCCTCGCCCGGCGGCACTTGCTTTATTTTGCCGTCCTGCAAAACGTAGTCCTTTAAATGAAATACGGTTATATTGCCAGCAAAGGTCTTTAAGCCCTCTTCCAATATTTGAAGATAGCGGCTGTGGTTGCTTTCGTCAAGATAGTTGTAAATATCGAAAATGACTTTTACGTTATCCCTGTTTACTCCGTCAACCGCGCGTTTAAGCGTTTTAACGTCGTAACAGACGTGCCCCGCCGCGCCCTCCATACCGATATACGCGCCGACCGTCTTTGCATAATCGGCAAGTTCGGTAAAGGTTTCTATAACCGTTTGCAGGGCTTCATCCGTGCGGTTCAAGGGGTTGTAAGTCCACTTGTCGTCGTTAAAACTGCCCGTTTCACTGCCGACCGTGTCGCAACCGAGGAGCGAAGAATACTTTAAATAGTCCTTAAATACCGCCTTGCAGTTTGCAACCTTTTGCTTATTTGAATGAACGGGATTGAAGTACGCGCCTATAAGCCCTACCCTTATTCCGCCATCTTTTAAAGCGTTGCCCAACGCCTCGGCTTTTTCCGCGGTGAGCGCGTTCGGCTGATAGGGCAACTCGTCTATGAACTTGTACGCCACCAGCTGAACGGCTTGTATACCGCAGTTATTACATTTTTCTACCGCCGCCGCGGCGCCTTTAACGCCGAGGTCGTGCGTGCGGAAAGCTATTTGCATATAACTCCTCCCCCCCCCGTCGTTTTTCAAAACGCGGTAGTTAATTAAAAAGTTTAGCGCTGTACGCGTCCCGAACCGTCGCCGCCTGCAAGCGCTTCCACTTCCTTGCGGGAAACAAGGTTGAAGTCGCCGGGGATGGTGTGCTTCAAAGCCGAAGCCGCAACGCCGAATTCCAGAGCCGACTTAAAGTCTTTGCCGTCGAGGAAGCCGCAAATAACGCCGCCCGCAAAGCTGTCGCCGCCGCCTACGCGGTCTACAATGGGGTGCAGTGAATAGGTTTTGGAGTGATAGAATTCACCGCTCTTCGCTTCGTAAATGCAAGCCGACCAGCCGTTATCCGAAGCCGAGTGGGAAACGCGGAGGGAAGATATGGCGTACTTAAATCCTAAGTCTTTGCACATTCTCTTGAATATATCCTGATAGCCCGCAAGCTCCAAATCGCCCTTGGTTACGTCGGTTGCGCCGGGCTTGTAGCCTAAAACGAGGTCGGCGTCCTCTTCGTTGCCGATGCACACGTCTACATACTGCATAAGGTTGGTCATAACTTTTTTAGCCTTTTCGCTCGACCACAGTTTCTTGCGGAAATTGAGGTCGCAGGAAACGGTTACGCCGTGCTTTTTAGCCGCCTTTAACGCTTCTTCCGTGAGCACTGCGGCGCTGTCGGATACGGCGGGAGTAATGCCCGTGAAGTGGAACCAGTCTGCGCCCTTGAAAATGGCGTCGAAATCGAAGTCCTTTGCCGTTGCCGTGGATATGGAGGAGTGCGCCCTGTCGTAAACTACTTTGGAAGGTCTTACGGACGCGCCCGTTTCAAGGTAATATATCCCGAGCCTTTCGCCGCAATGCGCTATATGCTCCACTTCCACGCCGTACTTTCTCAACGCCGCAACGGCGCAGTCGCCTATTTCGTTTGCGGGAACGGCGGTTACAAACTCAGCCTTGTGCCCGTAGTTTGCGCAGGACACCGCAACGTTGGCTTCGCCGCCGCCGTAATTGATGTCGAACTCGTCCGCCTGAATAAATTTTTCGTTATTGGGTGTGGAAAGGCGAAGCATAATTTCGCCCATAGTTACGATTTTTTTCATAATATTTTTTTCTCCTTTATAAATAAAGTTTTTAATTTTAATTTTTTGCGATAAGCGCCGATTACTTTGCCTGAACGAGATGCACGGCAAACCCGCCGAAGCTGTCCTTTAAATACGCCACGGTCAAATTGCCCGCTTTATCGTATTTATAGGAGCTTTGGTCGCACTCGAACCCGCGGGACTTCAACTGATATACCGCGCGCTTTACCGAGTTGGTGGCAACGGCTATATGCCCCATATCGCCCTTAAACGGCGATTTCATACATTCAACGAAAGTGGAAGCGAAAACCGAGCTGTTGCCCACCTTCTTTTCGAAGCCGAAAGCCGTATCGAATTTGTCGGCAACGCTTTCCGCCTGTTCGGGGTTGGCGCAATTGATGCCTACGTGCACCATTTTAAAGCCGAGCATTTTATCTATGGCTTCCCTGCACAGCGCGGTTATGCCCTCCCAATTTTCTTCGTCCAGCATTTTAGCGGGCACTATCCAGCTTCCGCCGCAACAAACAACCTTGTTGTAGGAAAGGTAAGTGTTGATATTATCCGCAGTTACGCCGCCCGTAGGCATAAAGCGCATTGTAGTGTACGGTCCGCAAACCGACTTGATATACGGCAACCCGCCCGCCTGCTCCGCGGGGAAAAACTTTGCAAAGTCCAGCCCCAGCTCCAAAGCCTGCTCTATTTCGCTTGCCGAGGAAAGCCCGGGCGCGAAAGGTATGCCCTTGTCGAGGCAGTGTTTTACGACCTTGGGATTGAGCCCGGGGGCTACGCAGAACTTTGCCCCCGCCTTGTATGCGGCGTCGGCTTGCTCGCAGGTTAATACCGTGCCCGCGCCCACAAGCATATCGGGATACGCCTTGGTCATTCTCCTGATAACTTCGTCCGCGCCCTTAGCCCTGAAAGTAACTTCCGCGCAATTTATTCCGCCCTCGCGCAATGCCTTTGCAAGCTTTTCGGCATTTTCAACCCTGTCAAGCTTGATAACGGGCACTATGCCCACGTTGCCGAGGTTTTCGACAAGCTCGTCCAACTTCTGTTTTATATCCATTTTTTCTCCTTACGCGCGCAAACGCACGCATATATTCATACATTTTTATTATAAGCCTTTGTTTTTTACCCGTCCATATACAAAACGGATATATTCATATATTTTTCGGACACACCGGTATGAGAGTTTATGACGGTTACGCCAACGTCGAAACGGCAAACGGCAGAATTTTCTGCAATTTTTCTGTAAAAAATACAGAAATGTGATGTTGACACGTACTGAAAAAATAATGTAATATAATAACTGTAAAAATCAATTTAAGGAGTTTTAAAACAATATGGCAATAGGCATTATACTCGGTATAGTTTTTGCGCTTGTATGCGCGGGTTGCGTACTTGCAACCGTCTGTCTGGTTTCCGGCAGAAGACCTTTGGCTTCGGCTGGCAACAGAAGAGTTACCAAAAAACCCGTAGCGGGCGGCATAACGGGCGCTGCGGCGGCGTGCGCGTTTATCCTGTTTCTGCTTGTACCTTTCAGCTTCCACACCGTTCAGGCGGGCGAAGTTGCGGTTGTGAAGCACTTGGGCGAGGCGCGCAACGTAAGAACGGCGGGCACGTACTTCGATTTCTGGGTAACGGAATCGTACGAAAAGTACGACGCAAAGGTGCAAAACCTTGAAATAAGAAGCCCCGCATACTCGAAAGACGCGCAGACTATGGACATAGTTATGACCGTTCAGTACCAAATCGACACTTCGAAAGCCATTGAAATAGCCACCAACTACGGCGGACTTGAAACGCTTTCGGGCAAAATAGAGAGCGTTACGATAGAAAAAACAAAATCGGTGCTTTCGGCTTACTCGGCTATGGAAATTATAGAAACCCGCGCAAGCATATCGCCCAAAGTTGAAGAAGTAGTTAAAAAGGCTATTGACACTAACTATTACGTTATTGTAAACACCGTAGTGCTTACCAACATAGATTTTTCCGACGCGTTTGAAAAGACCGTAGAGGACAAAATGATTGCCGAACAGGAAAAGTTGAAGGCGCAGTACGAAAAGGAAACGGCTATAATCAACGCCGAAAAGGAATTCGAAGTTGCCAAAAAGCAGGCGGAAGCCAAAATCGAAGTGGCGAAAGCCGACGCCGAAGCGCAGAAGCTTATCGCATCGGCGGAAGCGTACGCAACCAAGATTAAAATTGTAGAGCTTGCGCGCTCTATGGGCTATACGGTAAAGGAAACCGTAGGCACGGACGAGGAACCCGTATACGAAATCGAATGGGGCACGGGTACGGAAGCCGAAGCAAGCAAAAAGCTTTTGGTAAATTACTTGCAGTACCTTGAATATCTTTCCAAGTGGGACGGCAAACTGCCCGACGTTATGATGAACGAAGGCAACGGCACTATTATGATACCCACTCCCACCAACCCCACAACCTAATCAAGCAATAAACTTAGGGCGGAGCCGAAAAGCTCCGCCCTTTTATTGTGTTTTTTTACCTGTAAATAAGGCGAGAAATAACGACAACGCAAATTGTTTGTTTTCTACTCTTTGTAGGAAGCAAACAATTTGTAGGAAAATTGATATATAATTATTTATATATGAATAACAATATAATAGGCAAACGGCTGAAAGATTTACGCAAGTCGCCTGACTTTAATTTGTCCCAAAATGAGTTGGGCAAAAATTTAGGCGTATGCAATCAAACTGTCAGCTTTTGGGAAAGCGGACAACGCGAACCCGATTTGGATATGGTTGTAGCCATTGCAATGTTTTTTAATGTTACAAGCGATTACCTTCTTGGTTTGGAAAATGATTAAACAGCTTCGTCTGATTTAGGTGTTCTTTCCAACTCTTTCGCCGTTAAACTGAAATTTTGTCCATTAAAGAAATTGAATAAAATTTCATTATCCTTAACATAAAACTTACATATTAAAGTTTCAGCGATTATAGGTTCAAGCATAAGCATTAAATCTTTTTCAGAAATTGGAGGGGAATTTTCCGCATCATTTATCTGTTGACATTCCATTGATAATTTTGATGCAAATTCCTTATACTCTTTACGTAATAATTTTTTTCCTTTGTTCATAGATGTATTATATCAAACAATTTGTAGGAAGTCAACAAAATGTAGGAGGAAAATACTAAAATTTATATATGGAAAATAACGAATTCGGCAAAGCTATTCAACAATTGAGAATAGAATATAATTTATCCCAACGGCAATTCGGGGAACTGTTTAACGTTAGCAATCAAGCCGTAAGTTTTTGGGAGAGCGGACAGCGCGAACCAGATATGGATATAGTTAAAAAAATTTCCGCCTATTTCGGCGTTACAATAGATTATTTATATGGCAAAGAATAAAGCCGACGGAGCTTCGTCGGCTTTATAATTTTCTATAAATACTTAAACTCGCTTTTTTGCACTTTTACCTCTAACCTTGTCTTCCCCCTTAGCAATTGGGCGAGCAACTTTTTTCTTTATTTAATGTCCGCTTTAACTTGCTTTCCTCCTTAGAAAGGTGGGGTAACGCTTTTCTCAAACTCATATTCCTTAAACCTTGCCTTCCTCCTTAGTAAAGGAGGAAGGT
>OFGN01000428.1_pt1 | contig 46459 bp, 38 predicted proteins | sample 1521821 | NCBI WGS metagenome assembly OFGN01 (sample SAMEA3504094, study PRJEB24116) | mouse gut metagenome | biome: mouse gut; feature: mouse-associated habitat; material: faeces | place: Denmark | collected 2011
AAACGCTTTGGATAATGTTTTTTTACTTTAATTACTTTTTATCGTTTAAGCAAGCGATACCAGGAAGTATTTTACCTTCAAATAATTCTAGTGATGCACCGCCACCTGTTGAAATATGGCTCATCTTGTCTGCAAAGCCAAGTACTGCAACTGCTGCTGCTGAGTCACCACCACCGATAATAGTTGTGCAATCCTCTGCATCTGCCATTGCTTTTGCAACTGCAACTGTACCTTTTGCAAGAATAGGATTTTCAAATACACCCATTGGTCCGTTCCAAACAACAGTTTTTGCTGATTTGATAGCATCGCTGAATAGTTCTGCAGATTTAGGACCGATATCCAAGCCCATCATATCTGAAGGAATATTCATTGCGTCAACAACTGTAACTTCAATTTCGCTATCGATTGGGTTAGGGAAAGCTTTTGCAGCAACAGTATCAACTGGAAGATAAATCTTTTTGCCAAGTTTGTCTGCTTTTGCAAGCATTTCTTTACAATAATCGATTTTTTCATCATCAACCAAAGAATTACCAACTGTACCGCCTTGAGCTTTAATGAAAGTATATGCCATACCGCCACCGATAATCAAAGTATCGCATTTTTCAAGCAAATTATCAATAACTTTTAATTTGTCAGCAACTTTTGCACCGCCCAATACTGCAACGAATGGACGAACTGGTGCTTCAAGTGATTTTGCCATAACATTAAGTTCTTTTTCAATCAAGAAACCGCAAACGCATTCTTTAACAAAACCATACTCAGCAATACCTGCTGTAGATGCGTGTGACCTGTGTGCAGTACCAAAAGCATCGTTTACATAAATATCGCAATATTCTGCAAGTTGTTTGCAGAAGTTTTCGTCTCTGCCTTCTTCTTCTGCGTGGAATCTCAAGTTCTCAAGCAATACACACTCACCTGCTTTTAAAGCTGCAACTTTTGCTTTTGCATCGCTACCTACAACATCTGTTGCAAAAGTAACTTTACCGCCAAGTAGCTCATTTAATCTGTCAGCAACAGGCTTTAATGTCAACTTAACAGGGTCACTCTTAAGTGCTTTTTCGATATAAGCTTTCTTTGCAGAATCTCTCTCTTGCTCAGGAAGAGCTTCAACAGCTTTCTTTTCCTTTTTAGTAAGCTTTACTTCCGCACTGAAAATGCTGTGTGGTTTGCCCATATGTGAGCAAAGAATAACTTTTGCACCATTATCCATCAAATATTTGATAGTTGGAAGTGCTCCGTTAATACGATTTTCGTCAGTGATAACGCCATCTTTCATAGGAACATTAAAGTCCACTCTTACAAGACATCTTTTGCCAGCAACATTTACATCTTTAATTGATTTTTTATTCATTCTTAGGTTTCTCCTTGCCTATATTTGTTTTATATTTTACTGCTATAAATTTTAAATTTATAATCATTAGAAATAGTATAACACTATTTGCCATATTTTGCAAGAATTTTTTTAATTCTGCAATTATTTTTACCAATTTTTTTGTCAAAAAGTTTTTAGCTTTGTTTGCTTTTTAAAATTTGGTTAAATGTCCTTGTTGATTAAGCGCTACAAAATTATGCTGTCTGTGATATTCATAACATATTATCGCGACAGAATTTGCAAGATTAAGTGACCTTATATCTCCTTTCATTGGTATTCTTATACACTTATCATAATTGTCGTGCAATATCTCTTCGGGTATGCCTTTTGACTCTTTACCAAACATAACATAAACATCTTCTTCATACTTAACTTCTGTATGATTATGCTTAGATTTTGTTGATGCGTAAAATATTTGCTTTATGTTTGCTTTGTTTCTATCCAAAAATTCTTGATAATTTTTGTAAGTGCAAATATCCGCTAAATCCCAATAATCTAATCCCGCTCTTTTTAGATACTTATCTTCAAAGGTAAAACCAAACGGCTCTATCAAATGCAGTTTAGCACCTGTTGCTGCACAAGTCCTTACAATATTACCTGTATTTTGCGGAATTTCCGGTTCTAACAAAACTATATGTATCATAGATTTCTCCTTGTTTGTACTAATTACTTTTATAACGATTTGCATATTTGCAAAAGTAATTTTACTAATTTTTGTTTTTAGATTGTATATGTTTATTTTTTTGTTACACAAATGCTTTAAACAATTAATCAAAATTTATATCGCTTACAATATTTATTAACTCTTGCACGCTATTTACGTGACAAACTAGTTCTTTAAGTTGTTTTGAGTTTTTAACTCCTTTTAAATAGTAGCAAATTTGCTTTTTCATATTTGAATAAATATATCTCTCTTGATAATAGTTTTTTAGTGTTTCAATTTGCAATAAAATGTCTCTTTTTTTGTCTACAGTGTCAAAAATAGTATCGATTTTCAAGGCTTTATTTGCGATTTCCTTAAAGATATGCAAATGTCCCAATGCTCCGCGTGCAATCATAACGCCTTGTGCCTTTGCATGTTCTTTTATAGCAAGATAACTCTCTAAATCATACACATCGCCATTTGCTATAACAGGTATTTGCACAGCCTGCACAACTTTTGCAATAGTGTCCCAATCTGCTTTTCCCATATAGTAATCTTCACGCGTTCTGCCGTGTACTGTCACGCAACTTGCTCCTGCGTCCTGCATATATTTTGCAAAATCCACAGCCACATTATCGCCTTTTTTAAAGCCTTTCCTAAACTTAATAGTAACAGGTTTGCCGCTTGCTTGCTTTACATTTTTAACAATTTGCATAGCAAGTTTTGGGTTATTTAGCAAGCTACTACCTTCCCCATTATTTACAATTTTGGGCACAGGGCAACCCATATTTATATCAATTATATCAAATTTATCAAACTCAGGCATTGAGCAAGCTTTTGCCATAATATCAGGGTCACAGCCAAAAATTTGTACTGCTTTTACCTTTTCATTATCCGTTGTTGCAAGTAATTCTTTTGTTTTTTCACTGCCATACACCATACCTTTACAGCTTATCATTTCGGTATAAGTAAGGGCTGCTCCATAACAACAAGCAATATCACGAAAGCCTACATCTGTAAACCCTGCAATAGGTGCAAGCACTGCATCGCCGTTTAGTGTAATATCAGCAATTTTCATTTTCTTTTGCCTCTTGCCACAACTCTTCTTGCTTTTCTGCTGTTAAATCACTCAAACTCAAGCCTTGGCTATTGCACTTTTCTTCCATAAAATTAACTCTTTTCTCAAACTTAGCACAAGCACTATTTAAAGCGACTTCACCATCAACGCCAACAAATCTCAACAAGTTAGCAACAGCAAACAATAAATCACCGCACTCCATTTCTAAATTCTCACTATTTGCAGTCAAAACTTCTTCCAGTTCTTCAAGTATTTTTGTTTTGATTTGGTCGATATTTTTAAAATCCATACCGATTTTTGCAAGGTATTTTTGATATTTCTTTGCTTTTTGCAAGCTTGGCAGTGCTTTTGCAACGCCGCTTAATTTGCTTGAAATATTACTTTGATTTTTCTCTTTAGACTTAGCTGCTTCCCACGCTTTTAATGCTTCTTCAACATTGTTTGCAACCACATCACCAAAAATATGAGTATGTCTTGTAACCAGTTTTTCACACAAATGCGTTAGTACTTCGTTCGCACTAAATTCCCCTTCGTCTTCGCCGATTACTGTATGGAATACACCTTGCAAAATAACATCGCCCGCTTCTTCGATTATATTGTCAATGTCTTCATTATCTATAGCTTCAACAAGCTCATAAGCTTCTTCAATCAAATTTTTTCTTATGCTCTCGTGTGTTTGAGCCTTATCCCACTCGCAACCATTCTTGCCACGCAATCTGTACATTATTCTAAGTAAATCGCTAAAATTATACTCTTGCTTATCTGTAATTTCAAATGGGGAAACATAAACACCACATTCATAATTAAACTCTTCTTGCCTATCAAGCTCATAGGCAAAAATCACATTTTCGCTATCCCCATTAAAAAAGGTGATTTCGCACTCTTCACCAACCACTCTTGCCAAAATTTCTTTAATTTCACTTGCAATATAGCTATTATCAATATCACAAACAACAAGTGGCAAAGTTTTGTCATAGCTAAACGCTTTGTCTCCTGCAATGTCATAGGCGGAAACTTTGACAACACTTGTATGCGGGTGTTTTTCCAAAACAGCTAATTCTCTTGAAACACCTGCAATAATTTGAATATCGCATAATTCTTTTAGCCTTATAACAGACCTATCGTCTGAACCATTGCCGTTTACGCAGTATACGACATTTTTATCCTTTAACGCAAAAAGATATTCGGCGATTTTATTATCTAAATCGTCAAAATCTTGCGAATCTTCATAAAAACTATCCAATGTTTCGTGGGAGATATTCTCTTCCACAAAAAACTTATATGTATCGGTGAGAGCTGTTTTGACAATAACAATTTCTGCATTGTCAATAGCAACTGCACCTTTTAAAGATAAATCCCCGTCTTTTAAGCCTAAGCCAACTACTTTAATCATAATACCTCACTTTTGATGGAGTATTTTTTCACTGAAATTAACTATTTGCTTACCAAAAGGGAAAGAATATAATTCTTCTTTTGCAAAAACCTTGAAAAGCAATACCAGTACAAAGTACACAGGCGGAGTAATAAGCACGCTTGCCAAAACTAACCACCATTTATTCAGTAAAAAAGTCAATCCGAATATTATTAACCCTATTATAACACTAATTATCATAATTTTGCTAATACTTTTGACCATTTTTTCATTTCTGCCTAAAAGTTTTGACATTGTAACCCAACCAATCACTACACAAAGGGTATATGCTATCACGCTAGATAGTGCCGCGCCTATTATTCCTAAGTGCATAATTAAGATTATATCAAGCGTTATTTTAGTTATCGCCGTTGCAAGCAATATCATTACCGGCTTAACAGCCTTGCCCAAAGCTTGCATTAGTGACGTAAACACTTGCGATAGCGTAAGCAATATTACAGAAACAGATGACACCATTAATAAAGATACCGCTAAATCAATACTTTGCACCGCTAGTGACGGATACAAAATTTGCATAAGCGGTCTTGCAAGCACAAAAATTGCTACAAAACAAGGTGCACCTATCAAAAAAGCCATTTTTACCGCAAGGGACGATTTGTCCTTAATGCTTACCGCATCTCTTACCGCACGCTTTGAGCTAATTATTGGTACAATTGCTACTGCAAAAGCAAGCGTTATCACAATCGGCATATTGATTAAAGAATTTACAGGAGCGGATAAAATACCATATTCGCTAATCGCAATATCTCTTGCCATACCACGCCCAACAAGTAAATTTACAATCAATAAACTATCCACAAACTGCACAATAGGAAAAACAAGTCCACTTGCCATAATAGGAATACTTGCTCTCACTATGCTTTTTGTGCTATCAGCATCTAAGCTTACTTTTGGTAGAGCTTTTCCTTTGCTTGCCGCAAAAAGTAATGCCATAATAAGCATTGACAAAAACTCTGCAAGAGTAAGACCGATTAAAGCACCTACAACCGCATTAATAATACCTTTGGGCAATAACAAATAGGCAAAAAGCAAACCGAATATCATTTTAAAAGCTTGCTCGGCTATTTGTGCGACCGCTGTAGGCACCATATTCATATTGCCTTGAAACCAACCTTTGAAATATGCAGAAATTGCAACTATCAATATCGCAGGTGCAACCACATAATAACCAAAGCGAATCAAGGAATTACCTTGAAGCTCTGCAAGCGGTGCGGAGATTGAAAACATTATTAGCATAGCACAAGAACCCAATCCGAACAGCAACACAAAAGATGCTTTCATTACTTTTTGTACGCTTGTATCTTCGCCTAATGTCTTCTTTTCGCTGACAAGCCTACTTATGGCAGTAGGTATACCACCCGAAGACAATGTCAACATTAACGCATATATCGGGAATACCAATTGATAAATACCAATACCTTCTGCCCCAAGCAAATTTGTAAGCGGTATACGATAAACAGCACCTAATATTTTGGCTATCATTCCCGCAACTGCTAGCAACAATGCCCCTGCAGTATAGCTATTTAATCCCGATTTTCGGCGTATTTTTACTTTATTTGCTACAGTTTCCAACTATTCAAGTTGACTTGCAAGACAAGAGCCTGCAACTTTTATGTTTGACTTAATGTCATTTGTTATTGAACCTACTGCAATAATACCGCCATACAAATCGCCGCCTGCTAAGATAGGATAAACAAACACATCGTCTTGTATAGCACTATCATTTTTTGTTATACGAATGTTGCTGTTTGCAATTGTTTGCTTTCTGTCCTGCAAAACTGTAAACAAAGTATTTGAAATAAGTTCACCTTCCTTATTTTCCTTGCCACCTTCGTGGGTTAACACTTTGCTTTTATCGACAATCATAATTTGCACACCGCACAAATCAAAAAGCACCTTTGAATATCCTTCTGCCAATGCTTGCAAAGCTTGCATTTGACTAAATTTTTTGATTATTATTTCATTATCAGAAACTTGATTCATTTCAAGTTCTTCCCCATCACGAATACGCATTGTTCTTCTAAGTTCCTTAGGGATAACTATTCTACCAAGTTCATCTATTCTTCTAACTATTCCAGCCATAAATTACCTCCTTAAATATAGTCTTTGCAATGATTTTTAAAATATTCTTACAAATTGTCAGTTTTTAACAATTGCAAATTATCTTTTTGGTTTACATTAATTACTTCTCTTTGCAAAAAAATCTTATAAAAAATTATGTTAAAAACTAAATTTCAGGCAAAACCTGCATACTTGCAAAAATTATTGAATACCCTTTAATATGTATAAAATATTTTATGATAACAATCAATTTGTAATTTTAGTAGACGGCGAGCAAAACTCAAGCGGAGTGATAGAACTTGAAGTTGACAAAATGTATATACTGACTCTTCTTCCTATTTATGACAAAACATTGTTTTTGCCTATAAGTTCTTCAGCAAAGTATGAAAACGGAAATTTGGTGTGCAATATCCCAAACATTAAGCTTGATATTAATCAATATTACTTAATTCCTAAATTTGCACCATATCTTCCGCCCAGCAACCCGCAAGTAGATATGCAAAGAGAGTTTGGCGAACATACTATTACCGTTTACACAGACAGCGTGCCTAAGCTTTTAATTGAAAATAAAAGCAATTTTATATCGGTAATTCTTCCTGAATACCCTGACAAAATGCAGGAAGCGGTACTTGATAATGGCGTGTTGTTTTACATTTTATGTTCGCACTATTTATGCGTTGTTTTTTATGACTATGACGATTACTCTGTTTTGATTGATAAAGAATGTGAAAGCTATGAATTTGATAACACTGGTATTTCCATAAAAATCAATTTAAATGACAATCAAGGCAGAATATATCATTGTCATTTGACTTTTGACGAAAAGGAGTATATTGCAGATAGCGAAAAATTTGAATATTCAAACTTTCATACCCCACACGAAAAACTGTTGGGATATGATTTTTTGCAAGCCTTGATTGCCGAAGACTATGATTATTGCGACAATCTGCTTTCTCCTAAATGCAGCCAAAGTATAGAAGATTTAGCAAAACTCCTTGAAAATGCAGACGATATAATTTTGCCTAATTGCCCGCTAAAAGACAATTGCGTTTATGTAATTTCTCAAGATAAAACCACAAAATGTCATTTTTCTGTGTCCTGTGGCAAGATAGAAAAAGTGTTCTTTTAACAACATTTTACTTTTTATTTACACTTTTTGTATAGACTTTTTGTAAAATATTGTTCATAATGGTTATAAGGCTAAAAAAGATTTACAGCCTAATACTATTAAGAAGGTAAAAAGATGAATATTTTATTATGTGCAAGCCAAGAGTACGATATGATGCTCAACATTTTATATCTTGTTGCTCTTTGTTTTATTCCTGTATTTATTTGGTCAATTTATACTTCTATTAAAGTCAGAATGACTTTTAAAAAATTTGACAAAGTAAATAGTACAAAAGGGTTACCTGCCCATATAATAGCAAGACAAATATTAGATAGCGAAGGACTTACAGATGTTAAAATCGGAAGATGTGCAGGTTCTTTATCAGACCACTATGACCCACGCTCAAACACTGTAGTACTTTCAGACTCTGTATACAACTCTTCTTCCATTGCGGCTATTGGTGTTGCAGCTCACGAAGTAGGACACGCTATCCAACACGCTAGAAATTATGCCCCTATAAAAATCCGTGGCGCACTTGTTCCTGTTTTGAATTTAAGTTCTAAACTTTTAGTTCCAATTTTGATTATAAATATATTTTTAACTGTATTTTTACCAGTAACAAGCAATCTACCTATGATTATTTACTATGTGCTTTTAGGTGTATACGCTTTAAATATGTTGTTTGCTTTAGTAACCTTACCTTGTGAATTTAATGCTAGTAGTAGAGCCAAAGACATTCTTGAAGATTTGAGCATTTTGGATTCTGACGAAATAAAAGGCGTTTCAAAAGTTTTAAGGTCTGCAGCTATGACCTATGTAGCATCTTTTGTTTTGACACTTGTTCAACTTGCAAGAATATTATTTATTATACTTGCATCAAAAAGAAGAGATTAATAAATATTTAAATAAAAATAAAAGCTCGCATTTAGCGAGCTTTTATTTTTGAAATGCAATGTTTTTATTAAATTCAATTTGCGATTTGTTAGATAAAAATGAAAACAAATTAACAATTTACTTTAATCTGCAAGTAACATCATAATTTTTAGATAAAAAAAGATTTGCAGAAAAACCTGCAAATCTTTTTAATAATTAACCTAAAATAAGTGGAGCGTACTCAAGTGGCTCTAGGAATTTGCCGTCCTTCATAGCTCTCATATTGCCACCGCTGATTTCGTCAATCAAAATAACTTTATCATCAACAATACCAAACTCAAATTTAATATCGTATAAAGTAGCACCTTTCTTTGCCAAAACATCTTGAACGATTTTTGTAATTTTGATTGTATCTGCTTTTAACATTTCATATTGCTCTTTAGTCAAAATACCAAGCATATCCAAAGCATCTTTAGTAATAGGTGGGTCACATCTATCATCATCTTTCAAAGTAACTTCAACAAAATAGTCAAGTGGTTGACCATTTTCACAATAATCACCATATCTTCTGAAGAAAGAACCAACAGCTTTTAGACGGCAAATAACTTCCAAGCCTTTACCAAACTTTTTAGCAGGTTTAACTTCCATAGTGCCTTCGTCTAAATTTGATTTAACAAAGTGATTTACAACACCCATATCATTTAGCATAGTGTAAAAATAAGTTGTAAGTTTAAGTGCATCCATACCTAAACCTTCAATAGTAACACCAACAGTATTAGCACCTGGGTCGAATACACCATTCTCACCTGTTGCATCGTCTTTGAATTTCAATAGGTAATTACCATTATCTAATGAATAAACATCTTTTGTTTTGCCTTTATATACCATTTTCATAGGAATATATACCTCCATTGATTATCTAATAGTATTTTACTATAAAAAAGCTATTTATTGCAAGTATTTTTTGCAAATTTTCCCCTAAGATATTTTTTTATATTTCTTAACTTTTGCTTATACCTAAAACTTATAACTTTTTAATTTGATAAACTTGCAATTGTTTTTAAATTAAATGAATTAAAATAATTTTCCTATTTGTAAATACTCAAAAAATAACCTTTCAAAAATCGTGGTTAAATGCAAAAAAAGCAACACTTTTGTGTTGCTTTTAGTTTTAAATTATTTAGTTACACTAGTCTATCTTTTACAATCAATGACCCACAACGTCGTCACCATTATCTACATTATTCTCTTTGTCTGTAGTTGTTGCGGTTACTTCTTCTTTTATAGTAGGAATAACTTCAGATTTATTATTTTGATTGTCTTGTTGATTCTCTAACTTTTTATACTCTTCGCGTTTTGCAATTTTTTCGTCAATAGCTTTAATGATTTCTTCTGCAGATTTGTTATCAAACAACATATCAACTTCTTCAGTATAAATAGTGTTTTTCTCATACAATACTTTTACCATATTGTCAAGAATATTTCGATTATCTTTCAAAATTTGCAAAGCTCTTTGATAATTATCGTCGATTATAAACTTAACTTCTTCGTCGATTTGTCCTGCAATGTTTTCACTATATGCAGTGTGTTGAGAATAATCTCTACCAAGGAATACTTCTCCCGAACCACCAAGGAACATATTGCCAAGTCTATCGCTCATACCCCATTCGGTAACCATCTTTCTTGCAATGCCGCTTGCACGCTCAATATCGTTTGATGCACCTGTTGAAATATCGTGAATTACTATTTGCTCTGCAGCTCTACCACCAAGCATCATACTAATCATATCGTTTAGCTTGTTTTTAGTAACGTGACTATCGTCATTTACTGGTCTTGTCAAAGTATAACCTGCTGCCATACCACGCGGTACAATACTAACTTCTTGTACTTCGTCACAACCTGGCAATACTCTTGCAATGATTGCGTGACCTGCTTCGTGATATGCAGTAATTCTCTTATCTGTTTCGGTAATTGTTCTTGATTTCTTTTGTGGACCTGCAATTACTTTGTTGATACCTTCTAAAATATCTTCCATAATAATCACTCTTCTGTTAGCCCTTGCTGCCAAAATAGCTGCTTCATTTAAAAGATTTTCAATATCAGCACCACTGAAACCACTTGTCATTCTTGCTAAAACTTTAAAGCTTACATCTGGACCTAATGGTTTGTTACGGCTGTGAACTTTAAATATTTCTTCTCTGCCTTTAACGTCAGGAATATTTACATAAATTTGTCTGTCAAATCTGCCTGGTCTTAACAAAGCTGGGTCAAGTACGTCCGCTCTGTTTGTTGCAGCCATAATGATAATACCTTCATTCTTCTCAAAACCATCCATTTGAACAAGCAATTGGTTTAATGTTTGCTCTCTTTCGTCGTTACCGCCACCAAGACCTGCGCCTCTTTGTCTACCTACAGCATCAATCTCATCGATAAATACTATACAAGGCATATTCTTTTCCGCTTCTGCAAACAAATCACGCACTCTTGCAGCACCTGTACCAACAAACATTTCCACAAAGTCAGAACCTGACATACTAAAGAAAGGCACTCCTGCTTCGCCTGCAACTGCTTTTGCAAACAAAGTTTTACCTGTTCCTGGAGGTCCTACCAATAATACACCTTTTGGTATTCTTGCACCAAGTTCACTAAACTTTTTAGGGTTTTTAAGAAATTCAACAACTTCTTGCAATTCTTCTTTTTCTTCTTCCGCACCGGCAACATCTGTAAATCTTACCTTAACATTAGACATAAGTTTTGCTTTGTTTTTGCCAAAATTCATTGCTTTGCCGTTAGAACCTGCCATTTGGCGGAACATAATAAACAACAAAATACCCATTACAACTGTAGCCACAATTGGGAAAATCAATGATACCCAACTTGAATTATCGCTGTTTAAATCATCGCCCCTAAACTTAACTTGAGTTTTTGAAAACTTTTCAACATCAAAAGTTGTGCCATCACCAGGGATAATTTGAGCATATTCAGGATAGTCTTTATACAAAATTTCTTTAATTTGTGCTGGTGTTATGTCTGGATTATCTGCTTTAATTTTTCCAATCACATTTTGCAGTCCGACTATTTCTTTACCTAGTTCAAAAAATGCCGTCCTTCCTGTACTATACGCCACTGCATCATATCTTTTTGGGAAGTTTTTAGCATCAATTTTAGAATTTGTATACAAAATTCTAACATTATTTGTTCCTACGTGATATAACTCTGCAATTTCACCACTTAAAATTTTTGATGTTAGCTCCCCAACATAATTGATTTCGTCAGGCTTGTTCTGACTGGATAATAATGACGCCGTAAGTACTATCAATGTCACTATTAAAGCTATTATCAAAACCGCTTTTATAATTTTTCCACTTTTTTTGTTCAATTTTGCCTCCATAAAAGACTGAAAGTCTTTAGTCAATATATACTAGACTTAGTAAAACACTACAATTTTTTTACTATAAATTTCATTCTAAACTTTATTTTATCATATAATGGAAATTTTTACCACACTTTTTTTATAATATTTACACATTTTTTATAAAATATAGCCTTTTCTATTTATTATACACAAATTTATAGCCATTTAGGACGAATTTTTAAATATTTTTTACCATTTCTTTGTCGATTTTACTTTAAATTTTTAATTATATTAATAATGTTATTTTTTATATAAATATAATCATTATAAAATAGCAAGCTTTAAATCTTAATCATTATCTACTTTTTCATAAGTAAAATTGTAAAATCTAATCCTATCCCCTTCGTTTATATCATCGGGAAGTAATGCTAAAGCTATATTTGTATAACTGCCGTTATCGCTCATACAATAAGCATAATCTCCATTGATACTGATAATAGAATAATAAATTTCCAACAACATACGCCACCTATAAATAAAAATTGTTAGCACACTAACTGTTAGTATACTAACATTATTTACACTTTTTGTCAAGTCTTTTTGTTAAAATTGTACTAAATGCAATTTATATGAGATTAAGACTTTTAAATATTTTATTATCCGTTTGTTTAAACAAATTAAATTGAAAATAAACTTTGCTCACAATTCTTTTTGGATTTCACCTTCAAACTCAGGGATAAAACACTCGTCAGCACTGCTACTTTCTTGCACATAGGCATTTTCTAAACCAAGTTTTTGTGCAAAGTTAACAATTATTTTATACTCGACTGGTTTTAGCTTTCTACCAATTCTGCTATGTCCTACTGCCTTGCCGTAAGGTGTATATTGACTCATTATTGATACAATTGTCTCTTTTCCAAGATTATTTGCAATCCAATATAGTACATCTTTGGAGTTTTGCAAACAATCGGGCAACACCAAATGTCTGACGATAACCCCTTTTGTCATTATCCCCTTTTCATTAATAATATCTTGCGGAATAATTTTTCTCATTTCTTGTATTGCAGCCATTGCAACTTTAGTATAATCTTTTGCTTTTGAAAACTCTAATGAAAGACTACTATCCATATACTTAAAATCTACCAAAAAAATATCTACATAATTTGTAAGTCTTTTTATGCTATCTAAACTTTCATATCCGCCAGTATTGTAGCAAATTGGTATTTTGGGTTTATAAATATCCAAAGCCTTGATAATGTAATCGATATAATGTGTAGGGGTAACAAGATTTATATTGTTTGCTCCCATATCTTCCAGTTTTTTAAAAATATCCACAAGCTCGCTTGTAGATATATCGTAACCTTTTGATAATTGAGATACTTCATAGTTTTGGCAATAAATACACCTTAACGAACAGCCACTGAAAAATATTGTGCCTGAGCCTTCAGTTCCACTTATACAAGGCTCTTCCCAATAGTGCAAACCGAATCGTGCTATCCTTAGTCCTTTGCTTTTACAATAACCCAAACTGCTATCTCGCCTTACTCCGCACTGCCTTGGACAAGCAAAACAATTATCTTCTACAACAGAATTTTTACTCAAAATATCATAAATATTATCTTTTTTCATAATTTAGTACCGATTTTTGAATGGTTTTACCTTTCAATGATATGATAAATGTTACCTAACTTGTCTTTTAGAGTGTTTTTTATATCCGCTGCCCCACTTAAATTAGGCAATGTTATTCTTCCTTCATTCTTAAGCATTATGATAAAGTATTTGTTATATTCAACAACTTTGTAGATATTATCATAAGCTATCATATAGTCTATTTTTTTCTGCGATTTTGTGATTTCTGTCAAAACCAATCCATTTGCGGTGCATACTGCACTTATCTCTGTCGCTTGTTGGTAGTAACCCAAAGCCATTTTTTCTTTTGTAAAAGACATTATCAAATAGTACATTGCAGAACAAAAAGTAAAAATCGCTTCCACCCACAAACCTAATGCTATCGTAAAAAAGTAAGTTATCATAACCGCCACAATTGTTGTGAGCGCAAAAGCTAACCACACAAAAAAATTAATGTCGTTATAAATGTGATTGAATCTGTCGTTTTGAGATTCTATTAAACTTTTTCTATCAAATATTACCATATTTCAATTATACAACATTTTGACAAAAATACAACACTTTTTTTTAATTTTAATTAAACAGCATTTACTAAACAGCAAAATAAACAATTTTTTGCGGGTTTTATATATTATAAATAAGCATATAAATAGTAATTTTTGCTAAACACTTGATTATTTTTAATTATAATGCTAAAATAAAAAAGTAAAATATATCACAATTCAAATGTGAAGATATTAAGTAGTTTATGAAAAAGAATATTCTTACACCAGTACAATTATGGAAAAAGTTCAAACCTACTACTTCAAACTTTAAAACAAATATTATTGATTTTAAATCTTTGGGGTATATGAATGTTTGCGAACTATATTTCACCGCCTTGACAAAACAGGACGGTGATGTTAGAGTTTACACTCAAGTTTATTTTCCAAAAAAAGCATCTAGTTCTGCTGCAATTATAATGGTGCCTGAATTTAATAAAATGGTTGATTTAAACTATATTTCTTATTATGTGCAGGCTGGTTTTAATGTGGTTACTTTTGATATTGCAGGCAAAAGCAATGCAAAACACTATACTCGTTATCCGCATAGTCTGGAGTTTTGCAACTATGCCTATAGTAACGACCACTTGAACACTTGTAATTATGGTGCGGAAAACACTTGTATATTTAACTGGTGCAAAATTACAAGGCAGGTTATTAGCTTTGTAAAACACTTTTCACCTTCAGTATGCCCGTCTAAAATACTAATGACAGCACAAAACAGCGGTGCAAATATTTTGTGGCAAGTTGCGGGCGTAGATGACAGACTTGACGGAATTATTCCGATTAACAACACTGGTTACGATGCTTTTAATAGCAACTTAGGGACAGAAGAGTTTCCACTATCACGCTTAGCAGAAAGAAATGTTTGGTCATTATGCTGTGCAGCTCCGTCTTATGCCAAATTTATTAATTGCCCTGTTTTGTTTTTAGGCTCTTCAAACAACAGAAAGTATAGCTACTCTTCTTTATCCGACACTTTAAAATTAATACCCGAAGATATTACTCACTATGAATGTGTATCGGTAGGTTGCTCTAAAAACTTATATAAACAAGCACTTTATACAGCGTTTAATTGGATTGATGATATTGCAAACAACAGAAAATCTGTAGTTCCGCCAAAAGGTAGATTTGTCGTGCTTGAAAACAGGCTTTGGGTTTATGCTGACTTTGATATAGAATATGATACAATTGTGGAAGCAAAAATTCACGTATCTTACGGCAAGGAAGTTGAAGGGGTGCGAAACTGGATTGGATATTCCGTTCATTGCGATTTAGTGGGCACTGCAAGCCAAAAAGTTAAGATTTTTGATTTAAATGAAGAAATAAGCCTTATTTGTACGGTGTTTTATAACAACGGGTCAATGTATACTTCACCATTATTAACAATTACGCCAAGCAGTTTGGGTGAAGAGATAAAAACCAATGCAAGAAACACAAGAATGATATTTGATAAAAGTTTTGGCACAAACGCCTTTTATCCAAGAGAAACTGCGTTTTTTGCAGACAAAGCTAATATCCATTTTGAAAAAGGCTCTTTGGAGCTTGAAGGTATTACAACAGATAGGGGCGATTTGGTTTGCTACAACATAGACGGTAAATACATTACAAACAACGAAGTAATGTTGCAATTTGACTTTTTCACTACTACCCCACGTAAAATAGTGGTAGAAATAGAAGATGTCAATTTGAAATCATATTACGCAAAACTAGACCTTCCTGCATCTGACGAATGGCAAAGTATAAAAATTCAGCGTACTCAATTTGTCAGCGACGAACTTTATCCAATAAAAACTTGGACTACTGTAAAATCACTTATTTTCAGCACGGCGGAAAAAGTTTTAATAAACAACATAATTTGGATTTAATATGAAATATAATATCGGTGATAAGGTAATTACTAAAAAAACTCACCCTTGCGGTGGCAATAGTTGGACTATTGTTCGCGTTGGGTCGGATATAAAAATAAAATGTGATAAGTGTGGACGCTCCGTTATGATAGATTTTAACAAATTTACTTCTGTCATAAAAAAACACTTTCCTGCAGAAAATTAGAAATGGAAAATATAAAAATTATTCAAGACAATAATATACAAAATAAACAAAACAAAAAGCAGAATATGATTTTTGCTATTTTGATGACTATTTTAATAATTCTTGTTATAGTTTTATTTACCTTTGTTTTTGTTTGTGCCCCCGTTAAGATTAAAGGCGATTCAATGAACCCAAGTTTATCTGACGGAGATATAATTATGATTTCAAAAGTACACAAACAACCTGTACTTGGTGATATCGTTGTATATCAAAAACCCAACGAAAAAAATATGACTGTAATAAAACGAGTTGTCGCTGTGGAAGGAGATGTTTTGTATTTTTGGACAAAACCATCAGGATTAAGTGTTCTTACAAAAAAAGATGACCCAACAAAACAGGAATATTCCCTATCCCCTACCCAATATCATTTTTTAACGACCACTTATGGCAATAGCGTTACAATACAAAAAGGTGAAATTTTTACTATTGGTGATAACTTTTCAAACAGCATAGATGGCAGAAATTATGGCACAATACCTATTTCCGCAATAATCGGAATTAAATTAAATTAATTAAAAGATACGCATAAAAATATAACAAACCTTCAAAAATCGCTATTAAAGCGATTTTTTTGTTTTTAAAAGACATTTTAACTATTATTTTATTGTTCAAGTCTATCAACTATTGTTATAGTACAGCTTTTTTACTACTGTCTTTTGGGTAATATGTTTTTTAATCGATTTAAATACAAAGATTTTTCTTGTTTAAGTTAAAATATATTATGATTCTTAATAATCAATACCAATTTTTTTGAACGATATATATAAAAAAAGTAACTTTTAAAAATGGAAAATTTAGCCAATTTTATACTGATTTTTTATCTTCTCTGTAAAAAACACCGATTTTTGAAATAAATTTTAAAAAATTTTGACGAAAATAATTTCAAAACCTTCTATAAACATATTTTTCCAGTCTATTTTTAAAAAATTTGTTTTATCTTTTGCCAGTCGTTGACATCATTTAATTAATGTGCTATACTTAACGTAGATTATTATATAAATAATAAATATAGAATGAGAAATTTATGAACGATTTGTATTGGTATTTGATTTTTATTCCGCTAGGCTATATTGTCGGCAGCATAAATTTCGCTACTATTATTGCTTACATTAAAAACAAAGACATTAAAAAATTAGGTTCGGGCAACCCCGGCACAATGAATATGTTGCGGTCAGTTGGCAAATTTTGGGGCTGTTTGACTTTTGTACTTGATTGTGCCAAAGGTATTAGCTTTGCCTTGATAGGTATGTTTGTTTTTGAACAAAGCAATCTTGCAATGTATGTTTTAGGACTTTCAACTATTCTCGGACATATTTTTTCCTGCTTTTCTAAATTTAAAGGCGGAAAAGGTGTCGCAACAAGCTTAGGCGTATTTGCAGTAACTTCACCAATTGCTTTTGCTGTAGCATTTACTATAATGATAGGCTATCTTGCCTTTTTCAAAAAAGGTTTTATAGGTTCTCTACTTGCAATCAGCATTCTTGCAGTTACCAATATCGTTAAAAACAGCGTTCAGCAAAAAGATTATTTTTATGTTTGTATAATACTAATAATTTTATGGTGGGCATTAATTTTTTGGACACACAGAGATAACTTTAAAAGGATTAAAAACAATACGGAAAACTCACTATCTTTGTTCGGCAAAGAGAATAACGAAAACGAAAAGGAGAGTTAAAATATGAGTGGACAATTTAACAAAAGTAACTTTGAACAAAATCCCTCTAATTTGAAAAAAAAGTATAACACAAAGGGTTGGGACACTAATGATGACGACCGTCTTTGTGATGAAGAGGTTTTGGACGAAAAGGACATAAAAGCTATTAAGGAAGACAAGTGGATTGAAAAGCATATACCTAAGCCTTGCAAAAGAGAGGTTAAGTATAAGCGTCGCATAAACGAACTTGAAGCTAAAAGCTTGCAAGCTCCTTTGTCTAAAAAAGAAAGTAAAGAGCTTAAAAAGCTTAACAAAAAATACAAAAAACTTTATAACTATCGTCATCGTGACCACTCAAGCAACCATATCACTCTAAAATGTTGCTTGACAGGTTTGGTTTTGATTTTTGTTCTTGCTTGTACTGCAGTTTTCGGCGGTTATCGTTATTTCATTCAACCTTATACTGGTGTAACTCTATTTGAGCTTACAGATATTTTGAATGGTTTTTATGAAGAAGTTGACGAAGATAAGATTATTTCTCAAAAATTCGACCCAGTTGAAGACTCTGACAAATTTTTTGAGAGTTTACAACAAGCTTTATACCTAGATACAAAATTCACTTTGCACGATTTGTTGCAATTACTACCACAAAGTCAAGGTGGTACAGGTAGTGAAACTGCGTCTGTTTCTGACTTGCTAGATAATGTTAACCCACCTGCTACAGATGGTACTGCAAGCAGTATTACAGGCAACCCATATTTTGACGAAATACTTTCAGAGACTAAGTTTGACTTCTCTTCTCTTGAGACTTATGACGGCAGCAAACAAATGTGGGAAATTAACGATAAAATGATTGCTGCAATTATGCAACAAATCGTTATGAATGCCGATTCTATCCCACAAATTCAAGAATTGGTAGGTCAATACAATATTTCTATTAAAGATTGCCTTGTTGTTAAACAATGTATTATCAAGAAAAACGCAAAAGATGCAGAAGGCAAACCTGCCGATGTTACTATGCAACTTACTATTCAAGTTAGAATCAACAAGTTAGTTGAAGGTATTTTGAAAGGTATGGATTTAGGTTCTTTGGATATCATCAGTTCTGTTGTTCCACTACTATTACCTAAAAATATTTATCTTTCTGCAGTAACTACTCCACAAATAGACAAATCTCCTACTCTTGGAATTAATGCTATTGACGGAGCTAAATTGCAAAAATTGATTTCTTCTTTGGATAGCAAGCTATTAAATGGTAAAGTTGAACAAATTTTCAACACTATTGGTAACACTATTTTCAAGACATTCAACAATATTACTGAAATGGTAGGTGCAGACAACTTGTCAATTGCTCCATCTGAATTTGACGACCCTAACGGCACAGGCTTTATCAAAATAGATATTTTGCAAGCCGCTATGAGTAAAATGAAAATTCAAAATGTTACATCTAGCGATTTCTTGCTAATGGTTAAACATTTACATAGTATTGACTATAAATATGACAATGTTGAAGAGTATGTTGGTGGAAATGTTACAAATCCATCTACAATCGAAGACTTTAACAAGTCAAAAATTAGCTTGTTTGAAGCTTATGGTATAAGCAGAGATAGCGTTCAAGATATTACTCCTGAAAACTTTATTGATAAGCTTTCTACTATTCCGGAATTAATAAATATTAAAGATGCTAAAATAAACGGCCAAAACATATACAATATTTCAAACTCTACCCTACAAGATATGTCAATGCTTTCAGATAAAGCACTTGCACAAATTATGAACACAATGATTTCTGACAAATTGGGTAATGATTTGAAAATGAATGTTTTAGAGCTTACTATGACAAGTAAAGAGCTTAACATTATTGCTCAAATCGATGCTAAATCAATTATTGAAAAGCAATTAGCAGAGCAATTTGGTGGTTTGTCTTCTTTGATGTCTTCTATGTTCCCTAAGAATATGTTCATAAAGATAATTGTACCAAAGGATAAAAAAGAAAGTGGTCCTTCTTGTGATATTATTCTTAACTACACTAAAGACGAAAATTTTCAAGCGGACAGCGACAAAATGTTTAATACTTTGGCTACAATGTTAAAAGATATTAATGGCGAAGGTTCTGCATTAAATTATGACAAAAACACTTTGATTAAGAAACTTGACGATGTTATCTACCCTATTTTGGACAATTTCAAAACAGATAACCAAGATATGACAATTGAGTTTATTGATGGCGGTATTCAACTTCCTACAATTTACAAGCTTTTATCAAACATTATCAATGAAGGTTCTTCAGATATGGATAAAATAAATGAAGACGATATTCAAAAGACAATGAAAAGCTACTATACTTACGATACAACAACAACTAACTTTGATAAATACGGCAACATAATTGACAATGTTGACAAAACAAGTTTAGATGGTTTTATTAAGCGTGAGTTGCAAGACAAATTCTTTATTGCTGGCGAAATTGACGATACAAAAGTATTTGAAAGCATTACAACTCTTCCATCTAAGCTAAACGCTAATGAGATTGATACTGTTATTGATTTAAATAGCTTTAAGAAAAACCAAAAAGCAGCTCAAGATATGAATTTGACAGTTACTTCTTTGGAGCTTGCAAAACTTATCCTTCAAAGCGGTGAAATCGCAAACATTAAAGATATAGGATTCTATACAGGCTTTACTTTTGTAGATATGAAGGTTAACTCAGCTGGTACACTATCACTTGTCATTGCAGGTAAATTAGACCCTGACAAAACAACTGGTAGCAATGGTATTAAGCTTGAAAACTTTGCTGCAGATTACCTTGTTGTTCAAGCAGATGTAAATCTAAATGACGAAAACTATGCTACAAAGGTTAAAATCAATAGTGCTGGCGATAACGAAATTAACAACTTATTGAAGATTGTTAACAAAATTATAGGTGCTAACGATAATAATGATTTTAATGCTCAAACAGTTGCTGACGATATAAGCGAAGCAATCAAAGAAGCATTTAACAAGTTTAAAGACCAAGGTTTGGAACTAACTCCTAACGAAAAAGTTATAGATACCCCTGTAAACGGCAAAACAGATGGTTTCAGCAGTATTAATATTTATCGTTTGATTACTGAAAAATCTACAGGCGTAGATAATTACGCAGAAGGCGATGACGATTTGTTAAGAAGTGTTATTTATAAACTAAATAACCTAACAGGTCAAACAGACGATTTGGACGAAGACGACCCTAGCCACTCTGTAACAGTTACTGAAAGAGTTGCTGAACCTTTAAGAAGTAACGCTCCTGATGGTTCATTTACTGCAAATGGTAAAGTTACAATTCAACGTCCAGGCGGTTCTTCTGATATTGACTTAATGTTTGAAGACGATGCAACAAATGAAATAAAGATTACTGACTACTATATCGGTCAAAAAATCAAGGAAGCAACAGATACAGACACAATGAAATTAATCAAGTTTGGTTTGATGCCAAAAGCTCGTGATACAGAGTTTAGACAACTTATAACAGACCTTGGCTTGACAAATGATATTGTACCACACGATCTAGTTGCAAACTTAAGCGGTAACGGCGTATTGTTCTTCCAATTCAAGATTAGCAGTGGCGAAATTGGTGGAAATGATTTAGTAAATAAAATGATACCTAAGAGCATTTATGGCGGTGCATTTATTGACCTATCTAACCTAGACAGAACAACTACCTACTCTTTCATAAATAACTTAACTGCAAACGAACTAGCTTATGTTAACAAGTTGGTAAAAGGTAAAGAAGGCGACACTACAACTGCAAGCAACATTACAGATAAACTTGATAATATGTTAAGTAATGCTCGTAGCTTCAGATTTAATTTAGGTTCTGATACAACAACTGATTATAGCATAGCTGACTTGTTTGAACACTTTAGATTAGAATCTGCAGGTGGTAACTTAGACTTAGGTCTAATCTGCTATGGTATGTTTGTAAGAGAAATTCCAGAATTACCTGAAATTACAGCTTAATCAAAAGCTTATTAAAAACTAAAAGCATTCTATTTACAATGTATTAAATACAAATTAAAACAAGGGCGATTTCATCGCCCTTGCTTTTTTATTATGGTATTTTATAATGGATGTACGATAAACATTATGTTGTCAGTCAGACAATATTCTCCCCCAAAATTATTTTAGGCATTGTGGTTAAACATCTATTCCAACGTTTATAAAATTTTTCTACACCAAGTTTAGACACTCTTGAGTGTGTCTCTTCATTCTCTACTACCCAATATAAGACATAAGTAACCTTCCCTACATTTTTTGTAAGACGAATAGGCAATTCTCCTTGTTTAACTGCATTAAAATCTTTTTGTCTATGAGTGCGTTTTATATAGTGCACATCAATAACTCCTTCTTGTTTCAAATAAAATTCTGCTACTTCCTTCATTAATTCTTCAATTTCATTAAGTTTAGTTAGCTTCGCTTCATAAATACATATTTCATTAAACATATTAAATCTCCACAAATTAATATCTTGTTTTTATTATATCATAAAAGGCAAGTAATTTTCAACTTAATTACTTGCCCTACTAATATCACACTTATTCCAAGTCATTATATATTCTGTTTCTTCTGCATTTTTATTTATATCTTAGCTTTTAATTATCAAATTATTATTTTTATAAAAATTAATAGTATTTTTATTTTGCTTCAAATTTTATTTTATTTTGCTTAGTCTTTTTTTAAATAATTTTTGGTAGCATATTGTTTAAAAATAAGTTATCAATAAACACCTCTCACACGCATACTTAAACATTTCGTCGAAATTTTTGTAAGCATTTGTATGATTTTTTCATCATTAATACTTCCTTCAAAATCAATATAAAATCTAATCTTAAAACAGGTATTAGGAATATTTCGCGATTGTATTCTTGTAAGGTTTATATGATGCTCGGTAAAAATATTAAGCAATTCCCCAAGCACATTTGGTTTGTCTTTAAGTTCAAGAGCTATACTTATAATTTTATTCTCTTTAACTTTATCCAAATTTTGAGTAAGCAAAATAAACTTAGTATAATTGTTTTCTACATTTTGAATATTTTCTTTAAGCACTTGCAGTCCGTAAATTTCGCCTGCTAGACGCGATGCAATTACTGCGTGAGTCTTATCCCCTTCTTCAGATAGTTTTTTGCTTGCTATAGCCGTATTAAACTCGTTATATAAAGTATAGCCACCTTCTTCCAAAAACTTATCGCATTGCATAAGTGCTTGCGGGTGTGAAGAAACTTTTTTGATATCTTTAAGAGTGCTTCCCTTTGCTCCTAATAGACAATGATTGATTTTAATATCCCCCATTGCTATATAGCAAACGGAACTTTTGTCAAGCAAATCGTAAGTTTCCCTGACATCTCCTGCTGTTGTATTTTCTACAGGTAATATTCCGTATTCATATTCTCTAGTTTGTATTTTTGCTACTACTTCGTCAAATGTCTTTACAAAGTCAATTTGAGTATACCCCAAACTTTTTGCAAAAATATGAGAATAAGAACCTGCTACCCCTTGTAATAATACTTTTTTACTTTCCATAACTTCACCACATAGCGGCTTTTGCCACATTTAAAAGAATTTATAAATACATTTTAACACAATATTTTAATTTTGTTATCTTTTTTTTGTAATTTGTTAAAATTTTTATGATTACAAACAATTAACTATACTTACAAAACCTTTAAATTTTAGTATTAATTTTTTAACGCTGTTATATTTTCAGATTTTCAACTACTTTGTTATGCAATTTTTTATGGTAAGCCATTCACATATTTTTTATTTTAATTATTCTAATTTAAAGCTAAAATTTTTTGTTCAAGTATATTTATTAAAAAAACCACTAATTTTATGATTAATATCGATTTTTGATTAGTTTTTTATGAATTTATACAAAAAAAATAATGACTTTAAACTATAAATTAAAGTCATTATTCAGATTATTTTTTATTTATTATTCTTTTACTTCAACTTCAACAGGTGTGCTTTCTTGCACTTCTTCACCATTCTCCACTTCTGCGATTTCTTCTTCATCTTCGCTACGTGGTACAATTGTGAATGATACTACCTTGCTACCTTCGTCCTTTAATCTCATAAGTTTAACACCTTGAGTGTTTCTGCCTATTTTGCTGATAGAATCTGCATTAAGTCTTATAACAACGCCATTGTCTGCCAAAATCATAACATCTTCTTCTGAAGATACTAATTTCAAGTTGACAACATTACCTGTTTTTTCGTTAAGTACGCCGACTTTAATACCTTTACCACCACGAGATTGGAATCTGTATTCGTCAAGGTCTGTTCTCTTACCATAGCCGTTTTCTGTAATTGTCAAAACGTCTGTATTTTCACGAACAATTGTTGCATCAACCACAAACTCACCGTTATCCAAACTTATTGATTTAACGCCCATAGAAGACCTTCCTGTGTCCCTAATATCTTGTTCGTGGAATCTTATGCACTTGCCACCTGTAGATGCAATAATGATTTCATTATCGCCGTCTGTGTGCATTGCACCGATAAGTTCATCGCCTTCTTGTAATCTGATTGCAATTTTACCATTGCTTTGAATTCTCTCAAACTCTGCAAGGTCTGTCTTCTTAATCAAACCTTTCTTTGTGGCAAGAACCAAGTAACCCATACTGCCTGTAGCAAGCGGTAGAATAGCGTTAATTCTCTCGCCGTCCTGCAAGTTAAGAAGGTTAACCATTGCCCTGCCTTTGGCTGTTTTTGAGCCTTCAGGTATCATATAAGCTTTTAATCTGTAAACTTTACCAAAGTTAGAGAAGAAAAGTATTGGTTCGTGAGTGTTTGAATTAAACACATTTTCAACAAAGTCTTCGTCCTTTGCCTTATGTGCAGTAACACCTACACCGCCACGGCGTTGAGCTTTGTATTCGTCTGTTGCCATTCTCTTGATATATCCTTGGTGAGTAAGGCTAATAACAATATCTTCTTGCTCAATCAAATCTTCAATATCAATATCATTGTAATCATAGCTTAACTCACTGCGTCTTGGAGTGTTGTACTTGTCTTTAATCTCAAGCATTTCTGTTTTTATAATCTCTTCAACTCTGTGTGGTTTTGCCAAAATATCTTGATATTCTGCAATGTCAGCTTCAAGCTGTGCAAGATTTTGCTCTAACTTGTCAATTTCCAAATGAGTAAGTCTTTGCAATCTCATCTCTAATATAGCATTAGCTTGTTTGTCTGACAATTCAAAAGCTTCCATTAATTTATTAGCAGCGTCATATTTGTCTTCGGATTTTTTAATAATAGCAACAACTTCGTCAATATTGTTTAAAGCAATTACCAAACCTTTTAAAATATGCTCTCTCTCCAAAGCTTTTTCCAAATCATATTGAGTACGTCTTACAATGACTTGTTTTTGGTGCTCAATATATGCAGACAAAATCTCTTTAAGATTCATAACCTTAGGAGTGCCGTCAATCAATGCAAGCAAAATTATGCTGTTGCTAATTTGAAGGCTTGTGTGTTTGTATAGCATATTCAAAACAACTTGTGCTTGAGCATCTTTTTTGACATCAATAACAATTCTCATACCATCACGGTCAGATTGTTCTTGAATATCGCTTATTCCTTCAATTTTCTTTTGTTTAACATATTCTGCTATTGTTTCTATTAATTTAGCTTTGTTTACTTGATAAGGAAGTTCTGTAATAACAATTCTTTGTCTTGTGCCGTTGTTGAAATCTTCAATTTCCGCTCTTGCACGAATTATTGCACTACCTTTACCTGTTCTGTACGCTTTTTTAATACCACTTCTGCCCATTATCAACGCACCTGTTGGATAATCTGGTGCAGGTATTAAATCGATAAGTTCTTCAATATCCATATCGGGATTTTCAATCAATGCGATTGTTCCGTCAATAACTTCGCCCAAGTTGTGTGGTGGGATAGAAGTTGCCATACCAACGGCAATACCATCACTACCATTTACAAGTAAGTTAGGATATCTTGATGGCAAAACTACCGGTTGCATTAATGTATCGTCAAAGTTAGGATAATAGTCAACTGTCTTTTTATCAATATCCCTTATCATTTCTGCAGCTATTTTACTCATTCTCGCTTCTGTATAACGCTGTGCTGCAGGTGGGTCTCCGTCTACACTACCAAAGTTACCGTGGCCGTCAACTAACGGACAACGTATAGAAAAGTCTTGAGCAAGTCTTACCAACGCTTCATATACCGCTGTATCGCCGTGTGGGTGGTATTTACCAAGTACGTCACCAACGATACGGGCACATTTACGATATGGTTTGTCAGATGTCAAACCTAACTCACTCATAGCATACAAAATCCTTCTATGTACTGGTTTTAAGCCATCACGAACATCGGGGATTGCACGCGATACATTTACTGCCATAGCGTAAGCAATAAATGACTTTTTCATTTCGTGTTCGATATTAATTTTCTTTATATTTGATTTGTCAAGAATTTCTTCCAATTCCTGAGCTTGTTTTTCTTTCTCTTTATCTGCCATAACTCCTCCTTACACATCAAGCTCGCCGGCCAATGTAGCGTTTTGCTCGATAAATTGTCTTCTTAGCTCAGGTTCGTCACCCATAAGCATTGTAAATACTTCGTCAGCATTTTTAGCTTCTTCCATACTAACTTGCAATAAAGTTCTTGTTTCAGGGTTCATTGTAGTATCCCACAATTGTTCTGCGTTCATTTCGCCAAGACCTTTGTATCTTTGAAGTTCGCCTTTACGATCAATGCTTTGCATATACTCTTCTAGTGACTCGTCATCGTAAAAATACTTTTCGTTTTTACCACCCCTTGAAACTTTGTACAAAGGTGGTTGAGCTGCATATACGTGACCTTGCTCTAGCACCGGACGCATATATCTGTAAAAGAAAGTAAGCAGTAATATTCTAATATGGCTACCATCAACATCGGCATCGGTCATACATATAATTCTGTCATATCTTAATTTAGAAACATCGCAATCTTCCAAAATACCGCAACCAAATGCTGTAATCATATTTTTGATTTCTTCGCTTTCCAAAACTTTGTTAAGTCTTACTTTTTCAACATTCAAGATTTTACCACGAAGTGGCATAATCGCCTGAAATCTTCTATCTCTGCCTTGTTTTGCAGTACCACCTGCGGAGTCACCTTCGACAAGATAAACTTCGCAAAGTTTACTATTTTTCTCCGTACAATCGGCAAGTTTACCTGGCAAAGTTGTAGATTCCAAAAATGATTTACGCTTTGTCAAATCTCTTGCATTTCTAGCGGCTTCTCTAGCTTTTTTAGCAGTTATTGAGCGAAGTACCAAATCTTTGGTTATCTTAGGGTTTTCTTCCAAAAATGCACCAAAAGATTCTGTCACTGCATCTGCAACAACTTTTCTCATAAAGCTGTTACCTAATTTAGTTTTTGTCTGACCTTCAAATTGTGGGTCTGTCAATTTAACGCTTACAACAGCAACCAAACCTTCTCTGCAATCGTCACCACTCAATTTTTCGTCATTTTTAAGAATATTTAATGTTTTTCCGTAATCATTAAACAACTTAGTTATTGTATTTTTAAAGCCGTCAACGTGAGTACCGCCTTCTTCAGTATGTATATTATTTGCATAAGAATAAATGTTCTCACTATAAGAATCATTGTATTGCAAAGCAATTTCAACTTGATAGTTTTCCGCTTCAATACTCATATAATAAGGCTCTGCAAGCAAGGCATCTTTTTTGTTAAGCTCGTTTACATATTCCTTAATACCGCCTTCGTAATGAATAAAATCTTCCTGTTCCTTACCTTCACGGCAGTCTTTTAAAGTGATTTTTAAACCTTTATTCAAAAAAGCAAGTTCTTTTAATCTATGTAACAATCTAGAATATTGGAATTCAACAGTTTCAAAAATTGTGTCATCAGGCATAAATACTATTTTTGTACCTGTTTTGTCTGTTTCGCCCACAACTTTTAATGCTGTTTGAGCAACACCACGATTGTAAGTTTGTCTAAAAATTTTGCCGTTTTGGCAAACTTCTACATCAAGCCACTCGGAAAGTGCATTAACGGCAGAAATACCTACACCGTGCAAACCGCCAGAAAACTTGTATCCGCCACCGCCAAACTTGCCGCCTGCGTGCAATTTTGTAAGCACGACTTCAACTGCAGATTTACCTTCCTTTTCAATTATACCTGTAGGAATACCTCTTCCGTTATCTTCAACGGAAATAGCACCTTCTTTTGTAATTTCCACATTAATCAAATTGCAATAACCCGCCATTGCTTCGTCAATACTGTTATCAACAACTTCAATAACCAAATGGTGCAAACCACGCTCATCTGTCGAACCTATGTACATACCGGGTCTTTTTCTGACCGGTTCCAACCCTTCAAGCACTTGAATGGCAGATTGGTCATAATTCTTTTGCTCGCTCATAAAAAACTCCTTTGCTAAAAATCATACTTTTAATTAAATATTAATCAAAACTTTAGTAGCACAATCAAAAATTCTTGTGCTTTCGCGTACGCGTGTGCGTATTACTTTTATTATAATTATATTATAACACGCAATTTATAAAATTACAATAGAAAAGCAAGAAATTTTTGCTAATTAAACAAAATTTTTCAGCAAAAATTTCATCATATATTTTATAATTCCTTTTTAAACGGGTGTAGACTGAATTTTGTATATTCTTTAGTCCTACACAAGGCAATAAAATCATTGCCTTTAAATGCTAAATTTTAGGTTTAAGCTAAATTTTGGAAAAAAATTTATATTTTTCTGTTAAATAATATTTTTACATTTTTATTACACTAAGCTTTATTAATTACTGTCATTGCGTAAAAACTTTTAAAAATTTTAAACAATATTAAGCCTTTTTTGTGTGAATTGTGCTGTAATTAAACAACCTTTATCTTTAAAATAGAAAAATAGTCTTGATTTTATTTTTAATATAATGTATAATTGTTACATTAATAAAAGTATAGGATAAAATTATGAATAGAAAATATGCTTTTGAAATCGTCTACAAAGTAGGCAAAAAAAAATTTAAATGCAATTGGCAAGAGTGCGACCATTTTACTTTGGATTTAGTGGAAAAGGATAATACTTTGTCACTTTCCGTAATTCCTAAAAGTGCCGTTACTTTTGAAAAATTTAATATTATCATTCCTTATGTTTACAAAAACGAAAACAAAATATTTGTAAACGGCTATCAAAGTTGGACAGATAGTATGGAATATGAGCCTACAGGCAAAATGTCTGAACTTTCAAGAAAAGTGGAATTTTACATAACCAAATCTTTCGGAAAAGCAATGGGATTACCTAAATCAGGCGACAATATGTTTTGGAAATATCCACACAATTCAGGCGTATTTTATGGTTGGTCTTATGGTTATGTTCGAAATGATAACAATGTTGATATTTTTGGTACTCTTACAGAAAAATATGGTTACACAGTAGTTACTTTTGACTGCAATAATAATAGCGTAATAATCTCAAAGGAACTTGAAGGCGTTACTTACACAAAAGAAAGTAAGCTTTTGGAATTTGCTTTTGTATCAGGCGAATATGAGACAGCTTTTGACGAATATTTCAAACTAATTGGCACTCCTTGCAGAGAAACTAAAAAAAGAAGAGGTTACACTACTTGGTACAACTACTACAGCAATGTAACAGAAGAAATTGTAAATCGTGATTTAAACAGCATTGCAAGTCAAGATGTTAAGTTTGATTGTTTCCAAATAGACGATGGCTATCAACAAGCAATCGGCGACTGGCTAATCACTGACCAAGTCAAATTCCCTAACGGAATGAAAGTTATCGCAGATAATATTCATAAGAGCGGTATGCTTGCAGGACTATGGCTTGCACCTTTTGCAGGCGTTAAAAAGTCTGAATTATATAAAAATCACCCAGACTGGTTTATTAAAGACAAAAAAGGCAGACCATACAAAACTGGTCATAACTGGGGCGGATTTTATACTCTTGATATTTACAACCAAGGTGCAAGAGACTATATCAAACACTGCTTTGATGTGGTACTTAACGATTGGGGTTACGATTTAGTTAAACTTGACTTTTTATATGGTGCTTGTGTACTTCCTATGCACAATAAAAGCCGTGGCGAAATTATGACAGATGCTATGGACTTTATTCGTGAATGCGTTGGCGACAAGTTGATTTTGGGTTGTGGCGTTCCTATGTTCCCTGCTTTTGGCAAGGTTGACTATTGCCGTATTGGTGCGGATATCCGTTTTGACTGGAAAAATCTTGACACTATCCGTGAAGATTGTTCTACACCACACGCTGCTGCAAATACTATTTTTAGACGTCACTTGGACGGCAGAGCTTTTATGAATGACCCGGACGTCTTTATGTTAAGAGATGAAAATATGGATATGACTTTTGAACAAAGAAAATTAGTTGCAAAAATTAATTCAACATTCGGTAGCTTACTATTTATTTCAGATGATATTGAAAACTACAAAGAACATCAACGCGAAGCATTAATTGACACTTTTAGCGATAAAGATATAAAAATTAAAAAAGCCGAATTTGTTAAAAAGGATATTATATTAGTGGAATATAAAGAAAACGGCGAAGATAAAGCTTTTTCATTTAATATAAGAAACGGCGAAGAATACTAAATAAAAACCTTAGGTGCAATTTAATTGTGCCTAAAGATTATTTTGTGCTTTTTAAAAGTTCATTATTATTTTACTAAAAACTCAAACAATCTATCAAAAATCGATATTATTTGATTAAAAAAGCAAAAATTTATTTTAAAGAAAAATATTTTTTATTAAAAATTTTGGGAGGAATTATGAAAGAAAAATTACAAAAAGGCTTTCTGACTTTGCGTAAATACTGGTCAAGGCCGCAAAAGGGACAATTTGTCGCTTATAAGGAGATTGCCGGTTTTAGCATTGGCGGAATGGGCGTAAAATCTTTTGCATCATTGTTGACATTTATGAACTTGGCTGCAACCGTAATGTTTACAGCTATTGTTTATGGATTATCGCCTAATGAGATTATGATACTTTTCCTTATCACAAATGTAGGTGTTGGCGTGCTTAAAACTCCAATTATAAGTTGGCTACAAGATAAAACCAATACCCCAATAGGTAAATTTAGGCCTTACTTGATTTGGGCAGGTATACCGTGTGTTCTTGCAGTTATCGGAGTTACTTGGCTTGTTCCTATACCAGGCTGGATATTGCCTGCGGGCCAACCTAACAAAGCTTTAACGATGACTATGCTTTGTATATTCTTAAATATCTTTATTATTGCTCAACAATTATTAAACAATGCTTATATGGGTATTTCACAAACAATAAGTCCACTATCTTCTGAGAGAACAAAAATAATGGGCTTCTCTGAGTTCCTTGGCAATCTTGGACCTAGTATAATTCAAGCGGCACTACCAATTTGTGGTTTGTGTTTTGCAACTAAAGCAGAAGCAATGACTAATGTTTGGACTTATCGTGTATTTATGCCTATCTTTGCAATAATCGGTTTTGGTTTAGGTTTGATAGTTTTATATACATCAAAAGAGCGTACAACTGACACTGACTCAATGGAGAATATTAAAGCTAAAAAAACTAAAGAAAACAAGCTTAGCTTCTTTACTAGTTTAAAACTTCTTAGCAAAAATAAAGAGTTTTGGCTTGTAACAATAAGCAAGTTCTTTGATGGTTTTAAAGGTTGGCTTACATTGCTATTGCCTTGGATTTGTGCCTTTCAATTACAAAACACTGCTATTCAAGGTGTTGTTCAAACAATTGTAAGCTTTGGTTTTACTCCGGGAATCATTCTTGCTCCACTTTTAATAAAATGGCTAGGCAGTCGTGGTTCAGGTATAATATTCCACGCACTAAACGCTGCCGCTGCCCTATTAATGCTATTTACATATAAAAGCGGCGTTGTAGTAATGTTAATATGTTTGTTCCTATTCAATTTTGCATTAGGTCCACAATACATTATTCAAAACACCATAATGTCCGACGGCTTTGATTTCCAACAAGATAGAGATAATGTTCGTCTTGAAGGTTTTGCTCAAAACTTCCAATTAATGATTTCTACTTTAGGTACTGTTGCATCTACTCTAGCATTTACTATAATATGTAATAAATATAATGTAGGTACAGTTACTAATGCCAATGCAGATTATAGTATGCTTATTGACCCAGCAATTAGAAATCCTTTTTATGGTGATTTAATCTTACTAGTTGTAATTGCAAGTGCTTGTGCTGCTATTCCATTTATATTTGTTACCCTAAACAGAAATAAAATGGCAGTTATAAGAGAAAACTTGGACAGAAAGAAAGTTATTGCAGACAATCATTTGGAAAATGCTACTCCTGAAGAAATTGAAGCTGCATATAATAGTTTCTTAGAGAAACAGGAAGCAGAACATCTTGCCGAAGTTGCTATTGCTGAAAAAGAAAAAGCTAGAATAGAAGAAAAAGCTGCAGCAGAGCGTGAAGAAAAGCAAGCTTATATTGCAGAACTTGAAGCTTTGAAAGCTCAAATCATTAGCAATGGCGGTAGCAAAAAAGATGCTGAAAAAGCTGTTCGTGAAAAGGAAAAAGCAAGAAATCTTGAGCTTAAAGCTAAACGAAAGGAAGCTCTTGCCAATATTGTAGCGGAACAAAAGGCATTATCCGCAAGAAAGAAAGTTTTTGTTGCTGACTGGAAAGTTACTGCTAAAGCAGAACACGAAGAAATTGTTGCTAAAGCTAAAATAGATATCGCTAACGCTAAAGCAGAATATGCTCAAAAACTAGACGAATACAAAAAGTTGCTTGGCGACAAAGAGATTGTTAATCAATACAAGGCAGAAGTTGCTCAAATAAAAGCAGCTTGCAAAGAAAAAACCAAAATATACAAAGCAGAAAAATTAGAAAAACGTGCTAGTGAAATCGCTCGCTTTGAAGATGATAAAGCAACTATTGCAAGCTTAAAACAACAACTTGTTAGCTTAAAAGAAGAACAAAAAGTTAAAGTTGCAGAATATAATGACAACTATAACATAGTAACTCGCACAGAACTTGCTAATCTTGAAGACAAGTTGAAAGCTGCAAAAGACGATAGTGCAAAAGCTGAAATTACCGCTTCTATTAAAGAAATGAAAAAGGCAGCTAAAGCTGAAAAACGCAGTTTAACAAAAGAGTATAAATGCAAAAAAGCTGAGCTTACAAGCAAAATAGACCGCATAAATTTTGCGCACTCTTCTGCAATCAGCCAGATTTCAATTGACTTCAATACAAAGAAAGATGCTCTTAAAAAAGAAATTGCTACTGCAAATAAATTGAAGGCTATGAAAAAACAAATCGTTCAAGACAAAAACAATGCTATTATTGCCGCTAAACACAAGTCTCAAAGCATTAAATTGTGGTTGAATGTTTTGGCAAAAGAAGCTTTTGAAAAACAACTTTTTGAAGAAGCATTGAATGCTGTAAATGCTGAATAATTAATAAAACGAGTTGCATAATCGTAAAAGAAATCTTTCACTTCCCTTTTGCAACTCTTTTATTTAGGGAGAAAATTATGAAAAATTTATTTATTGTATCTAAAACTCACCTTGATTTGGGGTTTACCGACTATGCTCACAAAATAAAGGAAAAATACATAACACAATTTATTCCCAAAGCTATTGAGCTAGCAGAAAAGCTTAATAATGACGGAACAAAAAAATATGTTTGGACAACAGGTTCGTGGCTTATAAAAGAGTGTTTAGAATGTGGCAGAGAAGATATAAAAAATATGACTGAAAAAGCTTTAAAGGACGGAAATATAGCTCCGCACGGCTTAGCTTTTACCACTCATTCTGAACTTATGGATAAAGATTTGCTTGAATATAATCTTTCCATTGCAAAAAAACTTGATAAAATTAGCGGCTACACTACTATTGCTGCAAAAATGACAGATGTACCCGGACATACTAAAGCAATTGTTCCACTACTTGCCCAAAATGGAATTAAACTACTACATATTGGTATAAACACTGCTAGTGCTTACCCACAAGTACCCGAATGCTTTTTGTGGAAATGTGACGGGTACGAAGTTGTTGTAATTTATGCTGACGGATATGGTGGAGAATTTAAATGTCCTTACATAGATGAAATATTATATTTTGACAATGCGGCAGATAACCACGGCACAGATAGTAGTAATAATATTTTAAAAACTATTGATAGATTGCAAAAAAAATATCCTGATTACAAAGTTGCTGCAGGTAGATTGGACGATATTGCAGAAAGTTTATGGGCAGTACGAGATAAACTACCTGTCGTTACTGAAGAAATCGGCGATACTTGGATACACGGCGTTGCAACTGACCCATACAAAGTAGCTTGCTTTCGCACTTTATTACAGCTAAAAAACGAATGGCTTAAGAGTGGTAAACTTGATAAAAGTAGCAAAGAATATGAGCTTTTTGCTGACAATTTGCTATGTATTTGCGAGCATACTTGGGGACAAGATAGCAAAGTGCATTTTTGTGATACAGAAAATTATACAAAAGATAGATTCATAAAAGCGCGTGCAAAAGATATCGTTAGACCTAAAAACATATTTGGAGACTTCCCTTTCCGTTTTATGGCTTTTATAACTAATATTTTTGGAGACAAACATTATAGGTATTCTCAAATAGAAAAAAGCTGGCAAGAACAACGCCAGTATATAGAGAATGCAGTAAATTGTCTGCCACCCGATTTAAAAACTCAAGCTTTGCAAAAACTATCAGCTTTACGGCCTGACAATATATCTAAAATAACTACAGACAATAGTTATAATTACGGCGACAAAATTAATGCTTTTGATTATACATTGCAGATTAATAATAATGGTGGCGTTACACTTTATTATAAAGACGATTTATTAACTTGTGCAAAAGACAACCCATTGATAACTTACCATACTTATGGTGCAAAAGACTATAAATACTATAGCGATAACTATATGCGTCACCACCTACAATGGGCAGTGTCAGATAATCTAATGCCAGGACTTAAAGGCAAAGATAAATACCCGCAAGGCATATATTTTTACAAAATTATTAAAAGTCAAATAGAAAAAACTGCGGACAAAACCACTATTACTGCAATTTTTGAGTGTGAGAAATTATTGTGTGAAAAAGCGGGAACACCACGCAATATATCTTGTGAATATACATTATCAAACAATGGTCTTGACATTAAATTGATTTGGAATAATAAAGACGCTGTACGCTTTACCGAAAGTACGGGAGTACATTTTTATCCGCAGTTTAATAATGTGAATTATGTTAAAATCGGCACGAAAATCGACCCTAATTCAGTTATAAGCTATGGTGGGCGTAAACTTTCCGTAGTCGAAAAGACTCAATTTGAAGGTGAAAATATAAACTTCGAAATTATGTCTTGTGAGTGTCCTTTGATATCGTCAAGTGGCAATGATATTATGAAGTTTGACAATAATGTTGCTAACATAAAAGACTATGGTATAACATATATACTACACGATAACTTATGGTCAACCAATTTCCCGCTATGGTATGAAGAAAACGCAATGTTTACTTTTAACATATCAAAAAAATAATCACTAAAAGGAGTGCGTTTGCACTCCTTTTTTTGTTGTATTAATAAAAAATATCCGCTATTTTTAGCGGATATTTTAAATTTATTTTGTTCCAAATATTCTGTCCCCTGCATCACCTAATCCTGGTAGAATATAACCTTTTTCATTAAGGCATCTATCTATTTTAGCAATATAAATATCTACATCGGGATGTGTTTCCGTCACTTTTTTTATACCTTCAGGTACACCTAAAATATTAAGCATTTTTATATTTGTTACGCCCCTATCTTTTAAAGCTTGAATTGCTGCACAAGCAGAACCGCCTGTTGCAAGCATAGGGTCAAGCACAATTACCATTTTGTTTTCTATATTCTTTGGTAGTTTGCACATATACTCTATTGGTTCTAGAGTCTCTTCATTTCTTGCAATACCGATATGTCCGACTTTAACAGACGGCAACATTGCTGTAACGCCGTTTACCATACCAAGTCCTGCACGCAATATTGGCACTATTACAATGCTGTTTTCCATAATAACTTTTTGCTCTACAATCTCAAGCGGAGTTTTAACGCTTATTGTTTTTGTTGGTGCATCTTTTAGCACTTCCAATGTTTCAAGCATAGCTATTTCTTCCACCACTTCACGAAATTGTTTGCATTTAGTGTTTTCGTCTCTTAATATTGCAATTTTATGGTCTATTAAAATATGATTTATCAAATGTACCTTTTCCATAAATACCTTCTATTACTTTTTTACTACATTTACATTGATTGTTGCATTTACATTTGCATAAACTTTAACTTCTACGCTAAATATTCCAAACGCTTTAATAGGTTCTTTGATATTGATTTTCTTTTTATCAATATCATATCCGCTTTTTAGCAAGCCTTCGCTTATTTCTTTTGCTGTTACTGAGCCAAACATTTTGCCATTTTCACCGCAAGCAATCTCAACAATAATTGTATTGCCATTTAATCTTTCAGCAAGTTTTATTGCTTCTTGCTTCTCTAATTCCAACCTTCTTTGTTCACTTGCCTTTTTTTGATTTGTCTCATTTATAACTTGATTTGTTGCTTGAACTGCCATTTTCTTTTTAATCAAAAAGTTTTTGGCATATCCGTCGCTCACTTCAATTATATCGCCTTTTTTGCCTTGAGCCTTAACATCTTGTAACAATAAAACTTTCATTTTTCTCTCTCCTTTTATTTAAATCCACCGGATACTTCAATAACTTGTCCGGTAATAAATTTTGATTTTGAAGATGCTAGATATACTACGATATCTGCAATATCTTTTGTTTCGCCAATTTTGTTTAGCGGTGTCCTGTATACTATATCTTCTATAGTTTCTTTTGAGTGACATTTATTCATATCTGTATCGATTGCCCCTGGAGCTAAACAATTTACTCTTATGTTATTACCTCCAACTTCCTGTGCTAACGCTTTTGTCAAGCCTATAACGCCTGCTTTTGAACTTGAGTAAGCTACTTCGCACGCTGCCCCGTAAATTCCCCAAACACTTGATATATTTATTATGCTACCACCTTTTTCAAGCATATACGGCACACATTCTCTGCACATATAAAAAACGCTATCAAGATTAACTGACATAATATTTCGCCAGTCGTTTAATTTTAAATCTATTAATAAATCATAGTTTGCAAGCCCTGCATTGTTTACTACAACATCTATGCTGCCAAAAACATCTATTGTTTGTTTAACAAAAGCTTTTATATTATCGTAACTTCGAACATCGCATTTAACTGCAATACAATTTAAATTGCTGTTATCATTTAATTGCTTGCACAAGCTTAGTGCATCACTTTCGCTTTTGTTATAGCAAAAAGCAACTTTGTAGCCTTCTGCTACCAAGTTTTTTACAATCTCTCTGCCTATACCTTTTGCTCCGCCTGTTACTATTGCAACCATATTTTACCTTTTATTTTGTTTTAGTTATTATATCATAAAAGCTTGATTTTAGTCAATATTCTTTTAAATTTTGGCTATAATTAATTTTAAAAATCACTTTTTAATTACTATTTTAATTTAGTAAACTTTGTTTTATCAAATATCTTTCACTATTTTTGCGTAGAAAAAAGCCCCGCTGTGCGGGGCTTTTAAATTTTGATTACTTAACTATAACATTGAATAATAATGTTATTGGGTTGTATTGTACAATATATTTTGTTACTGTACTACCTGAAATCATATTTGAAATTTCTGCAATTCCCAATATTTCTGCAAGTGGAGCAAGTATTGCCAAAATAATACATACCCACAAAGCTCCTTTTACAAGGTTTAATAAACCACCGAAAATTCTGTCCAAAGCAGATTTACGATGAGCTCTTCTTGCTCTTTTAATAATAATATTTATGATAAAAGTAATTAGTTTTACAACAATGAAGATACAAACAGCAGCTATAGCTATTCCTACATATTTTACAATTGCAAGAGCTTGTTGTGCATCAACAAAATTTTGTAATAACTCAAGAACTTTTGGCTCTAAGCCTGTTCTTCCAATAATCAAATCCCCTAAGAAATTGCCGCCAAAGTATACTAATAGTATGATAACAGCCCAACTGATAATAGCAGTTAGTGGCTTTGCAAATCCTTTAAATAATCCCCACAAGAAGTATAATACAAGAATAGCAGCAATAGCCAAATCAAATGCCAAATTCTCAATAGCCACAGCACCAATAAGTGAACTAAACATAATATCTCCTTTTTTCTTGCTTTAGTGTATTTTATTACATTTACTATTTTACACTATTTTTTTTATAAAAGCAATATATTTTATGCTTTTTTATTAAAAAAATTTAATTATAATGAATTTATTCCCAATTTTTAGCAATAATTAACATATCAACATATAATTAATACTGATTTTTGAATATTTTTTTGAGGTGAATATGGTAATTTGTTGTATTGGCACTCCAAAAGTTAAAGGAGACAGCGTTGCACCAAGAGTCGGAGATGCCCTTTTAAAACATAATATCAACGCTTTTGTATACGGAACAAGTACTAATCCTATAACAGCATTAAACTATGCAACTTTTTATAATCACATAAAATGTTGCCATAAAAACGATTTTGTTATTGCTGTAGATTGTGCATTGGGAAACAAGAAAGAAATTGGCTCAATCAAACTAACAAAGCAAGGTATTTTGCCGGGTAAAGCTATAGGTAAAAGCCTTGCAAGCATAGGAAATATAGGTATTTTAGGGCAAGTAGGCGATATTAAAAAGCCTGCTTTTGACGAACTTAAATTTGCAAGTGATAGCGTAGTTGACGAGTTAGTAGAAAAAATTACTGACTTACTTATTACTATCTCTGACAATTTTTATATTAACAAAAAAATCGCTAAATTTTAAAACATACCGATTTTTGGAGTGTAATTGCAAATTTTTTCAATATTTTATAGTTAAAATTTTATCAATTTTGCTTTTTGTATTTTAGCATTACTTTTTGTTATCTTAATATATATAAATTTGATTATATTACTTTTAATAAAAATCTATTAGCCAAAAAAATTATATTTATTTAAAAAACAAAAAATACTAAATTTATCAAAATTTAGTATTTTTCATTCTATTTGTCCGTCTTTTACTTTTATCATTACATCACTTTTTCCTTGATATTCTGCACAAGTAAGAAGTGTTTGTATATTTTGTATATTCTCAAGTAGTTTAGTTTGTCTTTTATTATCAAGTTCGCTTAAAACATCGTCTAATATCAAAATTGGTTTTTCGCCTGTTTCCATTTCAAAAAGTTTCACTTCTGCAAGTTTCAAAGATAATGCTGTTGTTCTTTTTTGTCCTTGTGAGCCAAACTTTCTTACTTCTACCCCATTTATTTTGATTGAAATATCGTCTCTATGACAACCGACTGTAGTATATCTTAAATTTATATCCTTTTCTATGGAATTTTGCAATAAGCTTAATAATTGCTTTTTCATACTTTCTTTATTATCAAAATCAATTTTGCTTTCATACTCCAAAAGCAAATTTTCTTCCCCACCAGTTAAATCACTATGAATTACCTTTATTATCTCTTGCATTTTTTTGCAAAACTCATATCTCTCAGCAATAATATCTGCCCCGATTTCTGCAAGCTGCATATCCCATATAGGCAATGTCTCTTTTATAATATTTACATTGTATTCTGTTTTTAAAAGTTTATTTCTTTGTGCTAAAACTTTGTTATACCTAACTAAGGCAGAATAATAACTCTTTTTTTGCTGTGAAAGGCTTATATTTAAAAAATTTCTTCTTAGCACTGGTGATTCTTTTATAATATCCAGTTCGTCTGGACTAAAATAAACCACATTCAATAATCCTATAAGTTCGCTTATTTTTCTTACAGGTATGCTGTCAATTGCTATTCTCTTTTTGCCTTGTTTATCAATATGAATCTCTATTATATGTTTTCTAAATTTTTTAGCTAAAAGTAGCTTTATATATGCAAAATCTTCTTCCCATTTTATAAGTTCTTTATCCTGAAAAGTGCGTGGTGATTTGCCAAGTCCGCTGTAATATATACTCTCCACCATATTTGTCTTGCCGCTTGCATTATTTCCTATAATAATATTCAAGCCATCACCAAAAGCAATATCTTGTTTTTTATAATTTCTAAAATTTAAAAGCTGCAATTTTTCTACTTTCATAGTTTTATTTTAACACATTTTTTTTTATTTATCAATCAATCGCTTATATTTTTATTTATATGTATAATAAAAAATTTAATAAAATTAATGTGCAAAAAGCCTTGAAAATATTTAAAAAAAATAGTATAATATTTATATGAATAATATAAACGAAATACAAGAACTTTGGAAAAAAGCACTTCCTATTATCTCAAAATCTGTGTCTCAAATTTTCTATGATGTTTTTATAGCAAGTCTTGAGCCTATTTCTATAAGCGGTAATCAATTGATACTTATCGCTCCTTATGAGTCGTGCAAAAAATCTATAAATAAATCTTACAAACCTATTATTGAAAAAGCTGTTATGCAATTTAATCAATATATCGAAGGTGTTCAAATTATTACAACTTCAGATATGGATAGTTTTGTAGATGCACCTAAATCTATTATAGCTGCGGAAGAAGAACCACAGGAAGAAGATACAAAAACTACAAATTCAAAGGACTACTACACTTCTTTTGAAGCTAGCTACTCTTTTGATAATTTTGTTACAGGTGGTAGCAATAAAGCAGCTTTTGTTGCAGCACAAACTGTTGCTGAAAACCCTGGAGTACAACATAACCCACTATTTATTTATGGTGGAGTAGGTCTTGGTAAAACTCATATTATGCACGCTATAGGAAATTATATAAAAAGTCATTCTCCTAAAAAGAAAATTATTTATATGACTTCCGAAAACTTTACAAACGATTATATTGACAGCATCAAAAACAATAACTCAAACGATATGAACAGACAATTTAGAAATAAATATCGTAATTTAGATGTTTTGATGATTGACGATATTCAGTTTATTTCAGGAAAACCAAGTACTCAAGAAGCTTTATTCCATTTGTTTAATGAATTATATCAAGCAAAAAAACAAATAGTTTTTACATCAGACTGTCACCCTAAAAAAATTGACAATATTGATGAAAGACTTACATCAAGATTTCAAAGCGGCCTTACTGTTGATATAAGTAGTCCAGATTTGGAAACAAGAATTGCTATATTGAGAAAAAAAGCTTATAACAAAAAATTTGATGTATCTAGTGACGTATTAAATTACATTGCAGAGTGCATAAATACCAATATAAGGGAACTTGAAGGTGCTTTATCAAAAGTTATTTATTATTGCAATTTAAACAATGTAAAGGCAAATAACTTAGATATTGTAAACAATGCTTTAAAAGACGATATTGACAATATTAGCGGTCCTGTGACTATGCAATTTATTGTTAAATGTGTTTCTGACTACTTTAATATCGACCAAAAAGATATTACAAGTAAAAAGAAAACAAAAAATATTGCAGAAGCAAGACAAATAGCTATATATTTGATTTCAGATTTAATTTCTGTACCTCTTGTTTCTATTGGTGACTTTATGGGCGGCCGTGACCACTCTACTATAATTCACGCAAGAGATAAAATTTCAGACCTTATTTCTACCGATTACAGGTACGCAAATTACATTAAAGATTTGACTGAAATTATAAAGAAAAAATAGTTTTTATAAGAAACTTTTTTCTTTAAAAATTAGCTTAATTTTTGACTTTGTGGACAACCTAATATTTTTGTGGATTAATGTTGATAAATAACACATAATTATCCACATTTTATGTTAATAAAAAATTATTAAATATTTACTTTTTTTGCCAAAAATCATAGCTATTTTTACTAGATTGTTGGTTATCCACATTTCCACAGGTATTAATACTACTATTATTATCTATAAATACTAAATAATAATATATCAAAAAATTATTTAAACACTTTAATTTACTAAAAAAAACTTAAAAAAAAACTATCTAATAAAATAAACACTATAAAACATTGTGTTATAAGGAGTTATTATGAAATTATATTGTAACGGTCTTGATTTAGCAGATTCTTTTGCAAAGGTAACAAAAGCTATTTCCGGAAAATCAAACATTCCTATTCTTGAAGGTGTTAAAATTACTGCTCTTGGCAATACCTTAACTCTAACTGCTTCCGATACAGAAATAACTATCGAAAATACAATAAACGCTAAAATTTTGCTTGAAGGTGAAATTGTTGTTCCCGGTAAGCTTATGTCTGAACTTGTCAGAAAAATGGGAAGTCAACAAGTTGAGCTAGAGTGCTTGGACGAGAAAATATTAAACATTAAATATATGGATAGCGTTTCTAAAATTATGCTTTTTAGAGCTGACGAATATCCTAAATTTATTGATAATAATTTTGATAATGTATTTAGTATGATGCAAAATCAATTTAAAGATATGGTTAATAAAACAGCTTTTTGTGCAGCTCCTGACGATTCAAGACCTGTTTTGAAAGGTTGCTTAATGAAAATTAAAGGCAAGGAAATTTCAATGATAGCAATTGATGGTTTAAGACTTGCTATTACAAAACAACCTTTATCTGTTCCTAGTGGAGATTTTAAAGTTATTGTACCTGCAAGAGCTTTAAATGAAATTTCTAAACTTTCAAACGATAACGATGAAATAATAACTATTTCTTTAAATAACAAAAAAATTATGGCAGATATGGGACATACAAAAGTTATTGCTCAATTAATTGAAGGTGAATTTGTAAATTATGAAAGAATTATACCAAAGGAAAGCATTACTGAAATAAAAGTTAATTGTGAACAATTAGAGCAAACTTTGGATAGAGTTTCTATCATTTCAAGAAATGTACAAGCTAACCTAATCAAAATTGAAATATCAGAAAGTATTATGACTATTGATGCAAATGCTGAAATTGGCAATATTAATGAAAAAGTGCCTGTAAATATGCAAGGTAAAGATATGAAACTTGCTTTAAACTCTAAATTTTTGGCAGATTGCTTAAAAGCTATTGATTCAGAGTATATAAAAATTAATTTTTCTTCAAGTATTCAACCTTGTGTTATTACTCCGCTTAGTGGCGACGAATTTTTATATTTGATTTTACCAGTAAGGTTAATGGGATAATTATGGAATACGCAATATTGATAAATCCAAAACATTATTTAACATATAATATAAATTCTGAAAAAATCATTTTTTCAGAATTTAATATTTTAAACCAAAAATATAATTTTTCAAAAAATAGTAAAGTAAAAAATATATGTGGTTTAAATTATTTGATTTTTGATTGTGAAAATATAGAAAAATATAATAAATATATTTGTAAGCTATCTTTTTTATTAGGTTTGTTTGAGTATAAGGATAATCTTTTAAAACCTATTGAAAAAAATAATTTAGAATATATAAATAACAATATAAGTAGTTTATTAAAGTATTCAGGCAAAACTAATGAATATTTTACTAAACTTATGATAAATATTGGTAGCTTTTTGATAGAAAAAGAAGATAATATTAATTTGTTAGACCCTATTTGTGGCAAAGGTACTTCCCTTTACGAAGGTTTATCTCAGAGCTATAATTGTTATGGTATAGAAATAGCAGCAAAAGTTGTAGATGAAACAGCTGTATTTTTAAGAAAATTTTTAGAAAACGAAAAATTTAAATTTAAATATAAAAAAGAAAAATTTAGTGGTGCTAATAAAAGCTTTAAAGCAGAAAAAAATATTTTTGAAATAACAAAAACTAAAGAAAGTAAAGATATTAAAATATTTGAAGTAGTATCAAGCAACACTATTTATAGCGATAAAATTTATAAAAAAGATTATTTTGATATTATTGTTGGTGACTTGCCTTACGGTGTAAAACATAGTAATATAACTAACGAAAAGCAAAATTCTTTTACGAGAAGTCCTAAAGAACTATTGGAAAGTAGTTTAACAGCGTGGAAAAATGTACTTAATGAAAAAGGTGTATTAATATTATCGTGGAATACATTTTTGTTAAAAAGAAAAGATTTTGAAGAAATATTAAAATCAAAAGGCTTTAAAGTAATAGATGATGAAAATTTAATAAATTTTGAGCATAGAGTTGACCAAGCAATAAATAGAGACTTAATAGTAGCAAAAAAATAAAAGCATTATTTTTAATAGTGCTTTTTTTTGCTTTTATAACCTATTTTAATAAATATAAAAAACAAACAATTATTTGATATATTTGATAAAAAAATAGTTAATTTATAATGAAATAAAATATAAATTAATTAATAAAAAATAAAAGAATTTAAAAATAAAAAAACTAGCATATAAATAAAAAAGATTCGGAAAAAATCCGAATCTTTTTATTATCTTTAAAGTTTATCAGGTCAAGATAAGTTTCTTGAACAAAATTACCCAAATCAAGTCAATCCAGCTGAAAATAGGAATGAAAATAGCAAGAACAAGTGCTATAATTTGATTTGTTGCTTTGCCGTTAAGAAAAGCAGATAAACGTACAACGATTTCTGTAATCCAACCAATACCTGGAATCAAAAGCAATAAAATTTGCACAAGTCTAGGTAATTTTTTGAATTCACTATTCAAATTAGCCATAATTTTGCACCTCCATTAATAATTATATTAATATTATATCATTATGATAATTAATTGTAAATAATTTTATTAAAAATTTATATTAATTTTATTAATTATTTACAAATAAGTAAAGTTTTTATTTTTTTAAAGAGTCCATAAGTTCATAAATTCTTTGTAAGTCGTCTTTAGTGTAATAATCCATATAGATTCTACCTTTTTCTTCGTTACCAACAATTTTAACTTTTGTAGCAAAAATTCTTTGCATATCGTTAACAAACTCTTTTAATTCTTGAGTAAGTTTAATAGTTTTCTTAGGAGTATCACTGCTAGGATTTAAATAAGCATTTACCATCATTTCCAATTCACGAACGCTCATTTTTTTATCTGCAGCTGCATTTGCATACTTAAGCTGAACATCAAAGTCTTTTACAGCAACTAAACATCTTGCGTGACCAGCAGAAAGTCTTCCGTCAACAACAAGTCTTTGAACTTCAGGATGTAAAGTTAAAAGTCTTAAGCTGTTTGCAATAGCAGGACGACTTTTACCTAAGTTGTTAGCAAGTTCTTCTTGAGACAAGTCATATTCGTCTATTAATTTTCTAAAAGCCATAGCTTCTTCGATAGGGTTTAAATCTTCTCTTTGTAAGTTTTCTATCAAAGCTATTTCTTTACATTCTTTTTCTGAATAATCTTTAACAATAACAGGTATTTGTTTTAAACCGGCTAGTTTACTTGCACGATATCTTCTCTCACCTGCAATAATAATGTATTTTAAACCGCTTTTAACAACGGTAATAGGTTGAATAACTCCATATCTTTTAATACTTATTGCTAGCTCTTTAAGAAGTTCTTCATCAAAGTTTTTACGTGGTTGGTCTGGGTTTGGAATAACTGAATCTATATCCATTTCTTCCACACCTTTGTTTAAAACACCATTTACATCATAAGTGGTTATATTGTCTTGAGAATAATCATTAAACAATGCACCTAATCCTAAGCCTTGACCTGTTTTTTTCATATATTTACCTCTTGAAATAAGAATTTTATTTTTGTTTTTATATAAATTAACCCCGATTTTTGAAAGGTTATTTTATTTATAGTGGTTTCAATTTTGGTTTGTTACCACTTCTTGGATAGCATTTATTACATATATCATTACTATTTACTATAACTATACTTCTAAAATTATTCTGTAGAGTATAATCATATTTTTCATAAAGTTTGCAGTTTAATTTTTTAAAAGCATTATCGCACATTAAAAGTTCATTATCAATATTTAAAGACTTATAGCATATAGCTTTGCCACCTTTTTTTAATAGTGGAACAAGATATTCTAAAAGTGTTGGAAGGCTTGCTACTGCTCTTGCAGTTGCTATATCAAATGAATTTCTGTTTTTTGAACAAAAATCTTCCACTCTTGAATGAACTGCTGTAATATTATTAAGCTGTAATTCTTCTTTTACTATATTTAAAAAATTAACTCTTTTATTAAGACTATCTATTAAAGTAAAATTGACATTAGGTAAAATTATTGCAAGTGGTATTGATGGAAAGCCTGCACCTGCTCCAACATCTGCAACATAATTAGTTTCTTTAAAAAATTGATATCCATACAAACTATCTACAAAATGTTTTATAATAACATCATTTTTTTCAGTAATACTGGTTAAATTAAATTTTTGATTATAATCTATCAATAAATTATAGTAATTTTCAAATTTAGTGATTGTAGTATCATCAAATTCTATATTTAGTTTTGTAAGATATTGATTCAATAATTCCATTATACACCATTTTTATTATAAAGTAAATAGTTATTTTTTAAATAAATATACCATTAATACAGTTATATCTGCAGGAGATACTCCGCTTATTCTTGATGCTTGTCCTAAATTTAATGGTCTTATTTTGTTAAGTTTTTGTCTGGCTTCAAGTCTTAAGCCTTCTATTTTTAAATAATCTATACCTTCTGGTATAATTTT
>OFGN01000439.1_pt1 | contig 45544 bp, 43 predicted proteins | sample 1521821 | NCBI WGS metagenome assembly OFGN01 (sample SAMEA3504094, study PRJEB24116) | mouse gut metagenome | biome: mouse gut; feature: mouse-associated habitat; material: faeces | place: Denmark | collected 2011
CATAGGCAGCCATATTACGGTGGAACTGCAGGGACCGGCAGAGTGGGATGCATCCCTGGAGGCCCGCGCGGTGGAACAGGTTACGGCAAAGAATCCTGAGGGGATACTGGTGGCATCGGCAGATGAGACTACACTAAATGCGGCGATAGGAAAGGCGTTGGATGCGGGAATTCCGGTTATCGGTTTTGACTCTGATGCATCAGACAGCGGAAGACTGGCCTATGTGGGCACGGACAATTATGATTTTGGAGCGACAGCGGCGAAATCCATGGCGGAAATGCTGGGAGGAGAAGGAGAGGTTGCAATCTGCATGGTACCTGGGGCGATCGCTCAGGAAGAGAGAGCGGAAGGATTCAAAAGCTGGCTTGCGGAAAATGCGCCCGATATCAAAGTGGTATCGGAACTGAACGATGAAGGGGACGTTGCGAAATCGGAGACGGTATGTACGGCGCTGTTACAGTCAAATCCCAATATAAAGGGGATATTCAGTACACATGGATACGGAGCGCCGGGAGCTGCGGCTGCGGCAAGAACATTGAATATGTTGGAAAATGTTGTTATAATAGGTAGTGATTACAGTTCGGCTGTGATCGAACTGCTCCAGTCGGGAGATGTTGAGGGAACGGTTGTGGATGATCCGTATCTGATTGGCTATGAGGCGTTTATGCTGGCATATGCCGCAGCCCATCCGACGGAGGTTCCGTCTGCGAATCCTCCCTTTGGCCATGTACCGCCCATTATTTATGGCGGAAGCCAGCTTCTGACAGGAGAGATGCTGAAAGATGAGGCTGTTCTGGCAAAATACCAGAATCCGCCGGCTGTCAACTAGAAAAGAATGAGCAGGTAAGCATATGGAATGTCTTGACATTATGGATATCAAACAGAATAATATCAAAAGCATTATGAAGGTCCTCAGGGAAAGTGATGCGCAGTCGGGAATGACTAAGAAGGAGATAGCGGACCGGACAGGCTTAAGTTTTGCGACGGTATCCAATCTGTGTAACGAGTTACTGGAGAGATGTGTTGTGGAATCGGTAAAGCGGGATGCGGCTTCGGTGGGAAGGACTCCGTTTTCCGTAAGCTTTGCTTATAATCGGTTCCGCACCATATGCCTGAATCTGCAGATGCAGGCAGTGCTGCGCATGGCGATACTGAATGCCAGGAATGAGATGATATTCTGCAGACTATATGATATTGCGGAGCTGAGTACGCCGGGGGAGGTTATTCGGTTTGCGAAAAACAAGTTTGATGAATATGTGCAGGAAGAGGGAAATACGGATTGTACATATATCGGAGTCGGCGCAGCCGTATCAGGGATTTTCGATCTGGCCACCCAGACGCTGGTAAACTGTGCGGTAAAAATGTATGATGGTGTTCGGCTGAAAGAGATTGTGGAGCGGGAATTCGGCCTTCCGGGATATGTGGATAATGAATCTAATCTGTGTGCGCTGAGTTTGAAGAACCGGATTCCGGATTGTAAAAATCTTGTCTATCTGCACTTTTCGGAAGGCGTCGGCGTCGGAATTATCTGCAACGGTTCACTTCTCAAAGGGCATCACGGGTATGGCGGTGAGGTATCCTATATTCCGATCGGAGATAAGAGCAGATATTGCAGGGAATGTGATACCTATGGGTGTATCGAGAATGACCTTTCGGTGCCCGGCATTGTGAGGAATTATTTCGGAGTGGAAAGAAAAGATACGCTGGAGGCATGGAAAGAATTTACGGAGGCGGCGGCAAGAGGGGAGGAGCACGCGGTTTCCCAGGTAAGTTCGATTGCAGGGTATCTGGGGGAACTGATAGCGCTGTTGATCTTTATCATGGATCCGGAATATGTATATGTAGGAGGGGAACTGGCACAGATCTATGACACGCTTTTTCCTGACATGAATAAGGTTATACAAAAGAAATGTTTTTTATATGGAAACAGAAAAGTAAATATTGTAAAGGATATCCAGAGTGATATGACGATCAATTCAGGTATCAATGAGTTTATTTATTCGCATTGGAGAGTATGAATTTCTGCCGATTTTGAAATGATAAATGCATAATTCATAAAATGATGTACAAATCGATTTTTTTCATGTACAATAGTGTTGTAAGGATGAAAAAAGATCCTGTGAATCAATATATCATGCAGTTTGCGTTACACCGGAATATTGTGGCATGGATGCAGTGCGGTGGGAGAATGAGTATGACGGAAAAAGAAATTGGCAGACAGAATGGTTCTCTGGAATCTATTCTGATAGAGAGTATTCATACACTCGTATATGAAAAGGATATTAATGAGGCGCTGAATTGTTTTCTTCGGACAATATGTGGGTTTTATCAGGCAGAGAGAGGCTATATTTTTGAATTGGATGAAAAACGCCAGTTTGCGGATAATACATTTGAGTGGTGTGCCGAAGGCATTGAAACCGAAAAAAACAGACTGCAGGGAGTCTCCGTAAGCATCTTGTCCAACTGGATGAAAAGATTCAGAGAGTCGGGGGGATTTTATATAAAGGAACTGGAAGCGGATGTCCCCCAGGACAGGGCTGATTTTGAAATATTAAAAAGCCAGGGGATCAACAGTCTGATGGCAGCCCCTCTTTTGCGGGATGATGAGATCGTGGGCTTTCTCGGTGTGGATAATCCGGCTGAACATATAGGTGATATGGCGATGCTTCGTTCCGTGGCGGACTTTGTGACTGCGGATCTGGAGAAGCGCAGGCTGATAGAAGAACTGCGCCGGGTGGGCTGTATTGATATGCTGACAGGACTGAAAAACCGGAATGAATATATCAGACGGCTGAATGAACTGAAAAACGCAAAGCTGAACGCATTGGGCATTACTTTTATTGATATTAACGGTTTGAAGCTGATCAATGATACATATGGGCATGAGTGCGGTGATGATGTGATCCGGGAAACTGCGGAATGCATCAGAAAGTTCGCGCCGGAGAGAGCCTACCGGATCGGCGGAGATGAGTTTATCATTTTCTGGGAGAACGTTGAAGAGGCGGAATTCTATGAAAAAGTAGAAAAGATGAAAACGGAATTTAAAGTGGGGCATGAATACAGTATTTCGATGGGCAATGTCTGGCAGGAAGGGAATGTTGATATAGAACAGCAGGTAAAGAAGGCGGATACCTCGATGTATGAGGCGAAGCAGGCACATTACCAGAACGAGAACCATGACAGACGGAAACGGAGTTAAAAAAAGCGCCGCGTGTGCGGCGTTTTTTTAATCCAGATTTAATTTCCGGGTGATAATATAGTGACAGATAAAATACATGGCAAAGCACATACCGGCTGTGGCAAGAAGGGAAACCGACATAAAAAGTATCCAGGTTCCGCTGCTGATGCTTTTGGTGTCATAGTACAAATACACATCGGAGATCGGCAAAGTAATAAGCTGGCGGAATATTCTGATCACAAAACGGAGCACAAAATAGGAAATGATGGCGCCGCCAATCTTATGTTTGTGAAAGAGCTGTCCTACGCAGATACAGGTATGTATAAAAAGTATATCGAAAAGAAGGCTGCAGATTCCCATCAGCAAAAGCCAGATCAAAATCAGCGGAAGAGGGATGATAAAATATTCCTGCATCCATTCCATAGAAATTAATTCGGTAAACAGATCAAAAAATTCCTGAAAAAACTGCACAATCCCCGTATCTGCGATATAAGCTACGGCGATGAAGGCGATTCCGAAAATACTCAGACAGATACAGACGGTGGATATCAGCCTCCAGCATGCCGCCACGAGTATTTTAGAGAGCAGAAGCTCGGAGGGTTTTACTGGCAGGGTAAACATCAGGTACCCTTCATCCGTAAAGAAATTTCTGTAAAAGCGGACGGCGGTGCATATCGTAATGCAGATGGAGACCGCCGCCAGAGTAAAGATGTAAGCCAGGATGATAAGGCCGGAAAACAGTTCGACAAAAATATTGTAGCTCTGATCCCAGAAGGATGTCATAAAAGTCGTCATAATGATTATCGTAAAGACAGCGAGCAGAATCATGGCTATCGCAGGGGCAAGGGAAAAACTCTTAAATTCCTGTTTGAATAATTTTTTTAACATGCAAATACCTCCCGGAAATAAGCGTCTACCGATTTGCCGTGCGCCCTGCGTACCGCTTCTGCAGGGGCGTGCATGATAGCCTGCCCATAACGGATAAAGATGACCTCGTCCAGAACCGCCTCGATATCTGTGATCAGATGGGTGGAGAGCAGAATAGAGGACTGGTGGGTATAATTTGTCATAATCGTATGCAGGATATAGTCCCGTGCGGCGGGATCTACACCGGCGATCGGTTCATCCAGTATATAAAGCTGCGCCTGCCTGCTCATCACAAGGATAAGCTGGATTTTTTCCTTTGTGCCCTTAGAGAGCGTTTTTAACTGCGCAGCAGGCGGGATGGCCAGTATCTCCAGCATATTGTAGGCGCGTTCTATGGAAAAGTCCTGATAAAACTGCGCAAAAAAGGAAATGATATCTTTGACCTTCATACCGGGAGGCAGATAAGTGCGCTCCGGCAGATAGGAGATGACGGCCTTGGAAGCCGGTCCCGGAGGAGCTCCGTTGATCAGCACCTTTCCGCCGGTGGGGGTAAGGAGCCCGTTTATCATTTTTATCAGTGTTGTTTTTCCGCTCCCATTGGGGCCGAGAAGCCCGATGATGCGCCCTCTGGGGATGATCAGATTCATCTGATTGACGGCCAGCTTGGAGCCGTTATACACTTTCGTCAGTCCCTGAATTTCCACAAGTGGTTTTGATAGATCCATATTTTTTACCCCGTGTCATATAAAATCCGTTTCCGGTCAATAAGTGATCGACTTATTTCAGTATAACTCTTATTTGGAGTTTATACAATAAAAATTCAATCCTACATTCTTGGTTGCGAAAGTGAGAGCCCTGATATATACTTATGAACAGAGGGATGACAGAGATATGAGAGAGGTTATAGACAGAATTTCAGAAGGAAAATTTGAATATGACAGAGGCGGGCTGGAATTTTCCGAGAGCAGAATAGAGATCAGGATATCCGCGGGAGAGGACTGTGAGGGAAGTTTTACGCTGTCAGGGAAGCAGGGGCATATCACAAAGGGATTTGTGTATGCTTCCGACGGCAGGATGGAATGTCTGACAAAGGAATTTTTGGGGACCTGTGAGGAGATCGGTTACAAATTTCACGGCAAGGGTATGGAAACCGGTGATGTGCTGCAGGGAAATTTTTATGTGGTCAGCAACCAGGGGGAATATACGCTGCCTTTTGTGGTGATGGTATCCCGCCCTGCTGTTTCCGCCAGCCTGGGGGATATGAAAAACCTGTTTCATTTTGCAAATCTGGCAAAAAGCAATTGGGAGGAAGCGGTACAGCTTTTTTATGATCCCGGATTCGAGGTGCTTTTTGAGGGGAGCGACAGAAAGTATAAAAATCTGTATCGCGGGCTTTCGAAATATGACGGGAATGAAAGAAATGTGGAAGAGTTCCTGATTGCCATTCATAAAAAGCAGAAGATAAATTATATTATTGATGAGGATAAACTGCGGTTTGAGGATGTGGTGGACGGTATCGGACGCCATGAAGTGATCCTTACGAAGAACGGATGGGGTTATACCCATCTGCATGTGGAAGTAAAGGGGGCTTTTCTTTCCGTAGACAAGATACTTTTAAACGATGATGATTTTCTCGGGGACCGCTGTCTGTTTTACTACTATGTGGATAAGGATAAGCTGCATAAAGGCATTAACTACGGCTGTCTGCGCTTTTACAACAGTTTTATGGAAACTTCCGTCCCCGTGGAAGTAAAAGTGGAGGACGAAGCGTATAAGCAGGGACAGCTTCTTCGGAAAAAGCAGGAATTGCTGGTCAGAATCATGGAGTATTACGGTGCTTTCCGGATGAAGAAGATCAGCACAAGGACCTGGCTTTCCAAAAATTATGAGATCATGGAAAACTGGGTGGAGGCGGATGATGCCGATCCGGAGCCGAAGCTTTACAGAGCGCACCTTCTGATCACGGAGGGCAGGGTGAATGAAGCGGGGATGGTGCTGGATCAGGCGCGGAACGCAATTATGCAGAGCAGGGATATGGATAACGCGGTGTGGTGTTATTACCTGTATCTGAGCACATTGCGGGGAAAAGATGAACATTACGTCAATAAGATTGCGGAGGAGGTTGCCTCTTCTTACGAAAAGGAACCGGATAACTGGCGGCTGGGCTGGCTGCTCCTTTATCTTGCGCCGGAATACGGCATGTCCTATGCAAAAAAATGGATGTTTATCAAAGAACAGTTTGAGCGCGGCTGCAACAGTCCGGTGTTTTATATTGAAGCGCTTCTGCTGATCAAGGCGGAGCCTTCGTTGTTTATGGAACTGGGTGATTTTGAGATGCAGATGCTGCGCTATGCCGCAAAGCATGATCTGATGACGGACGAAATGATCATGCAGCTTCATTATCTTGTGCCCAGAAAGCAGGGCTGCGTGGAGGAGCTTTTAACGGTGCTGAAAAAGAGCTATGAAAAGCGCCGGGATGAGGAGACGCTGCAAAATATCTGCACGCTGCTGATCAGAGGAAACAGGCGGGGAAAAGAAGAATTCCCCTGGTATGCCGCAGGGGTGGAGGCAAACTTAAGGATCACGAAATTATACGAGTATTATATGTACAGTCTGGATATGGAAGAGCTGATCAGGCTGCCCAAAGTGATTTATATGTACTTTGCCTACCACAATAATCTGGACTGGGAGAGAAGCGCCTATTTGTATGCTTCTTTGCTCAAAAACAAAGACATCATGCCGGATCTGTATGAAAAGGAATGGTACCATATTCAGGAATTTGTGGTACGGATGGTTCAAAAGGGGCTGATCGACCGCCATCTTGCCTACCTGTATAAAAAGGTGATTACGGGAGAGGTGATGCTTGAGGAGGCGGGAGGAAAACTGGCGCCGCTGCTGTTTGCCACACAGATCAAAGTGGCGGATGAGAGGATGCGGAAGGTGATCCTGCTATATGCCCGGGAAGTGGAGGAAAAAAGCATTATCCTGACGGAAGGGCAGGCAATTGTGCCGATTTACGGAGAAGAGTACACGCTTTTGCTGGAAGATGGTGTGGGAAACCGCTATGTGCCGGGGGAAGAGGTTTTGACGGAGCGGCTTTTTGTGGCGGATGAGCTTTTGCAGGAGGCACAGGAGCGGGATCTTGAGACCGTTTCGCTGCAGTTATATCTCTGCGGCGGGAATGCGGGGAATATTACCGATCAGAATATCAGGCGTTATGAAAGCCTTCTTGCCAGCGGGGAAGTGGCGCCGGATTATAAACAGACCATGATTCCGGGGATGGCGCAGTTTTATTATGATAATGACAGAATGGAAGAACTGGACGCTTTTCTGGAGATGCTCACCCCGTCCGTACTGGATGCGGCGAGAAGAGGGGAGATGATGCGGTATCTGGTACTGCGGGAAAAGCTGGAAAAGGCGCTTGACTGGATACGGGAATACGGTGTCAACGGTGTGGAGCCGAAAATGCTTATGAGACTTTCTTCCAAAATCATACAGGACTCTAACCAGGTGGAGGATAAAACGGTACTTTCCCTTTGTTACTACGCGTTTCAAAAGGGAAAGACGGATGTGGTAACGCTGGGATATCTGATGGAACATTATCAGGGAAATATAAAAAATCTGCGGGATATCTGGAAGGCGGCAGTCGAGAAAGGGATGGATGTACATAGTTTCAGCGAGAGAATATTGACGCAGATGTTATATTCCGGCTGTTTTGTGGGAGAGGTGGCGGAGATTTTTTCGGCGGCCATAGAAAAGGATGCGGATATTTCTCTGGAAAAAGCGTTTTTATCCCAGTGCTGTTATGATTATTTTGTCAAAGACAAGATGACGGAAGCCGTTATTTTTGAAGAATTGGAGCGGTTAATCCGGCTGGGTGAGCAGATGCAGAAGGTCTGTATGTTAGCGTATACCAGATACTATGCGGAAAACAGAACGAAGCTTCACGGGGAGAGCAGGACGATTCTGGAAAACTGTCTGTATCAGTTGGTGGAGGAAGGGGTTATGCTGCCCTATTTTCAGGAGTATATGGACATTTGTCCTTTTATGCGCCGTTTTTGTGATAAAACCGTATTAGAACACAGGACGGTTCCGGGGCGGAAATCATATCTGTATTATATGTTTGATCAGGAAGAAGGGGAAGACTATCATAAGACGGAGATGAAGGAAGTCTATGAGGGCGTATGCAGCAGTATGTTTGTGCTGTTTTTCGGGGAAAAGCTGCTTTATTATATTGTGGAAGAGTTTGAGGATGAAAATGGTTTTCATGAGGAGATCACCGGCAGCGGCAGCATTTCCCGGGGCGATATGGATGTGGATGTGCCGGGAAGCCGTTTTCATATACTGAATGATATTGTGATAGCGGAGGCGCTGCAGGACTATAATACGCTGGACAGTATGCTGCTGGAGTATGAGGAGACGGACGCCGTGCAGAGAGAGCTGTTTCGTATCAGGTGATATGCCGGGGCGGCTGCCATGTAAAATTTAAGGGGAGAGAAGGAAAACCACAGGATGCTGCTGGAAAAAAGTTTAGAGAAAAAGAACAATAAATATATGGTGGGATTTGACTTAGGGGACAGGGATGCCCAGATCAGCTATTGCAGTTTGCAGCAGACAGAGGCGCAGTCCGTGCCCGCAGTTGCCGGAACCCAGCAATATAATATTCCGACGGTATTATGGAAGCGCAGAAACATGAACCAGTGGTTTTTCGGCAGGGAAGCGCTCGGCATGGTGGATGCGGACGGCGGCCTGTTTATAGAAAATCTGTTCTCGGGGGCGGTAGAGGATAAAAAGACCATGATCGAGGGAACGGAGTATGATTATCTGACACTGCTCACACTGTTTGTGAAGAAATGCTTTGGGTTGTTTTCAGCCATCGCGCCCCTTGATAAGATAGAAATTCTGATGTTTACCGCAGCGGAATCTGACGATGGTGTCATTGAAGTGGTAAAAAAAATAGTGGATGCGCTGGGACTGAAAAATACAAAAGTTTTTTTTCAGAGCCATGAGGAGAGTTATTATTATTATCTTCTGCATCAGGTTCCGGAATTCAGAAAGGGAGGATCGGTCATTCTCGAGTTTGAGGAGACACTGAAATACTATCGGCTGGAATGGAACAGGCGGACAACACCGATTGTTTCCTATGTGGCAAAAGAGCGGTTTGCGGATTGTCCGCAGCCCTCCTGGGATGAAGATGCGGTCCGGAGAAGGCGGCAGATGGAAGAACTGGATCAGCAGGTGCTGGAAAAGGTGGTCAAAATTTTTCAAAACAGAATGGTCACATCCGTTTTTCTGATCGGCAGCGGCTTTCAGATTGACTGGGCGGACAGAAGCCTGAAATATATCTGCCGCGGAAGAAGAGTGTTCAAAGGGAACAATCTTTACAGCAAGGGTGCGGCATACAGCGCCATGGAAAAGTTTTGTCCGACAAAAGAAGGAAGGGAACATATATTTCTGGGAGGAGAAAAGCTGAAAACCAACATAGGACTGCAGATCATGCGGGAGGGGCAGGAGGCCTATGTGGCGCTTTTGGATGCGGGGATAGACTGGTATGAGGGTACCTGTGAGAAGGAATTTTACCTGGAATCCGGCAGAGGGTATCAGGTATCGCTGACGCCTCTGACCAATGTGTTTTTGGAGAAAGAGGCGGCGGGAAAGTACCCGGTCCATTATGAGAAAGTGGAGCTTCCCGGTATGCCGGAGCGCCCGGAGGGAGCAACCAGGCTGCGGATTGTTATGGAACTGAAAAGCCCGGAGATTCTGCATGTAAAAACGGTGGATCTGGGATTTGGCATGATATATCCCGCCTCGGGCAATGTCTGGGAGCAGGATATTATATTACGGTAAGAGAGTGTGGATATGGGCAGATTAACGGAACCGGTAGGGAGATACGCGGAGCATCCCTACTATATAGCGCAGACGGATACATCGGTATATTGTGTGGAGGAACTCTGTTTTACATTGTGTCAGAATACATTTCTGCTGGACAGAGGGCTGCTTGATTTGAAGCTGGCAAAATGGCTGGATGAGGAATGCGGTCTGCGGGAGCTGGCAAGGCCCCTTTACGGTTTGATCAATCAGAATGGTTCTCCGAGTGCGTTTGTGGGGATTATTCTTGAGTATACGCATTATGGCACGGAAAAGAAAAGGCAGGAAACGGAAGAACTTTTGCGGATAGGCGCAGATATGGACGTATCCACAAGAAGGAAACATTTTGCGGATTATCTGGTCGGAAACGGGCGTTATGCACAGGCGGTCATGGAGTATGAGAAAGTGCTCGAAGAGATTCCCTCCATGAATTATGTGATGCGTTCGGAACTGCTTCATAATAAGGGGGTGGCTCTTTGCCGGCTGTTTTCATTTGCGGAGGCTGCGGAGGCATTTCTGCTGGCATATCAGGAAAATCCGGCTTTTGAGGAAGCCGCGCTCAGTTACCTTGCGGCGCTGCGCATGACGGTTTCGGAGGAGGAGTATATCACTTTTATAGCCGAGCATCCCATGTGGCATGAACAGTCCCTGGAAGTGGAAAAGCGGCTGGAAAAAAGCAGAATAGACTATGAAAATTCCGAGGAGTATAAAAAGCTGACCGGAGTTTTGGAACGCCGGGACACGGAATATTATAAGGCGGTATCGGAAAAACTGACACAGATGCAAAGAGATTACAGGAAGATGGTGGAACAGTCTTGAATGTATTGAAAAGATTTTGGAACAGAATATTCGGAAGAAAAAAAACGGCGGATATCCCCTATGTGACGGATGAGGGGACGGAGTGCACCGTGCCCGTGTTTCACCGGGATCATATCAATATTCACAACAGGCAGGAGCGGGAACAGTATCTCAGAAGCGTGCTGGAGCAGATCGCGGACGCGGAGCGGGAGATACACCATCTGGAATACGAATACAATATGGTTACTTCCCATCTCACGGATATCGAAGAACTGGAGCGGCTGCCGGATATGATGAAGATAGAGATCCGGGAGATGGCGGAAAAGCTTTATGCCCTGGAAAAGACACAGACGGGCTATCGGGAAAAGAAAAACCGGATATCGGAGGCGGATTTTTCCAGGATGGAACAGCTTGAGGAGGATGCGGAGGATGGCATCCGGAAGCTGAAAGAGGCGGAGGATTATCATAAGCTGGTAAAAAGCGATATGCGCAGGTTAAACGGCGAGCGTCATGCCTATGAATACCGGCAGGAGGAGCTGGAACTGGAACTGAAAAATGCGTCCGGTATCGCGGTGATCTGCTTTATTGCGCTGGTGGCATGTTTGATTGTTTTGTTTGCGCTGCAGGTGGCGCTGCGCTTTGACACGAAGCTGGGCTATGTGCTTGTGATCTGTATCGCGGCGGCCGTGATCCTGAAACTCTATCTGAAACATGGAGATGCGGGGCGGGAGATCGTCCGGGTGGAGAGAGATATCAATCGGCTGATTCTGCTGCAGAATACCGTGAAGATTCGTTATGTCAATAATAAAAACCTGCTGGATTATCTGTGCCTGAAATTCCATGTGAGAAAAGCGGCGGAGCTTGAAGCGCTCTGGGAGAAATACAAAGAGGAAAAGACGGAACGGGAGCAGATGGAACTGGCTTCTAAGGACTATGAATATTATCAGAAAGAATTTTTGAGACTGCTGCGGCAGTCCCGCATCCGGGATACCAGTGTCTGGCTTCATCAGATGGGGGCTCTTTTGCGTGAGAGAGAGATGGTGGCGCTGCGTCAGGGGCTTGTGGGGCGCAGAAAGGCACTCAGGGAACAGATGGATTATAACCGGGAACTGGCAGCGGCGGCTCAGAGGGAAGTGACGGATATCAGCGGGAAGTATCCGAAGTATAAAGGGGAGATACTGACGCTGATCTCGGAGTATGAGAAAAAGCAGAAGACGGTAGGGGCTGTAACAGTGCGGCCGAAAGGCTGAACTGTTATTAGGGGCTGTCAGAAGGAGATAAACTGTGTTGACAGTTTATCTGTGGTGTGATACGATAGTAACGCTTTAGTATGATAAACTGATAAAACGGTAAAGAACTAAAGGGCATGGCGGAAACTATGTAAATTGTCAATATCGTTATGCAAAATACGAAGAGGATATCAGGAGGAATATTATGAAAAAAACAGCGGCACTTATGTTATGCGGGGCACTTGCGGCAGGCATTTTGACAGGCTGCGGCGGCAAGTCGGAGGAAGGAAAAACATTTACGGTCGGCTTTGATGCGGAATTTCCGCCCTACGGCTATGCGGATGAGAACGGGGAATATACGGGGTTTGACCTGGAACTTGCGCAGGCGGTCTGTGACCTGGAAGGGTGGGAACTGGTAAAACAGCCGATTGACTGGGATGCGAAGGATATGGAATTGTCCTCGGGCGCCATCGATTGTATCTGGAATGGTTTTACGATGGACGGAAGGGAGGATGACTATACCTTCAGCGATCCTTATATCGATAACAGTCAGGTTTACGTGGTGGCGGCAGGTGCCGGTATCAGTACGCCGGCGGATCTTGCCGGTAAAGTGGTGGGGGTTCAGAAAGATTCTTCCGCACTGGCGGCGTTGGAGAGCGAGGAAAATGCGGCGCTGCTTGCAGGGTTCGGTGAACTGACGCAGTATGCGGACTATAATACGGCGTTTATGGATCTGGAAGCGGGCGGTATCGACTGCCTTGCCATGGATATCGGCGTGGCGGCTTATCAGATCGAATTAAGGGGAGAGGGCTATGTGATGCTGGAGGAGCGTCTTGCCTCCGAAAAATATGCCATCGGTTTTCTGAAGGGCAATACGGAACTCTGTGAAAAGGTGCAGAAGGACCTCTATAAACTTTATGAGGACGGTAAAGTACAGGAACTGGCAGATAAATACGGTCTGACGGAGTTCCTCTGCATGGAAGACTATAAGTAGGCGGGACGGAAAGTAAGCATGGATTTCGGAACAATTTTATGGCAATTGGGAAGCGGGCTTATCGTCTCGGTGGAGATATTCTGCCTGACGCTGCTGTTTTCCCTTCCTCTGGGACTTGTTGTGGCATTCGGCAGGATGTCCCGGAACGGCATATTGAGAACGGTAACAAAAGTATACATATCCATTATGCGGGGAACGCCGCTGATGCTGCAGCTTCTGGTGGTATATTTTGGCCCCTATTATTTGTTTCAGGTGCGGATCTCGGCGGCTTATCGCTTTATTGCGGTGATCATCGGATTCGCCGTAAACTATGCCGCCTATTTTGCGGAAATTTACAGGGGCGGCATAGAGTCCATGTCAAAGGGACAGTACGAGGCGGCGCAGGTGCTGGGTTACGGGAAGGCACAGACTTTTTTTCTGATTATTCTGCCCCAGGTAATCAAACGTATCCTGCCCTCGGTGACCAATGAGATCATTACGCTGGTAAAGGATACTTCCCTTGCCTTTGTGATCGCGGTGGCGGAGATGTTTACAACGGCAAAGCAGATCGCGGCGGCGGAAGCTACCATTGTGCCTTTGATGATCGCCGGGGTATACTATTATATCTTTAATCTGGCGGTGGCGGTTGCGATGGAGCGGATTGAGAAGCATTATAAGTATTATGAAGGGTGAGGAGATGGAGACGGAAAATTTACTGGAAATCAGGCATATGCGGAAAGCTTTTGACGGGCTGGGAGTATTGAAGGATATTTCACTGACGGTGAAAAAGGGGGAAGTGGTGTCGATCATCGGACCATCGGGTTCGGGGAAGTCAACACTTCTGCGGTGCGCCACCTTGCTGGAAAAGATGGATGGCGGAAGTCTTTCCTATTTAGGACAAACGGTATGCCAGGCGGAGCAGGAAGAGGGCGGCGATGCGGTTTATGTCTCCAGGAGTGAACTGAAAAAATTTCACCGTTATTTCGGGCTGGTATTTCAGAATTTCAACCTGTTTCCCCATTACAGCGTGCTGAAAAACATAACGGACGCGCCGGTGAGGGTGGCGAAAATCCCGAGACAGGAGGCGGATACGAGGGCAAGAGAACTGCTCGCAAGGCTGGGGCTCTCCGATAAGGCTGACGCTTACCCCTGTCAGTTGTCCGGCGGACAGCAGCAGAGGGTATCCATTGCCCGGGCGCTTGCCCTGAAACCGGAGATTTTGTTTTTCGATGAGCCCACCTCCGCCTTAGATCCGGAACTGACCGGCGAAGTCCTTAAGGTGATCCGTCAGCTTGCCAGTGAGCATATGACGATGATCATCGTTACCCATGAAATGCATTTCGCGAAAGAAGTTTCCGATCGGATCATTTTTATGGAGGACGGACTGATCCAGGAGGAGGGGACCCCGGAAGAACTGTTCCATTCCCCGAAAGAGCGGGTACAGGAGTTTATCGGAAAACTGGCGTCGGCGTGATAAAACATGATAAGGAAGCAGCCTTGTATGAAACGGGGGCTGTGAGAAATGGAACTTAGTTCAGGCCATTTTTCACAGCCCTTTGCGCAATATCAGTATTGATATTGGCTATTTTCGTCATAACGCCGATTGCAATAACGCCGTTCATGGGTTATGATAGGGAATGGATAACAGGAAACAGCGGGATATCAGGATGTGCTGAAGATTATTCTGCGGAACTGGAAAACAGCAGGAACTCAGGAAGTGCATAACTCGATTTACGGATGCGAAGCAACGGTAAATTGAGTTCGGCTAAGATGTGCTGAAGGAGATCCTGCGGAACTGGAAAACAGCAGGAACTCAGGAAGCGCATAACTCGATTTAGGGATGCGAAGCAGCAGTAAATCGAGTTCGGTCAAGATGTGCTGAAGGAGATCCTGCGGAACTGGAATAGGAGATAATTTATGGAGAAATTGGAACAGCTTTACGAGGGGAAAGCCAAAAAGGTATTTAAGACCGAAGATGCGGACAAACTGATCGTGGATTATAAGGACGATGCTACAGCCTTTAACGGTGAGAAAAAGGGCACCATCGTCGGAAAGGGCGCGATCAACAACCGTATGACAAACCGGGTATTTCAGCTTCTGGAGAAGGAGGGTGTACCCACGCACTATATTGAGGAACTGAGCGATCGCGAAACCGTTGTAAAGAAGGTGGAGATCGTACCTCTTGAAGTGATTATCAGAAATGTGGCGGCAGGTTCTTTCTCGAAAAGACTGGGCGTGGAAGAAGGAACGGCGCTGAAAGTTCCTACCATAGAGTTTTCCTATAAAAATGATGAATTGGGCGATCCTCTGATCAACAGCTATTTTGCGGTGGCGCTTGAGCTGGCGACATGGGAGGAGATCGAGACGATTAAAAACTATGCGTTCAAGGTGAACGATGTGTTAAAGGCATATTTCCTGCAGGCGGACATGAAGCTGATCGATTTTAAGATCGAGTTTGGACGTTATCATGGTGAGATTATTCTGGCGGATGAGGTGAGCCCTGATACCTGCAGGCTGTGGGATGTGCATACAAACGAAAAACTGGATAAGGATCGTTTCCGCAGGGATCTCGGGAACGTGGAAGAAGCCTATAACGAAGTATTCAACAGATTGGGATTATAAGGATGCCGGGAGATATTTTTATTCAGGAAGAGTTAAATGATAATCTGCGGGAGGAGTGCGGCGTTTTCGGCATCTATGATTTTGACGGCGGAAACGTGGCGGAGACGATCTATTATGGCCTTTTATCCCTGCAGCACAGAGGACAGGAGAGCTGCGGCATTGCGGTTTCCGACACAAAGGGGCCGAAAAGGAAGGTTCTCTCGAGCAGGGATATGGGGCTTGTGAATGAGTCTTTCAGCGCCAAAAAGCTGGTAAAACTGGTCGGGGATATCGGCGTGGGGCATGTCCGGTATTCGACGGCGGGTTCTTCTACAAGGGAAAACGCCCAGCCTCTTGTGTTAAATTATGTGAAAGGTACGCTGGGATTTGCCCACAACGGTAATCTGGTGAACGCGCCGGAGCTGCGCAGGGAACTGGAATATACCGGAGCGATCTTTCAGACAACCATCGATTCCGAGGTGATTGCCTACCATGTGGCAAGGGAGCGTCTGAATTCCAAAACCGTGGAGGAAGCGGTGGGGCGCGCCATGGCTAAGATAAAGGGCGCTTACGCCCTGGTGATTATGTCGCCGCGGAAACTGATCGGGGCAAGAGATCCTTTCGGGTTTAAGCCGCTCTGTATCGGAAAGCGGGACAATACCTATATTCTTGCTTCGGAAAGCTGCGCTCTCGATACGGTCGGTGCGGAGTTTGTCAGGGACGTGGAGCCGGGAGAGATCGTGACGATCAGCCCGGAGAAGGGCATTGAATCGGATATGAGCATGTGCATCAGCCCGATAAAACACGGCAGATGTATTTTTGAGTATATCTATTTTGCAAGGCCGGACAGCCGTATTGACGGTGTCAGCGTCTATCAGTCCAGAATACTTTCCGGGAAATATCTTGCGATGGACTCCCCGGTGGAGGCGGATCTTGTGGTGGGCGTGCCGGAATCGGGAAATGTGGCGGCGCTGGGATATTCGCTGCAGTCGGGCATTCCCTACGGACAGGCTTTTGTGAAAAATACGTACATCGGCAGGACCTTTATCAAGCCGGGGCAAAAGAGCCGGGAGAGCAGCGTGCAGGTAAAACTGAACGCCATCCGGGAGGCGGTGGACGGTAAAAGGATCGTGATGATAGACGATTCCATCGTCCGAGGAACCACTTCCGACAGGATCGTGCGGATGCTGCGGGACGCCGGGGCAAAAGAGGTGCATATGAGAGTCAGCGCGCCGCCGTTTTTATGGCCCTGTTATTTCGGGACGGACGTGCCGGCGAGGGAGCAGCTCATCGCCCACAACAGGAGCATCGAGGATATCCGCCGGATCATCGGCGCGGATACCCTGGGGTATCTGCGGATCGAGCGGCTGAAGGAAATGGTTGGCGGCATCGGCATCTGCGAGGGCTGCTTTACGGGAAAATACCCGATTGATCCGCCGCAGGAGGATATCCGTGGGGATTTTGAGGCGTAAAATAAATTGGAACAGGAGATGGAGATGGCAACTGACAGATACGTAAGCCCGCTTTCGGAGCGGTATGCCAGCAAGGAGATGCAGTATATTTTTTCACCGGACAAAAAGTTCCGGACCTGGAGAAAGCTGTGGATCGCCCTTGCAGAGACGGAAAAAGAGCTTGGGCTGGATATTACCCAGGAGCAGATAGACGAATTGAAAGCGAACGCGGACAATATCAACTACGATGTGGCAAAGGAGCGGGAGAAAAAGGTCCGTCATGACGTGATGAGCCATGTGTATGCTTACGGACAGCAGTGTCCGAAGGCGAAGGGCATTATTCATCTGGGCGCGACATCTTGCTATGTGGGAGATAATACGGATATTATCGTGATGACGGAAGCACTGAGGCTTGTCAAGAAAAAACTGGTCAATGTGCTGGATGAACTGGCGCAGTTTGCAGATACTTATAAGGATCTTCCGACGCTTGCCTTCACCCATTTCCAGCCGGCGCAGCCTACTACGGTGGGAAAACGGGCAACCCTTTGGATGCAGGAGTTCTGCCTGGATCTGGAGGATCTGGACCATGTGCTGGAGGGGATGAAGCTGCTTGGTTCTAAAGGGACTACCGGCACCCAGGCTTCGTTTATGGAACTGTTTGACGGAGACCAGAAGATTATCGATATGATCGATCCGATGATCGCAAAGAAGATGGGCTTTAAAGAGTGCTATCCGGTGTCCGGGCAGACTTATTCCCGGAAAGTGGATACGAGAGTCTGCAATGTGCTTTCGGGCATCGCGGCTTCCGCCCATAAGATGAGCAACGATATCAGGCTTCTGCAGCACCTGAAAGAGGTGGAGGAACCCTTTGAGAAAAATCAGATCGGTTCTTCGGCGATGGCATATAAAAGAAACCCGATGCGCAGTGAGAGGATCGCTTCCCTCTCCAGATATGTGATGGCGGAGGCTTTGAATCCGGCGATGACTTCGGCGGTCCAGTGGTTTGAGAGAACACTGGATGATTCCGCGAACAAGCGGCTTTCCATTCCGGAGGCGTTTCTGGCGATCGACGGCGTGCTGGATCTGTGCCTGAACGTGGTGGACGGGCTGGTTGTGTATCCGAAGGTGATTGAAAAGCGGCTGATGAGCGAGCTGCCCTTTATGGCAACGGAGAATATTATGATGGATGCGGTGAAGGCAGGAGGCGACAGGCAGGAGATCCATGAGAAGATCAGGCAGCTCTCCATGGAGGCGGGAAAGAATGTCAAGATCGAGGGCGGCGAAAACAATCTGCTGGAGCTGATCGCAGCGGAGGAAGCCTTCGGACTGACGAAAGAGGAGCTGGAGGAATGTATGGAGCCTTCCCGGTACATCGGCAGGGCGCCGGAGCAGGTAGATGCTTTCTTAAGCAAAGTGGTGCTGCCGATCATGGAGGAGAACAGGGAACTGCTTGGCGTAAAAGCAGAAATCACTGTTTAAAATAAAACAGGAAATGGCTCTGAGAAAATGGAGGAAGAAACATGGTTAAAGCGGTTGTAGGGGCAAACTGGGGAGATGAAGGAAAGGGAAAGATCACGGATATGATGGCGGAGAATGCGGATATTATCGTCCGCTTTCAGGGCGGCGCCAACGCAGGGCATACGATCGTAAACGAATACGGCAAATTTGCACTGCATACACTGCCTTCCGGTGTATTTTACGGGCACACGACAAGCATTATCGGAAACGGCGTGGCTCTGAATATTCCCGTACTCTTTCAGGAGGTGAAGTCTATCACGGACAAGGGAGTGCCGGCGCCGAAGCTGCTTGTTTCAGACAGGGCGCAGGTTGTGATGCCTTATCATATCCTGTTTGACCAGTATGAGGAGGAGAGGCTCGGAGGGAAGTCCTTTGGCTCCACAAAGTCCGGCATTGCGCCTTTTTATTCCGACAAATACGCGAAAATCGGCATTCAGGTCAGCGATCTTTTTGATGAGGATCTGCTGCGGGATAAGCTGGAGAAGGTCTGTGAACTGAAAAATGTGACGCTGGAGCATCTGTATCATAAACCGCTGCTGCAGCCGGAAGAATTATTAGCCACGCTGCGGGAATATAAGGAGATGGTGGAGCCCTATGTCTGTGATGTGTCTCTGTATCTGCATAAGGCACTGAAAGAGGGGAAAACGGTCCTGCTGGAAGGACAGCTCGGTACGCTGAAAGATACGGATCACGGGATTTATCCGATGGTCACAAGTTCTTCCACACTGGCGGCATACGGCGCCATCGGCGCAGGCATACCGCCCTATGAGATCAAGCAGATCGTGACCGTATGTAAGGCATACTCTTCGGCTGTGGGCGCAGGCGCTTTTGTGTCGGAGATATTCGGGGAAGAAGCGGACGAGTTAAGACGCCGGGGCGGCGACGGCGGCGAGTACGGTGCAACGACGGGACGCCCGAGAAGAATGGGCTGGTTTGACTGTGTGGCGTCAAAATACGGCTGCCGGCTGCAGGGAACCACCGATGTGGCGTTTACGGTGCTGGATGTGCTGGGATATCTGGAGGAGATTCCTGTCTGCGTGGGATATGAGATCGACGGTGAGATGACCACGGATTTCCCTGTCACAGGTAAACTGGAGAAGGCAAAACCGGTGCTGAAAGTGCTTCCCGGCTGGAAAAGCGATATCAGGGGCATCAGGAAATATGAGGAACTGCCGGAAAACTGCCGGAAGTATATTGAATTTATTGAACAGCAGATCGAATATCCTATCACCATGGTCAGCAACGGTCCGGGGAGAGAGGATATCATCTACAGAGAGAGCAGCCTGAGGGTAACCGTATGATCAGAAATATAATCTTTGATATCGGCAATGTACTGGCGGATTTCTGCTGGAAGGATTTCTTTATGGGATTCGGGTACGAGGGAGAGATACTTGAGAAGCTGGCGGCGGCTACGGTAAAAAGTTCCATGTGGGATGAAGTGGACCGGGGCGTCCTCAGCGATGAAGAGCTGGTGGAGGGCTTTATCAACAATGAGCCCTCCCTGGAGAAAGAACTGCGTCGGATCTTTGAAAATGTCCATGGTATGGTAGTAAAACGGGAGTATGCGATTCCCTGGATCAGGAAGTTTAAGGAAGCGGGGTATCACTGTTATTATCTCTCCAATTTCAGCCGCAAGGCGCATACGGAGTGCGCGGACGCTCTGGATTTTCTGGAATATATGGAGGGCGGTATTTTATCCTATCGGGATAAGTTGATCAAGCCGGACAGGGCGGTCTATGAGCTGCTGCTTGACAGGTACGGGCTGAAAGCACAGGAGTGTGTTTTTCTGGATGATACCGAAAAGAATCTGCCGCCGGCGGAAGCGCTCGGTATCCATACGATCCTGTTCAGGGACAAAGCCCGGGCGGAGAAGGAACTGGAGGTGCTCGGCGTACACATGGATTGAGGCGGCGGCCCGATGTTACCGTGAAGAGATATCCATACGGTATGTATGATATAGATAAAAATGTATAGTAAGGAGTAATATGTTATGGCTTTATTAAAGAAATGGCGGGATACCGCATATTCGGAGACTGCAAACAAGGGTGACCTGCAGAGATTATGGAACCAGTATTTTGAGGATGAGAAGGGGATCTATGCCCAGCTTCTGAAAAACCCGGATGAAGTGGTGAGAGGGACCGTGAAGGAACTGGCGGAGAAGTATGACGTAAGCGTGATGACCATGACCGGTTTTCTGGACGGCATCAACGACAGCTTGAAAGAGTTAAACCCCATTGAGGAGATGGAGGAGGATACGGTGGTCAATCTCGGTTTTGAGAAGGAACTGCTGTATAAGAACATGGTGGCGGCAGGCGCCGACTGGCTCTACAATTTAGAGGAGTGGGAGCCGATCTTTGATGAGGAGAAACGGAAAGAGCTCTATAAGGAGCAGAAATCTTCCACAACGATTGTGAAGGAAGATAAAGTATACCCGAATGATCCCTGTCCCTGCGGCAGCGGCAGGAAATATAAAAAATGCTGCGGGAAAGGAAAATAAGATGGCGGAGTTGGGGAAAAAGGAGCAGCTTGTATTTGAGATCACACAGCTTGAGTGGGATATGTTCCAGCATGTGTATAATACCGGCGGCAGGGCGTCCTGCCAGGATAATCCCGATACTTTTTTTAAGATGCGAATGAGCCAGTGGCTGGCCTATTCCGAGGAAGTATTAGAGAGCTATAAGGCGGACTGTGTAAAGGCGATCGAGAACGGGGATAACCTGCTGTGGCAGAAGTACGCCCGCATGATGGAGACCACCTATCCCGGGGAATATGAGAACGTAAAGCAGTATCTGCCGGAGATTTCCAAAGAGAGCAAAGAGAAGATCGAGGAGATCGTGAAGATCCATATGGAGTGGGATGCTTATATGGCAGAGCACTATCCGAATATCAGAAAGCGGGGGCGCGTGGCGACCACCGGGGAGGATGATCCGATGGCGGGTTCTTCCACGGAAAGCTATCTGCGCTGTGAGCTGATGTCCTATTCTGAGAGGACAAGGGATCTGATCTTCGCGGAGACAAAGGCGGCGTATGCAGGGGGAGAGAACACCCTGAAAGAGATCATAACCAATGAGACAAGGTTTTACGGGTATGAGAGCCTGGATGAAGCGGAGAAAAAGCACGGGGAGATCAGGATCTGAGAAAAGAGGAGGCGCATTTTTTAAAAATGCAGCCTCCTCCTCGCCTCTTCCCGCACCCTTGGCAGCAGCAGTATCGTGACGATGGCGATGATAAAGACCACGCAGACCGTCAAAACGATGGCGGACCAGGTGAGGAGCATCGGACTCGCCAGAAAATTTCGGCACAGCAGTTCGATGCCGATGCAGGATAAGGAGATCAGTGAAAAAATATAGAGCGTCACCGAGAAAAAGGAGCGGTTTACCTTTAATAAAAACAGCATAAATACTTCAAATAACAAGGTAAACATGGCGGTGATCGGGAGCCCTAAATAATAGAGCCATTCTGCGGAGCCGGTCAGGCGGGAGATCAGGTACAGGTAAAAAGAGACTGCCATTCCGTCCAACAGGACGGCGAGGAAGGGGGATAGTTTTCTGTAAAAGATAAAAGGAATGCAGATCACCCAGATAATCAGGCAGAAGCCGATCACCAGAAGGGACCAGAGGTTTCTGGAAAAGACAAGCTGGTTTAACAGTCCGCAGGTAATACTGATCGTGAGAAGAAGGACGCTGACGAAGATCGCAGCGTCTTTTCTGCGTGCGGGCTCCACCTTTCCTCTTCTGTCCGGATAGGGGGAGGATGTCTCAAAACAGGGAATATTGTTGGGATCAAGCACAGGAGTATTGCAAAGGGGACATTTTTTTAAAGAGGGTTCGAGCTCTACTCCGCAGTGTACACAGTATGACATAATATATTACCTTTCTTTTTTTGAGTTTGTTATATTCGATTCGGCACGCCAACTTCACGGTTGCTCTCGATGGTAACATGGATGCCGTCCTTTACGAGCCTTCGGAAAAAATAACGTTCCACATCGGCTTCTTTGATGCTGCTGGCAAAACCGATGGTCAGGGCGTCCTGGAAACTGATGATGGCGCAGTTGGTCCGGCTGGAGAAGGGCTGCCCCATGCAGATATCAAAGCGTTCGAGATAGGGCGCCATATCTTCGGGCACTTTCAGAGCACCCATATTGGTGAGTCCGGCGGAAGAATTTTTATCCTGCACCCGGGTGTAAAAAAGCCTGACCACAAAATCCTTTAAAAACAGAGGCACAATGCGGATCAGCGGATGGCGCTGGGTGGCGGCGTTGGTGGTGATATCTCCCCGCAGAAATTTCTCGTTGATGTAATACTGCATGTAATTATGGACATGCAGGACGATCTCTTCAAAGCTGTACTCCCCGAGTCTGGGATCAACGGAAGGGTAGATCATCGTGATAAAGTTCCGCAGCGTTTTGGAAGGAAAGAAGCGCCGCAGATTGACCGGCATGGCAATCCTGACGGGAAGGAGCCGGTGCGGATTCTCGCTCTCCTGTTTCTGCAGAAGGGCGTAGAGCAGGACGGCATTTAAATATTCCGTGATGGTCACATGATAGGTTTTTGCCACCTTTTTGACTTCCGACGCGGAGAGAATGCCGTTGATAATATTCAGCGTATAGAAGGGCTCCTTCGTACCGCGCACCCGGTAAGTTTTTTCACTGGGGCGGGGCGGGCGCACATTGGCATTGGAATAGCGCATATAGGCGTCTTCCAGTTCTCCGGGATCGGGTTTTTCCGTAATATCCAGAACAAAACCGCCGCACCCGATGGAAGCCCCCAGGAGCCTTAAATACTGGGCGGTAATCGTCTGCAGGATATACATGCCCCCGGTGCCGTCCCCGAGGGAATGGTGGGCCTCCAGAGAGATCCTGCGGCCGTAATAGTAGATCCGTAAAAGATAACGGTTGTTTGCTTTAAAAGGCATGGGCATACAGGGATTATAGATATCCTTCTGCACAAAGGGGCCGGGCCTGTCGTTGGGTTCCAAATACCGCCAGAACAGCCCTTTCCGAATGGCGGATTTATAGGTCGGAAAACGGGGCAGCGTCATATCCACCGCCTTTTGCAGAATTTCCGGTTTTATTTCCTCTTTCAGTAAAACGGAGAGCCGGTAAACGGAGGAAAAATCGCGGCGCTGCAGCGTAGGATAAACGATGGCTGATAGATCCAGCTTATACCAGGTGCTCCGCACCGGTTTTTTTGCGTGTTTTTTTTGTTTCATGCTGTTCTCCGAAGGATAAATTGCTGTTCAGGTAAGTCTGTTATTTTAGTATACCCCAAAACGTAATTTGCTGGCAATGCATTTATATAAAAACCGGCGCAGCAAATGCCCTTTCGTTGTAAATTTTTTAGAAATTTTTTGAAAAATGTCAAAACCTATTGAAATTAGAAGAGAAATCATACATACTAAAACATGTGGCTTTAGTGTGTTGAAGGAAGAAGCTGCGGAAAAAGACAGGTGACATAAATAACACGTGTTATGAATAGATTGGAATATCGGCTATGGCGATCAGTAAAAAAAATCAGGGGTTATTGAATCTTGTAAAAAGAGTACATGGCGTTGTGGAGAATGTGGATATCGAAAAGCACAGACAGTCTCAGGATCAGCTTGGCGCTCTGTTCGGGCAGAATAAGTCGGTGGTGATCAAAGAGGTGGATATCGGCGGGATGTATGGGGAATGGCTCTGCGTGAACAGGGCGCATATGAAGAAGTATGTGATCCTGTACTGTCACGGCGGCGGCTATTCCACCGGCAGCAGCCTTTACGGGAGGACGCTGACCACCAGACTGGCTTCCTGCACTTCCATGGATGTGCTCAGCTTTGATTACCGGCTGGCGCCGGAGCATCCTTACCCGGCCGCCATAGAAGATGCCATGAAAACCTGGAATCATCTGATGATGTACGGCTACGGCGCGAGGGACGTGATCCTGGCGGGGGATTCCGCGGGAGGCAATCTGGCACTGGCGCTGACGCATCGCCTGAAAGAAGAGGGAAGGCTTCTGCCCAGAGGGATTGTTCTGCTCTCACCCTGGACGGATCTGACATCGTCCGGTAAATCCCATCAGGCAAAAGAGGGGATCGATCCGGTGTTAAATGCTGCCTATTTGCAGGAAGCGATTGGAAATTATCTGGGAGAGGACTATCCTCCGGAGCTTTTGAGAGAGCCGGCGGTTTCTCCTTTGTTCGGGAATTTTGAGGGGTTTCCGCCGACTTATATCCAGGTTGGAGATCAGGAGATTTTGCAGAGCGACAGCGAACTGCTCTATAAAAAGATGAGTCAGGCGGGGGTGAATGTAACGCTTGACGTGTTTAAAGGCATGTGGCATGTGTTCCAGATGTCTCCCTTTAAGACGGCGACGGAAGCCATGGATAAAAACGCGGAGTTTATTTTCAGTATCTGCAGATAACATAGGATAAATATGGTACATATGATGTGGAAAACAAGAGGAGTTCAAAATGGAAATGGAATTTTTACGGAAACTTCCGACTCCTTCGGAGATTAAGGAAGAATTTCCTTTACATACGGAAATCGAACGGATCAAAGCGGAAAGGGATAAAATCGTTAAGGATATATTTGAGGGAAAGGATGACAGGCTCCTGCTGATTATCGGTCCCTGCTCGGCGGACAATGAAGACGCCGTGCTGGATTATCTCTGCAGGCTGCAAAAGGCGGCGGAGAAGGTTAAAGATAGAATTTTTGTGGTGCCCAGAATTTATACCAACAAGCCGAGAACCATCGGAGCGGGGTATAAGGGGATGCTGCATCAGCCCGATCCGGAGCAGGGAACGGATATGTTAAAGGGCATTATTGCCATCCGGGAGCTGCATACGAGAGCAGTGAGGGAGACCGGTTTTACCTGTGCGGATGAAATGCTCTATCCGGAAAACCACCGTTATTTATCGGACCTTCTGGCTTATGTGGCGGTGGGAGCGCGTTCCGTGGAGAATCAGCAGCACAGGCTTACGGCCAGCGGGCTGGGGATTCCGGTGGGCATGAAAAACCCCACGGGGGGAGACCTTATCGTGATGATGAATTCCATGATTGCCGCCCAGAGCGGGCATACGTTTCTCTACCGCGGCTGGGAAGTGCGGACAAAAGGCAACTCTCATGCCCATGCGATTCTGCGGGGGTATGTGGATAAGTTCGGGAGAAATATGCCCAATTATCATTATGAGGATCTGCGGCATGTACTGGAACTTTATCACGAGAGGGAGTTTGAGAATCCTGCGGTGATCATCGACACAAACCACTCCAATTCCGGCAAGGAGTATATGGAACAGATCCGGATCAGCAAGGATGTGATACATAGCTGCCGTATGTCGGGAGAGATCAGGCGGCTTGTAAAGGGGCTGATGATAGAGAGTTATATTGAGGACGGCGCACAGAAAGTAGGCGGGCATTGTTACGGAAAGTCCATAACCGATCCCTGCCTCGGCTGGGATAAGTCCGAGCGGCTGATCTATGAACTGGCGGAAGCATGGTAAAAGAGACTTGCTGGGAATGCTGCTGTGAGACATAGATCATGCAGCAGCCGGAGAGGAGCGAAAAGGATATGGTATTCAGCAGTTTAAAATTTTTGTTCCTGTTTCTGCCGTTGTTTTTATTGGTATATTGTCTGCTGCCGCTGAGAGGAAAAAATATTTTCCTGTTTTTGGGCAGCCTGGTTTTTTATGGTTTCGGGATATCCTGGAATGTTTATTATCTGGCGCTTATTGTGGCCTCCGTGTTTCTCAATTTTATGGCGGCAAAGGGAATGGAGGGCTGCAGGAGAAGAAGCAGGATAAAAAACGGAGAGGAGTCTGCCGGAAAAAGGAGCGCAGGCGAGAGGGTGATCCTGATTCTCAGTCTGTGTTATAATTTCGGACTTCTTTTGTTTTTCAAATACGCGGGCTTTTTTGTGGATCAGATTATTCTGCCCATCGGGATCAGCTTTTATACGTTCCAGATTACTTCTTATCTGATTGATGTATACAACAGAAAGACCAGGGCGGAGCAGGATGTGATCCGTCTGGGGGCTTATCTGACCATGTTTCCGCAGTTGATCGCAGGTCCCATCGTGACCTACGGTGAAGTGCATAAGCAGCTCAGAAAACGGAAAATTTCACTGATGAGCTGCAACCACGGCCTGCAGATTTTTACGCTGGGGCTTGGGTTTAAAGTACTTCTTGCAAACCAGCTCGGTAATCTCTGGGAGGATGTGCAGACGATTGGTTATGAGAGCATTTCGACGCCGCTGGCGTGGTTGGGCATCCTGGCTTACAGCCTGCAGATTTATTTTGACTTTTACGGGTATTCCCTGATGGCGGTGGGGCTGGGCAAGCTCCTCGGGTTTCGGATTCCCGATAACTTCCGCCAGCCCTATATGGCGCTCTCCATGACGGAGTTCTGGCGCCGCTGGCATATTACGCTGGGGCGATGGTTTAAGGAGTATGTCTATATTCCGCTGGGAGGAAACAGAAAAGGGAAGCTGCGGCAGATGTTCAATATGCTGGCAGTCTGGCTTTTGACAGGACTCTGGCACGGGGCAAACTGGAATTTTATCGCCTGGGGGCTTTTGCTGTTCCTGATACTCAGTATCGAAAAGGCGGGGCTCTTGAAGCTGCTGGAGAGATGGAAATTACTGGGGCATCTGTATATGTGCTTTCTGATTCCCGTGAGCTGGGCGCTGTTTGGGATCACGAACCCTGTGCAGCTGCGGATCTATATGCTGAAACTGTTTCCCTTTTTCGCGGGGAGCGGCGCCCATGAGGCGGTGGTCTTTCGGGGAGATTTTGAGAAATATATCGGCATGTATGGGATCGGGCTGGTCATTGGGCTGATCTGCTGTACAGGTCTTGTGGAAAAGATTTTTATCAGGTGGAGAAACAGGTTCTGGATGTCGGTTTTGCTGCTTATCGTGTTCGGGGCATCGGTATTTTGTATGTACAGAGGACTGAATGATCCGTTTTTGTATTACAGATTTTAGAAAAGAGCGGGCAGAATCGACAATAGATGGGGTTATATATGCGAAAATATCATTATCTGATCTTGTTTATGATTGGATTTCTTGTGTTATTGCCTTTTGTGCTGCACAAGTTATATATGGAACAGGACAAAAATACGGAAACTTTTGGAGAGGTACCCGTAGTGGAGGCGGAAGATCCTGCCGATGAGGAGAGTCTTTCGGAAGGGGCGGATACGGTCTCGGGAAATGATACCATATCCGGAAATGACACGGTCTCGGGGAATGATACGGTATCCGGAAATGATGCACAGGAAGAGGCCGCGGAGGAGCCGGGGGAGGTACTGCCGCCGGAGGAGTTTTTCAGGAATACACTGTTTATCGGGGATTCCCGTACCATGGGACTGGCGGAGTATGCGGATATCGGGGATGCGGTAGTCTTTGCCAACACGGGCATGAATATCTACCGTCTGTATTCGCTGAAAAATGCGGTGCGGGATCAGGAACTTTACCTGGAGGATATCCTTGCCGGGAATCAGTACGACAAGATTTATCTGATGCTGGGCATCAATGAGCTGGGATATGATGAGGGGCAGACCGTAAAGCGTTTTGAGGAGGAGGTCCTGAAATTACGGGAACTGCAGCCGGATGCGGAGATTGTGCTGGAGGCAAATCTGCATGTGACTACGGCCCGTTCGGAGCGGGATGAGATCTTCAATAATGACGGGATCAACAGGATCAATGAACAGATCCGGCAGATCGCGGAGAAATATGGCTTTGGCTATATCGATGTGAATGAAATTTATGATGATGACACAGGCGGGCTGAATCCGGAGTACACCCACGATGAGGTACATGTGCTGGGAAAATATTATCAGCAGTGGGCGGACTGGATCAGGGAAAACAGAATTTAAAATTTAAAAAATCTTTTTGAAACTTTTTGCGGCAGGTATTGGTCTAATGGGTACGAATTCGGAAAATGTTTTAAAAAGATTTTTTTATTGTTGTCAGGAATCAGTTTAGTGGCAGGAGGTTGTGATGAGAAGCGGGAAGGAAGAAGCGGTGAGGAAGGTTCTGCTGGAAAATTATGAGAGGTATTACAGGCTGGCATTTTCCTATGTGCACCAGGAAGCGGATGCCATGGATATTGTGCAGGAGGGAGCCTACAGGGCAATGCTGAAGGCGGATACTCTGCGGGATGAGGCGTTTGCGGGAACCTGGGTGTACCGGATTATGATCAATGAGGCAAAGGAATATTTGAGAAAGAGCAGGAGAGAGTCCGGGGAGATAGATGAGAATCTGATGGCGGCGGGAGAGCATTACAGGGATTTGGATCTGCATGATGCCATCGGGAGACTTGCGGAGCAGGAGAAAACGTTGATTATTCTGCGGTATTTTGAGGATAAGCAGCTCTCGGAGATTGCGGAGATTCTGGAGGAGAATCTAAGCACGATAAAGAGCAGGCTTTACAGGACGCTGGGAAAGCTGCGGGAGGAGTTATCAGTATCTGCGTAAGACGAAGGGAAGCCGGGGAAAGAGGTATATGGTATATGCGGCGGAAGCTGATACCTGAAGAAGAGTTCGGAACCGGCCGGCGGAAAAATCTGAAGTGAATCAATTTAAGAGGGATCGCGGGATACCTCAGAGATGGGAAGAAAGGCGGGATATCAGAATGAAGGAATACGGGAACATGGAGGAAAGGCTTTCGAGAGGAAGGGAAGATTATGAGAAGATTCCGGTGCCGGAGGAGATGAGGGCGAAACTGGAAGCCGGGATCGACAGGGCGTTGGCAGAAAAGGAGGAGATGAGGATGGCAGACAGGGAAAAGAGAATATCGGAGAACAGGAAGAAGCAAAATATGGGAAAAAAGAACAGAGGAAAAATAACCGGGTTCCGTATCGCGGCGGCTGTGGCGGCAGCGGCGGCATTGGTGGTGATCCTGCCCAATACGGGGGCGGATGTTGCCCACGCTATGGGTTCTATTCCGGTGGTGGGAAAACTGTTTCAGGCGGTGACCTTCCGGGATTATCAGTATGAGAGCGACCGGTTTGACGCCGATGTGGAAGTTCCCCAGATTGTGGTAGGGGAGTCGGAGAAAGAGGCGGAAGTACAGGAAGGGGCGGGAACAAAGCACAATGCGGCGGCGGATCAAAGCGGCGGACCGGTTTCCGGCGAATTACAGCAGACCGTGGAGCAGATTAACTTTGATATTGAAAAGGTGACGGACCAGCTTATCAACGAATTTCAGGAACTGGCGGATGCCGGGGAGGGCCATGGTTCTTTGGAAATTCATCATGAGATAGTGACGGATAATGAAGCGTATTTTACGCTGAAGCTTTTCATCTATCAGGGGGCGGGAAGCGGTTATCAGAGCTATAAATTATATACCGTTGATAAAAAGACCGGAAAGCAGGTGCAAATCGGGGATCTGTTTGCGGAGGGCAGTGATTACAACGGGGTACTCAGTGAAAATATCAGGGATCAGATGAGAGCGCAGATGGCGGAGGATGAGAATAAAGTCTACTGGGTGGATTGCGAGGATGTGCCGGAATGGAATTTTGAGAGACTGAAAGAGGACCAGAATTTCTACTTTGACGAGGCGGGAAATCTTGTGATCGTATTTGACGAGTATGAGGTGGCGCCCGGGTATATGGGAGCACTGGAATTTACGGTGGAAAGGGCTGTGTTTGAAGGGTTGTTGAAGTAAAAGGAAAGCTTCGGGGGAAGGATAAAACATTCTGTAAGTAAGATTATTTTATCCTTTTTCCCATTCAGTCAAAAGAAGCGGCGCCTCAGTTCAGCAGCAGGTACACGGAGGACGGCAAGGTGGAAATACTGAATAAAATAGATCTTTTCAGGAAAGAAATCAATGCGCTGCGCCCGATGGAAGGCTGCTTTGTATATAAAATTGAATAACGTACATGCCAAAGGACATTTCATCTCTTATTCAGGTGGATGTCCTTTTTTCATACCCATTTTTAAGAGGAAGGAGATTCACATGGTTTCCTGGTATACATGTACGGCGGTTAGGCGCTTTTGGGCGTTTTTTTGGAAGGTTTCTAATTCTACACAAAGTAGTCGTTATAACATACATTTTGTGTAAATTTGAAAACAACTGTTTTTATTTTTACTCAAAATAGTTGTAAATACTAACATTTTGCTCTATAATAAAAACAAAGGCGGTGATAAAATGGATTTATATAAAGAGCTTGCAGCCATGCGCTGCTTTACGCGGGATGGACTTGCCAAACAGCTTGGCTCGGCCAGCGCGGCAGCCTGGCAGATACGAAAGTTTTTAGAAAAGGGGTATATTGAGCGTGTACGCCGTGATTTGTATGTGGTTATGAGTTTGGAAACCGGTCAGCCGATTCCAAACCGTTTCCAGATTGCCTCCAGTGTGGCGGAGGATGCGTACGTTTCCAATCATAGTGCATTTGAGTATTATGGATACGCAAATCAGGTGTTTTATGAGGTGTATGTGGCAACAGGAAAACGGGTACGGCCCTTTTCCTATGACGGGATTGATTATTGCCCGGTGAACCATCGGGGAATGGAAGGTGTTGTGGAAATGAGGAATGGCGTCCGCGTGACTTCCTTAGAACGGACAGTAATTGATGGTGTTGTGGATTTTGAAAAAATTGGCGGACTTGAAGAATTGCTACGCTGTTTGCTGCTCATTCCATCTCTTTCGCCGGATCATCTGCTTTCTTCCCTGGATTTATATCATTGCGGAAAACTTTATCAAAAAACCGGATATATCCTTGAAATGTTTCAAGAGGATTTTGGGCTGCCGGATTACTTTTTTGATGAATGTGAGAAACGTTTGCCGGACAGTAAAACATATTTCAGCGCCCAAAAGGATGGATTTGTGTTTCATAAGCGGTGGCGGCTTTTTGCGCCGGAAAATTTAAGGGTAGTGATTGATAAGGGGGCAAATGACTATGATGCAATATGACCGGATTACAATTGGACGGCAGGCGAAAGAGCTTGGGTTTGTACGTGATACTTTAGAAAAAGTATGCCGGCTTGCGGATGTTTTGGCTTTCATGGAAAAAGACCCGCTGTTGTCAGACAGTCTTGCGCTCAAAGGCGGAACAGCGATCAACCTTACGATTTTTGACCTGCCCCGGCTTTCGGTGGATATAGACCTTGATTTTTCAAAAGAGGTTGAACATGAGGCTATGCTGGAGGAAAGAAAAAAGATTACAGAACATATCCGGAAATACATGGCTGCGGCAGGTTATCAGCTTAGCATCAAATCAAAACAGTATCATGCGATGGACTCTTTTGTTTATGAAAATGTGAATGCCGGAGGAATGAAGGATAATCTAAAAATCGAGATCAATTATATGCTTCGCGCACATGTCCTTTCTGTGTTAAGAAGGCGGGTAAACCTACCCTGGCAGAAAGAACCTCTTACTGTATTAAGTATTGATCCCCTTGAAATTTTTGGCGCTAAGATCGTGGCGCTTTTAAGCCGAACCGCAGCCAGGGATTTATATGATATTTTCAATCTGCAAAAATACAGATTGTTTGACGAAGGCGAAGAACCGCTGTTACGCAAATGCGTTGTATTTTACAGCGCTATTGCGGCAGAGAAAGCGCCGGAATGTTTTTCTTTCAATCATATCGTACAGCTTGCCCCGCAGAGGATTAAAACAGATTTGATTCCGGTTCTGCGTCGTGGGGAATATTTTGATCTGGAACTTGCACAGAAAAAGATGATGGAATATTTGAAAAGTTTTCTGTTTCCGGAGAACAGCAGAGAACTTGAATTCTGGCAGTCATTTAATAATCAGGAGTACCGGCCTGATCTGCTGTTTTCTGATGATGAATTTCTGAATAGAGTCAAACGGCATCCTATGGCGCTTTGGAAATGTGGTGGCAGAGAAAAATGGTCCAAAGAATTAAAAATACATAAAACCATAAAAGAACTGTCTGATACGGCAGCTACTTTTTGAATGCGCACAGGGATGACGGGGGTTTCGTGGAATTTATTGTGGAACGGGAGTTTGAGTCCCAGAAAGAGATGCTGCGGTTGCTCCGGATCCCGTTCCCCGAGGAGGGGCAAGACCATTCATAGGCAGCGGAGGGCTTCGCGCAATGATTTTGCGAAGCAGGTATAAGATGGACTGACAGATTTATTGTTCCGGGAGGAGACGCCTATGCAGCAGAGCAGATTATTTCAAATTGTATATTACCTGCTTGAGAAAGGACAGGCCACCGCACCGGAACTGGCAGAGATGTTTGAGGTGTCGGTGCGGACGATCTACAGGGATCTGGACGTCCTGAGCGGAGCAGGTATTCCTGTTTATGCGGAAGCCGGCAGAAACGGCGGTATCCGCCTGATGCATGATTTTGTTCTGGACAAGGCGGTGCTGTCGCAGGAGGAAAAACAGGAAATTTTAACGGCGCTGCAGAGCATCAATGTGACGCGGAATATTAGTGAAAGCCCGACGCTGCAGAAACTTTCTGCCATGTTCCGGATGGGCTCGGAGAACTGGCTTTTAGTGGATTTTTCCAGATGGGGAAATGAGGAATCCGATAAGGAAAAATTTGAACGGTTAAAGTCGGCGGTGATCCATCGCAGGGCGGTTAAAATTGACTATGCGGGTTCCGGCGGGGAAGTCCGCAGCAGAATCGTGCATCCGTATAAACTTGTATACAAGGCGAAGGCGTGGTATTTGTACGGATTTTGCACCGTGAGGCAGGAAATGCGGACATTCAAACTGAACCGTATCTTGGAGACGGAGATTTTGAGGGAGGAATTTCAGCGCCGGGACCTGCCGGATGTACCGGGAGCTTCTGACGGAGAATATCCTGAGATTACACTTCGCTTTCCGGGGGAGATGGCATACCGCGTCTATGATGAGTTTGATAAAACCAGGGTACAAAAGCAGGAGAACGGGGATCTGGTCGTCTGTGTGAGGATGCCGGAAGATGCGTGGCTGACGGGATTTCTTTTGTCTTTTGGGACACAGGTGGATATATTGTCTCCGGCACATTTGAGGGAGAAGGTAGCAAAACAGGCAAAACTAATTTACGAAAAAAATAAAACCTGACGCAGGATGTCAGGGTATATGTGATATCTTTATAAAAGAAAGTTTACATTTACCCAAAAAGGAGAGAAAACATGGGCAGACCGGCGACAAAAACGGATTTGATCAGTGCGGCAGGCACAAACTATGAAAAACTGAATGCTTTTATTTCAGGACTGACGGAGAAGGAATTAACGACCGATTTTGATTTTTCAGGGGATGAAAAGAAAAAGGAGGCGCATTGGGGGAGGGATAAAAATCTCCGGGATATTTATATTCATTTGTATGAGTGGCACCAGCTTTTGTTAAACTGGGTGCGCGCAAACCAAAGCGGGGAAACAAAGCCCTTTATTCCGCTGCCCTATAACTGGAAAACTTACGGAAAGCTGAATGAATTTTTCCTGAAGAAGCATCAGAATACGCCTTTAGAGGACGCGAGACATATGTTTCAGGAATCTCACGCAGAGATTATGGAACTGGCTGAGTGCTTTTCCAATGAAGAACTGTTCTCGAAGGGAGTTTATAAATGGGTGGGAGGGAGCACCCTTGGCTCCTATTTTGTCAGTGTTACGGCGAGTCATTATGAATGGGCGGTAAAGAAGCTGAAAGGGCACAGAAAAAACTGCGCCCGGGGCTAAAGGAACTCTTTTCTTATATTGCGCGTGAAACTGATCCAGGTAATCGTAAAATAAACCAGATAGATTCCCAGAAACAGAGCAATGCTCTTTAAAAGAAAGGAGTAGGACAAAACCGGCATGCCGGTCATCATGACAAATTGTTTTCCGGCGAACAGTACCATTTTGCCGCTGATCAAAACAGCCAGCAGTGCGGGGCAGAGGTAATATGCCGAGAGCTGCCTGAAAATCAGAGCGCGAAGGCTGCTTTCCTTTAATCCAAGTTTTCTGAGTACGTCATAGCGGTACTTATATTTTGCGGAATCACTGAGCTGCTGTACGGATAATACGGTCACTGCCACGCATAAAAACACAAGGCTGATATAAAACAGCGGGATTGTGACGGAGGCGAGCATATAGGCGATGGATGCCTTCAGATTGTCTTTCACCGCATTGACGGCGGAAAAAACGATCACTGTGTCGGAGCCATGCCCTCTGTTGCCGTCGAGGGCGGGGTTCGTGTTTCGGAAGGCTGTCATTTGTGAATCCCTCAGAGTATCCAGTTCTTCCCGCAAACGCGGAGGAGCCGTGCCCTTAATATCCAGGGCAAGTTCCGAATAGTAGGGATACATATGCGCAAGCGCTTTGTCGGGGACAATGATCAGATAGTCGCTGCCGTTATGTCCGTCCTGAGAGAAAGGTTCCGCGTAGATGCCGGCGCAGGTAAGAAGCGGTGCGCCCTTTGTGGGATGTTCGGCAAGCATCAGATCATCACCGATATGCTGCACATCCTGTGAAAGCCTCTCTTTGATCTGCACGGCATATTCGCCGTCAGAAAGTTCTATTTCTTTATATCCAAGCATACGCCGCAGGTGATTGTAATCGGAGAGCCCCATGTAAGTATCATAGAGGCAGTAAATACTGTTGTTTTCCAGAAAATCGTTAATCTGAGCCGTATCAGGGCTGCCGTCGGGGTTTTGGTACATCGTCCCCCAGTTTGACAGATGCGTCAGCATCCAGGTGTTTACCTGATTGTTCCCATCGGTGTAGATACGGTAGGGAAATATTTCCAGAGGCTTTACTTTTTCTTTCAGAAACGTTATTTCCCTCTCAAAGGTATCCCCGGGATCAGGGCTGTAGAGCAGGATATCAAAGGGATATTTATGATCTAAAAGCAGCGCCTGCCAGCCTCCTAACATCAGGGCGAAGGAAGAGCCCATCAGCGCCAGCGTAAACAGTACGGTCAGCGTCCCCATGGTAAACTGCATGGTGCGGACTTTGGAGGTAAACTGCCGCAGGAGGAACAGGTTTGCCCTTTTGTAGATCAGGGAGCCCTTCTTTCTGATATAGCAGATGATAAAAGCCGAGAGTCCGGCATAAAACAGATAGATGGTAATGACCAGACCGGTCAAAAACAGGGCGACGGCTCCTGTGCCTCCATTTCCCAGAGAACCAAAGAGTGTCCAGAAGAGTAGGATAAACAGGACGGACAACGGCAGAAGGAGCCGCTTTGCCGGTTCAAATGTTTCTCTGATCTCTTCATTTTTTCGTCCGGCTTCCATCAGGCTGTGAATATTCATCTTTTTAAATTTCCGGCGGCAGCGGAACAGGGAAAGCAGATAGCAACTGCCAAAGCCAAGCAGTGTCATGAGAAGAGTGCCCGGATGAAAGGAAATATGGAGCCTGTAGGCCATTCCCGTCATGGAAAACAGTACGGCCATCAGAACCTGCTGAAGAAGGATGCCAAAGGGGATACCCGACAGCAGGGAAAGCGAGCCGAGCAGGATATTTTCCTGCAGATACAGTTTTGCCAGAGCGCTCTTTTTCATGCCAAGCAGGAGATAAATGCCAAATTCGCCGCTGCGTTTTTCCATCATAAAACGCACCATATAGCCGATCAGCCATGCGGTGACCAGTATGATAAATACGGTGGCAAGTGCCGTCATGACTTCCATCATGTCTTCGGCGTTCTGGTATTTTCTGAGTTCATTTTGAAAGAGCAGGCTGTTGAACGTATACATCAGGGCGCTGATCAGCGCCATGGTGAGAAGATAGATCAGGTAGTCTTTTGCGGAGCGTTTCATATTGCGGAATGCAAGTTTCATATACATGTCCGTTACCTCATTTCTTCTGAATTTTCCCCGGCTTTCCCGCCGGTGAAGGACAAAACGTCAAGAATTTCCTGTAAAAACCGTCGCCTTGGCTTTTCTCCCCGCAGCAGTTCGTGAAAAATCTTCCCGTCTCTTAAAAACAGAATACGGCTGCAATAGCTGGCGGAGAAGGCGTCGTGGGTTACCATGAAAATAGTGGTACCCAGGGTATCATTGAGGTTTGTGAAGGTTTCCAGCAGTGTCTGGGAAGAAAGGGAATCCAGGGCTCCCGTTGGTTCATCCGCCAGCAGGAGCTTCGGATTATTTGCCAGCGCTCTGGCACAGGCGCAGCGCTGCTTTTGGCCGCCGGAGGCCTGATAGGGAAATTTATCCCGAATCTCTTCGATCCCGAGAAGCTTTAACAGTTTTGCGACAGCTTCCCGTATATTTTTTCTGCTGCCGCCCCGGAGCGTGAGCGCCAGTGAAATATTTTCCTCTATGGTCAGCGTGTCGAGAAGATTGTAATCCTGAAAGACGAATCCCAGATTGTTTTTGCGAAATTCCGCCAGATCGTCTTCGGAAAGTTCCGTGATATCGGTATTTTCATAAAAGATATGTCCGGCGCTCACCCTGTCGATGGCGGCAAGGAGATGTAAGAGGGTAGTCTTTCCGGAACCGGAGGCCCCCATAACGCCGACAAACTCTCCCCGGCTTACGGAGAAGGAGAGACGGTCGATGGCTTTTGTGACCTGGGATGCGTTTCCGTAGTATTTATCGATATCGCATATTCTGATATAGTGTTCCATGGCGTACCTCATTTCTGATAATATAATTGGAATAAAACAGGATGATCCGGGAGTGCCGGGATATGATGATCATAGCACAGGCGGGAGAGTTCCGGTATGAGGATAGATGAATGTTATCTTACATTTTTGAAAGATTTGACAGGCCGGCAGCAAAATACGGACGCCCGCATTATACTCTGACAATATAACTGCTGACAGGAAAGGCAAGAAGTATTTTGGTTCCCTCTCCGTATTCCGATTGTACGGCAAGTGTGATACCAAGCCGGTCGCAGAGTTTTTTGCATAAATACAGCCCCATCCCCGTGGCTTTTTCATGGTCGCGTCCGTTGCTGCCGGTAAAACCCTTTTCAAAGATGCGGGGAAGATCCTCGGGGAGAATGCCGGTTCCGTTGTCCTCTATTGTCAGGACTATGGTATCTTCCCATTTTTTTGTATAAAAACGGATTATGGGAGCCTGGGAACGATATTTTACGCTGTTCAGGATGAGTTGGTTGATGATGAAAACGATCCATTTTTTGTCGGTGTAAACTTTTTCATGACAGGAGACTTCAGCCCGAATGTGGTTTTGAATTAATAACAGGCGTTCTTTTTCCAACGCTTCATACAGGGCTTCCTGCAGATCGGTTTCCCGGATCAGATAGTCCTTGTAGACGTCCTCGGACCGGGCGTGATAGAGCACCAAATCCACGCTGTTTTCAATTTTTCTGTTTTCCAGGCGGATGCTGCGGAGGGTTTCCTTTATGGAGGGAAGGGCTGTTATGGAGTCTTTTGCCGGCGTTTTTGCGTTTTCGCACAATAGATCAATGACGGAGACAGGGGTTTTGATTTCATGCACCCAGCTTTCCAGATATTCCCGGTATTCTTTCTGGGCATCTTCTAATAAGCGGATCTTTTCAATGACCGATTTGTTGGAGAGCCGCAGCATTTCCCGGTAGAGCTTATCTTCCAGATAAAAGGAATCCGGCAGCAGTTCCCCCAGCAGAAAACGTTCGTTTGTGTTTTCCAAAATCCGAAAGGCTTCCCTGAAAAATTTCCTTCTCTGCAAAAAAGTAAAAAGCAGCCATACGCCAAGTATTATCAGCCAGAAAATACGGATCAGCGCAATATTTGCGTCAGGGTATCCTGTGATATGTAAAAAGGCGGAAAGAATGCTCATACATACGAAGTGCAGAAGCAGAAGGAGACATTTGTCTCTGATAAAGGCGGATGGTTTCATATACGGTACCCTACTCCTCTCTTTGTCTCAATAAAATCGTTAAGCTGAACAGACCTTAACTTGTCCCTGAGCCTTGTGACATGGACGCTTAAGGTGTTGTCATCCAGAAAGATATGGTTTTCCCAGAGGTACTCGATCAGATCCTCCCGCGGGACAAAGGCGCCTGCGTGGGTAAACAGAAGGTGCAGGATCTTCATTTCGGTTTTTGTCAGTTCTGCGGTCTGCCCATTAAAATACAGACGGCAGGCGGCGGTATCGAGGGTTGCGTTTTTATGGGAAAACTGCGTAAGAGTCCGGCTTTCGGAAGCTTTTGCGGTACGCTTTAATACGGCGGCGATTCTGGCAAGTAACAGGGGAGGCCGGAGGGGTTTGGTGATATAATCGTCGGCTCCTTTTAACATGCCGGTCAGCTCGTCCATGGAATCGCTGCGGCAGGTCAGGAAAATAACCGGAATGTCCGTCTGTGTGCGGATACGGGTACAGATATCAAAGCCGGAGTGATCCCCAAGATTGATATCGAGCAGCACAAGATCCGCTTTTTCAGTGACCGCGGCCTGGGGGATCAGATCAAAAGCATCGGGCGCGATCACCTGATACAAGGCATTTTCCAACAGGATTTTCAGTTCGTCCCGAAGGCGCGGATCGTCCTCTGCAAGTAAAATTTTATAAGGCATAGTTTGTCTTTTTTGTCCTTTCGTAAACTGCGGCCGGACGGGAAGAAGATAAAAGGTTCCGATCCGACCTGCCTTGCGCCAATAAGGCGGAATCAGTTTATATACCGTATCTGCTGTGTATCGATGAGTTCATGGATGCACAGCGTTTTTCTGCACTTTTCCCGTCTTGTCATGCGGATCGCGGTGATCTGGTTATTGTTGTAGGTTTTATAATAGTAGATGCCCCTGGTGGTATTGATGCAGCAGGAGTAGGTGGTAAGGTCAAGAAGGCCTTCCTTAGTCAGCGTTGTCCCCTTTACGACCGATACGGAATCCAGTATATGAAAAAACTGAGTGACGGAACTTTCCTCATCGTCCTCGCAGACGGAGTTGAATTTGGTGAAGGATGCCCTTACAAAGCGGGAGGCGGGTGAGGTATCGCCGGGCAGACCGATAGCGCCCATGCCCATACCGTACTGCTGCAGGTCAAGTCTGGATGAAAATCTGTTTTTCGGACAGTCGGGTGTCAGGTTCATATAATTGTTGAGGTTCGCCAGATGAAACCCGAAGGGAGGATTGTTGGTCAGGATGCCCATGGGATTGTCATAGATTTTCAGCCCGTCCTGCATCTGTTCCACAATAATGCATTCGGTATCATCGCTGATCATCCAGTGAAGTTGTGCCACCGGCAGATCCGGTGTCAGTGGAATATCCGTGATATTCAGGTTCAGGAGAATATCACGGAGTTCCGCGATCGTAGCATAAAGCCCCAGAAAATACGGAATCAGTTCATAGGGGCATAGGTTGAATTTATCTTTATGTTCGGAACAGAAATGGGCATTTTTCGGAAAATACAGACCGGCCATGGAAAGCCCCTTCTCGTTGGTTGCTTCCGCATAGAGGGGATAGCTGTCTTTGATGGATGCCATGCCGATCATCGCATATTTCGTGCGGATCGCGGAACCGTTTTTCAGTTCAAACGGGTAGTTTCTCGGCGTAATAATCACTTTTTCGTTAAATCGGTATTCCAGGTCTAAATTCCGCCCGAAATAGTGGTCTTTTGTCTTAAAATCAATACAGGTACACATGATCGTTCCTTTCCGGATTTTGCAGCAGGGTGCATAGTACTGAATCAGGCTATTACTATTATATACGGATTTTCATAACAGTAACTATAAAAATTTTAGAAAATAAGAATTAATTTATGGTATAATGTTTGTCAGGGGGGCGGGAAGTTGAGCGATCTGAAAAAAATACCGGGAATAGGCGATAATATGGAGCGGCACCTGCGGAATATCGGAATCCACAGCATTGCGGATCTGAAAGGGAAAGATCCGGAGGTGCTGTACGAGATGGACAGCCTGTATAAAGGCTTTCAGGATGACAGGTGTGTTCTCTATGTGTTCCGCTGTGCGGTGTATTACGCGGAACATGAGCAGCATGAGCCCGAAAAATTGAAATGGTGGTATTGGAAAGATTAAGGGGAAGGATGAGAGCAGCAATTTTTTCATGGAAAAATACCGGAGACTTTGCTATACTGAGAAGAAGGATTTGGAGTGGAAAAAGAATTTATGATAGGATGGAGACAGAAAGGCCTGTCGGCGGTTGATATGGCTGAGTATAGATGACGGTACGGCGGATGAGAAGAAAGATCGGGATAAAAGGGGCGCTGTTTGCGGTTTTCTGTGCGGGGATGGTCTGTACAGGATGCGGCGGCGATCAGAAGGTTTCACATATAGACGAGGGCATGGCGGCGATCGGGGAGCTGCGCTATGAGGATGCGCTGGCCTGTTTTGATCAGGCGCTTGTGTCGGGGGAGGATAAAAGGCTGATCTTCCGGGGACAGGGGCTTGCGAACCTGGGGCTGACAAAGTATGAGGAGGCAGCGGCGGCACTGGAAAAATGTCTGTCATCCGGAAGCTGTATACCGGAGGATATAGACTATGATGTGAACTATTATCTCGCTGCTGCCTACTATAAAGCGGGGCGGCAGCAGGAGGCGAAGCAGGTATATGACGCGATTCTGGCGCTGAAACCGGGGGAGAGGGACGCCTATTTTATGCGGGGCATCGTGCAGATCAGGATGGGAAACTACGAACTGGCAAAGCCGGATTTTGACAAGGCGATATCACTTGCGCCAAATGATTATGACCAGCTTGTGGAAATTTATAAGGTGATGGACGAGACCGGCTATCAGGAGATGGGAGCGGCCTATCTGGAGAAGGCGATCAAAGAGGCGCCCAAGGATATGAGCAATTACGATAAGGGGCGGATTTATTTTTATTTGGAGGATTTCGAGTCGGCGCGGAATTATCTGGAGCAGGCGAGGGATGCGGGGGATGCCCAGGCGACCTATTATCTGGGCAAGACCTGGGAAAATCTCGGGGAGTACAACTACGCTGCCAGCGTGTATACTTCCTATCTCCAGGATCAGGGGGAGAGCGCCCTGATCTACAATCAGCTTGCGCTGTGTTATCTGCAGCTTGAGGACTATGAGGCGGCGCTCTCGGCGCTGCAGGCGGGACTAGCCCTGGAGGATACCGCCCTTCGGCAGACGCTGTCCTTCAATCAGATCGTGGTGTATGAGAAACAGGGGAACTTTAAGAAGGCGGCGGAACTGATGAGCACATATATGCAGGTCTATCCGGACGATGAGACGGCGGCGAGGGAATATGAGTTTCTGCGCTCGAGGTAAGATGGTTTGAACTTTTGTTTTGGATAAGGCGGTTAATGAATCAGTAAGAGAAAAGGGAGAGAAAAGATGATCAACAAACTGGTAAGTAAAATCAAAGAGACGGGAGCGCCCATCGTGGTAGGGCTTGATCCCATGTTAAGCTATATCCCGGAGCAGATTCTGGCGAAGGCTTTTTCCGAATACGGGGAGACACCGGAGGGGGCGGCGGAAGCCATCTGGCAGTTCAATAAGGAGATCGTGGATCATACCTGTGATCTGATTCCCGCCGTAAAGCCGCAGATCGCCATGTATGAGCAGTTTGGCGTGGCAGGGCTTCATGCCTTTGAGAAGACGGTGAAATATTGTAAGGAGAAAGATCTGGTAGTCATAGGGGATGTGAAAAGAGGAGATATTGGTTCCACTTCCGCTGCCTATGCGGCGGCGCATCTGGGGAAAGTGACGGTGGGAGCTAACAGGATATCGGCTTTTGATGAGGATTTTGCCACCGTGAATCCCTACCTTGGCTCGGATGGCATAAAGCCTTTTATTAAAGTATGTCAGGAGGAGAACAAAGGAATCTTTGTGCTGGTGAAAACCTCAAATCCCAGCAGCGGGGAATTTCAGGACAGGCTGATCGACGGCAGGCCGCTCTATGAGCATGTGGGCGAGAAGGTTGCCGAGTGGGGCGCGGAGCATATGGGCGATTCCTACAGCTATGTGGGCGCAGTGGTGGGAGCGACCTATCCCGAGATGGGGAAGATCCTCAGAAAAGTTATGCCGAAAGCTTATATTCTGGTGCCGGGGTACGGGGCACAGGGCGGAAAAGGAGCGGATCTTGTGCACTTCTTCAACGAGGACGGCCTGGGAGCCATTGTAAATTCTTCAAGGGGCATCATTGCCGCATGGCAGCAGGAGAAGTATGAGAAGTTCGGCGCGGAGCACTTCGGGGAGGCGTCCAGGGCGGCCGTGCTGGATATGAAAGCGGATATCGGGCAGGCACTTCAGAGCAGGTGAGGGCAGGTTTTACCCGGATACAGAGGGCGGAATAAAGATTGATATGTTACGGCCGGTAAAGTTATATGGAGAGCCAGCCGTATTTTCGGTTGACATTCTCGATATTCGAGAATATAATAAAGATAGATATCTCGATTATCGAGAATGGAGAGATAAAGGTTGTCTACGGATGAGGGAGGAGCAGGGCAATGCCGCGGATGAAATTTCAGACATTGACGGAGCAGATGTTCTACACATTGCTCTGCCTTAGAGAAGAGTGCTGCGGGATGGATATTCTGGACAGGGTGCCGGCTATGACAAAGGGCAGAGTGAATGTCGGTTCCGGTACGCTCTATACGCTGTTGGAACAGTTCCTGGATATGGACATGATCCGGGAGACGAAGGTGGAAGGCAGAAGGCGCAGTTATATCCTGACGAAGAAGGGGGAGGAGATGCTTGAGAAGGAATACGAGCGCATTCTGAGACAGGCGGCGGACTACCGCAGGATCTTCGGAGACGGTTTTTCGCAGAGCGCCGGTTATGGGACAGATGGGGAGGTGCGGAAATGAGAGATAAAAAAAGATGTATACCGGAGTTTTCGTTTTATGACAAGGCGGGCATCCGGAGGTATCTGGAAGAACAGGCGCAAAAGGGCTGGATGCTCGAGAAGATGTCCTTTGGCTGGGTATTTCGCAAAATTGAGCCGGGAAAGATTCATTTTTCGGTGACGTATTTCCCGGAGAAGTCCGTTTTTGAGGCGGAAGGCTCCGAGCGGCAGAGGATATTCTGGGATTTCTGTGAACATGCGGGCTGGAAGCTGGCGGCAACCAATGAGCAGATGCAGATTTTTTACAACGAGAATCCGGAGCCGGTGCCGATCGAGACGGATGTGGTGATGGAGGTGGAGAAGATTCACAAATCTGCAAAGAAAAGTTTTCTTATGACCTATGTTCTTTTGCTGATATCCATTTTACTGCAGGTGGGAATCAATCTGGACAGACTGCACAAAGATCCCCTTGGAACTTTGGCGGATAACTCGATCCTGTTTCTGACAGCCGGTTCGGCTTTGCTTGCGTTATATGTGCTCAGAGAGATCATCAGATATGTCTGCTGGTATCAAAAAGCAAAAAAGGCGGCGGAGACGGAGGGCAGGTTTGCCGCGGCAAAGGGTATCGGAAGGCTTTGGAGGAAAGTACCGTATTTTGCGGGGATTTGTATTATTCTGGGTATGGTTTTTCTGAGCAGCAGTCAGATCCTGCGCGTATTTTTGGTTGTTCTGGCGCTTGTTTTCCTGTATGTGGTTCTTGCCGGGAGTGTTTTGAGTTTTATGAAGCGGCGGGGAGGAGGTGCGGCGCTGAACCGGCTGACGTTTATCGGGCTCACAGTCCTGTTTTTTGGTGCACTTCTACATGTTATGTTTATGATGGCAGCCAAAGGGAATCTGATTTCGCCGAGAGAACCGGCACGGACCTATGAGTTTAACGGCAGGACCTATAAAGCGTATCAGGATGAACTGCCGCTGACAGTGGGGGATCTTTGGCGGGGTGAATATGATGATAAGTCCCGGAACTTCTATTCTTATGAACTGACGGAAAAAGAATCTCTGGTACTTGCCCGCATGGAGGCATGGCAGGTGCCGAGGCGGGATGCCGGGAACCTTCCCGGGATGAGATATACCGTCACAAAAATCAAAATCCCCTGTTTGTATGATGGGTGCCTTGGGGCTGTGAAAGAGAACTATTCGTATTCCCGGGAGTATAACGGGAAACCCACGTATTTTGAACTGCGCGAAGAAGATGCCGCTTTCCGGGGGGCGGATGAGGCATATCGGGTGTATTGGGATAACGAAGCGGAGAAGGAGTATGTGGTCTGCTATGGGGATGTGATCGTGGAAATAAACACGGAGTGGGAACTGACGGAGGAACAGATGGGGATCGTGGGAGAAAAGCTTGGCGGGAAATGAGAAAAGCAAAGGCCGGGACAGAACAAAAACTGTTGCTTACAGGCGTTAAGTATGGTAAAATTGTGGATGAATTTTAAGGGATAAAAGCTATGGCAATCCAGGTGGAAATACAAAGAAGAAGGAGAATGCCGGTATATGGAAAGATATAAAGAGGAATTTATCGAATTTATGGTGGACAGCGATGTGCTGAAGTTTGGAGATTTTGTCACAAAAAGCGGCAGAAAGACACCGTTTTTTGTCAACACGGGGTTTTACCGGACAGGGGCGCAGCTTCGGAAGCTCGGCGGTTATTATGCGAAAGCGATCCATGATAAATTCGGGCTTGATTTTGATGTGCTGTTCGGACCGGCATATAAGGGGATTCCCTTAAGTGTGGCGGCATCCATGGCGATTTCCGAGAAGTATGATAAAGATGTGAAATACTGTTCCAACAGAAAAGAGATCAAAGATCATGGAGATAAGGGTATCCTTTTGGGGAGTCCTCTCGGAGCCGGGGATAAGGTGCTGCTGATTGAGGACGTGACTACGGCAGGTACTTCTATCGAAGAGACGCTGCCGATTATCCGCGCCCAGGGCGATGTGCAGGTCTGCGGGCTGGTGGTCAGCGTGGACAGGATGGAGCGCGGCAAAGGAGAAAAGAGTGCCCTGACGGAGATTTCCGAGACGTATGGTTTTCCGACTGCGGCGATCGTGACGATGGCGGAAGTGGTGGAGCATCTGTATAATAAGCCATATAACGGGAAAGTTTATATTGATGATACACTGAAAACGGCGATAGATGCATATTATGCGCAGTATGGTGCGTAAAAACCCGAAACAGGAGGAGCAGGCATGGAAGAGAAAACATTTAAAACCTTAAACGGAACGGGGGCATTGAATATCGTTCTGGGTGTAGTTGGTATTGTGACAGGTGTGGCAGGAGGAGTGCTGCTGATTGTCAGCGGGGCAAAACTGCTTTCCAGAAAATCTAAAATGCTGTTTTAAGATGGACGGGTGCTTTCCGCGGGAAGTACCCTTTTCACATTCAGGGATCAGGGAGTATATCCGGTGACAAAAAATCATTATATTTTTACCAATAAGG
>OFGN01000447.1_pt1 | contig 44992 bp, 34 predicted proteins | sample 1521821 | NCBI WGS metagenome assembly OFGN01 (sample SAMEA3504094, study PRJEB24116) | mouse gut metagenome | biome: mouse gut; feature: mouse-associated habitat; material: faeces | place: Denmark | collected 2011
GGCCGTCGCGCGGTTCTATTTATAGAATATCGAGCTTATCGGCTTGTAGTTGTGTACGCGTTCGATGACGTCGGCGAATATGGGCGCGACGCTCAGAACGGTAAATTTGTGCAGATCCTCGGTCTGTTTGAGCGGAATGGTATCGGTTGTTATGACCTCCTCCAAAGCGCTGGCATTGATGCGGTCGTATGCCTTGCCCGACAATACGGGGTGGGTAATTGCCGCGCGCACGCTCTTGGCACCGCGCTCCATAAGCATGTCGGCGGCCATGCAGATCGTGCCTGCCGTATCGATCATGTCGTCGACGATGATGACGTTGCGTCCCTCGACCTCGCCTATGGCAGTCATGCTGCCCACGACGTTGGCCTTGGCGCGCTCCTTATGCGATATGATGATCGGCGTGCCGAGATGCTTGGCGTAGGCGCTGGCGCGCTTAGCACCGCCCATGTCGGGTGCTGCGATCGACAGATCGTCGATGTTGAGACCCTTCATGTATGGGATGAATATTCCGCTGGCATAGAGCGCGTCGACGGGCAGGTCGAAGAAACCCTGTATCTGGTCGGCGTGCAGGTCCATAGTCATAACGCGGTCGACGCCTGCGGCTACGAGCATGTTGGCCACCAGGCGTGCCGTGATCGGAACTCTCGGGCGATCCTTGCGATCCTGACGCGCCCAGCCGAAGTAGGGTATTACGGCGATGACGTGGTAAGCCGAGGCGCGGCGTGCGGCGTCGGCCATCATCAGAAGCTCCATCAGATTGTCCGAGGGCGGGAATGTCGACTGGATGATGAACACGGTGCATCCGCGGATCGATTCGTTGTAACAGGGCTGGAACTCGCCGTCGCTGAACTGCACAACATCCGAATCTCCGAGCTTTGTACCGTATTCGGCAGCGATTTTCTCGGCAAGGTAACGAGAGCCCCTGCCTGCAAAAAACTTGATTTTATGGATAGCCATATCGAGTTAGGTTATATGTTAATGCAAAGATAATATTCCGTATAAGAAAATCGGCGCATTATGCGCCGGATTTTTCAACATTCTTCTAAACATTGTGCTATATGTGCCAGTATTTCGTCGCGGCCGATGCCCTTTTCACTCGACGAGAGCAGCATCGTCGGCAGCTCCTCCCACTGCTCGGCAAGAGTCGAGCGGAACAGCGCTATGTTGCGGTTGCGCTTGGCCGCCGACAGCTTGTCAGCCTTTGTGAAGATGATGCCGAAAGGGATGCCTTCGCGTCCGAGCATCTCTATGAAGCGCAGATCTATGCGCTGCGGTTCGAGCCGCGAGTCGATCAGCACGAACAGATAGTGCATCTTCTGGCAGCGCAGCACGTAGTCCGTTATCAGCTTCGAAAATTCGCCACGCTCGCTCTTCGACACGCGTGCATATCCGTAACCGGGCAGATCGACCAAATACCAGCTGTCATCGATCAGAAAGTGGTTTATCAGCTTCGTCTTGCCGGGCGTGCCCGAGACCTTGGCCAGCGAGCGGTTGCCCGTCAGCATGTTTATAAGCGACGACTTGCCGACGTTGCTGCGCCCGATAAAGGCTATGTCGCGCAGATCGTCCTTCGGGACTTGCGAAATGCGTTGCGAGCTGCACTTGAATACGGCTTTGTTGATGCCCATTCTGTCCGGAATTTTATTCTACCGTTACCGACTTCGCCAGATTGCGCGGCTGGTCGACGTCGCGTCCCTTGTTTACTGCGATGTAGTATGCCAGCAGCTGCAACGGCACCGACGTCAGAAGCGGCGACAGACACTCCGTGATCTCGGGTATCTCGATGACGTAGTCGGCGATTGCCGATGCGACCGTATCGCCCTCCGTGACGATCGCCATTACGCGGCCGCCGCGAGCCTTGATCTGCTGTATGTTGCTTACCGTCTTGTCGTATATGCTGTCGGCCGTGGCGATGACGACGGTCGGCATTTCGTTGTCGATCAGGGCAATGGGGCCGTGTTTCATCTCGGCCGCGGGGTAACCCTCGGCGTGGATGTACGATATCTCTTTCAGCTTCAAAGCACCCTCCATGGCGGTGGGGTAGTTGTAGCCGCGTCCGAGGTAGATGAAGTTGTGTGCGTAAGTGAATATCTTCGACAGGTCGCGTATGCGGCCGTCGAGTTCGAGCACCTTGCTTATGAGCGAGGGCACGCGACGCAGGTCGCCGGCGACCAATTCGTATTTGTCTTCGTCGATCGTGCCGCGCAGCTTGCCCACGACGAGCGCTATCATCGCCAGCACGGTAACCTGGCCGGTAAATGCCTTCGTGGATGCTACGCCGATCTCGGGTCCTACGTGTATGTAGCAGCCCGAATGCGTGGCGCGCGGAATGGATGAGCCGATGACGTTGCAGATGCCGAATACGAACGCTCCGTGCGACTTGGCGAGCTCCAACGCCGCCAGCGTGTCGGCCGTCTCGCCCGACTGCGATATGGCTATCAGGATGTCGCGGTCGGTAACCACGGGGTTGCTGTAACGAAATTCGCTGGCATACTCGACGACCACAGGTATGCGGCAGAAGTCCTCGATGAGATGCTTGCCTATCAATCCGGCATGCCACGAGGTGCCGCAAGCCACGATTATGACGCGTTCGGCGCGCAGGAAGCGCTCCTTGTTGTCGATGATGCCAGATATGGCTACATGCTTGCCGTCGAGACTCACGCGTCCGCTCAGGCAGTCGAGCAGCGTCTTGGGCTGTTCGAATATCTCTTTGAGCATGAAGTGGGGATAACCGCCCTTTTCGAGCTCCGAGATGCTCATCTTCAACTTGCAGATGTTGATCTTCGACTCGACGTTCTCCTCGGTCATGATCCTCAGAGGCTGGTCGCGGTTGATGATCGCTATTTCGCCGTCTTCGAGGTAGACCACCTTTTTTGTGTATTCGACTATCGGCGTTGCGTCGGAGGCCAGATAGTAGAAGTCGTTGCCTATGCCTATTACCAGCGGCGAGCTGCGGCGTGCGGCTATGATCTGGTCGGGGTTGTCCTTGTCTATTACGGCTATGGCATATGCGCCGACTATCTCTTTCGTAGCCTGCAATACAGCCTCGTAGAGCGAGCATGCGTTCTGCTCCATGATATACTCTATGAGCTGCACTATGACTTCGGTGTCGGTGTCGCTGCGGAACGTATAGCCGTGTCCCGTAAGCGCCTGCTTTATTACGGCATAATTCTCTATCGTGCCGTTGTGGACTATGGCTATGTTGTCCGACTGCGAGTAGTGGGGATGGGCGTTGACGTCGCTCGGCTCGCCGTGCGTCGCCCAGCGCGTGTGGGCTATGCCGACGGTGCCGCAGGTGTCCTTGTCTTCGGCATAGTGTTCGAGCGCCGATACCTTGCCCTTGCTCTTGTACACCTTCAACTCCCCCGAGTGGTTTATAAGTGCCACTCCGGCGCTGTCGTAACCACGGTATTCGAGTCTGTGAAGTCCCTGAATCAATATCGGGTATGCTTCGCTCTTACCTATATAACCGACGATTCCACACATGCTTCTATATTTTTTAGTTAGTTCCTGCGTATGTCATGTAAAGTCCGCAAATATACATAAATTGTTTGAAATTCGTCGTATCCGAATCGTTTTCTTGCAGCACTGCCCCGGCCGACGATCCCCTTCTCGACCGGTGTAAAGCGAGCCGACGCTTGTTTGTGCTCACGACTTTTCGTACTTTGGCTGCGCCGAAGATACTCTCGCTCGGCATAATCAAGCTAACGCTTGTTTCTGCTCCCGACCTTTCGTACTTTGGCTGCGCCGAAGATACTCTCGCTCGGCAAAATGCAAGCGAGCTTGCTTTTGCCCTCGCTTATTCGTATCTTTAATGCAGTGGGAAATAATTGCTTGACTGCAAGCGATATGAGAAAATCATCGTGAAAAAAGGCAATGGATAAGTAAATCGTAAAGTGTGTAAGATCACTTCATTTTCACGATTTCAAACAACTCGTTAATCTTATTGCAAAAGTAATTCTTTTTGCGTTATTCGCAATATCTATAACGATTTATTTTTCATCTTTTGACATTTCGATTTGTTCGGCGTTCTTTGCAGCCAAGACCTGTTTGGCATTGAGACGCGAAACCACCTTTTTGCCTGTTCTGGCTTCGAGTTCCAGTCGGGCATTGCGGGCGATCGTGCCACCTTGCCGTGCGACCGCTTTGTGTGCCGCCAGCGTTCGGGGCTCGGTTACCTCGGTTATGTCTTTGGTAGATGCCTCCGCGAGCATATTGAGAATCAGCTCGGTGTTGGTCATGTTGTCCGCAAGTTCTCTTTATGCAGTCCCTTGTACGCCTTGTACTCGCGTGTGGTAAAACCCGACCACGTATTGGTAATTATGTCGGTCAGCGTAGCGAACTGCTGCCCCTCCTGCACTCCGCGCTTTTTCCATGCGTCGGTCAAGTCCTTGCGCACCTCGATCGCTTTTAATCGCTGATTGATCCAGTTGTCCGAATACCCCAATTGCTTATAATCGGCCATCGCCTGCTGAATCGACAATTCGGGGTCCTGCATCTGGTCGAGACGGTCGGCAGCGACTTGAGCCATCCACTGCTTGAATGGCTCCGCTTTCGGCGACGGGATCGACTGAATGATACGGAACATTCCCTGCGCCGTTGCGCAATTCACTTTCTGGCGACCTCCGTTTGTTTTAGATGATGCCGCGATTCTCTACTACAAGCCATATCGGCGTTTCCACATATGAAAAACAAGTGCTTACAAAATAAATATAGATTATACCCATTAAAAAATTGAACAAAAAATCAGAAAAAGAGTAGAACGAAAGAATAAAAATGCTACCTTTGTACCAGTCAAGTTTCCGTAGGCGTACCGCCTGCATGGAATTAAAAGGGAATTCGGTGAAAATCCGAGCTGTACCTGCAGCTGTAAGTCCCCGCAAATGTTTGTCGCACTCTTTGCCACTGGTGTAAACTGGGAAGGCGCGACAAATGGGACGAGTCAGAAGACCTGCTTGATGAGCAATGCGATTCAGCGACCACGGGTAATTGGCGCTCGATCAAAATGAAACAAGGTTTGACGACGATACCTCGCATTTCTTTTTGATAACTTATCCATACCCGTTCTTGCGAATCCGTCGCAGGGAATGGGCTTGACGTGTGTTTACATTTAATGTTAATAAACAAGGTTATGAAAAAGAATTTCAGATTAATGGCAATGGCCATTGCTGCAATGGCCGCCGTAACGTTCTCCGCTTGTAATGCGGATGACGATTATTTTGCAGAGCCTCTGCAAAGCGATGGTGATCTTGGAACTCGTGCCGCAACTGCGGTATTCAACAATTCTAAATCGAAAGGAGTTCTCGTTTTGCAGGAGGGTAATATGACTACGGAAAATGGATTTTTGAACTTCGTCGGAAACGACGGTAAGTATTATCTGAAAGTCGGAGGAGAACGCTATGCGAATGTGGCGCAAGACTTGTCGCTTTTCGGTAATACGTTGTATGTCGTATGTCAGAATTATCCGAAAGGTAACGGTCCGGGAGCGATCGTAACGGTCGATGCTTCGAATTTTACCGTAACGGATCGGTATCAAACCCCGACTTCCGTTATCAACCCGACACATATTACAGTCGCTGCAGCCGATAAAATCTATGTACGCTCATCCGGCCCGAATTACCGTGGTCAGTTCGTGTACTGTTTCAATAGTGCCGACGATGTGAATCCGACACGGCTCTCCTTGTCTGTCGACGACGACGAAACGATCTCTTCCACTACATCACCTTCCGCCACGCCGGCAGCGACTCCTATGGTGGTTGCGAACGGTTATCTGTATATTTGCTCGAACAAGGGTCTTGTCGTATATAAGACCTCTACCAATGAACGAATCGGCATAGTAGGCTCCGGTTCCTCATTCAAAGGGGTAATCAAGGGCGCAGGCAAGGTGTACGCATATACCAATGGTACATTATATATTATCACCCCGACGAGCGATTCGGCCGCCATTAGTGAAACGAATACGAAGACTGTTACGCTGAATTTCTCGACTTATTCGAATTCTGCGCAGATGAGTTACTATAACAACAGCATCTTCTACGCGACGTCGGGCGGTGTGGTGTATAAATATGCTCTTTCAGGAACAACAACTGCGCAGCTCGGTTCGATATTTACGGATGCCGTCGACGATGCCGGTTCCATTATGTATAACGGCATTGCCGTCGATCCTTCGACCGGTTATCTTTATGTGGGCTCGACGGTCTATGGTAATACCGACAACAAAAATTTCAGCAATACGTGCGCTTTGCAGGTGTTCGACGTAAACAGTTCTTTCGAGCGTGTCAAGACATTTCAGGGTGACGAGCGTTTCACGGCTGGAATCTTCTTCTGGGAGAATTTCGATACCACATTGTCGGCTCCGACTGTTTTCAACTATGTGACGAGCGACCAGTTGGAAAAATACAATTCCGATGAATTCTACGAGTAGATTTAGCTGAATGAGGCTGTTTGACAAGTCTTAGACAGCCCCATCAGCTTGTCGATCAAGTTTTAAAAGTTTTAAGCGATATATCTTATGCGTATAAAGAAATTGTTTTTATTTGCATTCGTCGGACTCGCTGCGTGTTTCGGAATGCAAGGTTGTTCCGACGATTACGACGACACGGCGATCTGGAAAGAGATCAATGATCTCCAATCTCAGATCGATCAACTGAATTCGGATCTGTCCAAGTTACAGACGGCGGTCGGTAAACTCGAATCGGGTAAGTACGTCACGGATTATGCGAAGACGGAAAACGGCTGCATCTTAACGTTCAACGACGGCACGAGCATTACGATCGAAAACGGCAAGGACGGTGCACCCGGAAATGCAGGACAGGATGCGCCGATCATCGGCATCAAGGAAAGCAACGGCGTTTATTACTGGACGCTTACGACGGACGGTGTGGAGTCGTGGCTCACGATTCCCGGCACGAGCGACCGCATCCCCGTAACCGGGAAAGACGGCGTCACCCCCGAGATGGGCGTGGATGCCGACGGTTATTGGACGGTCAACGGCACGCGACTGCTCGATGCGAACGACCAGCCGATCAAGGCGGGCGTCGATGCTTCGACCTCCATCTTCTCGGGTTCCGAGCTTTCGGAAGATGGGACGATGGTCGTTCTCAACCTCACGGGCGGCGGTACGATCTACCTCCCGATACAGGGCAAGCTGAGCATCGTGATTTCGGCCGAAACGGCCGATTTCGGATACGGTGAGACGAAGACTTTCTCTCTGACGCTTACCGGCGTGGAGAAGACGACCTTTACGAAGCCCGACGGCTGGAAAGTGTCGATCGACGGAAACTCGCTCTCAGTTACGGCACCTGTCAAAGAGAACGCATACGCCGAGTGGGGGGGGTGATTGCGGTGATCGGTATGACCGGCAACTACTCCTGCATGGCGGAACTGAGTGTCGAGGTCGGCGATCCGACCGTTATGTACCGGATCGATGGCGGTGAGTGGAGCGAGACGGCACCTGCGGCAGCATTCTCGACACTTGCTGTGAAAACCTTGTTTGGAGGCAAGATCACCGCGTCCGATCTGGAAGCATGGGATGCACTCGTTATCGGAACATACAGCCTCAATCTGGGCGCAGCGGATTATGAGTCGGCCAAATTCAAATCTTACGGTAAAAGCAACTATCAATACGATGAGAAATTGACAGCGATCGTTCTGCCCCGCAACATTACCGAACTTCCTGATGCCGCATTCATGAACTGCACGGCACTGGAGTCCTGCATTATGCCTGAAGGTCTCAAAAAGGTCGGCGGCGAATCGGTTTTCTCGGGAGCCATCGCATTGAAAAAGATCGAATTCCCCGAGGGGGTTACTTCACTCGGCAAAATGATGTTCTATTACTGCCCGCAGATGGGTTACGGCCCCGAGGGCATACAGCCTGCACTTGCGGAGGTCGTCATTCCGTCGACCGTAACGGAGTGGACGATCGGTGTTGCGACGTGGGGTTCCTATTGGTTTTTCGGATGCTCGAATCTGAAAAAGATAGTATGCAAAGTTGCCGAAGCTCCCGATATGGGCGACCCGATGGAGGGTTGGGGAGACTTCGACGGCGGTGACGGCATGTTCGAGGGCGTCGAGGCCGTGCCCTCCGACTGCGTGATCTATGTACCCGACGAGAGTGTCAATGATTATAAAACTCAGGCTGGTTGGAGCCGGTATACCATACTCGGTCTCAGTTCGCTTGCACAATAAGTACATAAGCGGAAAAGCTCGAAAAGAGGCGGCTTAAACAGCCGTCTCTTTTACGGGCTTAATAGAATTATGAAAAAACAAAGGCGGATATTTACCTGCTCATGGGCGATATTGTTGTTGTCGCTCGTGACATCCTGTATGGACTACGGCCCTATCGACAAAGAGTATTTCGATACGGGAAACACGGCCGTATCTGGTTCGGGGCTGTTCATTACCTGCGAGGGCAATTTCATGTACGGCAATGCGTCATTGTCCTATTACGACCCCGAGTCGAAACATGTGGAGAATGAGGTATTCGCACGTGCCAACGGGAAAAAGCTCGGCGACGTCGCCCAATCCATGATTATCAGGGACGGGATCGGCTGGATCGTCGTCAACAACTCGGGGGTAATTTTCGCCATAGATATCAATACTTTCAAGGAGGTAGGACGCATTACGGGTTTTACCTCTCCGCGATACATCCATTTTTTGAGCGACGAAAAAGCCTATGTCACTCAAATATGGGATCCGCGCATATATATCATCAATCCCCGTACGTTCGAAATCACCGGCTATGTTGAGACCGACATGAATTTCAAGACCGGTTCCACGGAACAGATGGTGCAATACGACAAGTATGTTTTTACCAACTGTTGGAGTTACCAGAATCGGATCCTCGTGATCGATACCGAAACGGACGAGGTCTGCGACCAAATCACCGTCGGCATTCAGCCCACGTCGCTGGTCATGGACAAGAACAACAAGATATGGACCGTAACGGACGGCGGGTACGACGGCAGCCCCTACGGGCACGAGGCCCCGTCGCTCTATCGCATCGACGCGGCGACACGCAAGATCGAAAAACAGTTCAAGTTCGAGTTCGGCGATTTCCCCTCGGAGGTCACGCTGAACGGCACACGAGATACATTGTATTTCATCAATCACGACGTATGGCGGCTGCCGGTCGATGCGGAGCGGTTTCCGTTGCGCCCGTTCATAAAATACAAGGAGACAATGTTCTACGGACTTACGGTCAATCCGGTCAATTCCGAGGTATATGTAGCCGATGCGATCGACTACGTGCAGCCCGGTGTAATTCTCCGCTACTCGCCCGAGGGTGAATTGCTCGACGAATTCAAGGTCGGCATCATCCCGGGGGCATTTTGTTGGAAATAACAACGATGAATATGAAAATACGACTTCTATCATGTTTGACGGCTCTCGCTGCTATGCTTGCCGCCTGCAACAGCGATGACGACATCGTGCAGTTCAATCCGCAAGCACCGAAAATCACGCTCGACAGCGAAACTGCGATCTACAAGGTCAAAGTCGGCAAGGAGTTCACGATTACACCGTCCTACGAGAATGCCGAAGGCGCCATCTACACATGGAAACTCAACGGCGAGATCATATCGACCGATCCGCAGCTCATTTACACGTTCGACAAGGTGAACGAGGAGGGCTATTTCATCGGGCTGGACGTAACCACACACTACGGCTCCGCGTCCGAAGAGCTGAAAGTCGAGGTGGCGGCGCTCGCCCCTCCGGTCATTTCGCTCGTCGTCCCGACGACCGGACTGGATGTCGTTGCCGGTAAAAAATATCTGTTGAGTCCCGATGTTCAGAACGCCGAAGATGCGACATTCGTTTGGATGTTGAACGACGAGCAGGTCGGTTTCGAGAAAGATTACGAGTTCTGCGAACAGGAGTTGGGAACCTACACCTTGTCGCTCCGTGCGGAGAACGAAGACGGCGATGCGACCAAGACGTTCCGCATCAACGTCGTGGACAAAATTGCCGTTCGGATCGTTTACCCCGCCCCGATGTACAAACTCTACGACGAACGAGTCGTTAAATATGTTCCCGAAGGTCGCACGATCTACTTGCGTCCGTATGTGTTCAACGGCAACAAGCCGCGGTATCAGTGGAGCCTCGATGGTGTCGCAATACCGAATGCGACCGATCTGCTCTACGCCTTCACTCCCGAAGCGCAGGGTGAATACCGTCTGACCCTGACCGTCACCGACGAGGAGCCGGACGAAGATGAATCGGCTCGGCGGATCACCCGCAACATCACCCGAGGCGGAGAATATACGACATCGCTCGACTGTACGGTAGTTTGTACGGCCCGCGAAGGCAGCAATTACAGATCTCCGCAAAGCGGCAGTTCTCCGAAAATCGCTTCGGTATTGGAGTACCTCGCAGCACCGGGGCAGTTCGTGGACGAACACGTTACCACTACTACGATGAGGCAGGCCAACGACCTGGCGAAGAGTACGCTGGTCAACGGCGGTTATGTCACGCTCGGCGGGTTCGGCGGCTACTTGATCGTCGGATTCGACCACAGCATCGACAATATCGAGGGACAGTATAATTTCGCCGTGACGGGAAACCAATTCGAGGGCAGTTCGGAACCCGGCATCGTATGGGTAAGTCAGGACACGAATGGGAACGGACTGCCCGATGACGAGTGGTATGAACTCAAACATAGCGAATACGGGCTGGATTGCACCAAACAATTCTATGCTGTGACATATTACCGGCCTGAGGGGCTGCAAATGGACGTACCCTGGAAAGACAACTACGGCGCCAGCGGCTGCGTCGACTATCTGATCGCGTACCACAAGCAGCCGTACTACTATCCGAACTGGGTCGAGGAGGAGAGCTATACACTGTTCGGCACTTGTCTCGAAGCCCGGAACTATCAGGACGACGATCTCGCTGCGGAAAACGGCTCGGCCGAATATTGGATCAATCCCTCCTACGATTGGGGATATGTCGACAACTGCGGTTCGGATAGAATCAAACCGATGCTCACGGGATTCAGGATTTCGAATGCCGTCAATGCGGACGGTACGCCGGCCAATCTGAAATATATCGATTTCGTTAAAGTCGTCAACGGTTTGAATACCAAGAGCGGATGGCTCGGGGAGGTCTCGACTGAAGTTTGCGGCTTCAACGATGAAAACATAAATCCCACGCAACCGGAGTTATGAGAAAGTTCATGGCAATCGTGATGTCGGGCGGAATGCTGCTTGCATCATGTCAAAAAGAAGAATACGTATCGCCCTTTTCGGGCGATGACAACCGCATCGTCTCGCTTACGGTTCATACAGAGGACGGAGTGTCGTATGATGCGGTCATATCGGACGACGAAATCGTCCTGACCGTGCCCTATGATGTCTCGCTCGACAAGGCGAGCGTATCCTATACGGTCACTGAAAATACCGTTGTACAGCCTAAATTCGAATCGGTTTCCGACTGGTCGCAGCCCTACCGCTTTCTGGCGACATCCTATTCGCAGCAGGACAGAATATACACTTACCGAGTGAAGTATATCGACGGCGAAAATCACGAAAGCGTGGTGCTGAACACGCAATCCGACGTTACCGAGTTCGGACGATCGGGTCGGACGACCGTAAGCGGCAATCTGATTATCGGGGCAGCCGCGAATACCGGAGATCCGATTACGAATATCAATGCGCTGCGTGGGCTGACCGTCGTGAAGGGCGCAGTCATCATTCAGGATTCCTATGCCGGCGAAAACCTCGACGGACTTTCCGGGCTGGAATCGGTCGGCGGAATCGTGTTGGGAGCCGAAGAGGTCGGATGTCTGGATTCGACCGTTAAAAATCCGGTATTTACCGGTTCGTCGCACAGCGGGGTGCGCAATATTTATCTGGCTTCGCTGCGCGAAGTGACGGGTACGATCCGCATCTACGGCGAACATATACAGGACATCCATTTCCCCGAACTCGAAACCGTGGGGTTGGATTTCTTGTTCATGTCCAATGACCTGCAATACTTCAACATCCCCAAGCTGAAACAGGTGAACGGAGTTTTGTTCCTGCGGGGAGCTTTGGCATACAGTGACCGAGGTGAAGAGATCGTCAACAACAACACGGGCGTGCCGCTTACGCAGACCTCGCTGGACTATTTGGAGCTTGCGAGCCTCGAGAAGACGGGATCGCTGTCGCTGCGTTCGTTCCATAAGGTGAAGAAAGTATCGGTGCCGAATTTCCGGGAGACCGGTTATGTCAGTCTCCTCGGTTCGGCATTCGAGGATTACAGCGATTTCGCTACTGTTGCCGAAACGTTGAGCGAACGGAACTGGATAGTCTTTAACTGCACCTACAACCCGACATGGCAGGATATGCACGATAAAAAATATACACGGGAATGATGAAACGCCATATTTTCACAATTGCCGTCTCCCTCTGTTCGCTTCTGGGCATGGGATGTTCGGAGACAGACGATGCGAACGACCCGTTCGCCGGTACAGACAATTATCTTTTTTCGCTGGTTTTGCACAACGGAGCGCACGACTACGAGGCTCAAATCGTCGGCGATCGGATTACCCTCACGGTCGCTCCCGGGACGTCGCTCACGGGCGCAGCAGCGGAGTACGAACTGAGCGAACTGTCGACGATCGCTCCGGATCCGGCGACTGTTTCTGAGTGGAACGAGGAGCAGCGGTTCGTCGTTACCTCCTATTCGGGCACGGAGCGTGTTTACACCTACGCCTGCGTCGAGGCCGACGACATCCACGAAGGCGATGTCGTACTGAAAACGCAGGCCGAAGTCGATGCTTTCGGAGCGCTGGGCAGAGATGTGATCGACGGCTCGCTGATTCTCGGAACGACGGTCAGCAGAGAGGCGGACGATGTGAGCGACATTGCGATCGATGACGTTTCCGCCTTGTCCGGAATCCGGAAAATTAGCGGCAACATTGTAGTCAACAATACCGTCCGCTGCAAAACCTTCAAGATGGAGAGCCTGGAATCCGTGAATGCGGTTCGCGTGGGCAACAGGGAAAACGGAAATATAATAGGAACTATCCGGTATATGGAGATCGGCGCGCTCTCGTTCCCGAACCTCCGAAGCATCGAGGGCGAATGCCGCATCATTAACACCTTTAATCTTACAGAGGTCTCCATGCCGGCGCTGCGCCGGATCGGCGGCGATCTGTATGCCTACGGATACGGAATGACGTCCACCGGTCTGTATTTCGATGTATTGGAAGAGGTGCAGAACATCCATATAAGCCTCGGGAGCCAAACGCACACCATTCATATGCCGAACTTGCGTCTGGCTGCCGACATCTGGATCTGGAACAACAATGCTTGTGTATCGTTTCCGTTGTTAGAGGCGGCCGATGCAATAGCCTGCATTTGCGGGCAGTTCTCCGCTCCTGCGATGAAACGCTGCGTCTCGTTTACGCTGTCCGGTATCAGCGAACAAGAAGGCTATTGCGATTGTTCTTCGCTGGAAGAGATGACCGGGCAATTGGAATTGCCTACGAATACGGTAGAAGATAACGCATTCTTTTTCCAGAAATTGGAGACGGTCGGCGGAAGAATCTCGGGTAGCGCGAGACTTTGGTCGATGTTTCCGGCGCTGAAACGGTTCGGCGGACTCATATTGTACAATAACATTGGAATATATCATGTCGAAATAGATGAAATCGACTTGACCCCGTATGAAATCGGAACGCTCGGCATCGAAATCGGATTCGGGTTGAAGCGGTTGAGCGGGCCGGACGAATACAGTGGCGAGCTCTATTGCCGGGCCGATGCGGTTTCGGGATTCCGGACTGTCGGGGCGTTGAATATTGTGGGATGCAAAAGCAATGAATTCGAATGCGTGGAGGGAAACAGCACCTTGCACGATACTTTTTGTCCCAATCTCGATCGTGTCGGCCGGGATCTGACCGTCAGCGGCGATTCCCCGCTGCCGGCATTGCGGAGCGTCGGGCGCAAGCTCGAACTCTTTCCGAGTGTCGCGGAATACTCGCTGCCTGCATTGGAAGAGATCGGGGACGGCACGCTCTCCGCAACGGCTCATTGTCTGGCAATAGGGGAAGATGCCTATCTCCCGGATCTTCGTAAAATCGAATTTCCCGTATTGAAACGGGTAAGGGGAATGGTCTATATGAATCCCGACGGCGATTTGATCGGATTGAAAACGATTTCGGCTCCTCAATTAGAAGCAATCGAAGGAGCCCTTTACATCGGCAGGACGCCTCGCTACAATCCGAGTAACGGATCCGTTCTCGAAACGATCGATTTTCCCCGATTACAATCTGCAGCGTCCGTAGAGATTAACTACAACCCGTCATTGAAGGATTTTTCGTCGTTCCTAACCGTTGTCAGGACCTTGCAAGCAAGCAGATGGAAGACCTCGAACAATGGCTACAATCCGTCGTGGCAGGACATGATGGATGGGAAATATACCGAATAATAATACGATGAAGCGATTATTAGCCCTAATTTTCCTTGTTTGTGCGGTATTTGGCGTCTTTGCGCAGGAACGCTCGAAACGGCCTTACACGGTGCGTCGCGATTCGACGGGAAAGGTCCGTCAGATAGACATAGACCAGATCGAGGTGGTCGCCAACCGTCCGTTGAAAAAGATCGGCGTGCAGGAGACCCGGATTGCTACTCGCGTGCTGCATGACAATATCGCCTCTCAGATGTCAGACGCCTTGAAATTCGGCACGTCGATATATGTTAAGGAGTACGGTCGCGCAACCCTCTCTACAGTAGCGTTCCGCGGTACGTCGCCCTCGCATACGCAAGTGACGTGGAACGGCATGAAGATCAACTCGCCGATGCTGGGCATGGTCGATTTCTCGATGATCCCGTCGTACTTCATCGACAATACATCGTTGTTGCACGGCACTTCGTCGGTTAATGCCACGGGCGGCGGTCTGGGCGGTTCGGTCGTTCTCTCCACCAAACCAGCAGATGCCAAAGGGTTCAACATACAATACGTACAGGGCATCGGTATGTGGAAAACATTCGATGAATACCTGCGTCTGACTTACGGAGACGAACATTGGCAAAGTTCGACACGCATGGTATACTCCTTCTCGGACAACGATTTCAAGTACAGGAATTACATGAAAACGGAGAATATTTACGATGCCGATCACCGAATCATCGGCGAATATTACCCGATCGAGCGGAATAAGAATTGTGCGTTCCGCGATTTCCACATCTTGCAGGAGGTGTACTACAACACCGGAAAGGGAAACCGATTCGGATTGCAGGCATGGTATCTCGATTCGGAACGCGGCGTTCCGATGCTCAATGTTGACTATCGCGAAGATGCGGATTATATCAACGAGCAGCGTGAACAGACGTTTCGCGGCATTCTGTCGTGGGACAGAATTTCTAAAGATTTGAAACTTGGCGCAAAAGTCGGCTATATACACACTTGGCTCGGATACGATTATTCACGGGATTTAGGAAATGGTGAGATGGCCGGAATGATCGAATCGCGCAGCCGGGTCAATACGGTATACGGCTCGGCCGAAGCGGAGTATTCCATCGGCAAAAAATGGCTCTTCACGGCCAGCGTGTCGGCGCATCAGCATTTTGTGGAAAGTCAGGATCGCAATATTATCACACAAAGCGGCGATTGGGCTACGGTCGGATACGACAAGGCTCGAATCGAACTGTCAGGATACGTATCGGCCAAATGGCGCCCGGTCGAGCGGTTCGGTATGTCGATAGCCCTGCGCGAAGAGATGTACGGTAAGGACTGGACACCGATTATCCCCGCATTCTTTCTCGACGGCGTGCTGTCGAAAAAGGGGAATATTATCGCCAAGGCTTCCGTCTCGCGCAACTACCGTTTTCCGACGCTGAACGACCTCTATTTCCTGCCGGGCGGCAATCCCGACCTGAAAAAGGAGCACGGCGTCACCTACGACTGCGGCGTGGAGTTCACGGTCGGCAAAGCCGGGAAATACCGGCTGCATGGCGAAGCGACGTGGTTCGATTCGTATATCGACGACTGGATCGTGTGGCTGCCTTCGTTCAAGGGGTTTTGGGAGCCGAAGAACATCAAGGAGGTGCACGCCTACGGCATCGAGCTGAAAGGCGGACTGAATGTCGAGTTCAACGAAGACTGGGCGTTGTCGGTAGACGGCAACTTCTCGTGGACGCCCTCCATAAACCATGGCGACCCGATCAACTGGGCAGACGAAGCGATAGGCAAGCAGTTGGTGTACGTTCCCGAAATTTCGGCTGCGGTGAACGGAATGCTGACGTGGCGCACATGGTCGCTCGGATACAAGTGGTGTCATTACAGCGAGCGTTTCACGACGTCGAGCAACGAGACGGCCACCAAAATCGGGCGGGTGCTTCCCTACTACATGAGCGACGTGTCGTTGGAGAAAAGATTGTCATTCAAATGGTCGGACTTTTCATTGAAACTGATGGTAAAGAACATTTTCGACGAGGAGTACGAATCGGTGCTATCGCACCCCATGCCGGGCATCAACTTCGAGGTCTTCATCGGCATCACGCCCAAATGGGGCAAAAAGAGATAACCAACGGCAGCGAAACCATTTCATCGCGGAAACATTTGCGAAAAGCCTTCGTAAATAAATTTCGCCGCCGTTTTTTTGCATGTTCAGAAACCGAAAGGCTGAATAGAGATTTGCTGCCGAGTGTTATTTGCCATAACGACTTAATCGGATTTCACCCATGCTATCGAGGGGGGGGGAAAGGACGAACAGCCCCGTCCCCCCCCCTTTTTTTGAAAAGAATGAGAAACGAATAAAAGAACTATGAAGAAATGGATTCAGTTGGTGGTCGTCGCGCTCTGTACGATGGCTGCCGCGGCCTGCGGCCGCAAGAGCGTTTCGCTCGAAGATTTTGACAAGCCGGTCTACATGCTCGAATACGCTTCGGGATTCGACATTCAGGGGGCAGACAGCAAACAAAGCGTACTGCTCACCGTCACGAATCCGTGGCAGGGCGCGGACGGCATCGCCGTGCAGTTATTCATCGCCCGCGACGGCGAAACCGCTCCCGAGGGATTCGAGGGGCAGGTGCTTGAAGGCGATGCCGCGCGCATCGTTGCGATGTCCTCTACCCATATCGCCATGCTCGACGCCATAGGCGAGGTCGACCGCGTGGTCGGCGTATCGGGCATCGACTACATCTCCAATCCCGACATTCAGGCGCGCCGCGACCGCATCGGCGACGTGGGCTACGAAGGGAATATCAACTATGAATTGCTGTTGTCGCTCGATCCCGATCTCGTGCTGCTCTACGGCGTGAACGGCGCCAGCGGCATGGAACCGAAACTGCGCGAATTAGGCATCCCGTTCATATACATCGGCGACTACCTCGAAGAGTCGCCGTTAGGCAAGGCCGAGTGGTTGGTGGCGCTCGCGGAGATCGCGGGAAGACGTGCGGAGGGCGAAAAGGTTTTCGCGGAGATTCCCGTCCGATACAACGCCCTGAAACAGCGGGTGGCGGAGAATGCCCTCGACGCCCCGTCTGTCATGCTCAACATGCCATACGGCGATTCGTGGTTCATGCCCTCGGCCGGGAGCTATGCCGTGCGGCTGATCGAGGACGCGGGCGGAGATTATATCTACAAGAAGAACACGGGCAACGCCTCGACGCCCGTCGACATGGAGGAGGCATACCTGCTCGCTTCGGCTGCCGATCTATGGCTGAACGTGGGTATGGCGAGCACGCTCGGCGAGGTGAAAGCCGCCTGCCCGAAGTTCGCCGACACCCGCTGCTTCCGCAACGGATACGTCTATAACAACAACGCCCGCACCAACGCCGCCGGAGGCAACGACTACTTCGAATCGGGCGTCGTGCACCCCGAACTCGTGCTGCGCGACCTTATCAAGATATTTCACCCCGAACTCGTGGAGGAGGATTTCGTCTATTACAAGCAACTGAAATAATAGGTTATGATATGTATAGATATGTTCTAATCTTTTTGTTCTCAATCCTATTATTGGGTTGTTCCCAGCAGGAAAACGATCTAATGAGAAAAGACGGGGCTTGGGATGATGATATCCGTCTATCAAAGCATGAAATAGTCTTTGAAGCCAGCAATGGAAGCGAAGTCATTAATTCGGAAGGTCTTTGGTGGTTGTCTGGAGTGGAGATTCCTCAATCAGACATTTGGTACAAGGGTAAAGGAGACATCCATACTACCGGTGAACTTGGAACTTATGAATGGATGACTTTGGAAAAGCCAACGCAAAAGTCTCTTCGTATAAATGTCGACCGAAATACTGGAGAAGAAAGAAAGTTCCGAATTGTGGTCACATGTGGCGACTTCTTTGACTATATCCTTGTAACTCAAAAAGGTGTGAAATAAATGCGCTCCCGCTCGGCCATACTATTTACGCTGCTTTCTGCGCTTACGGCCGGTCTCTTCCTGCTGGATCTGGCCGTGGGGGCTGTGCGCATCCCCATTGCCGACGTGTGGGCGGCATTGACTGGCGGCGACTGTCCGCATACGACCGCGAAAATCGTGGTGAACATACGGCTTATAAAAGCCGTGGTGGCGCTGCTGGCCGGTGCGGCGCTGTCGGTCAGCGGATTGCAGATGCAGACGCTGTTCAGAAACCCGCTGGCAGGCCCCTACGTACTGGGAATAAGCTCGGGCGCGAGTCTGGGCGTGGCGCTGTTCACGCTCGGCATGCCTCTGTTAGGCATAACAGCCGGATCGGCCGCCTCGGCCATAGGCATAACCGGCATGGCATGGACCGGCTCGGCGGCGATACTGCTGCTGGTCATGGCGCTGTCGCGACGCATAAAGAACATAAACGTAATACTCATCGTCGGCATGATGCTCGGCTCGGCCATAAGCGCCGTCGTAGGCATACTGCAATATGTGGGCACGGAGGAGTCGTTGAAGGCCTTCGTCGTATGGACGATGGGCTCGCTGACCAACGTTACGCATGCCGATCTGCTCTTCGCCGTACCGATAGTTGCTGCGGGCACGGCACTGGGCGTAGCCGTCATAAAGCCGCTCAACATGCTGATGCTCGGCGAAAACTACGCCCGTAGCATGGGGCTCGGGGTAAGACGAGCCCGCACGATGATATTCGTCTCGACCACGCTTCTGGCAGCGACCGTAACGGCATTCTGCGGCCCGATCGGCTTCATAGGTCTTGCCATGCCGCATCTGGCACGCATGACTTTCCGCACGGCCGACCACCGTATACTGATGCCGGCATCGATGCTGTGGGGCGTAGTGGCCATGCTGCTCTGCTGCGTGGTGTGCGACATCGCCTCGCGCATAGGGGTCATGCTGCCGGTCAACACCATAACCTCGCTGCTGGGTATACCTATAATAATAGCGGTCGTAATGCGCAACAGAAACTCGGCATCATGATAGAACTACGCGATATACGGCTGTCGTTCGGGCAGCGGACTCTGATCGACTCGGCCTCGGCCACCCTCAGATGCGGGACGATTACGGCGCTGCTCGGCCGCAACGGTACGGGCAAGAGTACGCTGCTGCGCGCCATGGCTTCGCTGGGCGATGTGCAGCGAGGCGAGATAAGGGTCGACGGCAGGCCGCTCAGGAAGATGAATGCCGCCGAGACGGCACGGCGCATAGCGTTCGTCGACACATCGCGCATACACGCCGAGAACATGAGTGCACGCGAGCTGGTCGCCATAGGACGCTCGCCCTACACCGACTGGCTGGGACGCACCGGCGCCGAAGATATGCGCATCGTCGATGAGGCGATGACCACGGCCGGCGTGGCAGGTCTTGCCGACCGCATGGTCGACACGCTCTCCGACGGCGAGTGTCAGCGCGTGATGATAGCCCGCGCCCTCGCGCAGACCACGCCCGTGATCCTGCTCGACGAGCCTACGGCATTTCTCGACATGCCTAACCGCTACGAGCTGTGCACGCTGCTGCAACGGCTCGCGCACCGGCAGGGAAAGTGCATCGTCTTCTCCACGCACGATCTCGACATCGCTCTGTCGCTGTGCGACGAGATAGCGTTGATCGACTCGCCGCGGCTGCACCATATGCCCACCCGGCAGATCGTCGGCAGCGGATATATCGAGCGACTGTTCAGCAGCCCCTACGTCCGATTCGATGCCGCCACGCAGAGCATAACGCTCACAGAGACGGCGGCGGAGGGGTAATAGGCCTTTTTTCGCACTTTTTTGCCGAAACATTTTGCCGAATAAAAATCTTTTCATATCTTCGCACCGCTAAACCCTTAACAGGGAATAGCGGTAAGGCCCATTCGTCTATCGGTTAGGACGCAAGATTTTCATTCTTGAAAGAGCAGTTCGATTCTGCTATGGGCTACTTTCAGGCTCTAATCGACTTTGCGGTTAGAGCCTTATCTTTGTGGCCTCTTATGGCTTCCATAATTTCCTCATTCGTATGATTAAAAACCTTCTTTTTGACCTTGGCGGTGTGATTGTCGATATCGAACGGCAGCGCTGCGTAGACGCTTTCATGCAGCTCGGCCTGCAGAATCCCGATTCGTATTTCGGCCTATATGGGCAGAACGGTGTATTTAAAGCAATTGAAGAAGGCTCTATCAACACCGACACTTTCCATGCCGAGCTCCACAAGGCGCTCCCCGAGGGTGTCACTGACTATCAGATCGACACTGCTTTCCAGAAATTCATTGTCGGTATTCCGGTTCATCGTCTTGAGGCTCTGCGCCGTCTGCGCTGCCAAGGCTACGGCATTTATGTGCTGAGCAACACCAACCCGATTATGTGGCGCGGCGTCATCGCCGGTGAGTTTGGCAAGGAAGGTCTGCGCCGCGAGGATTATTTCGACGGTATCGTGACTTCTTTCGAAGCCCGCGCCCTCAAGCCCGACCCGGCAATCTTCCGCTATACCGCCGAGCACCTTGGCATAGACCCTGCCGAGACACTTTTCTTCGATGACTCGGCCGAGAATGTGGAAGTGGCCAAGTCTCTTGGCTTCAATGCCGTAGAGGTGAAGCCCGGTACTGAATTTATCGATTATATCCCTGCAAAATAATGGCTGCGGTAGCTGCGGTTGGAATGTTCGACGGTGTTCATCGCGGACACCGCGCTATCCTCGACACTCTTGCAGCACGTGCCAAGGCTACCGGTCGCAGGCCGCTTGCCTTTACTTTCTCGCGCCATCCGACCGAGATTATCTCAGGCCGCCCCGCGCAGCTTATCACATCACTGTCGCAAAGGACAGCCCTCATGTCGGCCGCCGGTGTAGAGCCGGTGGTGCTCGACTATTCCCGCGCCGACTTCGCCCTTACGGCTGAGCAATTTCTCGGCGGCCTGCGCGAGAAATACGGCGTCGACGCTATCGTTATGGGTTTCAACAATCACATCGGGGCCGACCGCCGCGACGCCGGGTGGATAGCCGATAATCTGCCGGTAGATGTTTCGCTTGTGCAGGCTGTTGATTGCCAAGGGCTCACGCCGAGCAGTTCGGAGATACGCCGTGCGGTATCAGCCGCCGACTTCGCCTGTGCCCGCACCATGCTCGGCCATCACTTTACGGTGAGGGGGAGAGTGGTGGAAGGCAACAAGATAGGCCGCACAATAGGCTTCCCGACAGCAAACATAGATGTAGAGGAGGACAATCAGCTCCTGCCGCCCGACGGGTCATATATCGTTGACGTGCATATCGGCGAGCGCCTCTACCGCGGCATGGCGAATATAGGCACGCGCCCCACGATCGCCGACGGACGCGGCCGCACAATCGAGGTCAATATATTCGATTTCAACGAGGAAATCTACGGCTGCACCATCGACATCGACTTCCTCGCTCCCCTGCGCCCCGAGCAGACATTCCCCGACCTCGCCGCCCTCACAGCCCGCCTCGCCCTCGACCGCACCCTCGCCCGTAATTTTGTTTTGGAGTAGGGGAGATAAATCGGCGGCCTGCGGGCGCCTTTGCCCATTGCTGCCATTGATTTACCACATGCGCCTGTGCGCTGCTCCGGCGGATGTGGCTTCTGAATAATCGGCGGCCTTGCGGACGCCTTTTTGCTTGGATTTGTTGGTGGCTTGGCAAGTTTTTTATAAATTTGCCTTATGAGCTATACGTCATTAACTTATCATCTTGTATTCAGCACCCGCTATCGTATTGGTGTGATAGATCAAGGACATGAAAAAGAATTGTATAAATTCATGTTTGATTTCGCCTCACGCAAAGGTATAAAAATCAGGCGAATAGGTGGTATGCCCGACCATGTCCATATACTCTGTGATATCCCGGCAAATATAGCCGTCTCAGACTTTGTGAGGTTATTGAAGTCTGAGAGCAGTAAGTTTATGAAAATCAACGAAAATTTCCCTCTTTGGGATGGTTGGACCAAGCGCTATGCCGCATTTTCTGTCGACGCGTCATTGAGAGAAGTCCGACGTCAATATATCATGCACCAACGCGAACATCACAGCCGCGTATCATTTGCAGATGAAATGCGTCAGATTTTTATAGAAGTCGGTCTCGACCCCGATACTCTTGAATTTGCCGAATAAGTCTACAGCAGCTCGCACAGGAGGTTGATGGCGGCGGCTGAGGCGCGGTCTATTACGGCTTGGCGGTCGCCGCTGAAATGATAGAGGCGGGCTGTCGTGCCGGCCGGGGTATGCGCCGCCATCCACACTGTGCCCACCGGTTTTTCGGGGCTTCCGCCGCCGGGACCGGCTATGCCCGATGTCGCCACAGAGCATTGCGCGCAACAAGCCCTCGCCACGCCCTCGGCCATCTGCCTTACCGTGGCTTCGCTTACGGCGCCGTCGGAGATAAGCGTGTCGGCGCTGACACCGAGCAGCCCCATCTTGACATCGTTGGCATACGATACCACGCCACCGGTAAAAGTGTCGGAGCACCCGGCTATGCTTGTGAAGAGGTGGGCGATATTGCCGCCGGTGCAGCTTTCGGCTGTGGCCAAAGTGTAGCCCTTGGCGCGCAGACGATGAAGCGCGATCTCGGCAGGCGTCATCTTGCCTGTGCCTGCGAGATGGGCGCCCAAGGCCGTCTGCAATGCCGCTGCATGATGTTCGAAGATTTCATCATCGGCTCCCGGCGCACCGTCGAGGCGCAGCAAAATCTCGCCCGGAGAGGGCAGATATGCGAGCTTGAAGCCGGCGGGAAGGGTGTCTTCAAATGCAGCGAGGCTCTCGGCCAAGGATGATTCAGATATGCCTGTAACGGTAAACTCGCGGTGCATGATATGCCCGGCATTGCCGAAATGCTCGCCTACATGGCGCCGCACCTCATCAATCATGCCGCGGGTCTCGAAGGGCACTCCCGGCATGGCTACGAGCACTTTGCCGCTGCGCTCAAACCACATCAGCGGCGCAGTGCCGAGACGGTTCATAATCACGCGGCACGACGACGGCACCCACGCCTGCGAGCGCGTGAGCTTGTTGAGCTCAAGGCCACGCATGGCGAAAATACGCTCGACATTCGCCGTCACAGCCGGATCTTCAATCATCGAGCCGCCGAAAATCTCGGCCATCACGCCTTTGGTGATATCATCGCGTGTGGGGCCGAGGCCACCTGTGGTGATTACGAGGTCGGCGCTTGCGAGAGAGTCGTTGATGGCGCTGCGGATGTCATCGGCCTTGTCGCCTACCGTGCGTACGCCGGCCACTTCCCAGCCTATCTCACTGAATTTGCGGGCTATTAGTCCCGAGTTGGTATCGGTGACGCGGCCCAGCAATATCTCGTCGCCGATGATTATGATAGCGAGTTTCATTTGGTCAGCTCTTAGCCATGTTTGAGGCCATTTCGCGCAGGGCTGCATCGTCAGATGTGTGAAGAGCACAGCGCAGGGTCACGGCCGGTGTCACAATCTGCATGTCGTGCATGGCTTCCAGTGCCGCGGTCATTTTCTTGGCCGCAAGAGGAGCCCATGCCCCGTTTTCTACAAGACCCACGCTGCGGTTGCGCAGCCCCTTGGCAGCGATATGATGGATAAAATTGTGCATTGCCGGGAACATGTCGCCGTCGTAGGTGACAGAGCAGAGCACCATGCGGCGGTATTTGAAAGCCGCCGCAACGGCATACGACACATCATGGCGGCACAGGTCGAGAGGCTCTACCACGTCGATACCGGCCTCCTCAAGCATGCCGCAGAGGCGTCGGGCCGCTTTGGCCGTGCCGCCGTAGATTGAGGCGTAGGCCACAAGCACGCCGTCGCTTGCAGGCTCATAGCGGCTCCATTTGTCGTAGAGCTGCCAATAGCGGGCGAGATTATCGCGCAGCACAGGGCCATGGAGCGGAGCGATGACAGAGAAAGGCAGGCCGGTGAGCTTCTTCATCACAGCCTGCACGCTTGAGCCGTATTTACCCACTATATTGCAGTAGTAGCGGCGCGCCTCATCATCCCATGCCTCATCGGATGAATACATGGCGAAAGTGCCGAATGCGTCGGCCGAGAACAATACTCCGTCGCCTACATGGAGCGTCATCATCACTTCAGGCCAATGAACCATGGGCGCGGTGATAAAGCGCACTTCAGAAGAGCCGAGATTAAGCGTCTCGCCGTCTTTTACAGCAATCATCTTACCGCTGAAATCGATATCCTCGAAGAAATTGGTGATCATCTCCGTGGCCTTGGCTGTGGCTACAATCTTGGCCTCAGGATAAAGCTCCACAAAACGGCCTATACATCCCGAATGGTCGGGCTCAACATGCTGAATGATGAGATAATCGGGCTTGCGGCCTGCCAGCGAGAACTCCAGTCTCTCAAGCCACTCGTCGAAACGGCGGTAGTCAACAGTGTCGACTACCGCAATGCACGAATCATCGATCAGATATGAATTATATGAAATGCCGCGGGTGAGGGGATATTGGCCTTCAAAGAGGTCGAGATTATCGTCTTCGACCCCTATAAAGCGGATGTGTGAACTGACTGTAAGCATACTACTTGATCTTGTTGTGCAAAATTAACAAAAAATACTCTCTCATGCAATAAAAAATCGCAGTCGGTTTCGTCGAGGGTGCGGGCGCAGCCCGTACGGTCTCTCCGCCCGTAAAAGCAAGGCCGATATTTCCTGTTTACCTAAGTTTCTTGTAGGCGAGGGCTCCGGTGGCTATTGCTATGGCTGCCGGGGCTGCTATGCCTGCGCGGCTGTCGAGCCACCATGCTGCCGCCCCCACGGCGAGGCTGAGAAGTATGAGCGCAGGTATGCCGCGGCGCAGGCGCAGGCCGTAGCGCACGCGGTAGACGGCATAGCATACGGCTGTGTAGACAGCATACCATGCAATGTAGGCCGCGCCGAGGCCGGCATAGCCATAGTAGTGGTAGAGGGGAATATTCAGCAACAGGTATGCTGCGGCGCTGCTCAGCTCGGTGAGAACGTAGATTTTGCCGTCGCCGCGGGCGAGGATGGCGTAGGCCATGCACCATGACGCCCCGCGCAGCCCTACGCCGATTATGGCAAGGCTTACGTAGGCCAAGGCGTCGTAGAACTCGCTGCTGTATAAGATATCGATGATAAGCGTTTTTGCCGCTATAAACAATGCCGTGACGGGCATGATCAACAGTGCGGCTACCTTGATTTCATGGCTCACGAGCACTTCTGTGCGGTGCCGGCTCGACGCCACGGTGGTCAACCGGGGGTAATATTCCATTGCTATGGCCGTGAATATCATGCCCACGTAGGAGTTGACAAGTGTATATCCGGCCTGATATATGCCTACCGCCGCCTCGCCGCTGCGGTTGTTGAGCCATATCACGAAGATGTAAGAGGCCAGCAGAGTGAGCCCGGTGCTGACTGTCATGTAGAAGCCTAATGCGAGTATGCCGCGGCCCTCGTGCCATGCTTCTTTAATGCTTATCGCCGGTGTTTTGTCTTTTACCCTGAATATGAGCGCGTAAATGCAATTGGCTGCGGCGTAAACAACGAGCACGGGCACTATGCCTCCGCTGCGGAGGAAGTAGAAGAGAGGCACGGCAAGTGTCGTGGCCGTGATGGAGGCGAAGAGTGTGCTTCGGGCAAGCGCCTTGAGTTTTTCCATGCCTTGCATTACGGCCCATTCGCCCGAGGCTACCGACGAGAGCAACATCAGCAACGACAGCACGGCAAAGGCTGCCGTATGAGCGAAGTTGCCGAAAGTGAATAGACTCAGCAGTGGCGACGCCGCAGCTACCGCAATAAGCCCGGCGAGGCCGAGAATCAATGCAAGCTTACGCGTCACGCTTATTATGCGGCCCGTCTTGCCCGATGAAATCTCGCGCACTGCGCTCTGGCGCAGATTGAGCTGCGAGGTGTTGGAGAGAAAGTCGATTGTGCTGTAGTAGAGTGTAATAAGTCCGACGCCCGCCGGCCCTATCCACAGAGCCACAAGCTTGGTGCGGATTACCGAGCAGATGATGGTCACGGCCTGTACGCCGCCGAATACGCCCAAAGCCTTGAGCACCTTGGCCGTAGTTGCCGATGTCTTCAGCGTTTGAGCCATTGGCCGGGGTCAAGTTTGGTTTTCTCGTGGCGTATCTCGAAGTGCAGTTTGGTGCGGTTATTGTCGGCGGGGTCGCTGAACACCGTGCCGAGGAGCTGGCCGGCTTTCACGCTGTCGCCTTTGCGCACTCGCAGGTCGCTCAGACCGGCATATACGGTGAGATATTCGCCATGGCGCACCAACACCACATTCTGATAGCCTTCCATCACGATAATCATCGACACCACGCCATCGTATACTGCTCGGGCCGAGGCGCCGGGAGTGGTCTCGAAGTCGATACCGTTGTTCTGCACCGTCACTTTGTCGAGGGTCTCATGGGTGTGTCGTCCAAAGGTCGATGTTATTGTGGCGCGGCTGTCGATAGGCCACGGCAGGCGTCCCTTGCATTGCGCAAAGGGTGCGGTTAGACGGTCTACCGGCTCTGCCGGCTGCGATGGCTTGGCCGGTGCCGCTGTGCTTTTCTGCGGAGTAGCCGGAGTTTTTGCTCCCGATTCGGTCTGCTGCTGTTTCTTCTTGGCTTCCTCCTCGGCTTTGCGGCGTGCTTCGGCAGCGGCGCGTGCTTCTGCCTCGATTATGCGGTTGAGTTCGTCGTCGAGTTGTTTTACAAGACGCTGTTGCTCGGATATAACCTTTTTGAGGTTGCGGCTCTGTCGCTTGAGAGAGCCTACTACGGCGTCGGCCTGATGTTTCTGCTCGCCAAGCACACGCCGCACGCGCGAGAGGCTGTCAAGGCTCATCGAAAGCTGCTTGTGGATACTGTCAAGTCGCTCGCGGCGCTCGGTGAGTTGCACGGTCGCGACGCCGATTTCCTCGGTCTTGCCACTCTGCCACGAACTCAGTTCCTTGAGATAGCGCAATCGGCTGCGTGCCTGCGAGAATGATTTGCTGCTGAAAATAAAAGAGGCGTCGCCGGCGCTCTGTCGCTGCCGGCGTGCGGCGCGCATTGCCCGCGCGTATGACTCCCGCAATTCTTTCAGTCTCACTTCGTTGGCTGCTATGCTGTCGGCAAGCGCCTTGCTGTCGCGGCGCAGTGACGCAGCCATGGCGCTCAGGCGCGAGGCTTCGTCTTCGCGGATACGTATCTCGCCCTCGATGGCCTGCAGGTTAAGGAGTTCGCGGCGGGTCTGCTCCTCGTTGGCAGTCAGTTTTCCTTTCGCCTGCTCTATTTTTTGTGTGGCTGCCCGGCGCTCGGTCTGCACCGTCTTTTGCGTGCGCACCTTTGTCTTGGCCTCCGGCAGGAAGCCAAGTGTCAGACACATAGCAAAAATTACCAACAGCAGCCGCCTCACTTTATTTCTTGAGCATTTCGATTACTTTCGATACTGCTATCTTGCGTGCTCCCGAGGGTATGCGTGGTTTTGATATGCTTGTGCCGCTGTCCCATTTCGCTTTGTCGAGGTCCCAAGTGAGAGTGGCGTCGGCCTGGCTGTTGCGTACTTTTGTGGTGATGTTCACCCATGGGGCTGCCATGCCGGCACCGCAGGCCTGTGCCGTGCCGTAGGCGGCCACTACCGGCTCATGACCCTCGGCATTGACGGTGAGGGTGCGCAGTGAAGGCACGGCGTCGCTGCGCAGTGAGGCTGCAAATGTCCATGATAAGCCCTTGGGCATATCCTTGGGTGTGAGGCTTATAGAGTTCTCGCCCAATTCAACCTTGTATTTTTTGAATTCGGAGCTGCTCAGACGGCCGTTGCCCGAGGTGAACACTTGCCCTAAAAGCACCGACTGCAGGTCGGCGAGGGTGAGGCCATAGGTCGCGGTGATCTGCGAGAGCGATTCGCTGCAGTACATGTTGTTGAACTTGGCTATGACAATCACCGAGTCTTGGTCGGCATACATCGAGCCTACCTCAATGCCGAATATGCGGAGCGATACCGACAGAGCTTTGCCGCGCACCATCTTTGCAGTGCCCGACACACTCAGGCGCTTGGGCTGGTTGAGCTGCACTTTCACCGGCAGGGATACATCGGTCCAGTCGACGTAAGAGTTTGCCAAGGCGGCAAATTCACCTTCTATGGTGTTGCGGGGTTCTTCCGGTCGGGTCTCGGCTGCCTGATAGGCTCCGGTCTTTGTATTTTTCTTGGCCGATCCACAGGCGGTTGCCAGAAGCAGACCGGCAGCGGCGACGGCGAGAAGTAAATATGCAGTTTTCTTTTTCATATTCGTGCGTGATATAAAACTCATTTAAACTTATTCGTAGAAGTAAGTCTTATGCTTTACTTTCTTCTGTATGAGTGCGTTGTCGGGGTCGAGCTCAAGGGCTTTCTTCCAGAATTCGACGGCTTCCTTAGGCTCGCCGTTCATGAAGTATATGTCGCCGGCGTGGTCGTAGATTTCAGCCGAGGGCTCGATTGCCTCGCGCCCGTTGCTCTCGTCGCCCTCGCCGGCCTTGAAGGCCTTGTCGATGATTTCCTTGGCCTTGGCATAGTCTTTTTTCTTGAAGTAAACCCAAGCGTAGGTGTCGAGATAGGTTATGTTGTCGGGCTCGGCGGTGGTGGCTATCGAGGCGTAGAGCTGGGCAGCCCCGAGCTCGGTGCCTTCTGTGGCGTTGAAATAGGCGAAGTTGTTCATAGCCATGTAGTTCTCGGGGTTGAGAAGTATGGCCTCGCGGTATGCGGCCGAGGCTTCGGCTGTCTTGCCCATGCGCCAGAGCAGGTCGCCCTTGGTAGAGAGCATGGCCGATGAGAGGCGGTCGTTGTTATATTGGCGCATGTCGAGAGTGTCGATCATCTCAAGAGCGTCACTGTCGCGGCCCTCCATCACCATTACAGATGTCAGAGCGAGAGGATAGTAGCCGTTCTCGGGGAACATTGCCATGGCATGCTCGGCTGTTGTGCGGGCTTTTGTTGTGTCTTCGAGCTGGAAGTAGAGCTGCACGAGGTCGGTCCAGCGGCGGTCTTCCGAGGGGTCGAGGTCTATGCTGTACGATAGCTGCTCGGCGGCCTCGGCGGTCTTGCCGGTAACGCTCTTATAGCTTGCCAGAAACTCATGGAGCAATGCCTCGCCGGGATTCTGCTCCTGTATCACGGTAAACATGCGGTCGATACGTGGCCACTGCAGGCTGTCTTGATACAGCTTGGCCACATAGTCGGAGAGCAGTTGGAATTTACCCGAGAATTCGAGTGTCGGCGATTCGAGTGCGCGGAAAACCTCGGTGTCGTAGCGGGCGCTGTCGCCCTGCTCGCGGAAGTAGCTCGCGCGGGTGAGATATACGCTGCCGTTGTCGGGGTCGATGGCGGCGGCGCGGTCGAAGCGCACCAGTGCCGAGTCGGGCATGCCGAGGTGGTCGTAGAGGGTGCCTGAATAGAGTTTGGTGTCGATGTCGCGCGGTGCGTCTTTCTCAAGGCGTGCGATTTCGCTCAATACGGCGGCGGTGTCGTTGAGGGCGAGGTAGATGTTGATTTTCCGGCTCGATACCGGTAGAGTGTGCCCGAGTCCTTTCTCAAGGCGCTTGTAGATGTCAAGAGAGCGGTAGAGGTCGGCTGTGTCGCCCTTGAGAGCGAAGCGGGTGGTCAGTGCCGAGGCGAGATTGTAGGCCGGGTCGCTGCGGTCGGGCTGGAGGCTGTCCTGCAGGTGCCATATTTCAACGATGTCGTCGATACGGCGCGATTGCTGGGCTATGTTGGAGTACACCATGGCATAGCGCTGGTTGGTAGGCTCAAGCCTGAAGCGATTGGCAATGGCGGCGTAGGCCTTTTCGCGGCCGATGGAGTCGGTGGAGGGTAAGGCAAGTTCGAGCTCGGCGAGCGACGCTGTGATATAGGGGTCGTCCGGGGCGAGGCGGTGTGCCTGCCGCAGGAGCATGTAGTAGTCGTCGTAGCGGTCGGAAGTCTGCGCATTTGCAGCCTCAAGGAATATATATTCGGCTTTGACGGTGGCTTCGTCGCTCACCGCCGGTTTGCGCGCCGACAATGCACCCGCGCATAGTAGCGCGAGAGCGATGAAAGGAAGGAGATGAAGGAGTCGATTTTTCACGTTCGTTGGTGGTGTTAAACTCCGGTGTGCCCGAAACCGCCGTCACCTCTGTCGGTATCCGGAAGCTCGTCGACGGATTCCCACTGCAGTTGCGGCACTTTGCTCAGTACCATCTGGCAGATTCTGTCGCCGGGCATTACGGTGAAGGGCTCATCGGAGAGGTTTATTAATATAACACCTATCTCCCCCCGATAGTCAGAGTCGATAGTGCCGGGAGTGTTTACCAGACTTATGCCATGTTTGAGCGCCAGCCCGCTGCGGGGACGCATCTGCAATTCATAGCCCTGCGGAATGGCTACGCGTAAACCGGTGGGAATCAGCGCTCTGGCGAGAGGCTTGATGATTACCGGCTCTGCGAGGTCGGCGCGGACGTCCATTCCCGCGGCTCCGGCGGTGGTGTAGCAGGGGAGAGGATTTCGCGAAGAATTTATAATTTTAACATTTATTTTGTTTTCCATCGTCGGGCTTTCGTTACAGATTGATACGTTTGGTTATCTGTCCGGCCTTGAGGATATACACTCCGCGCTGCTTGAGGTTGAGGCGCACTGTGCCCTCGCCGATACGCTTGGATGTTATCAGTTGGCCGAGGATTGAAAACACCTCTACCTTGACCGGGGCGGCCGAGGTGATATACACGGCGCCGTCTTTCACAATCACTTCAACAACATCCTGCTGGGTCGGGAGCTCGTGCTCCTGACTGCTTTTGCGCGTCAGTTCCTCCCACACCGGGGTATCGGTTGCTGCATGGGCTGTGAAGCTCACGCAGAGTCCGACGGCTATACTCAGGATTGCTGCTTTAAGTCTCATTTTGCTGTAGTGATTGTTAATTCGCCGGCAATGGGCACTGCCATGCGCCGGCCCACTTCCTTGGGGTCGAGGCCGAGGCCGAAGAGAAACATCATCTTGGTGATCGCAGCCTCGAAAGTAAGGTCATGGCCGGGTATGACGCCTGTCGCCGCAAGCACGTCGCCGGCGACATAGCGGTTGGGGTGTACGCCGCCGTTGACGCATTGGGTGACGTTGACAATAACCACACCGCGCTCTATCGTCGAGCGGATTGCGTTGAGGAACCACGGCCATGTAGGGCCGTTGCCCGCGCCATACGTGCGCAGAACGATACCTTTGATATCGGGAGTGTTGAGCAGATGGCGCAGCACATTCTCATTGAGTCCCGGGAAGAGATCGATAGCCATCACGTTGCTGTCGAGCTCGTAGCGCGGTTGGAGCGGGCAGGCATGCAACGGGTGCGAGAGGGCGTCGCGGTCGTATTGTATGCCGAGGCCTATCTTGGCAAGGTAAGGATAATTGTTGCTTTTGAAAGCATTGAAATTATCGGCGCTGCGCTTGGTGGAGCGGTTGCCGCGCCATAGATAGTTCTCGAACAATATCGCCACCTCGCGCACTGTCGGGGTGCCGTCGGGCTCGCGGTTGGCGGCAATCTGAAGGGCTGTGATGAGGTTTTCCTCGCCGTCGGTGCGCACCTCACCTATGGGTAGCTGCGAGCCGGTGATGATCACCGGCTTGTCGAGATTGCCGAGCATGAACGACAGCGCCGACGCCGTATAGGCCATCGTGTCGGTGCCGTGGAGCACGACAAAGCCGTCGTAGGAGCTGTAGTTCTCGGCTATGCTGCGGGCTATGGTCTGCCAGTAAGAGATGTTCATGTCCGACGAGTCAATCGGCGGATTGAACTGGATATTGTCAATCTCATACTCAAGCATCTTTATCTTAGGCACATTCTCCATAAGATGAGAGAAATCGAAAGGCTTCAGGGCTTTTGTCCTGATGTCTTCTATCATTCCGATTGTACCTCCGGTATAGATGATGAGTATTCTGGGCTTCATAGCATTATAGATGATGTGTTGTTGTGTTTTATTTTACTTGAGCACCGTTTGACGTCTTGGCCGACGGAGCGGCTACGACGAGCTTGCCGTCGGCGTTCATTGCCGACAGTATCATGCCTTGTGATACGATTCCGCGTATCTTGGCCGGTGCGAGGTTGGCGATGAAGAGCACCTGCTTGCCGATGAGCTGCTCGGGATGATAGCTCTGCGCTATGCCCGACACGATGGTGCGCGGCTCGCCGGTGCCGTCGTCGATCTTGAAGCAGAGAAGTTTGTCGGCTTTCTTGACGCGCTCGCACTCGAGCACGGTGCCTACACGGATATCGAGCTTCTCGAAATCGTCGATCTTGCACTCTGCCTGTACGGGTGCGGGCTCCCAAGCCTTGACAGCGTTCTCTTTCTTGATGGCCTCAAGGCGGTCGGTCTGCTTCTTGATGGCCTCATCGTCGATTTTCTCGAAGAGAAGTTCGGGCTGGCCGATGGCGCTGCCGGCAGGGATGAGGTCGCGGCGTGCGATGTCGCTCCATTCAAGTTTGCCCATGCCGAGGGTGGCGGCGAGTTTCTCGCTCATGAAAGGCATGAAAGGCTCCATGGCCACGGCAAGACTGCCGCAGATCTGCAGACACACATTCATCACCGTCGCCACACGTGCCTCGTCGGTCTTGATAACCTTCCAAGGCTCGCAGTCCTGCAGGTATTTGTTGCCCATGCGGGCTATGCCCATCGCGTCTTTGAGAGCCTCGCGGAAGTGGAAGGTCTCAAGGTTGGCGGTGAGTGATTCTTTCAGTCGCTCCATCTCTGCGAATGCCTCGTTGTCGATGTCGAGATATTCGCCGGCGGCGGGAGCTGTGCCGCCGAAGTATTTGTGGGTCAGCACGGTCACGCGGTTCACGAAGTTGCCGAGGATGGCGGCGAGCTCATTGTTGTTGCGTGCTTGGAAGTCGGCCCATGTGAAATCGTTGTCTTTTGTCTCGGGGGCGTTGGCGGTGAGCACATAGCGCAGCACATCCTGCTTGCCGGGGAAATCTACGAGATATTCGTTGAGCCATACAGCCCAGTTGCGCGATGTAGATATCTTGTCGCCCTCGAGGTTGAGGAATTCGTTTGCCGGCACATTGTCGGGCAGCTGGTAGCCGTCGCCGTAAGCCATGAGCATGGCCGGGAATACAATGCAGTGGAATACGATATTGTCCTTGCCGATGAAGTTGATCACACGGCTCTCGGGGTCTTTCCACCATTTCTCCCATGAGTCGGGCAGGAGCTCCTTGGTATTTGAGATATAGCCGATAGGAGCGTCGAACCACACATAGAGCACCTTGCCCTCGGCACCCTCTACGGGCACGGGCACGCCCCATGAGAGGTCGCGCGATACGGCGCGGGGCTGCAGGCCCATGTCGAGCCACGACTTGCATTGGCCGTAGACATTGGTCTTCCACTCCTTGTGGCCTTCGAGGATCCACTCGCGCAGAGCCGGCTCCCACTTGTCAAGAGGCAGATACCAGTGGTGTGTGGTGCGCAGCTCGGGGGTGGCGCCGCTGATGGCGCTGCGGGGATTGATGAGGTCGGTGGCGTTGAGCGATGTGCCGCAGGCCTCGCACTGGTCGCCGTAGGCTTTGGGGTTATGGCAGTGGGGGCACTCGCCGGTCACATAGCGGTCGGCGAGGAATTGCTTGGCCTCTGGGTCGTAGAGCTGCTCGGAGGTCTGCTCTATAAATTCACCCTTGTCGTAGAGATGACGGAAAAATTCCGACGCCGTCTCGTGATGAATTTCCGAAGTGGTGCGCGAATATATGTCGAAAGAAATGCCCAGACCCTCGAAAGACTCCTTGATGAGCTTATGGTAGCGGTCAACGATATCTTGAGGGGTAACACCTTCGGCGCGGGCCTTGAGAGTGATGGGCACACCGTGCTCGTCGCTGCCGCCGACAAGCAGCACCTCCCGTCCGTTAAGACGCATGTAGCGCGCATAGATGTCGGCAGGCACATAGACGCCTGCGAGATGGCCGATATGCACCGGGCCGTTGGTATACGGCAATGCCGTTGTTATTAGGGTACGCTTATATTCTTTACTCATTTTGCTGTGTGTGATGTGGCGTAAGGATGATACACCTGTTTCAAACGGCAAATTTATGAAAAAACTGTCAATTTTACCAAAAATAAGGCTGACTTTTCGGCTTAATTCCGTAATTTTGTGGCAAAATAATATAAACTTAGGAGTTTGCCTCCTTTCTCCGCTCCCATATCTATGTCACAGATTACAACATTTCTTGCCCAATATCATTGCATGGGTCTTGTGATAGGCCTTGCCACATTTCTCATTATAGGTATTTTTCATCCTGCCGTAATCAAAGGCGAATACTATTTCGGTGTTCGCGTCTGGTGGGTGTTCCTTGTCCTCGGTATAGCGGGCTGTGCGGCCTCTATCGCAGTCGAAGGCGAGGTGCTGTCGATACTCTGCGGAGTGGTGGCATTCTCATCCTTCTGGAGCATAGGCGAGGTATTCCAGCAGCGCGAGCGCGTCCGCAAAGGCTGGTTCCCCAAACGTCCCTCAAAATCAAAAGCCGAAGCATAATCGGTTTGATAAACATATCCACCTGTTCCACCCACAAATAAAGTGATACACGAGGGCGTTCGCAGAACGCTGATTATTAGTAACCCCACACGCCGGAGCTCGCGCAGGCGTGTGGGGATAGGGAAGCGCACACGGCTCGGGCGTTCGCAGAACGCTGATTTTTCAGTAGCCGCATACACCGTAGCGCAGCGTAGGCGTGTGGGGATAGATGTAAAGCAAAATAAACGGCGTCCGTAGGAGGCCGATTTACAATCAATTAGGGGTAAATCGGCGTTCTACCGAACGCCATGAATTCTTGGGCATATCCCCTCACCGCATATACCTCCGCTACGCTGCGGTATAAGCGGCTACTAATAATCGGCCTCCTTACGGAAGCCTTTTATCTGCTGACTCATTGCAGGCGTTCGCAAAACACCAATTAATCATACACCGAAGCTCGCACAGGTGTGTGGGGCAAGCCGCGTAGCTGAGCGACACCAATCTCATGGCAAGCAATTAAATATCTTTCAGGAAAGATTTGCATTAGTATAAGTAAAGTAGTAATTTTGCACTTGTCAAATCTGAGAGATTGAGAATATCCCTTAATTTTCATTCACTCCGTAAAAATTCTTAAACAACTTCTTTGTATCATGATAAAGTTGTATTTATACCAATCTTAAATTATAATTCTCATAACATTTCTAATGGATATTAAAAAATTGCTTGCCATCACGTTTATGGCAGCGGCCCTGACAGCTGTGGCGTTAGAGCCTTCGAAGGTCAAAGAGTATGAGCAATACGCCAAAGAGGGCGAGTCATGGGCGGCTGCCTCTTTAGCACGTGCCTACGCCAATGGCGACGAACTTGAAAAAAACTATCAGAAAGCTCATAAATATTACGAAATCGTCTGCCAGATCGGCACTCCTATCGAGAAAGCCGAGGCTGCAATATTCGAAATCCAAAGCAAATTTAACTCATATCGCGTCGAGGCTGCAAAAAAATTACTCGAAGAACTGGCACAAACCTACGGAGCTCCGATGTGTCGCCAAATCGCTGTCAAAGCCCTGATGGCCAATAATGACGAAATTTACCGTCAATACAGCAAACAGCAAGACATGAATACTTGTAATTTTGCCCCGTCATTTTATGGCGATTGTAAGACAAACAACACCGAGCTTATCGACACATTCTTGCGTCACACAGCAGAGCCTTTTGCCCGCTTAGACGACGGACGCGTGGTACATTACGCCCAACGAGTGCTTGATAAAGCCCCGGACAGGATTGAAAACGGCCAAGTCGTCAATGGAGACCCGGCAATAAGCTATGCTGTGATCGACTATCCCGGCGAAGGCACCTTCTATGGCTTCGTCGAACAATACAAGACGATACCCGAAGGAAATTACCGTCTGCTCCGTGGACGCATGGTCAATATCAGCGGGGACACAACTGTCGTGTTCCTCAAAACTCCCGCCCAATGGAGCAAAACCGCCAAACAAGTGCCTTCGGGGTCTTACACCTGCGTGGCCTCTGACGAAGACAAGGTTGTCGGATTCGACTATGATAACCAAGAGGAAATGGTACTCCATGGCCTGATTATCGGTCTCAACTTCACCCCCGCAGGTGGCGTGACCTACATTTATGGAAGCGAATACACCGATTATGCATGGATGGAATCTAAAGAGGGCAGCTCTGGCACTAACATGAAAACCGGTACACGCAGACGCAAAGGTGGTCAAATCACAGGCGGATGGTATTTTGACGTAGATGCCAAAGCAAAACTCTCAGGACGTTGGACCATCACCGACAGGGTCCTCAATCTCGACCTCAAAGGCTCTCCCACAGTGACAGTCAATACTAAATTCAACGAAAAAGCCTTGATTGACCACTGGAAACGCGAAGCAGCTGAGGATTTCACCGAGTTCAAGATGGGAACTTACGAACGCCAATTTCTGACTCAGGCACGCGGTGATTATCCTACGTCTCAATTTGTCAAACGCCGAAAGAAAATGCTCAGCGAAATGTTGACCGAAGTTATACCCGCCCCTCAGCTCAAGCAGACTTATAAAATCTTAGGTGTCACCGCCAACGATCTTTATCTAAGCAAAGACGGTTCGGTGTTGCACTTTGAGAAAAAACGGGGCACAGGCGAAACTTTTAACAACGAACGCTTCAAAGAAGCTCTCTCCGAATATATACACAACATTCCCTGCGGCCGGCGAAAATGGCTTTCACAGGTAGCCGACAGCGCAGCTGTGAAGATTAGCCGCGTCCTTGACGACACATTAGATGAAGTTATTGATGATTGGTGTGTGAGCCGTCCGGTCGCCAACTCCGATTTGTGTGAAATAAGTGTGATAACCCATGAACCCGTAGGCGACTATCATCTGCGCAAAGGCCAAATTAAATTTGACAACAATGGGATTCCCGATCTTGAGGCAATGACAGCCTCACTCAAAATAGACCCCACACTCTCCGAATTGGTCAACCAGACCCGCGAGCTTGATAATCAGCTCCTGCTTGCGTCAAAAAATAGCAAAGACAAAAATATAAAAAAGAGTGCCTCAGAATATATCAAGCAAAACAAAGACAAACATATTTCAGCGGCAGTCGTCTCGCTCCGTGGCTATGAATTTACGGTCAACGCCCTCCGGGAACGCATAGCAGCCCAACGTCAGGCACTCGGCCTATAACGCTATGACACAACACAAAACCCTACATCCCTCCGCAAGGTACGGATGTAGGGTTATGTATTAATATGCCGAACGCCCAACGTCGCATTTTATGGGTAAAACTGCCGATCGTTTTTCCTTACTCTTGAAAATCGGGGGTGTGGGGAGGGGGTGGCGGGTGTAACTTTGCGGTAAAAAACTACTTTTATGGCAAAGTTTACTAAAGAAGATGTAATGTGCGCGTCGCTAATGAGCGACGGCAAGGGGGCGGTGTTGGTTGAGAATATGCGCCCGACAATCAACAGCGCAGGTGCGATGACGCTCGTGCCTGCCTGTGCGCCAACTGATTATACCCTGCCGCAGGGATGGAAGCCGCTGGCGCGCCTGCTGGGCAGTCTGCTGATGAGCAACGGCTCCACCGTAGGCTCTCTGGCCAACAATATGGCTCTTATTGCCACCGGCGAACTCATGGGCGAGGCACGGTGCTGCCTGAATATGGGCGACAAGTTGCTCGTGATGGCCGACGGCGGAGCTTCGTATGCCACCGCCGCCAAGGTTGAGGCCGCCCGACGCGATTACCATCCGATAAGCTTGTATAGTGTTGACGATGTGACTCTTAGCGCCGCCGTAGACACCCGCACCTTATCGCGCACCTACACCACCGGGCTTTTCGACAAGAAAGACCGCGACGCTCTCATCGGTGATCTCAGCGAGGCTTACCGACGCCTGTGCGCCGACGCCGCCGGCCAAGGCGTAATGATACAGCCGGCATTGGCACGCTACCGCCTGCTCGACTCCCGCGGCGACATCCTGTTTGAATCCGCGCCCGTGCTTCTCACCCACAGCAGCGGCGCCCAATGCACTGAGAATGTGGCGCTCACGTCGCCCGACCGCGTCAACATCAACGCCTACAGCCTCGCTGCCTCCACTTGGCACCTTGAGGTAGGTCTGCCGTCGGACAGCGGCAGCGATGTGGCTATGGCCGAGATACTTATGACTCCCCTCTTCCACCCCTACGACCCCTCGATGGAGGGCACGGCCTCCCTCGGGCGTGCCGGCTCGTCGGCCTCGACATTCGCCCATGTAGGCCTGCCGGGGCGCGAACGGGGCTTGGGCACAAGCTACCGGACAAACGCCCGACGCATAATAATGGACGCGATAGCCCGCATTGAGCAACTCGAAGAGCGCGTGGCCGTTATCAACGCCCCATTCAGCGGCGACACCCGCACGGTGAAAATCGACATCGCTGTCAACCCGGACCCCGCCGCCGATAGCAGCCGTATCAAGAGCGTATTGGCAAAAAAAGTAAAGAGCCATAGCTATGCCGACACTATGCTCAGGCAGCCACACACGTTCAGCGCCGGCGCGGTGGCCTCATCGTCGGGCGCCGTCGCTTGGGGCAATATCTCGGTGAAAAGATTTGTCGGATATTCCCCTGCGATTTATGCCGCCTCAGCCGGCAGCGGCGCATGGAACTCGATAAGCACCGTGCACTTCAAGGGCAACAAGGGAGTAATGCGCCACGACAGCGGCCTGCAGCTCGCCCCCGCTGTCCTCAGCCCGGTGATATGCTACCCGGCACCCGACGCCCGAGAGATAGATATCGTATGCTACTACAGCGGCAGCAACCACCGCCGCACCTTCGGGCTGAGCCCCGAAGCGTCGGGCCGATACGCGGTGTTTATAGCCGACGACCTGCGGCCTTTCAGCCTCCCGGCGTGCTCGCCCACCGTGAGCGTGAGCGCCGAGGAAGAGGTGATTGATTTTGCCGACACCGTGGCTTTCGCTCCGGCAGCCACGCCACTCGACATCGCCGCCACGGTGCAGACATCGGGCACGGTGATCAGTCTCGCCGGCCGCTCGGGTAGCGACCAGTCGTGGGATTTCGGCCGCTCGCGCTTCACTATCGGCTGCACTTCAAGCATTTACAGTGCCGGCGTCAACCTGTCGAGCGGAGTCACCGGCCTGCGCACCATACTATCGCGCGGCATATTGCGGCCCGACGCCATGGCAGTGAGCGACGATGGCGAGGTATATATCGCCGGCGACGGTATCACTATACTGCCCCGCAGCGGAAGCAGCTCGAAAATCACAACGCGCAATGATTATCCGGCCGTCGGCTACGACAGCAGGAGCGACGAGCTGTGGGCTCTGCGCGCCGACGGCACAGCCGATGTATTCTGCCGCCGGTTCGGGTGGGGATATTTCAGGATGACATGTGTAAACTTCGAGCGCTTCGAGAATCTCGGCGGCCTCTGTCTCTCGGCCGACCGCAAGCTCTTCGACCCCGGCGTCGACAGCGACGCGATGTGCAATGTCACCATTATACTTAAAGCCGCTCCCTCGCGTCGCTATGGCGATGTAAGGCCGCTGGCGCTGTATCTGACGGCACAAGGCAGCGACATCAGCGGCACTCTAACTGCCGAGGGCAGCAGCGTGGGCGACCTGCGGCCATGGCTCGTGCGGCGCGCCGACATCGACGGCACACTTGCCGGGCCGCTGCGCATGGCGCTTTCGAGCCGAGGTGTAAGGACTCTCAAGGCCGAGTTGCGCGCCACCGTGAGCCGCGATTTCATATTCGATTCATTCACTTTCGCTTATCTTTAGACCATGCTCGCCACACAACTGATACTCGACGACTTGCGGCGCCGCTGCCGCGACAGAGACTATGACCCCGGCACAGGCACAGGCTGCATTGGCAAGCGAGTGGCGGGGCTTGACTACCGCCACAGGCAAGTGCTGGTGCCGGCGAGCATGAAAGCCGACACCGACTATCGCCCCGACCTCGACAAAAGTGCATGGCAACGCCTCCGCTGCCGGCACGACTTCGAATACTGGTGCGCCAAGTGCGTGACTATCAAATACAAGACTGCCGGCAAAGAAGGCCCATTCATACTCAACGCTCCTCAGCGTCGGGTCGCCGCGATACTCGAATCCGACCGCTTGGCCGGCCAACCTCTGCGCCTGATATTGCTCAAGGCCCGCCAGTGGGGCGGCTCTACATTGGTGCAGATGTATATGGCGTGGATTCAATCGTGCCACCGCCACAACTGGAACTCGCTGATATGCGCACATGTAAAAGACACCGCCTCGGGAATCCGCGGCATGTATACCAAACTTCTCGACAATTATCCCGAAGAGCTGTGGGATGGCGACGAGAAACCACAGTTCAAGCCCTACGAGCGTGCCATAAACGTGCGGCAGATCACAGGGCGCGGCTGCCGCGTGACCATAGGGTCGAGCGAGAACCAAGACGCCGTGCGCGGCGCCGACTATGCCATGGCCCACCTGAGCGAGACAGCTTTCTGGGCCTCGACGGCGCAGCGTTCGCCCGAGGCTTTCGTGCAGGCAATCTGCGGCGGCATTGCCCTCGAACCTTACACTCTCATAGCTGTTGAATCGACCGCCAACGGCATTGGCAACTATTTCCACACCGAATGGCTCCGCTGCAAGGAGGGCCGGGGCGACAAGCATGCCGTGTTTGTGCCTTGGTATGAAATCGAGATCTACCGTCTCGAACCGCCCGACCGCGAAGAGCTGCTCACAAGCATGAGCGACTATGAGAAGCGGCTCTGGGATATGGGGCTTGCCCTTGACCAGCTTTGGTGGTATCGCTGTAAATCAAAGGAATATGCCAACGAGGAACAAATGCACGCCGAATTCCCTTCTGACGACACCGAGGCTTTCCTCAACAGCGGTAGCGGGGTGTTCAGCACGCAGGCTGTAGAGCGGCTGCGCGGCGGCTGCAGTCCTGCCGAGGCTGTCGGCGAGGTAGACAGCGGCAGCCTTAAATTCATAGCCGACAGCAGGGGCGGCATGGAGGTGTGGCGCTTTCCGGAGCGTGGCGAGAGATATGTCGTGGCGGTAGATGTGGGCGGACGGTCGGTCAAATCCGACTGGTCGGTGATAGCGGTGATAAAGGCTCCGCGGCAGGGCTTGCCCGAGCTTGTTGCCCAATGGCGCGGGCATACCGACCACGACCTCCTCGCCCGCAAGAGCGCCCTTGTGGCCCGATATTACAACCGGGCCCTGCTTGTGATAGAGAGCAACACTTTCGAGACAAGCGAATATGGCGGAGCGACAGACTCCAATCTCTTCGTGCTCAACCGCTTGGCGGAAGACTACAGCAATGTCTACCGCCGGCGCACCTACGACCGCACCACCAACCGCTACACATCGAATGTTGGCTTCCACACCAACCGCTCTACCAAGGCATTGCTGATCAACGGCTTGATAGAGGCCGTGCGCGATGGCGGCTATATCGAGCGCGACAATGAGGCTTGCAACGAACTTGCCGTCTACGAGCAGCGCTCCAACGGCAGCTTCGCCGCCAAAGACGGCTACCACGACGACATACTTATGACCCGCGCCATCGCCCTCCACGTTATCACCACCGACCTCCCCAACGGCTCAGAAACCGCCACCGTGCGCCAGCAGGAGTCATGGTGACAGCGTTTTTTTGAAAAAAATTTTGATTGACAGATTGCGGCAGGCAATAAACGGGCTAAAATTGAGTTATAAGATTAGCACTCTTATATATGCAGCAGATGAAATCAATATACCGACTTATCCTGAGCCTCACGGCGATATGCGCTGCCTTTAGCGCCTACGCCGACGGCAAGAATGAATTCAACCCTATCGAGACGGGTGTGACCTCGCTCAGTATCGCTCCCGACGCACGCGGTGCGTCGATGGGCGACCTCGGCGCTGCCACCGACCCCGACGCGAACTCCCAGTTCTGGAATCCGTCGAAGTATGCCTTCGCATGGAGTCAGGCCGCCGTGTCGCTCAACTACACTCCGTGGCTGCGCAAACTCGTCAACGACATCTTCCTCGCCGACCTCTCGGGCTACTATAAAATAGGCTCCAACGACAATCAGGCAATCTCGGCGTCGCTGCGCTATTTCTCTCTCGGCGAGGTGAATACAGCCGAGGAGCAAGGTATCGTGGGGCAGACCTTGAACCCCTACGAGATGTCGTTCGACATCGGCTACTCGCGCAAGCTGTCGGAGAAATTCTCGATGGGCGTGGTGTTCCGCTATATCTACTCTGCGCTGGGCTTCAGCGAATCGTATGCCGGCGACCAGAACACGGGAGCCTCGGCATTTGCCGCCGACATCTCGGGCTACTACACCACCTACCCCATCATCGGCCGCAACGAGTGCCAGTGGTCATGGGGCTGGAATATCTCGAACATCGGCACCAAGGTGTCGTACGACGGCGGCGAGAACCCCGCATTCCTGCCTACGAACCTCAAGATAGGTACATCATTCATGTTCCCTCTTGCCGACTACCACACCCTTGCCATCGGCCTTGACCTCAACAAGCTTCTGGTGCCGGCCAAACCGCGCCGCAGCGACTTCGTAGACGGTATCGAGGGCGAGGAAGAATATATCACCAAGCTTGAGGACTGGCGCAACATGTCGCCCATCACCGGTATTTTCAAATCATTCTCCGACGCCCCCGGCGGCATGAAGGAGGAGCTACGCGAGATCACATGGTCGCTCGGTGCTGAATACTCTTACAACAATCAGTTTTTCCTCCGCGCGGGCTACTATTACGAGAGCGAATACAAGGGCAACCGCCAGTATTTCGGTCTTGGCGCCGGCTTCTCGCTCAATGTGGTGCGCCTCGACGCCTCATATATGATGGCCACAGCGCAGACCTCGCCCCTTGACCAGACTCTCCGCTTCACACTGACATTTGACATGGACGGTCTCCGCGACCTTTTAGGACGACGCAGATGAAACTACCACGAATCGGAAACGGCTTTGACGTGCACCGCCTCACCGAGGGGCGCAAGTGTATAATATGTGGCGTTGAGATACCCTACGAGCGCGGACTCTTGGGTCACAGCGACGCCGATGTGGCCCTGCATGCCCTCAGCGACGCCCTGCTCGGGGCCGCCGCCATGGGCGATATAGGACAGCATTTCCCCGACACCGACGAGCGCTGGCGCGGGGCCGACTCGCGCATGCTGCTGAGGCGCGTGGCTGAGATTATCGGCGAGAAAGGCTACCGGCCTGTCAATGTAGATGTTACAATCATAGCACAGGCACCCAAAATGCGGCCGTATATCGACGCCATGCGCGCCAACATCGCCGCCGACCTCGGTCTCGACATCGACGCCGTGGGCGTCAAAGCCACCACCACCGAGCGCCTCGGCTTCACCGGCCGCGGCGAAGGCATCGCCGCCCAAGCCACCGCCCTGATTTACTGAGATTCTTCTGCCTGCGGGAGATTTTTGGTTTAAAATTTGGAGGAATGGGGGATTGTGGCTAACTTTGGGGAAATTCCGCATGTTATGAAGAGATTTTTGCCTTTTTTAGCTGTCGTGGCCCTCAATGCTGGGGCGTCTGTGATTATGCCGTATAGCTCGGGCGAGGAGGATTATACTGTCCTGCAGCTCGAAGGGGCTGCGGAGGTGGATGGTGACGTTTGGGATTTGTCGAGGATGGCGGTTGTCGGTGAGATTCCGCTGCGGTTTGAGCAAATCAACGACTCTGTGTTTACGGCTACCACCAACGATACGCGGCAGACTTTCACTCACCGCGCCAAGGGGCTGTATCTGACGCGCAGCGAGACGCCTTTTACGGTCGGTTTTCTCGAGCCGGGAGCGATTGTAAAGGGTGAGGGTGAGGCTGAGCTTACAATGCGAGGCCGCACGCATATCCATGATTATTATTACGGTACGGGGCGCGCGGAGTTCGGGCAGGTGCGCCGTGGCACTCTGATACGCCGCGATGATGATACGATAGCCAATGTCGCTCTGGAAAGGCGCGAGACTGTCCTTCGCGTGGCGATGGACCTTCACCCTATCAAGAGTCTCGACGCTTTCGCCGATTCGCTTATCTGCGATTACAAGGCTACGACCTATACTTGGCGCGACAGCCGCGGCGTGGCACTGGCGCAGACTATCGCTTGGGAGAGCGGCAGCGTGTATGGGCAAAGCGAGCCGGTGAGAGCCACTTTCCTTATCATTGACAATACGGAGCCTGTGAGCTACGAGAAGCGCCGCCACAGCGGGCATAGCGGATCGCTCAGCGTGAGCTTGGGCGACAACAGCGTGACAATCACGGGGCTCGACGCCGATTATGGCGAGGCGCAGATAAGCATTGCCGACGTGGCGGGGCGCCTATACTACAGCGGCAAGGTTGACAGCCACAGCGGCATGGCTACGATTAAGACTCAACTTCCGCCCGACGAGGTGATAGTGAGTGTGACCCAAGCCGAGACTACCTCATTCAAGCTTATACGATAAATAGGTTGGTGGTGTGTGGTTGGTGGGCAGCTTTTCAAATAAGTTGGTGGTGTGTGGTTGGTGGGCAGCGAGTTAGTATAACTAATCCACTGCCGACGGCCAACAACCACAAACTACAAACTACCACCTACTGCCAACAAACCAAGTAGGGTTGGTGGGCTGCGAGTTAGTATAACTAATCCACTGCCGACGGCCAACAACCACAAACTACAAACTACCACCTACTGCCAACAAACCAAGTAGGGTTGGTGGGCTGCGAGTTAGTATAACTAATCCACTGCCGACGGCCAACAACCACAAACTACAAACT
>OFGN01000468.1_pt1 | contig 43767 bp, 41 predicted proteins | sample 1521821 | NCBI WGS metagenome assembly OFGN01 (sample SAMEA3504094, study PRJEB24116) | mouse gut metagenome | biome: mouse gut; feature: mouse-associated habitat; material: faeces | place: Denmark | collected 2011
ATCAATCGAAACCGTCAGAGGGTTTTTAAAAACCCTCTGACGGTTTCGATTGATGTTTTTTATTCAAAATGTATATTCCCTTGCAGCCAAATATTTGTCTTCAGTCTTCTTCCCACCTTTGGTTCTCCCAAAAGCCCCCGTACTGGAAGACATATATCGAATTGAAGCTCATTTACCTCCAGCTTCATAATATATAATTCCTCCTGAGTGATTTTATTATTTACCACTTGAATTTCAAGTATTTCTCCCAGAATAGAATACATAGTACAATCCAATCCATACGGCATAAGATATGTATCGACCAAAGTGAATATATCTTCTGTGGCGATGCGCATATTTACTTTAGAGTAAATATCCATCTCTTCCATAGTAAGGCTTTCGATTGCTTCTTTATCTCCATTTCTGGCTGCATTAAGAAGCATCATACGATTTTTAGATTCTTCTTTTTTCGTTTGCTGCGTTGATGCGGCTTTTTGAATCGGGAAAAGAATTGTTCCCGATTCAGCTAATCCGCATAATGTAACGGATATCTTTTTATCATAAATGGTACGTAATTTTATTTCTTTCAGATACTCTACGATATTTTGCAAATGAAAAATAAGGCTGATTCCAATTCTTACATCTTCACAGACGCCTAGATATTCTACTTTATCAATTTTTTGCTCAATTGTAATATCTGCACGAGATGTGATTCCACTTCCTTTTAAATATGGAAAATAAGATTCTGGATTAAATTCTTTCATTTCATTTATCTGACCACATACTTTAACTCCAATACGGTCTCCATATTCTTTACAATACTCTGCAAATCCATATTCTTCCGTGATAAAAACAGAATCATAATCTGTATAAAGATCGATGGTCTGTTTAATCAACGCATCTTCTTCTTTCTTCAATTTTGCATCCGAAAAACCAATTGCTTTTAAATATTTATGCACGATTGTCCCTTTCTATTTCTTTGGAACAAGCTTTTCCTTACCACCCATATACGGACGGAGCGATTCCGGAATCGTCACTGTTCCATCTTCTTGTAAATGATTTTCCAGGAAAGCGATCAACATTCTAGGCGGCGCCACCACTGTATTATTCAGTGTATGTGCAAAATATTTTCCATCTTTTCCATTTACACGGATTTTTAATCTTCTTGCCTGCGCATCACCTAAGTTTGAACAGCTTCCTACTTCAAAATATTTCTTCTGTCTTGGAGACCATGCTTCCACATCACAAGATTTCACTTTTAAATCTGCGAGATCGCCGGAGCAACATTCCAATGTACGAACTGGAATCTCCAGTGAACGGAATAAATCTACCGTGTTTTTCCATAACTGATCATACCAGTATGGGCTATCTTCCGGCTTACATACAACAACCATTTCCTGTTTTTCAAACTGATGTATTCTGTATACACCACGTTCTTCGATACCATGGGCACCTTTTTCTTTACGAAAACACGGAGAATAACTAGTCATTGTCTGTGGAAGTTCTTCTTCGTCCACTACCTGATCGATAAATTTACCAATCATAGAATGTTCACTTGTTCCAATCAGGTACAAATCTTCGCCTTCTATTTTATACATCATTGCATCCATTTCTGCAAAACTCATTACTCCGGTAACGACATTACTCCGAATCATAAATGGAGGAATATAGTACGTAAATCCTCTGTCAATCATAAAATCACGGGCATAAGAAATGACAGCAGAATGTAGTCTTGCTATATCACCTTTTAAATAGTAGAAACCATTACCTGCCACACGTCCTGCAGCATCCAAATCAATTCCATCAAATGTTTTCATAATATCTGCATGATATGGAATTTCAAATTCCGGAACGACCGGCTCGCCAAATTTTTCAAGTTCCACGTTCTGGGAATCGTCTTTTCCGATTGGTACGGAAGGATCAATGATATTTGGAATTGTCATCATGATTTTCATGATTTTCTCTTTCACATCTCTTTCTCTTACAGAAAGTTCTTCTACACGGCTTGCATTTGCTGCAACCTGTTTTTTAAATTCTTCTGCTTCTTCTTTCTTTCCCTGAGCCATACATGCGCCGATTTGCTTGGATATTTTATTTCTTTGTGCTCTTAATACTTCCACTTCCTGCTTAATTTCTCTGTTTTCTTTATCTAATTCAATTACTTCATCCACAAGAGGGAGTTTCTCATCCTGAAATTTCTTTTTGATATTCTCTTTCACTATATCTGGATTTGCTCTTAAAAATTTAATGTCTAACATTGATTTTTCTCCTTTTCATCTATTCTCTCATAAAATATATTCATTATTTTTAGAGTTTTCCCGCTCTTTAGATATATAAACGCCAAAAATATTTATAACTATTGTTTTGTATTCAAAATCATTTCATAAATACGTTCTAATTCTTCATCAGAATAGTACTCAATTTCAATTTTCCCTTTACCTTTTGCCTTCTGATTGATGCTTACTTTTGTTCCAATCACAGCCTTCATTTTTTCTTCAAGATCCTGATAAATGAAAGAATTTTCAATAATCCTTTTTTCAACCTTTTTCTTTGGATTTTTCAATTCTTTTATAATCTTTTCAATTTCTCTTACGCTTAATTTTTCATCAAAAATCCGAATTGCTAACGCATATTGTTGCTCTTCATTGTCAATTGCCAAAAGTGCGCGCGCATGGCCGGTAGAAATCATATCATCAATTACCATCTGTTGTACTTTTTCACTTAATTTCAAAAGTCTCATAGAATTTGTCACAGCCGTTCTGCTCTTAGACACGCGTTCCGCAACTTCATCTTGCTTTAAATTATATACAGTCAAAAGCTGCTTAAACGCCATTGCTTCTTCAATTGGATTTAAGTTTTCCCTTTGAATATTTTCAATCAAAGCAATTTCCAACACTTCCTGCTCTGTATATTCTTTTACAATCACTGGAATTTCTTTTATTCCAGCCATCTTTGCAGCCCGCCAACGCCTCTCACCGGCAATAATTTCATAATAATCTTTCTTTTTCTGTACCAGCAATGGCTGTAATACGCCAAACTGCTTAATTGAATCCGAAAGTTCATACAAAGCATCCTCTTCAAATGCTTTTCTAGGCTGTTCCCTATTTGGCTCAACTTTATTTATACTAACGATAAATTCCCCGCCTTTTGTCTCTTCTTTGTCTTTATCCTGAGAAGTTTGCTTTGGAACAGCTGGTTTTGCTTTTTTAGGTTCGGGAATTAAGCTGTCTAAACCTTTCCCTAATCCTCCACGTTTTACTGCCATCACTTATTCTCCTTTATTAATTACCTCTTCTGCTAATAACATATAACTTTCCGCACCTGTAGACTTCGCGTCATATAAATTAATCGGCAATCCATGACTAGGAGCCTCCGCTAATCTAATATTTCTCGGAATAATTGTTTTATATATACTTTGCTGCAAATTATCCTTTACATTTTCTACCACCTGTAAAGATAAGTTTGTTCTTGCATCATACATTGTAAATACAACGCCTTCAATACTTAAATCAGGATTCAATCTTTCTTTAACCAATTCAATCGTATGAATCAGCTGACTCAATCCCTCCAAAGCATAATATTCGCATTGTATCGGAACCAACACTGAATTTGCCGTAGTCATAGCATTAATTGTAAGCATACTTAGAGATGGCGGACAGTCAATAACAATAAAATCATAATTGTCCTTTACACCTTCTACAGCCTTCTTGATAATAAACTCCTTTTCATCAACACCAATCAATTCAATTTCAGCAGCAGCAAGATCAATGTTAGTAGGTAATACATCCAGATTTTCTATTACATCCTTTACAATAGCATTCTGAATATTCGTTTCCCCTAATATCAAATCATATACTGTATATTCTACTTCATCCTTATCTACACCAAGCCCGCTTGTCATATTTCCCTGCGGATCCATATCAATTGCCAGTACTTTTTTACCCAGCGCACTTAAACATGAGGATAAATTTATAGCAGTAGTAGTTTTTCCCACACCGCCTTTTTGATTAGCAACAGCTATAATTCTTTCCATTATTTATATCACCTTTCTTTCGCTTTATCATTATACCATTTTTTTATTTAATAATCCAGAAAATGTTTCACGTGAAACATGAAACATCAATATAACTTACAAATGTTTCACGTGAAACATAAAATTTCAAAACAACTCACAAATGTTTCACGTGAAACAATCGTAAATTATGTCGTAAAAAGATTCTATAAATTTCTTTTCATGTTTTTAGATATATAGTATAATAATAATTAGATAATAAACAGGAGGTCTTCACTATGAAATTAGCAAAAAAACTTATTACTTTAGCTTCTATTGGTGGTTTATCATTGACAGTGATTCACTTTATTAATAAATTCATTTCTTATTCTTCAACACTTGATGATTTGCTTTCAGAAGATGAGGAAAAAACTTATAATTGGAGATTTGGGGATATATTTTATACAAAGGAAGGAGAGGGAAAGCCTCTTTTATTGATTCATGATTTAACTTCATGCAGCTCCAGGTATGAATGGAATCAACTTCGAAAAAATTTATCAAAAGAATATACCGTATATACAATTGATTTATTAGGTTGCGGGCGCTCTGATAAACCTAATCTCACCTATACCAATTTTTTATATGTACAGTTAATATGTGATTTTATAAAAAACGTAATCAAAGACAAAACAGATATGATTGTATCCGGCAATGCTGGATCAATTGGTTTGATGGCTGCTTTAAATGATGATTCTATTATTAATCAGATTATTTTGATTAATCCACAAAATCTCGAAGAATTATCCAAGATACCAACAAAACGTGCTAAAACAGCAAAGTTTATCCTGGATATGCCAATTATCGGAACTATGATTTACAATATTATTCATAGTAAAGAAAATATCAGTGCACAATTAATCACTGAAGGATTCTATAATCCGGCAAATGTCAGTGAAGATATTGTAAAAGCCTATTATGAAGCTGCCCATAATAATCATGGATATTCCAAATATTTATTTTCAAGCATTCAAAGCCAATATATGAACGCAAACATATTACATTGCCTAAGAAAGTTGGATAACAGTATCTATATACTGACATCTGATGGTGATCCTGAAAATCTTGCAAATGCAAAAGCATACAAGAATATTATGCCATCTATTGAAATTATTGAATTATCAAATGTAAAACAATTACCTCATTTGGAATCTCCGGTAAAAGTATTGGAGCAAATCAAAATCTTATTTGCGGAAAAAATGTAATATAAAATCCCAGTCTACAAAAAGACTGGGATTTTCATTTTCTATAATGGTTCTTTGGATGGAAGACCTGCTTTTCTTGGATATTTCTTTGCCGTAGACTTTATCTTTTCAATTTTCACAAAAGATCTTCCTATTTCACTTCCCGGAAGCTCAAATTTTATCACTTGATCCAATTTTCCACCAAGAATTGTAATCGCCTTTTCGGAGTGGGAGAGTTCTTCCTCGATTTCTCCTGATTTATATGGTATGAACAATCCACCGATTTTTACATATGGAATACAATATTCCGAAAGTGTAGCTAGATTTGCAACTGCTCTGGATACACAGATATCATATTGTTCTCTATAATCTGCTTGCTTCGCAAAATCTTCTGCGCGCCCATGTATCGTCTCAATATGTTCAAGTCCTAGTTCTTCGATTACAGTATCCAAAAATTTGATTCGTTTGTTTAAAGAATCCAACAAAGTGACTTTTAAATGTGGAAAAACAATTTTCAACGGAATTCCTGGAAAACCAGCGCCTGTCCCTACGTCGATCAAATTCTGCTTTTTATTTAAAGAAACCGCTTTTACTAAAGCAACGCTATCCACAAAATGCTTTTCATTTACCTCTTCATATTCCGTGATTCCGGTCAGATTCATGACTTTATTCCACTCTACAAGCAATTCATAAAATTTATCAAACTGTTGTTTTTGTTTCTCTGTCAATTGAATCCCTAATAACGCTAATTTTTTATCAAAAATACGAATCATACTAACCTCTTTTTATATTTATAACTATTTATTTTAATTTTATTTTCTATACTGTTCCAGATATACAAGAAGAACAGATATATCTGCTGGTGATACGCCAGATATTCTGGATGCCTGTCCGATTGATTGCGGTTTCAATTCTTTTAATTTTTGAACTGCTTCAATACGAAGACTTTTCACTTCATCATAATTGATGGATTCCGGAATCTTTTTTGTTTCCAATTTTTTGAATTGCTCTACTTGTTTTTTCTGCCTTTTTATATAACCATCATATTTAATATTAATATTTACCTGCTCTGCAACTTCCGGACTAATATCATTTGGTCTTTGTTTATCAATCGGAGAAAGTATTTCATAAGACAATTCCGGTCTTCTGATAAGCTCTGCAAGCGTCGTACCGGAGGTTAAAAGTGTACTTCCGTTTTCCTCTAATAATGTTTGTATTTCCTTTGAAGTACCTACGTTTGTATGTAAAAGACGATCTATTTCTTCTTCTATTCTTGCTTCTTTTTCAACCAAATGTTCATATCTTTCTTTAGAAATAAGACCAACCTCATATCCTTTTTTTGTAAGCCTTTGATCCGCATTATCCTGGCGCAGCAAAAGACGGTATTCTGCACGGGAGGTCATCATACGGTAAGGTTCATGGCTTTCTTTTGTCACAAGATCATCTATCAAAACGCCGATATAACCTTCTGAACGGTCAATCGTAATCTGTTCTCTTCCCAAAAGTTTAAGCGCCGCATTAATTCCTGCCACAAGTCCTTGTGCCGCGGCTTCTTCATATCCAGAACTTCCATTAAACTGACCACCGCTATATAATCCATCAATCTCTTTAAACTCTAATGTAGCATATAGCTGTCTTGCATCAATACAATCATACTCAATTGCATATGCATTCCGAACAATCTTTACATTTTCAAGTCCGGGAACACTTCTATACATCGCATATTGTACGTCCTCCGGCAAAGAACTTGACATTCCTCCAACATACATCTCATTCGTATGAATTCCTTCTGGCTCAATAAACACCTGATGTCTGTCTTTGTCTGCAAACTTTACTACTTTATCTTCGATAGAAGGGCAGTACCGTGGTCCGGTTCCCTCAATCATTCCCGAAAATAAAGGAGACCTATCGAGGTTATTTCTGATAATTTCATGTGTTTTTTCATTTGTATAGGTAAGCCAGCAGGAAATCTGTTCTTTTTGAATCTCATCTGCATTTGTTGTAAAAGAAAATGGGACAATTCTTTCATCACCAAATTGTTCTTCCATTTTTGAAAAATCAATGGAGTTTCTATCAATTCTGGCCGGGGTTCCCGTCTTAAATCTATACATCTCAATCCCTAAAGATTTCAAAGAATCCGTAAGATAATTTGCTGCCTGAAGCCCGTTTGGACCGGTATATTGACTTACGTCACCATAAATACAGCGCGCCTTCAAATAAGTTCCGGTACACAAAATGATCGCTTTACAATGATAGATACAACCGGAATATGTCTGAACCCCAATAACTCTTTTACCAGTTACTTTTCCATTTGCATCTTTGATATCTTCGGTCAAAATATCTGTTACTTCTGCTTGTTTTATCTCAAGATTTTCCTGATTCTCAAGCACACTTCGCATAGTCCTCGTATAATCCATTTTATCTGCCTGTGCACGGAGGGAATGAACTGCAGGCCCCTTAGATTTATTAAGCATCTTAGATTGAATAAATGTTTTATCAATCACTTTTCCCATCTCTCCGCCAAGCGCATCGATTTCTTTTACAAGGTGTCCTTTTGAACTTCCACCGATGTTTGGATTACAAGGCATTAATGCGATACTATCCACACTTACGGTAAATATAATCGTTTTCAATCCAAGTCTTGCAGATGCAAGCGCTGCTTCACATCCGGCATGTCCTGCACCGATAACAGCAATATCTAATTCATCTTTATTTTCCCATACAGAATTTGCTGAATATTTCATTGACTAAATCTTCTCCTATCGTTTCACCGGTGATACTTCCCAAAGATTCATAAGCATCTATCAAATCAATGGAATAGAAATCTTCCGGCATTCCATTTTCTATACTTTCATTTACTTTTTTAAGACTTTCATAAGCATCTATAAGAGCTGTCTTCTGTCTGATATTTGTAATATAAACCTCATCATTAAAAAAAATATTACCATGAAAAAACATCATTTTCAATGTTTCTTCCAATTCTTCCATACCATTTTCTTCTTTTGCAGAAATTTCAATCATAGGCTTATCCAGATATTTTTTTATGTCTTCTTTTTCTATTACAGATTCCAAATCTGACTTGTTAAGAAGAATCAATACCTGTTTATCCTGGATCATTTTCATAATCTCAAAATCATTCTTATCTAAATCTCTTGATACATCTGCCACATAAATAACTAGATCTGCATCCTTTGCCGACTGGATTGCCCTATCTACACCGATTTTTTCGACAACATCCTTCGTATCACGAATTCCGGCAGTATCGATCATATTGAGACTAATTCCCCCAAGATTGATATTTTCTTCTAAGATATCTCTTGTGGTACCTTCTATATCCGTAACAATTGCTATTTCCTCTCCAACAAGAAGATTCAAAAGAGAAGATTTCCCGGCATTGGGTTTTCCAACAATAACTGTCTTAATTCCTTCTTTTATCATTCTTCCGTTATCCGCAGAATCAATGAGTTTTTTTAAACTTATCAACAATTTATCTACTACTTCATGGAGTTCTTCCCCATATCCATCTATATTTATATGTTCAGGATCATCCAAAGCGGTCTCTATAAATGCAGTATGATACAAAATCTGTTTTCTTACTTCACTGATTTTCTTTTGCATAGAGCCTTTTAACTGACTTATTGAACTCTTTAAAGCATATTCATTTTTTGATTCAATAACATCTATAACTGCCTCTGCCTGAGAAAGATCCATCTTTCCGTTTAAAAATGCCCGTTTGGTAAATTCTCCCGGCTCTGCCGGTCTTGCACCATATTTAATTACTGTTTCCAATATTCTTTTTACTACATATACACCGCCATGACAATTAATTTCAATGGTATCCTCCCCTGTATAACTGTGAGGATTTCGCATCAGCATTACAAGAACTTCATCAATTAATTCTTCACCATCATAGATATACCCATAATGAATCGTATGACTGTTCTCTTTTGATAATATTTTTTCTGACCTATTTTTGTATATCTTATCAATGATCTGGAAAGACTCCTCCCCACTAATACGAACAATCCCTATACCGGAATTCGACATGGCCGTTGCTATTGCAGCAATTGTATCTTTTTTCATAAATAATCTCCATTAATATAATATCTATATAATTAAAAATGTAACAGCTGATTCATAACAGTTTAAATTAGCTGTTACGAAACAAAGTATTTCCTATAAGATAAAAATAAGACTGCAACCAAAATTATGGCTGCAGCCTTACTAAATTATCGTCTGGCTAATGTAACTACAACTCTTCTGTATGGCTCTTCACCTTCACTATGTGTATTTACATATTTATCTGCCTGAAGTGCAGAGTGAATAATTCTTCTTTCATATGGATTCATTGGCTCTAAAGAAATAGATTTTTTTGTTCTTTTTACTTTATAAGCAATGTTCTTTGCAAGATTTTCTAATGTATCTTTTCTTCTTTTGCGATAGTTTTCCGTATCTAATTTCACACGTACATAACCATCTTGTTGTTTATTAGCCACTCTGTTTACAAGATATTGAAGAGAATCTAAAGTTTGTCCTCTTTTTCCGATAAGAATTCCCATATTCTTACCATCCATATTGATGCAAAGAGCTCCGTCTTCATCAATGTTTGTTGTGATGACCACTTCCATATTCATGGTATCTAAAACATCTTTCAGGAATTTTTCGCATGCAGCCTTTGTTTCTTCTTTTACCTCACAAAGTTCTACTGCTCGTTCCTTTGAATTCTCTTTTTCAACTTCTTTTACAAGTTCCTTTGCAGGTTCTTTTTTTATCTTTGAAGGAATTTCTGCATGAACTTCTTTTTTTGGTTCTTTCTTAAATTCTTTCTTTGGCTCTTTTTTTACTTCTTTTTTTAACTCTTTTTTTTCTTCTTTCTTGACTTCTTTTTTTGGCTCTTCCTTTATGATATCTTTAATTTCTTCTATAGTTTTTTCAAATTCTTCTTTTACTGCTTTTTTTCTTGCACGGATGACAGCCTGTTTACTTCCAATTCCAAAAAATCCTGCGCTTCCTTTTTCTATTACATCATAATCTAACTGATCACTTGTAATTCCAAGCTGAATCAAAGCTTCTGTAATCGCATCATCCAATGTTTTTGCTGATACTGTTACTTCTTTCACGGAAAATTCCCCCTCTTATTTACTCTCATTAAAATTTCTAACCATATTGGCCTTTGATGCAAGACTTCCTTTTTTTGCATTTGCTGTTTTTTCAGCAGCATTTCTTAATTTTTCTTCTTTTTCAGCATTTGACATACTTACTTTTGGCTCCTGAATGCTTTTTACATTTCTTTGTGCCATCTCATTTAATGCATTTGCACTTACACCCTTTTTCTCACGTTTCTTTGCTGCTTTTTTCTGATTTTTTTCAACCAATTTTTCAATCGGAACTTTATTCAAATACTTATTGATAACGATTTGCTGAATTGTACGCACGACTGCACTTGCAATCCAGTAAAGTCCCATACCGGAAGGGAATGAAAAACACATGAATACCGAAAGCAACGGCATCATAACGTTCATAGTTTTCATAGAAGCTGCCATCGGATTATCATCATTATTTCCTGCCTGCGGAACCATTTTCAAACTCATATATTGTGTAATACCAGCAAGAATCGGAATCAAAACAGCAACGATCACTGCTAAAATAGCACCTGTCTTGATACCAGTCATAATAATGTTCATAGGAGTCTCAGAAATACTTATCCCAAGAAAACTATTAAGGCTTGAAATTCCTGCCTGTGTCTTCTCGGCAAGATCGGAAAGATTTGGAAATTTATCAGCTAATGCATCCCAGTTTCCTTCCTGAAATTTGTAAAGAATATCAACGATCGAATTCTCATTAAATCCCAATTTTTCAATATCTACAAGGATATGTCTTTCAGAAGCAATATTTGTCATAAATTTTTCTGCTCCTGAAGTTTCTAATATTGCTTTCGCCATCGGCATATAAGCTTCTTTAATCTGTGTTACATATCCTGGAATATTACGAATAACTGCATAAAGAGCGAAGAATAATGGGAACTGAATAAGCGCCGTTCCACATCCCCCCATAGGAGAAACTCCATATTTCTGGTAAACTGCCTGAGATTCCTCCTGCATCTTCATCATTGAAGCTTGATCTTTTTTATTCTTATATTTCTTTTGAATCTTTTGGATCTCCGGCATATAAACCTGAGACATTCTTTGAAATTTTTGCTGCTTTATCGTCAATGGAACCATCAACATATAAACAACTACGGTGTAAAGGATAATACATATACCAATATTATGTATTCCAATCGCACTTAACACAACAAAAATAGCATTCATTATCTCACCGAGCACCCACGCGATCGGTCCAATAATAAATCCTTTGGACTGTGTCAATAAAATTCCTTCCATTATCATTCCTCCATATTATTTTTTCTTTTCGGGGACCGGATCATATCCTCCCTTTGCAAATGGATTACATCTTACAATTCTCCATAAAGTTAAAAAACCACCTTTTATAACACCATATTTATCAATTGCTTCAATTCCATATTCTGAACAGGTAGGTGTATAAATACAATGGTTTCTTGTCTTTAAACCAGATAAATATTTTTGATAAAACCGGATGCACGAAATTAAAATCTTTTTCAAAATTATATCTCCATTTGCATATCTATCATATTATGAAGTTTTCCAAGATGGACAAGTGATTTTTCTATTTCTTTATAAGACTTTTCTTTTGCATTCACTCTGGCTATTATTACTATATCAAACCCATCTTGAAATCTGTCTTCTTGTAATCGATAACTTTCTCTTAGCAATCTTGTCAACCTGTGACGTACAACGCTATTTCCTACTTTTTTACTGACAGAAATTCCTATTCTGTTTCTATTCGTATTATTTCTTCTTATATACATAACCAAATTACGGTTTGCATAAGATTTTCCTTCTTTATATACTATCTGGAAATCTTTATTTTTCTTTAATGACTCGGAAAATTTCATCTCTTTCTCCTAATTATTGAGAGAAGAAAAGGCCACATATATGCGGCCTACGCTGATAATTGTTTTCTTCCTTTTGCTCTTCTGGCTGCTAATACTTTTCTTCCGCCAGCTGTGCTCATTCTTGCTCTAAATCCATGAACTTTTGCTCTAGATCTCTTTTTTGGTTGGAATGTCATTTTCATTGATATCCACCTCCTTGATTAAAACCTATATAATATAAGTATTTATTAATATTTTTTTTCGTAAAACATCAGTTTTGATTATAGTCAAAAAAACCCAGTAAGTCAAGCAAAACATGGAATTTAATGCATTTAAAATTTTATCCACACTATCCATATAGGTTATCCACATTTTCAAAATTATCAACATTTTGTGGATAACTTGTTGATATAATGTGGATTATTGCTTGATAACTTGTTGATAACCTTTTTATAAAGTCGTTTTTTGCCTAAAAATGGCATGTTGAAAATGTTAAAACAGTTATTCACATTTATTGGATTGCTTAAACACTCTTTTTGATGTAAAATAGAGTTGTGAATTTGTTGAATTTTATAAAATTAGGAGATAATCATGAATATAGTAGAAGAAAAATGGCCTGAAATTATTGAAAAATTAAAAGTAGAATACTGCTTAACCAATATTTCTTATACGACCTGGATTCTTCCAATGAAAATCTACAATGTTACAGATAACATTGTATTTATTTCTGTAAATTTAAAAGGAAGTATTGAACATGTAAAATACAAATATTCACTTCCTTTAAAAGTATGTATCGCAGAAGTAACCGGTATTGAATATGAAATTGAATTCGTTTCTGAAGATGAACTTCCGGACGAACAGGAAGATTTACATATTCCTACCCATCCAGAAGAATCAGAAAAAACAAAATCTGTAAAGAGAAGAAGAAAAACTATCATCGAAAAGGCAAACTTGAATCCAAAATACACATTTGATACATTCGTGGTAGGTAATAATAATAACTTTGCTCATGCTGCATCTTTGGCAGTAGCCGAATCACCGGGAAAAGTCTATAATCCCCTTTTCCTTTACGGAGGCGTTGGACTTGGGAAAACTCACTTGATGCATTCTATTGCTCATTTTGTATTGGAAAAAGACCCTAATAAAAAAGTATTATATGTCACAAGTGAAACATTTACCAATGAATTGATCGACGCTTTAAAAAGCGGTAGAACCGGCAATGAATCTGCTATTAATGCATTTCGTGAAAAATATAGAAGCAATGATGTACTTTTAATAGATGATATTCAGTTTATTATAGGAAAGGAAAGTACACAGGAAGAATTTTTCCATACTTTCAATCATCTTCATGTATCCGGAAAACAAATCATTATCTCCAGCGATAAACCACCAAAAGATATCGAGACCCTCGAGGCCAGACTTCGTACCCGTTTTGAATGGGGATTGATCGCAGATATCCAGTCTCCTGATTATGAGACAAGAATGGCTATTCTTTTAAAGAAAATAGAGATTGATGAATTACAAAGATACAATATTCCAAAGGACGTTATCACTTATATTGCTTCTAATGTAAAATCAAATATCCGTGAACTTGAGGGTTCTCTTAATAAGCTGATCGCGCTTTATAAATTAAATAAAAATCAGGAAATCGATATTAATCTTGCTGCAGAAGCTTTAAAAGATATCGTATCGCCTGATAAAAATCGTCAGATTACACCTGAATTGATCCTTGATATTGTATCTGAACACTTTGATATTACGATTCAGGATTTAAAAAGCAGCAAAAGAAGCTCTGATATTGCCACTCCAAGACAGATTTCCATGTATCTTATGAGAAATCTTACCGATACTCCTTTAAAATCTATTGGGATTATCCTTGGAGGAAAAGATCATTCTACAATCAGTTATGGTGTAGATAAGATTACAGATGAGTTAAAAACAAACGAAACCTTAAAAAATACTATCAACATTATTAAAAAGAAAATCAATCCTGTTTAAAAAGTGTGGATAACTATGGGACAACTTGTTGATAACCTTACTTTTTATGTAGAAAAGTTTTGGATAATATATGGATAACTTTTTTCACAAAAATACGCCGATTTTTATCCAAATTTTATCCCATGGTTTTACCTTGGTTTTCCACAGGGTTTTCCGTTTAAAAAATCCTTTATTTTCAAGGGCTTAAAGTACTTATCAACATATCCACAGCCCCTACTACTAATAAGACGGATTATTTTAATTATTTATATATAAAAAAGCAGTCGAAGGGAGTTATACACAATGAAAATCATTTGTACAAAATCAAATCTTGCAAAAGGAGTCAGTATCGTATCAAAAGCCGTTCCTTCTAAAACAACGATGCCTATCCTGGAATGTATTTTAATTGATGCTACGACAAACATTATTAAGTTAACAGCAAACGATATGGAACTTGGTATCGAGACAACTATTGAAGGTAATATTGTAAAGAATGGAATGATTGCGATCGACGCAAGATTATTCTCTGATATTGTACGTAAACTTCCTGATAATGAGATTACAATCGAGACATCAGACAATTATCAAACGACTATCACATGTGAGAAAGCTGTGTTTAACCTTTCAGGTAAACCAGGAGAAGATTTTTCTTATCTTCCATATATTGAAAAAAATGACCCTGTTGTAATCTCTCAATTTACGTTAAAAGAAGTAATTAGACAGACTATTTTTTCTATTGCAGACAATGACAGCAATAAATTAATGACAGGTGAATTATTTGAGATTAACAATGATATGTTAAAAGTAGTGTCATTAGATGGACATCGTATTTCTATCCGTAAGATTGAATTGAAAGATACTTACGAGAGTAAAAAGGTTGTCGTTCCAGGAAAGACTTTGATTGAGATCAGTAAGATTTTATCTGGAGAGACAGAAGCAGAAGTAAAAATTTATTTTACAAATAATCATATTGTATTTGAGTTTGATCAGACAGTAGTTGTTTCACGTCTGATTGAAGGAGAATATTTTAGAATCGACCAAATGTTGTCTAATGATTATGAGACAAAATTGAAAATTAATAAAAAAGAATTTTTGAACTGTATTGACAGAGCTACACTTCTTGTGAAAGAAGGAGATAAGAAACCAATCATCATTAATATCTTAGATGATGCGATGGAATTAAAGATCAAATCTTCGATTGGTACGATGGATGAAGAGATTTTCATCGAGAAAGAAGGAAAAGATTTATTGATTGGATTTAATCCGAAATTTTTGATCGATGCACTTCGTGTTATAGATAACGAGGAGATAACATTATTCCTTATGAATCCAAAGGCGCCATGTTTTATTAAGGATGAGACAGAAAGTTATATTTATCTGATTCTTCCTGTTAACTTTAACGCAGCAGTTTAGGAGATAGATCATGACAAAAATTATAAATTTAAAAAAAGATCATATAAAACTTGGTCAGGTATTAAAAGCTGCCGGTCTGGTGGAGTCTGGCGTAGAGGCTAAGATAGTGATCAAAGATGGTCTTGTGAAGGTAAATGGAGAGATTGAGACAAGACGCGGAAAGAAATTATATGATGGAGATATTGTTTCTTTTGAAGAGAATGAAATAAAAATCAAAGAATTTAAAGGATAAGTAAGATGGTGTGGTATGATTATTAAATCTTTAAAGTTAAAGAACTTCAGAAATTATGATTTGCTTAAAATAGACTTTAATCATGCAACCAATATATTTTACGGAGATAATGCACAAGGGAAGACGAATATACTTGAGGCAGTTTATCTTTCTGGTACCACTAAGTCACATCGTGGTACGAAAGACCGTGATATGATACAATTTGAGAGGGAGGAAGCCCATATTGAAGCAATTGTTGATAAAAGAGGCGTTCCTTTTCAAATTGATATGCATCTAAAGAAAAATAGTCCAAAAGGAATTGCAATTAATAAGATTCCAATCAAAAAAGCAAGTGAACTTTTTGGAATTGTACATCTTGTATTTTTCTCACCGGAAGATTTGAATATTATTAAAAATGGGCCTTCTGAACGAAGGAGGTTCATGGATCTGGAGCTTTCGCAGATTGATAAATTATATCTGAGTGATTTATCTAATTATAATCGTGTGTTGAATCAGAGAAATCGTTTATTAAAGGATATTGCTTTCAATAGTGGGTTAAAAGATACGCTTGATGTATGGGATAAGCAGCTTGCTGTATATGGGAATAAAATAATAGACAGAAGAAATAAATTTGTTTATGAAATAAATGAAATTATAAAAGAGATTCATTTTAAACTTACAGGAAATAAAGAAGAAATAAATCTTATGTATGAACCAAATGTAAGAGAATTTGAGTTTGAGGAAGTTATTTTCCGGAATAGGGAAAGGGATTTAAAAATGAAAAGTACCACATCCGGTCCTCATAAAGATGATATTTGTTTTTTGGCAAATGGCTTAGATATCAGAAAATTTGGTTCTCAGGGACAACAAAGAACGGCAGCACTTTCTTTGAAATTATCAGAGATAGAGTTGATAAAATCAGTTATTAAAGATACACCGATATTATTACTGGATGATGTGTTGTCTGAACTTGATAAAAACAGGCAAAACTATTTGTTAGAAAGTATTCATGACATTCAAACATTAGTGACATGTACAGGACTTGACGAATTTGTAAGTAAAAATTTTTCAATTAATAAAGTTTTTCAAATAAAAGAAGGACAGATTGTAAAGGAAAATTAGGAGGAAAAGTATGGGGACAGCAGGTACAGAATATGGTGCAGATCAAATTCAGATATTGGAAGGTTTGGAAGCAGTCAGAAAAAGACCGGGAATGTATATTGGAAGTACATCTATAAGAGGTCTTCATCATCTGGTGTATGAAATTGTGGATAATGCGGTGGATGAGGCTCTTGCCGGTTATTGTGATACTGTGAATATTACAATTAATAAAGATGGTTCTTTGACTGTCATAGATAATGGCCGTGGAATTCCGGTTGGAATTAATCATAAGACGGGCCGTCCCGCAGTAGAAGCAGTATTTACTGTTCTTCATGCGGGAGGAAAATTTGGCGGCGGCGGATATAAAGTATCTGGCGGTCTTCATGGTGTAGGCGCTTCTGTCGTAAATGCGCTATCCGTATGGCTGGAAGTAGAGATTAAGCGAGAGGGAAAAGTTTATCATCAGCGTTACGAGCGTGGAAAAATTATGAAAGATTTGGAGATAACCGGAGAATGTCCTGTAGAGGAATCCGGAACGAGAGTCACGTTTTTCCCGGATGGAGAGATTTTTGAGGAGACGGTATTCGATTACGGAACTTTAAAACATCGTTTGAGAGAAACTGCATTTCTTACAAAAGGACTTAAAATTATTTTCCGCGATGAAAGAGAAGAGGAGCCAAAAGAAAAGTTATTTCATTATGAAGGTGGAATAAAAGAATTTGTACAGTATTTGAACAAAAGTACAAATGCGCTTTATGACCAGATTATTTATTGTGAGGGGAATAAAGATAATGTACTTGTAGAAGTAGCAATGCAGCATAATGATTCGTATACAGATAATACATATGGGTTTGTGAATAATATTGCGACACCGGAAGGTGGAACTCATATCGTAGGTTTTCGTAATGCACTTACAAAAACATTTAATGATTATGCAAGAAAAAATAAATTATTAAAGGAAAATGAGCCGAATTTGAGCGGCGAAGATATTAGAGAAGGTCTGACTGCGATCATCAGTGTAAAAATTGAGGAACCTCAGTTTGAAGGTCAGACAAAACAAAAACTTGGTAATAGTGAAGCAAGGGGTGCTGTTGATAATGTTGTCAGCAGTCAGCTTGAAATTTTTCTGGAACAAAATCCGCAAATTGCAAAGATTACAGTTGAGAAATCGGTAATGGCGCAAAGAGCAAGGGAGGCTGCAAGAAAAGCAAGGGATCTGACAAGAAGAAAATCTGCTTTGGAAGGAATGTCGCTTCCGGGCAAGCTTGCAGATTGCTCGGATAAGGATCCAAAAAATTGTGAGATTTATATTGTTGAGGGTGACTCTGCAGGGGGATCTGCAAAGACGGCGAGAGATCGTGCAACACAGGCAATTTTACCGCTTCGTGGGAAAATATTAAATGTGGAGAAGGCAAGATTGGATAAAATTTATGCAAATAATGAGATTAAGGCAATGATTACTGCATTTGGTACCGGTATTCATGAAGATTTTGATATTTCAAAATTAAGATATCATAAGATTATTATTATGACGGATGCCGATGTAGATGGTGCTCATATTAGTACATTATTATTGACATTTTTATATCGTTTTATGCCGGAGCTTATCAAACAGGGATATGTATATCTTGCACAGCCGCCGCTTTATAAGCTGGAGAAAAATAAAAAAGTATGGTATGCGTACAGTGATGCGGAGTTAGATGAGATACTTTCGGAAGTTGGTCGTGATACGAATAATAAGATCCAGCGTTATAAAGGTCTTGGAGAGATGGATGCAGATCAGCTTTGGGAAACTACGATGGATCCGGAACATAGAGTTTTATTAAGAGTGACGATGGATGGAGACAGTTCTTCGGAACTTGATCTTACATTTACGACGCTTATGGGAGATAAAGTAGAGCCAAGACGTGAATTTATTGAAGAAAATGCGAAATACGTACAGAATCTGGATATTTAATCAGGGAGAGAAGAGGTTAGAGAATGGAAGATAATATTTTTGACAAAGTCCATGAGGTGGATTTGCAGAAAACAATGGAAAAATCTTACATCGATTACGCTATGAGCGTTATTGCTTCCCGTGCGCTTCCTGATGTAAGAGATGGTTTGAAACCGGTACAGAGAAGAATTTTATATTCAATGATCGAACTTAACAATGGTCCGGATAAGCCGCATCGAAAATGCGCCCGTATCGTTGGTGATACCATGGGTAAATATCATCCTCATGGTGACAGTTCTATCTATGGTGCGCTTGTTAATATGGCGCAGGAATGGTCTACTAGATATCCTTTGGTTGATGGCCATGGGAATTTTGGTTCTGTAGATGGTGATGGCGCCGCTGCGATGCGTTATACAGAGGCCCGTTTGAGTAAGATTTCTATGGAACTTACTGCGGATATTAATAAAAATACAGTTGATTTTACGCCAAACTTTGATGAAACGGAAAAGGAGCCTGTAGTATTACCGGCGAGATTTCCGAATCTTTTGGTGAATGGAACTTCCGGTATTGCGGTAGGTATGGCAACAAATATTCCTCCGCATAACTTAAAGGAGGTCATCAATGCAGTAGTAAAAATCATTGATAATCAGATTGAAGATAAAGAAGAGACAACAATTGAAGAGATTCTTGAGATTATTAAAGGACCTGATTTTCCGACGGGTGCTACTATCTTAGGTACACGCGGAGTTGAGGAAGCTTATCGTACCGGTCGTGGAAAGATCCGCGTACGTGCGGTTACAAATATTGAGACGATGCCGAACGGAAAGAGCCGTATTATCGTAACGGAACTTCCATATATGGTAAATAAGGCAAGATTGATCGAAAAGATTGCAGAGCTTGTACGTGACAAAAAAATTGAAGGAATTACAGATTTAAGTGATCAGTCAAATCGTGAGGGTATGAGAATCTGTATTGAACTTCGCCGTGATGTCAATGCAAATGTTATTTTGAATCAATTATATAAACATACACAGCTTCAGGATACTTTTGGTGTGATTATGCTTGCGCTGGTAAACAATCAGCCAAAGGTTATGAATATTTTAGATATGCTTGGATATTATCTAAAGCATCAGGAAGAAGTTGTAAGAAGAAGAACGGAATATGAGTTAAATAAAGCAGAAGAACGTGCCCATATTTTAAAAGGATTATTGATTGCGCTTGATAATATTGATGAAGTGATTAAGATTATCCGTGGTTCTAAAACTGTTCAGATTGCAAAAGCAGAATTGATGGAGCGATTTGCTTTATCTGATGTGCAGTCTCAGGCAATCGTGGATATGAGACTTCGTGCTTTGACTGGTTTGGAAAGAGAAAAACTGGAAAAAGAGTATGAAGAATTAATGAAACGTATTGATGAGTTGAAGGCGATTCTTGCAGACAGAAAGCTTTTGCTTGGTGTTATTAGAAAAGAAATTATTATTATCCGTGATAAATATGGTGATGAGAGAAGAACGGCAATAGGATTTGACGAGTTTGATATTTCCATGGAAGATTTAATTCCAAGAGAGAATATTGTAATTACGATGACAAAACTTGGCTATATAAAACGTATGACAGTTGATACTTTCAAGAGCCAGAATCGTGGCGGTAAAGGTATTAAAGGTATGCAGACAATTGAAGATGATTATGTGGAAGAATTATTTATGACTTCTACGCATCATTATATTATGTTCTTTACAAGTACCGGCCGTGTATATCGTTTGAAGGGATATGAGATTCCGGAAGCAGGAAGAACTGCAAGAGGAACTGCGATTATTAATTTACTGCAGCTTCAGCCGGAGGAAAAGATTACGGCAGTAATTCCAATCGAAAAATATGAGCAAGGCAAATATTTATTTATGGCAACGAAGAGGGGACTTGTTAAGAAGACTCCGATTCAGGATTATGCAAATGTAAGGAAGACCGGACTTGCGGCGATTACGCTTCGTGAGGATGATGAGCTTATCGAAGTAAAAGTAACAGATAATCAGAAAGATGTTATTATGGTGACGAAGTATGGTCAGTGTATCCGTTTCCATGAAAAGGATGTACGTTCTACGGGAAGAACTTCTATGGGTGTGCGTGGTATGAATCTGAGTGATCGTGATGAAGTGATTGGAATGCAGCTTGATTGTCAGGGTAAATATTTATTGATTGCTTCAGAAAAAGGTATGGGTAAACGTACTGAAATATCAGAGTTTAGCAGTCAGAATCGTGGCGGTAAAGGTGTAAAATGCTATAAGATTACTGAGAAGACTGGAAATGTAGTCGGAGTAAAGGCTGTAAATGAGGATAATGAAGTCATGATCATTAATACGGAGGGAATCATTATTCGTATGGAATGCCAGGGAATTTCGGTACTTGGAAGAGTTACTTCGGGTGTGAAGCTGATTAATTTGAATGAGGATGTAATTATAGCAAGTATCGCAAAGGTAAGAGAAGTAGAATCGGAAGAAAGTGACTCCGAGGAAGAGAATAAAATATAAAATTATAACATCTGTAGCAGAAGACCGTTTTTAGACGGTCTTTTGCTGGGTTTGACGAAAAAGTATTTTAATTGTGTATTGATTTTAGGAGAATGGGCATGGAAGAAAAATTTACACATTTTGATCAGCAAGGAAAAGCCATCATGGTAGATGTATCAGAAAAACAGATTACATTTAGAGAAGCGACTGCATCCGGAAAGATAAAAGTAAGCGAAGAAGTCATGGAAGCAATTAAAACAGGTACTTCAAAAAAAGGAGACGTGCTTGGTGTGGCAAGGATTGCAGGCATCATGGGTATCAAAAAGACTTCTGAATTGATTCCGATGTGCCATACAATTCTCATTCAAAAATGTGTCATTGATTTTGAAATATTAGAAGAAAAATTGGAAATAGCTGCGTTTTGTACTTTAAAAACAGAAGGAAAAACGGGTGTAGAAATGGAAGCTTTGACAGGTGTATCCATTGCACTTTTAACCATTTATGATATGTGTAAAGCTATTGATAAACGAATGGAAATAGGTGAAATTCGTCTGGAAGAAAAAAAAGGCGGGAAGAGCGGACATTTTTTAAGGTGATATTTATGAAAGACACTTATGGAAGGACAATTGACTATTTGCGTATTTCTATTACTGATAAATGCAATTATCGGTGTGTATATTGTATGCCACAAGAAGGTGTTGAATTAAAAAGACATGAAGAAATACTTACTTTTGAAGAAATAAAATTTATATGTGAAGCTTTGGTACCACTTGGATTGAAACACTTAAGAATTACTGGAGGAGAACCTTTGGTAAGAAAAAATGCTTCATTTTTGATACAAACATTAAAAGAAATAAACGGAATAGAAACAATTTCATTAACAACAAATGGATCCTTAATTGAAAATCATATAGAAAAATTATTGGAAACATCTATAGACAGTATAAATATTAGTCTTGATACTTTAAATGAACAAAAGTTTCATAAGATAACAAGAACCGGAAATTTAAAAGATGTATTATCGGGCATTTATATTACATTAGAACAGATAAAAAAGAAACAAAAAAGTACTAAAATAAAATTAAATTGTGTTTTACAGCAAGACAACTGGAAAGAGGATGCAAGAAATGTATCATTATTTGCAAAAAATGAAGATTTATATGTAAGATTCATTGAACGTATGCCCCTTGAAAATATGAATGAAGAAGGTATTTTTCAAGAACAAGTTTTAGAATTGTTGGAAAAGATATATGGATCTTATCAAAAAATAGATATAGATAAACATATCTATGGACATGGCCCAGGTATCTATTATCAGTTTAAAGATTTAAAAGGAAAAATAGGATTCATAAGTGCACTTAGTCATAAATTTTGTGACAGCTGCAATCGGATTCGTATTACATGCGATGGACAACTAAGACTTTGTTTGCAGTCATCTAAAACATATGACATCAGACAGCTTATAAGAGATGGAATTTCAAAAAATGAATTAACAGATTATTTTTCAAAAATTATACAAGAAAAGCCAAAAGAACATATTTTTCAAAAAAATTGCGGGGCTGGGTCAATTGAAGCAAAAAGCATGTCGCAAATTGGAGGATAAGTATTGAAATGAAAGCAGCAATCATAACCATAAGTGATTCCGGTTATCAAGGAAAAAGAAAAGATGAAAGCGGACCTATTATCTGTGATATGTTAAAAAATTACGGATATGAAATCATTGAGACATATATTTTACCGGATGATAGAACTAGTATATCCGAAAAATTGAGGGAAATTGCAGATAAAGGTGATATAAATTTGATATTAACAACCGGTGGAACAGGATTTTCCGAACGTGACTGTACCCCGGAAGCAACTGCTGACATTATGGAAAAAGATGCCCCCGGCATTGCAGAAGCAATTCGTATGCATAGTATGCAAATCACAAAACGGGCTATGCTAAGCCGTGCCAAATCCGTCATCCGTGGCAAGACATTAATTATAAATTTGCCAGGAAGTCCAAAAGCTGTTAGAGAAAGTTTGGAATATATCTTACCAGAACTTCAACATGGACTCGAAATTATGGTTGGAACTGCAAGCGAATGCAGTCGAAAATAAAAGTAAAAAAGAAGTCAGAATTGTTTAAAAGCGATATTTACCGTCAGAGGGTTTTTAAAAACCCTCTGACGGTAAATATCGCAGGGAGATGAATAATATGAAAAAGATTCAAACAATTAATGCTGTAGGTCATGTGATTTGCCATGATATTACAATGATTATAAAGGATGAAATAAAGGATACTGCTTTTAGTAAGGGGCATATAGTCACTGCGGATGATATACCGAAGTTGTTGTCAATTGGCAAGGATCATCTTTATGTATGGGAGAGGGATGAAAATATACTTCATGAGAATGAGGCGGCTGGGATTCTTGCGGGTGTTTGTAAAAATGATCATATGTCGTTATCGGATGTAAAAGAGGGGAAGATAGAAATAATTTCGGATATAGATGGTTTATTTCAAGTGGATGTAGAGAGGCTTGAATGTGTTAATGAACTTGAGGATATGATGATTGCGACGCGTCATACGAATCAGTTTGTGAAGAGTGGGGATAAGCTTGCAGGAACGAGGATTATTCCGCTTGTGATTGAAAAGAATAAAATGGAAGTGGTGAAGAGGATTGGTGGAGATCAACCTCTTTTGCGGGTGATTCCGTTTCAAAGAAGAACGGCTGGAATTGTGACGACGGGGAATGAGGTGTATCACAAAAGGATTGAGGATACTTTTACACCGGTTATAAAGGATAAGTTAAAGAATTTTAATGTAGAGGTAAAAGGGCATATTACTGTACCGGATGAAAAAGAAAAAATTATAGATGCGATTTGGAAATTAAAAGATGCAAAGGTGGATTTGATTCTTTGTACCGGTGGTATGAGTGTAGACCCGGATGATATGACGCCGGGAGCTATCAGGGAAAGCGGTGCAAATATTATTTCTTATGGTGCGCCGGTACTTCCGGGTGCGATGTTCTTGCTTGGTTATTTTGAAGATGAAACACCGGTTATGGGACTTCCAGGATGTGTGATGTATGCGAAGGCTACGATTTTTGATTTGATTCTTCCAAGGGTGCTTGCAAATGTAAAGGTATCTAAAAAGGAACTTGCAAAAATGGGGCATGGCGGTCTTTGTCTAAATTGTTCAGTTTGTCATTATCCAAATTGTAGTTTTGGTAAAATTTAGATTGAGATTGAAAAGATTAAAAGGAAAATAAAACAATGGGAATGGTAAAGGCAGTTTGTATCAGCAGAGAAAAGGGTACGCAAAAAATAAATGTGCATGCGGCAAATGTAATAGAGGATTTTGGAATTGAACAGGATGCTCATGCGGGAAAATGGCATCGTCAGGTAAGTCTTTTATCCTTTGAAAAAGTGGAGGAATTTAATAAAAAAGGTGCAAATGTGAAAAAAGGTGCCTTTGGTGAAAATCTTTTGATTGAAGGATATGATTTAAAAAAATTTCCGGTTGGTACGAAATTTCAATGCAATGATGTTATTTTGGAATTGACACAAATAGGAAAGGAATGTCACAATGGTTGTGAGATTTTCAAAAAAATGGGTGACTGCATTATGCCAAGGGAAGGTGTATTCTGTAAAGTTATTCGCGGCGGCAGAATAAAAGAAGGTGACGCATTTGAAGTGGTTAAATAAAAATACTGTATGGTATATAGCAGTGATTGTGTTGATCACAGTTGGTTTTGTCGGCTGCAGCAAACGTGAAGAGTATAAAAAGACAGAAATAAATGTATTTCTTGCAGCAAGCCTTGATAATGTTATCATGGATTTGACAGAAAAATTTAATGAAGAGAATCCCGATATTAAAATTAATTTAAATGCAGACAGTTCTGCTACGCTTCTGACACAGATTAAGGAAGGCGCTTCATGTGATATTTTCTTTTCTGCAGCGCAGAACCAAATGAATGAATTAGAAGAAGAGCATCTTATAAAAGAAGGAACGAGAAGGGATGTTCTGAATAATCAGGTTGTTGTTGTTACTTTAAAGAATAGTAATACGAAAGTAACAGGCCTTTCTGATATAGAAAAAGCAGAAAGTATTGCGCTAGCAGGCGCAAATGTACCTGTTGGAAAATATACAAGGGAAGCTTTGATAAATATTGGAAAATTGGAAAAGGTAGAAGATGCTTCTAAAATAACTACAAAAGCAATTAGTGAGAAGCTTAGGATCACAGAAATCAGTGAGCAGGATAATGTAAGCAAAGTGCTTCTGGCAGTGGCAGAGGGTTCTTGTGAAGTGGGAACAATTTATTATTCGGATCTATATGAATATGAAGATAGACTTGAGATTTTGGAAATGGTAAGCCATGACCTCACAGGAAATGTAACTTATCCAATTTGCCTTGTGGAAAATGAAGAGGCAGACGAAGCAAAAAAGAAAGCTTCTGAAAAATTTTATGAATTTATATTATCAGAGGAAGCAAAGAAAGTATTTGAGCAATATTATTTTGATACAAATATAGAATGATGAACATTAACGACAAACTTTATGAAGAGTAATCACTCTACAAAAGGAAAAATATGATTGAAATTATAAAAAATCTGGATTTTAGCCCTTTATATATTTCATTAAAAACAGGAATTTTTGCGACAACCATTTCATTTTTTCTGGGTATCTATGCAGCAAGGAAGATAATGAAAACAAAACCAGGAATAAAAGCAGTGTTAGATGGGATTTTAACACTCCCGATGGTATTACCGCCCACAGCAGCAGGTTTCTTTCTTTTATTATTGTTTAGCAGAAGACGTCCGCTTGGTATATTTTTATATGAACAGTTTGATTTAAAAGTGATACAAACCTGGCTCGGATGTGTCATAGCAGCTACTGTTATTTCTTTTCCATTAATGTATCGGAATGTGAGAGCGGCTTTTGAGCAGATCGATGTAAACTTGATTTATGCAGGGGAGACGCTTGGTATGTCTGATTTTTTGATTTTTTGGAAAATCGTAGTACCAAATGCAAAGCCAGGGCTTCTTGCGGGAACGGTACTTACATTTGCAAGAGCACTCGGAGAATATGGCGCAACCGCTATGCTTGCGGGAAATATTCCGGGAAAAACGGGAACGATTTCACAAAAGATTGCAATGGTTATTCAGGATGGCGACTATCTGGCGGCAGGTATCTGGGTAATTATTGTTATATTTATAGCTTTTGTACTTATTGTACTTATGAATCTGTTTTCCGGAAAAAATTCTAATTATGAAAAATGGTAATATATATTATTTTTAATAAAGGGAAGAACGATGTCAGTAGAATTTGTAATAAAAAAGAAAATGCAGGATTTTTCACTTGATGTATCGATGAAAAGCAGCGCAAAAAGAATTGGGATTCTTGGCGCTTCCGGATGCGGAAAGAGTATGACATTAAAAAGTATTGCGGGAATTGTGAATCCGGATGAAGGAAATATTGTGATCAATGGGAAAATAGTTTTCGATAGTAAACGTAAAATAAATGAAAGAACACAGAAAAGAAATGTAGGTTATATGTTTCAGAATTATGCACTTTTCCCCAACATGACTGTGGAAAAAAATATTTTATGCGGATTGACTTGTGGAAAAGAAGAAAAAATGCAAAAGGCTGAAAAAATGATACGAAAATTCAGATTAGAAGGTCTGGAAAAACGTTATCCTCACGAGCTTTCCGGTGGAGAGCAGCAAAGAGTGGCATTGGCAAGGATTATGGCTTATGAGCCGAATATTATTCTGCTGGATGAACCATTTTCTGCAATGGATATGTTTTTAAAAGACCAGCTATTTAAAGAATTGATGCAATTTTTGGAGGATTATAAGGGGACCGTGCTTCTCGTATCACATAATCGGGATGAGATTTATCAGTTTAGTGAAGAAATTCTTGTATTGGATTATGGGAAAAGTATTTGTCAGGGAAAGACGAAAGAAATCTTTAAAAATCCGAGAAAGAAAGAAGCGGCAAAATTAACCGGATGTAAAAATATTTCCAGGATACATAAGATTTCTGATTATCAAATCCTGGCAAAAGATTGGAATCTGAAGATACATACAAAAGAAAAAGTTAACGATGATATTTCTTATATTGGAATTCGCGCCCATGAATTCATTCCTGTATGGGAGATGCCAAAACAAAATGCGATTCCGATCGGGCAATATGAGATCACGGAACTTCCATTTGAGCATAAGTTTTTTATTCGGACAGATGGAGAAAAAGAAATCTATTGGTATGTACAGAAAGAAAAGATAAAAATAATCAAGGAAAAGGGAATGCCAAAGTACTTGGAGATACCGGAAGAAGAAATTCTTTTACTAGAATAGATATAAATTTAAAATATGAATTTAGAATGTTAAAAAACGGGCGATTCCACACTGATATGGAATCGCCTGTTTTTTATGATATAGGAAAGTTTCTACTTTCCTAATAAGTGAAATTTATCACCGAAAAGTTGTATTAATCCTGACGTCTTTTTTTTGTGAATACTGTGATACCAGCAACTGCAAGTGCCATCATCATACCCCACAGTGCAAATGGTGTAGAATCACCAGTTTTTACTGTTTTGTTTGTTGTAGTTTTATTTGTGGTTGTGCCTGCAACTTTATTGTTCTTATCAGTATTGCTATTATCAGTAGATGCTACTTTGTTATCAGTTTCATCAGCTGGTTTTTGTGAAGTAGTTTCCAGTTTGTTTACTGCATTGTTTAATGCTTCTACTGCCGCGTCTACGCGATCCTGATTTACATTCTCATCTTCGAATACATCGGCTGCATAAGCAAGAGCTGCTTTTACTGCATTTGCTGTTTCTGCAGTGTAATTGCTAAGATCGAGAGCCTTAACATTTTCAATAAGGTCTTTCAGAGCATCTTTATTTGGTTTTTCTCTCAATCCGAAGATAGCCTGACGTAATAAGATATAAGCATCATCTACTTTTTGCTGAGTAAGTTCTGAATCAGGTAATGCTAATACTGCATTTGCACCTTCAAGTGCTGCGTTAAGGTCTGCTAAAGAGATATATTTATCTGCTTGTGCTGCATAACCATTACCTTCAGCAACCAGTGCTTCTAATTTATCTGTATTAACTGGAAGACGTACAAGACCTTCTTCAGCATCTGTCAAAGCTTTAAGAGCATCTGCAATATCTCCTGCAAGAGCATTTTCTCCTAAATCAAGAACTTCTTTTGCCTGTGCTAATGCATTTGCTAATACTTCTGCACTTTCTTCTGTGAAGGCGTCCAAATCATATCCGTTTAATACATCATATTTTGTTTTAAGTTCTGAAGTATCGCCGCCGATGAAGCTTAAAAGATGTACTTTACTAAGAAGTTCATCGTATGCTGCATCAACTTTAGCCTGGGTTGCGGATGAGCTGCTATTTACTGCCTCTGCAGCAGAAAGAGCCGCCTCAAATGCATTTCTTACAGCCGGTATTACTGTCAGATAGTCTTCATTTTCCATCTGAGATCTTGCATATTCAATCAAAGAAGCAAGGTCAGATTTGTCAGATTCTGCTGTTTTTGCTAAAGGAATGATTTCGTAAATCATCGCTGGATTTCCAGATTGAAGTTCAAACTTAATTTCTGTAACCGTATCATTTACTTCTAATTCCGTAACCTGTTTGTCAAGAATACCGATTTCTTTCCATTCATCAGATTTTGCGGCATCTGCTGTTTTTACACTTACTACAGCGTTAGAGATATATTCCGGATCCTGTACAACCATAAGAGTTTGGATATCTTTAATCGTTGTTGTCTTGTATGTAAAATAATCACCGTCATTAGGCTGTAATACTTCAACTGCTGTTGATAAGTCATTATCATATAAGTTTTCTACATTTGTGATATCAAAGTTTGCATCTACTAAGTTTACTGTAGCATCACCGATATTGGAAACAGTTTTATTATATTCTACTTCATAAACCTGTACCCAGTTATCATAAGCTTCTGCAGCAGAGAATCTGATGTAACGAGCCATCTCGCCATCTGCATTGTATTTTACAGTAGCAACATTTACACCATCGATTGTTTCGATTGTGTAATCAAGGTAATTGATGATGTCACCAATCTGTGTCCATGTTACGGCATCCGTAGAAACTTCGAGTTTTGTTTTCTTGAAACCGTCTACACCTTCCTGAATACCCTTTGGATTTGGTGCATAGTAAATAGTCAAATCATATAATGGAATTGCTTTTCCTAAATCTACACGTACATAGCTTCCTAATGTAGAACCTGCACTGGAGTAGAATTTTGTACGCATATTTCCGTCTACTGCATATCTGATATAATTACTTCCATAAGTTCCTAAATCTGTTGTAGCGGTTACTTCACCTAAGCTGTATACAATCATTGCGGTTAATTCATTTACATGAACATTTACCGTTTCATCACTCTTGTTTACAACTCTTACATAAGCCGCGTCAATTGGTTCGTTTCCTGTTAAAGCTGTCCAACTCAATCCGTTTAAGGAATACTGGATTTCCAGCGCATCATTTTGGTCAGAATCTAATCTGATTTCAGCTAATTTCATTGCAGTTGGAAGATTGAATCCAACATATCCGTTTGCTTCCAGTTCAACATCTAAATCTGATATTGCATAGTTTCCGCCATCCAGCATGACTTCAAGACCGTCTGCTGCTTTATCAGAAGAGAATGTCTTAAGTTCGATCACACTAGTAATTTCTTTTGTTAATACCGCTTTGATCTGATCTGCAGAATCACGGATTAAAGTTTTGATTCTTTTCTCGCCAACATTTACAATGTTTTCTTTTGTTCCGTTTCCTTCTAAGCTGGTAATCTTGAAGTTTTCTGTTTCTCTAAGCTTTTTCTGCAATAAATCAATTTTAGCTAATGTTGTTTCAATATTACCATTCTGAGCTGATACAAAGGCTTCCATACTTGCGATACCAGCGTCTGCCAAAACATCATATGCATCAAGGAAAATGCTGATTTCTTCTAACATTTCTGCATTTTCGATAGTTCTTAATGTAACAACATCGCTTTTCATAAGTTCGAATTCAGCTTTTAAAGCATTTGCAGGAGCAGTAACGTCCGCACCAGTTCTTAAAGCTTCATTTAAAGCTTCGATCTTATCTACAAGATATCTGGATTCATCGAATTCAAAACCATCTTTTAAGAAAGAAAGGTTATCTGCAAAACGCTCGAATTCTTCATTCGCATCCGGAACTAATTCTTTGATCGTACGTTTCCAGCTTGACATTTTCTCAAATGCAGGAACGTTCCAGGAGTAGTCAGCACCGCTGATGATAGCAACCTTAGAAGCTTCTGCCTGTGACATAGGGTTTAAGAAGAAACCTGTTAAGTTGTCAACGTCATTATCAAGGTTTTCCAATGGAGACATCAATAATTTACCATCGCAGTAGTCATTAACCGGATAGTTCCACCATGCAGCAAGGTTACGGTCCACACCTGTCTGCTGTTTTGGCCATTCATATGCGTCTTTTGTGATAGCAGACATTGTGTTGGCGCCTGTCCACATTACTACAACATCTTCATCCAATGTTTCCATAAATGGTTTGAAATAACTTGACATGCTAGGTCCCCAACCGTTACAGTATCTGGTTGCTACAACGATAAGAGGTTTTACGTCGCCTTTTACTTTTACGAATTCCTCATTGATACGGTTGATTACCTGTGCATGCTGAGTACCGTTTGTATAACCGCTCAAATCATCATAAGAAATACCAAACTGGCGAACACCAAGGTTATATAATTGTTCAAATTTTGCCATTAAAGCATTATGATCATCATCGCTGTAGTAATCCCATCCATATCCTGGATGAGCGCTCCAGCAGAAACTTACGTTATCTTTTTTTGCTTCTTCTGCAAGCTGTCTTAATTCTTCTGCCTTGTCATCCGGGTATAATTCACGCCATCTATCCTTGTGATAAGGGTCATCTTTTGGCGCATAAATATAAGTATTCATTTTGAATTTACTTGTATCAGAGAATAATCCAAGACGGTCTTCAAAAGACCATGGATAACCATAGAATCCTTCTACATATCCACGTAATTTGATGCTTGGATAATCATAGATAGATACTTCTGCAAATCTTCCGTCCTCTGTTTTTTGTTCCAGCATCTGTGTAAATGACATTACACCGTAAAATGCACCGTCTTCGTCAGCACCGACGATTGTAACGTTACCTTTTGCATTTTCGTTGTCACTTGCAATCAGAGCATATCCTTGTTCTTCTGATAAAGCTTTTGAATCTTCTACATCTGCGCAGTATTCGCAGTGCTGTTTATCGGATGAGATGAGTAATGTTGCCATTGAATCATCTACTTCTTCACTTTCCTGGTATGCAATTCCTTGTGCATCCAGTAATTCTGTTATTTTTCCTGTAGTTGCGTCTTTTTGTTCACCATGAAAAACAAGGTTAACGGTTCCATCAAATTTCATTCCTTCTGATGATATGTATTCCATTGCCTGTGGTACAGGAAAGATATCAACAGTCACGTCATCTGCCGCATTCGCCGGGATTGCAGGGACACTTCCTGCTACCATAGCTAATGACAAGCCAAATGCTGTAAGTGATTTAAACATTTTCGTAGTCATTTTTTCCTCCTTTTACTCTTCTTCGAGTAACTTTGTTAATTTTTCTCCAAAATTATTTTATATCAATGCATTCTTATATTTTTTTATTTTCTTTTCCCCCTTTCTTTTTTATTTTAAGAAGCATAAGGTATTGATATATCATTTGGAGAAGATGAAATATATTTTACCTTATTATAGTTGTTTGAAAACATATTTCATCCCATATTAATTATCATACCACATTTTGTAAAAAATGCCAAAATAAAAACATATTTACTACAAAATTTATATCAATTCGACTATAGCAGTTTGCATTAGCTGTTTAATATAGAATGATATGGATGAACAGATATGTAATTTTGAGATTTACTATGTTTAAGATTTAGATTATAATAAAAAAGAATGATTTGCAAAAAGAGGAAATGGGATTATGAAGAGAATTTTATTTATGGTTTTGAATAACCTGATTTTTGTACCGTTTGCATGGTGTAAGCTGTGCTATTACGCGGCACATGTAGACAAATATACGGAAGAGCAGCATTACAAAATGCTTTCTTATATTGTATATCGGGCAAATAAAGGCGGAAGGGTGCATATCGATGTCCATGGTCAGGAAAATATTCCAAAAGAAAATGGATTTATGTTTTTTCCGAATCATCAAGGTTTATATGATGTTCTGGCGCTTGTAGCAGCTTGTCCGAGACCGTTTTCCGTGGTTGCCAAAAAAGAGGTAAAAAATATCCAGTTTCTTAAACAGGTTTTTGCTTGTATGAAAGCATACACTCTTGACAGGGAAGATGTACGGCAGGCAATGCAGGTTATTATTGACGTTTCAAATGAAGTGAAAAACGGAAGAAATTATATTATTTTTCCGGAAGGTACGCGTTCTAAACAAGGAAATAGAATAGGGACATTCAAAGGAGGAAGTTTTAAAGCGGCCACAAAAGCAAAGTGTCCTATTGTACCGGTTGCTTTGATTGATGCATTTAAGCCATTCGATACAAATTCTATCAAACCGGTAAATGTCCAGGTCCATTTTCTTGAGCCTTTATACTATGAAGATTATCAGAAGATGAAGACAACAGAGATTGCAGAACTTGTACATGACAGGATTCAGAAAGTGATAGATGAAAATGAGGGTTCCTGTACTTTTTAGGCATAAAAAATGTTGACATAAGGAGATGGTGTAATGGCTAAAATATTGATTATTGAAGATGAGACCGCGATTTCCAATCTTCTCCGGATGGCGCTCACAGATGAAGGATATCAGTGCGTTTGTGCTTTTGACGGAGAACAAGCGGCTACTATTATCGGGGAACAACCATTATTTGATTTAGTGCTGTTGGATGTCATGCTGCCGAAAACGGATGGTTTTGAACTAATCCAATACATTAACACATATGAGATTCCGACCATTTTCCTGACTGCAAAAGTGAATGTTGAGGATAAGGTAAAAGGACTGAAGCTGGGTGCGGAGGACTACGTGACCAAGCCTTTTGAGATTGCAGAGCTTCTGGCACGGGTTGAGCGGGTGTTAAGACGTTATAATAAGACTGTAACGCAAATCTGCTTTCGGGATTTGCAGATTGACCTGGACGCCCGTACAGTCACAAAGAACAATGAGCCGATTGCTCTGACTGCAAAGGAATTTGATTTGCTGGTGTTGTTTTTGCGCAACAAGAACAAGGCATTGTATCGGAGTAGTTTATATACGAAGGTATGGGGAGATTACTATGATGGTGATTCCAGAACCGTTGACCTCCATGTACAGCGGATGCGTAAAAAGGTAGGTTTGGAGAATGTGATTGTTCCGGTCTATAAGATAGGATATAAATTGGAGGAAACGTTGTGAAGTTATTTTGGAAAGTATTCTTTTCAACGATGACTGTGTGTATCCTATGTTTTGCCTTGGGAGGATATATTCTGATTCAATCTAGTTTTTCCACACAGTTAAAACGAGAATGTGAAGCGGCTTATAATCAAAATGAAGTGGTGTCATATGCCTTGGATGGAGAATTTATAGAAGAATATACTTCTAAAACCCAATATTCCAGTAATAAGGCGATTACGGAATCGCTGTTGATGGCAGCAAAAAATATCGACATTTTTCAATCAGGAAATAAACTTGAGTTTATTCTGTTAAACGACCAAAAAAAAGTGTTGTATAATTCCATTGAAAATACAGTTCTTTCTCCGGAGCTATTGGAGCATGTGACGGAAACGAAACGTGGTTATGTAATTACTGATTTTGGAAATCAATACCGGATGCAGACAATTATTCCAACGCAAATCGCCAGACAGATCTATTATATCGCTGGTCAAAGAGATATTACTCTTCTTTATCACAATCAAAAGCAGCAGCTGAATTTGCTGCTTGCCGTGATGTGTGGAATGCTGATTTTATCCGGCATAATGGTTTATACGGTCATTTATTTTCCACTTCGAAGAATTTCCTGCTTGACAAAGGCAACAGAGGATATTGCTAAGGGGAAACTTTTTCAGAGGATCAAGGTTTCAGGCAATGATGAGATTACCATGTTGTCTTGCAATTTTAATCAGATGGCAGAGGACTTAGAGTCTAAGATTGAGGAACTTAAGAAGAATGCTAAGAACAGGGAACGGTTTGTGGGAGCGTTTGCCCATGAGCTGAAAACCCCTTTAACCTCTATCATAGGTTATTCTGATATGCTGAGGGGAAAAATATCCTCCCCGGAACGCACACAGATGTGTGCAGATTTTATTTTTCATGAGGGAAAACGATTGGAATCTTTGGCGATGAGGCTTCTTGAGCTTATGGTTATAAAGAACCAGACGATTTTCCTGAAAAATGTGGATATTCCGACATTGTTTGAAGAAGTGAAATTATCTGTTGCACCTTGGACGGAATCCGAGGATATCCATATTGTATGGGATATCCATTCCGGAACGGTAGCGATGGAGCCTAATCTTATGAAAGATGTATTCCTGAATTTGATTGACAATGCCCGGAAAGCGATTGACGGAAAAGGAAAAATTCTTGTGAGAGGTTGTTGGAAAAAAGATTATTATGTTGTTCATATAGCGGATAATGGACGGGGTATGAACGAGGAGGAGCTTGGGAAAATTAAGGAAGCTTTTTATATGGCAGATAAATCTCGTTCCCGCAAACAGGGCGGTGTCGGTCTTGGTCTGGCGATTTGTGATGAAATATTGTCTCTCCATGAATTTTCCGTTGATTTTGTGAGTAAGCCGGGGCGTGGAACGACTGTCACAGTACAAATGAAAGGCGGCGGGATAGATGCGTAACTGTTTGAAAATTATGAAAGTGCCTCTTTTAGTTTTTGTGCTTCTTGCAATTGTGGTCTTACCTTATTTGCTGCTTACTTATCAAAATAGAAATGATCTGGGGGAAGTTCATATGGAATCGTATACCGCACAATGGGATGTACAGAATTTGGAAGAAACCAACTCTCAGACAGAAGGATATTTGATAAAAGACTTGATTGATACCATGTTGCTGTTTGCAGAGTCGCATCAAGGCAGAGGCATTCAAATTGTAGTGCAGGAGAAAGACATTGATCCGCATTGGGAAAGTGAGCTTCTGAATAAGCTCTCTGTACAAATAGCAGAATTACAGGAGTTAAATGCCGTTCCATTCTTTGAAATGCGAGGACAGGGGAATCTTTCTGGTTTGAATCTTCTGAAGCTTTTCAATCAGGAAAGTAAAAATGACAGGGCACAATTGTGGGAAATATCTGTAGATTATGACGAAGTATCTGTTGTAGCATATATGGATGCAAAAACATCAAGGATTGTTAATATCTATGTACGAAGTGATTTTTATCCTATGAGTCTGGACAGCATCCCGTTTAAAAACTTTATGCATTATCTGGGATTTAAGGGTGACCAGATTGCATTTGAACCCCAAAACGATATTTTATATGAAAGTATAGATATCCATGGAACGTATCAGTTTTTCTATGATGATTTGATTTTTTCTTTTGACGTAATTGGAAACCAAGAATTTTTCAAATATACGTTGTCAAATGTTGTAGAAATTTCTAAATCATTCAACTTTGATGCAAAAATGCAGTCAAAGTGATGTGTCTGATCTGTATATTATATACAGGTCAGGCATTTTTTTTGTCTTATAGGAAATACCTTGTCACGCTAAAGCGTGAAAGCTTTTCCTATAAGACAAAACCCTCCGGGAGGATACGCACTCGCGTGAGCGGAAGCAGCCAGCAAAAGCTGACCACGCTCGGCGTGCAAAGCGTGCAAGCCCCTCATGAGTGAGGGGATGGGGAGCTGAAGTGGGCTTGCCCACTTTGTTCTGTTATATGGATTTGTGCGATGTTGTCTTTATGTGCTGTCTTTCTTTGGCTGTAAATAGATATGGATATAAGAAAATTACCCAAACTACAAGCAGGAAATAGGACAGCATCTGTACAAGCAGTATATCTTCTCCGAGCAGCTTTAACAGGGTTTTCAGTGTAATTGCAGTAACAAGCCCGATGATGATTCGACATAATTTCTTCATTCCGGAGAGGTCTTTGACGATAAAATTCAGGTATGTCTTTTCGAGATATAAACCTAAGGCAAAGCCAAACCCTGCGCCGGAAGCCTTGAAACAGTCTGTAACATATTTAAGGTCTATCACATTTCCCTTCCAGAGAAGGAAGGCGTATGTACAGACAGCGCAGGAAAAAACAGCAAGTGCAGCTGCAATTCGTCCTGCATGGGCAGTATCACCCAGGAGCTGTTCCTTAAAATGAAAGATGATCCAGGTGAAAAGCAAGGACAGGCCCATGGAAACCAGTACGTCCTTTGGGGTGTGAACCCCAAGGTACATACGGGAAAATCCGATGAGTAAAAATGCAAGAACACATAAGATTTTTATCCATATTTTTTTGGACTGCGCGGCAAGCGGCGCGTAAAGGCAGGTGCCGCTTTGGGTATGGCCGCTTGGAAAAGAATACCCGGTTGCTGCCGGAATGGCGCTTTCTACCGCTTTAAAGTCGGAATCCAGAACCCATGGACGAGGAATCCGGAAAGTGATTTTTAATACCTGAACGGTAAGCCCGGTCGTAAAATAAATCAAGCCAATGCGATATGCCGCCTTCTTATTGAAGCACCAGTACAAAGAACAGATCACAACGATGACAAGCAGTTCTTCGCCAAAATACGTCAGCAATTGAAAAAATTGTTCACCGAACGGAGTGCGGATATTTTCTAAAAGTCTTAAAATGGTCATGATTTATTCTGACTCCTTTTACGCATCTTCGGATCAAGAATTTTCTTACGGATACGCAGAGATTTTGGAGTAACCTCTAAAAGTTCATCAGTTTCGATAAAATCCAGTGCTTGTTCTAAGCTTAAGATACGAGGAGGCGTCAATTTCAAGGCCTCATCTGCGCTGGAAGAACGAGTGTTGGTCAGATGCTTTGTCTTGCAGACATTGATTTCGATATCGTCTGTCTTGCCATTTTGTCCGACCACCATGCCGGAGTATACTTTTTCACCTGGTCCGATGAATAAAGTTCCGCGATCCTGCGCGCTGAAAAGTCCGTATGTGACAGATTCTCCGGTCTCAAATGCGATGAGAGAGCCTTGTTTGCGGTAAGAGATATCTCCCTTATACGGAGCATATCCATCGTAACTGGTGTTGATGATACCATTTCCTTTAGTGTCTGTTAAAAATTCACCACGGTAACCGATAAGTCCGCGTGCAGGGATAGAGAATTCGAGGCGTGTATAACCGCCGTTGGACATTCCCATATTCCGAAGTTCACCTTTTCTTTGACTAAGCTTGTCGATAACGGTTCCGTTGAATTCTTCCGGCACATCAATATATGCCAATTCCATTGGTTCCAACAATTTTCCGTTTTCATCTTTTTTATAAAGAACTTCTGCTTTGCTGACTGCAAATTCATAACCTTCCCGGCGCATATTTTCAATCAAGACAGAAAGGTGGAGTTCTCCTCGTCCGGATACTTTAAAACTGTCGGTAGAATCAGATTCTTCTACGCGGAGACTGACATCGGTATTGAGCTCACGGAAAAGGCGGTCTCTTAAGTGGCGGGAAGTCACATATTTTCCTTCGGTTCCTGCAAATGGACTATCATTGACTACAAACTGCATAGCAATAGTCGGCTCGGAAATCTTCTGGAATGGGATTGGAGTTGGATTTTCCGGTGAACAAAGGGTATCACCGATTGCAATCTCAGAGATTCCGGAGATTGCCACGATAGAACCGATGCCCGCTTCCTTTACTTCTATTTTGTTTAATCCGTCAAATTCATAAAGCTTGCTGATTTTTACTTTGCGTTGTTTGTCCGGTTCGTGGTGGTTTACTAACACGACTTCCTGATTGACGGAAATGGTACCATTATCCACTTTACCGACTCCGATACGACCAACGTATTCATTATAATCGATGGTACTGATGAGAACTTGCGTACCCGCTTCCGGGTCACCTTCCGGTGCCGGGATATATTCCAAAATAGTCTCAAAAAGAGGAATCATATCTTTTGGCGTATCGGATAATTCAAGAACAGCCACACCGGATTTGGCTGAAGCATATACGAACGGGCAATCGAGCTGTTCGTCAGAGGCATCCAAATCCATGAAAAGTTCTAACACTTCATCGATTACTTCGTCCGGTCTTGCTTCAGGACGGTCAATCTTATTAATACATACGATAACTGGAAGTTTTAATTCCAGCGCTTTTTTCAAAACAAATTTTGTCTGAGGCATCGCACCCTCAAAAGCATCTACTACAAGGACAACGCCGTTTACCATCTTAAGCACACGTTCTACCTCACCGCCAAAATCTGCATGTCCAGGGGTATCAATAATATTGATTTTTGTATCTTTATAATAAACGGCAGTGTTTTTGGAAAGAATCGTGATGCCGCGTTCACGTTCGATGTCATTGGAATCCATGACGCGTTCTGCGACTTCCTGGTTCTCACGAAAGACACCGCTTTGTTTTAATAATTCGTCTACAAGTGTCGTTTTGCCATGGTCAACATGGGCAATAATAGCGATATTACGGATATTTTCACGTTTTGTTTTCATATAATGTTCAATCCTTTTTCTTCATTTCTTCCTATTTAATGCTGCAACTAGTATAGTGTATCACATTTTTTAAAATTTACAAGTTTTAGTTCTAAAACAAGAATTTGATTCATAGATTATGTATTGACTATAAAATACGACGAAGAGGAAGGGAGAACCAAATTATGTCGGATAAGATTATTGAAAACAATCAGGTAACTATTATGGGAGAGATTGCGTCTGGATTTACATTCAGCCATGAGGTGTTTGGAGAAGGATTCTACATGGTGGATGTACTGGTGAAGCGCCTTAGTAACTCGGATGACCGTATTCCGCTTATGATTTCGGAACGGCTTATTGATGTTACACAAGATTACGAAGGAGAGTATATCATGGTCAGCGGACAGTTCCGCTCTTACAACCGCCATGAGGAACAGAAAAACAGACTGGTGTTGTCTGTGTTCGTGCGAGAGGTGGAATTTGTAGAGGAAGAAATGGATGGGGCGAAGACGAATTCCATTTTACTGGATGGATATATCTGCAAAGCGCCGGTGTATCGAAAGACACCGCTTGGAAGAGAAATTGCAGATCTTTTGCTGGCGGTCAACAGACCTTATGGAAAATCAGATTATATCCCTTGTATTTGCTGGGGGCGCAATGCAAGATATGCGTCCGGATTCGAAGTGGGAGCGCATGTCCAGGTGCTTGGAAGGATCCAGAGCAGGGAATACATAAAAAAGATATCGGAAATCGAGACAGAAAAGCGTATTGCGTATGAAGTGTCCGTAAGTAAATTAGAGTATATGGAAGATTGACAGTATTCTCTATTGATGATAAAATCGGAACATAGGCAGATAAAGTAAGGAGGATTACGATGGCTATTTTTACAGGAGCAGGAGTGGCGATTGTCACGCCATTTCATGCAGATGGAAGTGTAAATTATGAAAAATTAGATCAGTTAATTGATTACCATTGCGAGAATGGAACAGATAGTATTATTATATGCGGAACAACAGGTGAGTCTGCAACGATGACGGAAAAGGAACATATAGAAGTGATCAAACATACGATTGATCATACGAAAAAACGTATTCCGGTCATTGCGGGAACCGGTTCCAACAGTACACATACAGCAATCGAGTTGTCAAAGGAAGCCACAGAATATGGGGCAGACGGACTTTTGATCGTGACACCGTATTATAACAAGGCAACACAAGAGGGGCTTTATGAACACTATAAAGCGGTTGCGAAGGAAGCGAAAGCACCGATCATCATGTATAGCGTGGCAAGCCGTACCGGTTGTAATATTGAATCTTCAACGGTGGCAAGACTCGTAAAAGATGTGGACAATATTGTTGCGATCAAGGAAGCATCCGGAAATATTTCTCAGGTTGCAGACATTATGCAAAAGACTGACGGGAACGTTGATTTGTATTCCGGAAATGACGATCAGATTGTACCGCTTTTATCACTTGGTGCAAAAGGTGTTATTTCTGTATTATCCAATGTGGCGCCAAAAGAAACACACGATATTTGTGAGATGTTCTTTAGAGGAGATTTGGAAGGAAGCTTGAAACTTCAGTTAAAAGCATTGCCGCTGATCCATCAATTGTTCAGCGAAGTGAATCCGATTCCGGTAAAGAAGGCCATGAATCTTCTTGGATGGGAAGTCGGCGGGCTGCGTATGCCGCTTACCGAATTGACGCCGGCACATACAGAGACGCTGGCACAGGCGATGAAAGAATTTGGAATTATGTAGTTAGTTGGGGACGTACACTTTTGGAAAAAGGCGGCGTCCCTTTTTGAGAACAGGGATATCTTTTTTTAAGGATGCCCGGATTAAGAAAAAAGGAGTACGGATATTATGATAAGAATGATTATGCACGGATGTAATGGACATATGGGCCAGGTAATTACAAAACTTGTAAAGGATGACAAAGAGTGCCAGATGGTGGCAGGGATTGACCGCTATATGGGAATCGAAAATGATTATCCGGTGTTTGAGACGATTGAAAAATGTGATGTAGATGCCGATGTGGTAATTGATTTTTCCAATGCAGGGGCAGTAGATGGACTTCTTGATTATTGCGTGGGAAAAAATCTTCCGGTTGTGCTTTGTACGACAGGACTTTCACAGGAACAGATTGAGAAGGTGGAAAAAGCAAGTGAAAAGACAGCGGTACTTCGTTCTGCAAACATGTCTCTTGGAATTAATATGTTAATGAAACTTTTAAAAGAGGCGGCAAAGATTCTTGCTCCGGCGGGATTTGACATTGAACTTGTGGAAAAACATCACAATCAGAAATTAGACGCGCCAAGCGGCACGGCGCTTGCGCTTGCAGATTCCGTAAATGAAGCGCTTGACAATGAATATAACTATGTTTATGACAGAAGTCAGGTGAGAGAAAAACGAAGCAAAAAAGAAATTGGAATTTCTGCGGTGCGCGGCGGTACGATTGTAGGCGAGCATGAAGTGATTTTTGCCGGTGCAGATGAAGTGATCGAGTTCAAACATACGGCATATTCCAAAGCGGTATTTGGTAAAGGTGCGATTGAAGCAGGTAAGTTTTTAAGTGGAAAGTCAGCCGGACTTTATGATATGAGCGATGTGATCCAGTTCTAGAAATTTGCAGCAGTTTTGCCATATGCAAAGCGCACAAAAAATTTGAAGTATATTTCTCCAATTTTTGCAGATATTAGTATCAGAACGTATGATATTACGTATTTTCACTGCGATAGAAAAGGAGAAATGATGATGAAAAAAATGAAAAAAGGTATTTTAATCATGCTTTGCATGGGAATTATCTGCGGAGTTACAGCTTGCGGCGAAAGAAGCGATAATAACGATAACATGAACGGAGCAACTTCCGGAGAGCAAAGAAATGAGAATTATGACAACAGGGATGATAACCTTTTGGATGATACGGGAGATGCAATCCGGGATGGTGTAGATGATGCAGGAGATGCGATCCGAGATGGTGTGGAAGATATCGGCAATGCGGCAGAAGATGGCATGAATGATGTAAAAGAAGGCGTGAATGGAACACGCAATAATAACGTAGATGGTACAAGATAGAGATGGGGATGCGAGTACGCATCCTCTTTTTTTGCTGCTAAGCATACCAAAATGTCTTGATAATATCGAGTATCGATGATATACTGAAAATAGAAATATCGACACTCGATAATAAAGGAATTTCGGAAGTGAGGTGTGCTTTATGAAGACGAAAAAGAGGGTGCTGCAAAGATTTGAATACAGGGAGTGTGATGAATTTGCAGCGTATTTGCATGAACAATCCCTGGCAGGGTGGCATTTTAAGGGGTGGCATTTGGGGCTTATTTTTGAAAAAGGAGAGCCGGAAGATATTTACTATCAGGTAGAAGTATTTCCGAAAGGAAAAGACCAAGATATGAAACCCGAGGATGATACAAAGGAATATGTAGAGTATTGTGAAGCGGCAGGATGGAAATTCATAGATAGTCAAGGAAAGTTCTGTGTATTTATCAGGGAAAAAGAAGATGCCGTACCTATTGTAGAGTCGAAAGAGCGATTCTGCAATGTAAAGGCCGCAGAGTGGGGAAATTGGCTTAGACAATATGGGATAATGTTTTTTATGGTAGTTTGGCATGGCGCACTGGGGTGGTTGGCATCATTTGAAAATGTTGTTTTCGAAAATGCATGGATCTTTGTGTGTGTGGTCTGCCTGATAGCAAGCATAGTTGGAGTGATAGAAGGCATATGGTTGTTGGGATGGGCGAAGCAGATGAAGAAGCAGCTGGCTGCTGGCAAAATTCCGGAATATAGAAGGAAGACAAGGCACAATGGTATAGTACGCTTATTCCTGATCTTGGTTTTAGCAGCAGCAACGGTGATGTTATGGATCGGAAATGAAAGGATGGAGTTCTGGACAGTCATCATTACGATGGGTTGCAGTTTGATTATTGCAGTTTTGGCAGCGCTTTTAAAGCCGTCAAGGCTTAGCTATGATATATTTTCATGGATATCAGGTTTTGCCGTAATTGCAATCTGTATTTTTCTCGTTCCGGCGATATTTATTTCCAATGGGAGAGGGAGAAAAGCAGAGCTTGGCTTGGAAGATATTCCGTTTTCTTTGAAGGATATGAGAATGTTAGATGTGCCTGAGGACGTAGGCGGAACGCATCGAGAAAGTATTTTAGGCTCCAGGACTAGCTGCTATGTGACCTGCGAAGAAGATGGTTCTTCAAATGAAAAAATAAATTTCATTCACTATGATTACATAGAGAGCGATTATCGATGGGTGTTGGAACGGATTTGGGAATTGAATGAAGAAAACATGGAAGAGGCAAGTGACTGCAGTGAAGAGTGGTATGCACTGGAAGCCAGACAAAGCGAAGGGAGTTATTATATAAAATATGACGATAAAATCCTGAAAATTTATATAGGCCGTCCGTTAAGTGCAGAAGAGATAGATGCAGTCTGTCGGAAGATAGGGGTGGCGTGATGGCACGGGAACAATTTCAAACATTGACGGAACCAATGTATTATATCTTGTTGGCGTTGATGGAGGAATGCTGTGGTGTAGATGTGATGGAAAAAGTGCAGCAACTATCTGGCAAAAGAGTAAAGGTGGGACCGGGAACACTGTATGCGATGCTATCGAAATTTGAAGAGAACGAAGTGATTCGGTTAACCGCAGAAGAAGGACGCCGCAAATCCTATATCGTGACACAAAAAGGAATTGGGATGCTGCAAGAAGAATATGAACGGTTAAAAATGATGGTAGAAGATGGTGCGCAGTATTTGCAAGGAAGACTTGAAATAAGGCTACCGCAATCCCACTGGCTTTAGACGATGGGTTAAGGTAGCCA
>OFGN01000471.1_pt1 | contig 43441 bp, 38 predicted proteins | sample 1521821 | NCBI WGS metagenome assembly OFGN01 (sample SAMEA3504094, study PRJEB24116) | mouse gut metagenome | biome: mouse gut; feature: mouse-associated habitat; material: faeces | place: Denmark | collected 2011
TTTGAGGCCCTTGGATTTTCACTATCCAAGGGCCTCTGAGGTCTTGAAATCTCTCAGTTTTTTCACCAAAAATCTTTTTTGACCTCTTTTTCTGTCTTGTGTTGATAAAAAAGATGCACCCTCATAACCGCTGCGCTGTAACGGTTTGTGAATGAGTATCTTATAGACACGAGCCTTTCACTTTAAGTATCACTCCGCAGGCGATTTTTGTACCGGAATTACCGGAGGGCTGCGTCGTAAAATCATCCGGATGGTCATGGATGATAACCGTCCTTCCAATCACATCGTCTACCGTAAAACGGCTGGGCAAAAACGCGGAGAGCGCGAATCCGCCATTCTCAAAAAGCGGCGGCAAATCGCCTGCATGGCAGGGATGTTCGCAGCCGCTTGGGTTGTAATGGGACATGGCGCCCGCAAACGGATCATCCATATTCCCTCCACAATCGGTTCCCTGATGAATATGAAATCCAAAAACACGCCCGTGGCATGGAAGCCCGGAGTGGGGCAGGCCGTTGATCCCGGCCCAGACGATCACGCCTTCTCTGGTCTGATAGAACCGTACTATGCCTGAAACATCAGGATAATTTTCACTCCCCGAAATGTGGGCCGCCGCTTGCGGCCTGTCGCGCAGAATGGAGGGAAGATGAACATGAGAATTGCCGCAGGACGAAAACTGATTCATACAAAATACTCCTTGCAAATATACCGCTTGTGTGCAGCTAAGCCTGAACGATCCACGCGGCAGAAACATCCATTGCCAAGCGGCAGACGGCTTCTTGCTTTGAAATGTCCGCCGGATAGGAAATCGTTCTGTTACCAGACTATGCAGCAGGTGTCTGGTTTGGCTATACTGTACGGCATAAACAGAGAGAACAAGCCTGGAATGTTTTCCAGACCTGTTCTCTCCGCTTATCTGCCTATACCTTCAGCCGCAGGATTTGCTCATACAGCAACACGAATTTCTCCCGGATCACTCCATTGTCGTGGTAATGTCCGAAGAACCAGTATTTGAATTGACACCGCTGCGCTACCTCCTCCAGAAAATCCGTCAGCGCATCCGCCTGATAGAACCCAGCCCCCAACTCCTCCTGCACTGAGGTTGGACAGCAGTGGGTGATGATATAGTCCACTTCCCAGCCGCACTTCTCCAGGTTGGCACTGGCGGTCTGGTACTCCTCCTCGTTGGGCAGTTCCTCTTTCCACCAGGATCGATGGTTGACCCGGTACATGGCGTTCCGGGCGTTCATCGCCCGGCATTTCTGTTTGAACTTCGGATCGTCCGACTCCAGGATGCCGTCATCAATGTCATGGCTGCTGGCCCCGCCCATGGTGAAGAACCGTTTGCCCTCGATCTCATAGACCTGCCCGCGCATCAGGTGGATGATGGATGGCCGGATAAACTGTACCCTGCCGCCGTGCCACTCCTGCACCGGAAATTCTGATAAGAGGTCGTAGTTTTCGTGGTTACCTGAGACGAACAGCGTGGTGAATCGCTTGGCTTCCAGCCAGTCCAGCCAGTAGCGTTCCCTGGGGCTACCATCCCACACACCGCCGAAGTCTCCGCAGATAATAACATAGTCGTTCTTGGACAACTCCGCCTGCTCGTAGAAAATTTCTTTCTTGAATCGCTCGAAATCCGCATGGGTATCGCCTGTGATGAAAATGGCCATATCGCACTTCCTCCAATCTTATTCTAGCACAGCTTCCGCTCGATTACCACATCAATATCCCGGATCTTGACCCGGATGGTTTTAGCATTTACCACCGTGATCTGCTCGACCATCCTCCGGGTGACCGCGTCCTCATACTCCGTGAACACCGCAGGCTGCTGGGCCAGCCACGCCCGCTGCGCCTCCATCCGGGATGCCTGGAGGGCCTGCTGTTCCTCATTCTGCTGGAGTTGGCTGATCTGCTCCAGGATGTCCTGCTTCTCATTCGACAGCGCAAGGAGCTGCTCGTTCAGTTCTGTATCGTCCATGTTCTCCAGCACCTTGTCCAGCAGGACGGTCTGTTCGGTGGTCAGGGTCTCCAGTCGCTGCTTCAACTCCAGCAGGCTCACGCTGCCTTCCCCGCCGTGACACTGGGCCATGCTGGCCAATTCCAGCGCAGCCGCCAGCACTTCCTCCCGGATGGCGCCATACTCGTTCAGTGCGGCCACAATGGCTCTGTGGAGCCTGTCCTCGTCCAACGTGGGGGACTCGTGGCAGTATTTTGTCCCGAACTCCAGCCGCGAGATACACCGCCAGACGATCCGCTTCTTTCCGTTCCTGGCCCAGGTACACCGCTTGTATGGCGTACCGCACTCGCCGCAAACCAGCAGTTCGGACAGAGCGTATCTGGCGGAGTATTTGCCCTGCTCGGTTTTGCCGGACTTCTGCATCACCTTCCGCTTGCTGGTACGGCGGGCCATCTCCGCCTGCACCCGCTGGAACATATCCTTCGAGACGATCCCCGGATGGTTTCGCTCCACGTGGTACATGGGCAGGTCACCCAGGTTTTTCACCACCTTTTTACTGATGCAGTCGGTGGTATACGTCTTTTGTAGCAGGGCGTCGCCGTAGTATTTTTCGTTGGTGAGGATATTGCGGATCACCTGATACGACCAGCCCTGCACAGCCTCCGCCGTGGGGATGCCGTCAGCCTCCAACTCCTTCTTGATGTCGCCCAGGCTGGCCCCCTCCAGATAGCGGGTGTAGATCCGTCGCACCGTGGCCGCTTCCTCCGGGACGATCTCCGGCTTGCCGTCCGCTCCCCGGCGATAACCCAGCATCTTTTTGTACTGGAAGGTCACCTTGCCCTCCTTCATGCTCTGCCGCAGGCCCAGGAGGATATTGCCCCGGAGGGATTCGCTCTCCGCCTGGGCAAAGCCGCTGAACAGGGTGATGAGGAACTCGCTGGATTCGGTCAGCGTGTTGATGTTTTCCTTTTCAAAAATCACGCCGATGCCGTTGGCCTTCAGCATCCGCACGATCCGCAGGCAGTCCACCGTGTTCCGGGCGAAGCGTGAGAGGGACTTGGTGAGGATCATGTCAATGCGCCCCCGTTTGCAGGCGGCAATCATGCGGTTGAATGCCGCCCGCTTCTTCATGCTCGTGCCCGACAGCCCTTCGTCAGCGAAAATTCCGGCCATCTCCCAGTCCGGATTCTCCAAAATGTGCTGGGTGTAGTAGGCTTTCTGGGCGGCGTAGCTGTTTAGCTGCTCCTCACTGTTGGTACTCACCCGGCAGTAGGCGGCCACCCGCTGCCGGCCGCTCCGGCGGCGCTGGCTTCTGGCTGTGATCTGACGGGTCGGGGGGATGTAATGTACCCGGCGTTCTGATGTGGTCTGTTCCATGATGATCTCCTTTCCCGGATGGTGAAGCCTATTTGAAATGCACAGTTACTGCATTTGCAGCCGATATGGTGATATGTGAAACCGTCCGGTTAAAGCCTTTCCAATCAGCTTCGACCGGACGGTGGGATTCTGTTTGAGCCGCCGGACAGGAATCGTATCTGGCGGATGCTCCCCGCAGGATCAGGGCTACCACATCCTCCGGCGCATTTGGGCGCTCCAGGCCGCGGTTGATGGCGTTGGCGAGACGGACGGCCTCGCCGGAGGGGGTGTAGCTGCCAGCGGGAGAATCATGCTCCGCCATTTGACGGTTGATCTCCGCCAGCAGACCGACATCCGTGATCGTGATCTGTGTACCGCAGGTATCACATTTGAGGTACAGCGTATCCGTCCGGCGATTGGCCCCGGCAGTTCTGTGGAGACTGCCGCCGCAATGTTCACAGCGCAGGTACTCCTTCAGCCGAATGGCAGGGCGGGGTTTCGCCGGAACGCAGGCGGCAGTTTTAGATTGGATCTGGGTCTGCACAGCCTCAAATGTTCCTTTTTCGATGATAGCGGGGTAGCCGTCGGCCCCGGTGTAGCGAGGATTCTCCAGCAGCCGCTTGACCTTGTGCTTATTCCAGAGGGGAGCATCCACGCTGAATGAGATATGGTCTGCGTTGAGCGTATCCGCGATTTTCTGGTAGGATGCCCCGGCGAGATACAGTGTAATAATCCTGCCAACAACAGCCGCTTCGGAAGAGCAGACGGTCAGTTCACCATTCTGAATCTGATAGCCGTATAGAATCTTCCGATTGATCATCTCCGCACCTCCCGAAGCTGCGCTGTCAATTCAATACCGCAGTAGAGGCGGAAGCGGATGCGGGTCTGCGACTCCGCTATAATTTTTTCCACCAGGTCAGCGAACAGGCTCTCATCGAAGCTGTCCAGGGCTTCCGGCCCGGCGTGGAGTGTGTCTGCCGTCCGATGCAGAGCGTCGATCACATCCTCGATGTCCTCGTTCTTCAGCAGCCGCCGGCGCTCCCGGCGCAGTTCCGTCAGTTTGGCATTGATAGCCAGCAGCCTGGCGGCACAGGCATCCTCATCCAGCAGGCCCCTGGCCTTGAGCTGGCTGACCTTGTAGTTCTGCGCGGTAGCTTCCGCGATGGCTTTGTTGACGGCCAGCATGGCGGGGTTCCCTTGCTGGAGAGCGGCGTTCAGGCCGTCCAGCTGGGTAAGGGCGGGCGTCAGGATGATGCCCTCATGGAGCCGAAGTTTGTTGTACATTCGCACGAAAGCGGCGTATATCTCGCTCTCGGGGATGCGGCCCACGGGGCAGCCGCTGGCATGGTCATCATGCTTCCGGCATACCCATGTCACGTAGCCGCCCCTGGACATCTTGCGGGTGAAGGTAGACCCACACATACCGCAGATGATTTTTGTGCGGAGCGGATATTCGATGTATGGCTTCTGAGTTCGCTGCGCCCGCCGGTGCCGCAGCGCCTGAACCCGTTCAAAAGTATCCTTTGATATGATCGCCGGATGGGTATTTTCGATGTAATATTGGCAGACTTCCCCATGATTATCTTTCCTGGTAAATGGAAATGCATTTGTGGTAAACGTCTTTTGGCAGAGGGAATCGCCAATGTATTTCTCGTTGGCCAGTATTTTTTTGATAACCTGTTGATGCCACAATTTCCCATCGCACACGGTAGGAATCTTTTTCCTGTTTAATTCTGCCGTAATCTGTGTTGTGCTGCATCCTGACAGATAGCTGTCAAATATCCAGCGGACGATTTCCGCCTCTTTTTTATCAATTACAAGATCCTTTCCATCCACCAGCTGATAGCCAAATGGGGCGCAGCAGGTGATAAACTCGCCCCGCTCCATCCGCCGCTGATAGCTGATCCGCTGGTTCTTTCCGATGGATATAGACTCCTCCTGAGCGAGAGCGCCGAAGACGCTCACCATCAATTCGCTGGTGAGCGTCTCCGTGCTGATATTCTCTTTCTCGAAGAACACTGTCACCCCCAGGGCTGTCAACTCCCGCAGGGCGGTGAGGCAGTCCTTGGTATTGCGGGCGAAGCGGGAGATGGACTTGACCAGGATCTTGTCGATCCTGCCCTTCCGGCAGTCGGAGAGCATTCGGTTGAAGTCCTCCCGCTTGTCCGTCCGGGTGCCGGTCACCGATTCATCCGCATAGATGTCCACCAGCTCCCAGCCGTCATGCTCACTGATTTTCGTGGTGTACTTGCGGATCTGGGCGGCATAGGAGTGAAGTTGGTCGCTGGAATCCGAACTGACCCGGCAGTAGGCCGCAACGCGCAGGGTATCCGGTGTTTGCTCCCTGGGCGGGATCATTCTCACAGTCGCCATTGGTCAGCCTCCTTTGCGTTTATTGCAATGCCAACATTACCACACCTGGGCCGGAATAGCCAGCACTATTCCCAGACAGTTGACGGACGGTATTTCTCCACCGCCAGATGCTTGGCAGTAGCCAGTTCCTCGTCCGTCAGGAAACCGGCTTTCGCCATATCCGTCAGCAGTCTGGTGACCAGGATATATTGGATCTCATTTTTCACGTCGATCATGACCGGCCCTCCCGGAAGTAATCATCCGGTTTGACGCTGCGGATGAATTGTTCCACCACGCGCTCGCTGCCGGTGATCCGCATCTCCGGCAGGGCGGCTTTTACGTCCTCGAAGTAACGGTTCCCCCGCGCGGCCCGCTCGTCCAGGATGGCCACCACGCAGGTGTCTGTCTCGGTGCGGATGGCCCTGCCGAAGCCCTGCTTCAGCTTGATCTGCATCTCCGATACCACCGCCGCCCGGATGAAAGAGTGGAGGTTTTCGTACTGCTCCCGCTCCTTTTCCTTCATAGCGTCAGGAAAGGGAAATGGCAAACGGGGGATCACCAGCAGGGACACGCAGTCGCCGGGGAAGTCGAAACCCTCCCACGCTGCGCCGGTAGCCAGCAGGATACTCCCAGGGTTGGCCTTGAACTGCTCAGTCGTATGTACCGCATTGCGGCCCATGGTGAACAGCGGCCAGACCAGATGCTCTCTCGCCAACCGTTCCTGCACCGCCGACATGGTGGCGTAGGAGGTGAAAAGTACCAAGGCGTGGCCGCAGGCGGCGTCCAACAGCGTTGAGATCTCCCGCGCCAACTCATCGTAGTACATTTCTGTCCGCTGCTGCGGAGGTGTCTCCGGCAGATACAGCAAGCAGTTCTTCCGGTAGTCGAAGGGGGAGGGCGACACAGACTCCCTGACCCGGCCAGTTGTCAGGAGGCCCGTTTCCTCCCGGAAGCGGCGGAAGTTTTTGCCTACGGCCAGTGTGCCGGAGGTGAGGAGGATAGGCTGGGATTGGTTCCAGAGGGTAGTCTGGAGCTGGGCGGTCAGGTCGGAGATTGTGGCGCACAGCATCGTGCTGCCGTGGTCGCCCTCCGTGGTGTAGAAGACCATATCCGGCCTGCCATTGCTGAACAGAGAGACTGTTGCGGACAGATCCTCCAGAGATTTTCGGAGAGGAAGCGTCAGCAGACCGTCCAGCTGCTTCCGGATCACCGACAATGTCCTATCTGCTGCTGCCAGCAGTGGGAGGTATTCGGTATATCTTTCACCCTGCGGGAGTTTGGACAGCTTCCGCAGCAGCGGGCCGGTTATCTCGGACAGCGATTCAGCTGCCAGAAAATACCTGGCCTTCCGCAGATCACGGATCAGGCTGCGGATCTCTCCGGTCTCCAGGGTCACGCCGAACATCTGGCGGGCAGTCTCCGGCAACTTGTGTGCCTCGTCTATGATGATGGCGCAGCTGTCCGGCAGGACCGGCCTGCGGCCCGTGCCGCGGTGGATGGCGTTCGCCAGCAGGAGGTTGTGGTTGCAGATCTGAAAGTGAAAATAGTTGGAATCGCACGCCTCCATGAAGCAGAGGTAGCGGCAGCTGGTCTGCTTGCAGTCACAGTGTGTGGGGACGCAGACACGTTCTTGGTCATGACTGCTCAGATGCGCCGCCAAATCCATATCCAGATGATCCCGGAGGGATCGCAGCGCCGCCGCGGCTCTGGCGTTCTTTTTCTGCCAGTTCACTTGATCCAGCCGCTTCTTCAGCCGCTCGTCGCAGACGTAGTGGGACTTTCCCTTGCGGATCACGGCCCGGATGGGCTGGTCAATTTGTCCGTCTGCCTGGAGCGCGTCCGACAAGAGGGGGAGATAATCGTTGAAAATCGCGCTTTGCAGGGCGATGCTGGAGGTGGAGATAAAAATTGGCCTGGTCTCCAGTCCGCTTGCGGCCCGGAAGCCGAGGAATGCGATACCGGCCACCAGATAGGCATAGGTCTTGCCGATCCCCGTCCCAGCGTCGCACAGGGCGATGCTCCCATCCAACAGGGCGTCCAGCATCAGGTGGCTCAATTCGATCTGCGCGGGACGCTCCGGCATACCGCGGGCGGGCAGCAGATCCTTGAAAATATGGTCGATCCTATCGTGGGGCTTTTGCCTGTTATCGTAAGTATTCATCCTTGAAAATTCCCCTGACATTTTTCTTTCGTCATTCCCACCGCATTTGCAGCTCGCGCCCCGGTGGCTTGGGAACAGTACGGATCAGGTCTGGCCAGACCTGCACGGGCGTGTACCGGGGGTCTCTACTGCTTTCAACCCCAGGGCAGCCCCGCCTCTCTGACGCGGAGGCCGTGCGTGGTGTCTCATTATCTTCCCGGACAGGGTCAACACTGGGCGGCCATGCCAAAGCCGCCCCACACAGGTGGCATTCTCGCTCGCCGGAGGGGGCCGAAGCCCCCTCCGGGTCATCGCGTGCGCTGCGTGACGCTCGTCTGTCCGGGTGGTTGTCCGTACTGCTGATGTTAAATTTTCAAGGTACGTTGCCCGTGGGCTGTATAATTATTGTAGAGGATATTTTTTCGGTTTTTTAGAGACTAATGGACACATTTGTGCCTATTAGACACATCGCTCAAATAGACGAGCCGAATTGCTTCAGATGAATAGTCAATCTTGAAATTTCCTCCTTTAGCTGTATCTTGTCCGCATTGGTTGGTTCGGCAATGTGATATCTTCCTAAAATAAGATAATCCAGTGAGACATTGAACAGGGCAGACAGGTGTATAAAAAGATCAATAGAGCATCCTTTCTTACCCGTTTCAATCCGGGAATAGAAACTTCTATCAATACTCAGCACTCCGGCGAGTTCCTCTTGTGTGTAGCCATTTTGGATGCGGAGTTGGCGGATACGCTCTCCACTTTTTTCCATGTCGTAAATCATTATGTAGTCTCCAATCATCAAATTTTTGTTTGAGACTGAAGTCTACGGATATTTAGCCGTGTAAGGCTGCCAACGGCGAAGAGTGATTTCAATCTGGTAATTCTCATAAAAAGGACAAGATGCATTCCATTGCGAAAGGCAATAAAATGCATCTTGTGAGTAAATGCAATATAATTCACTTGTCAGGGCAGCATTGCCCCATACGGTTATCTGAAAGTTAAAATTAGCAAGAATGAACGGTCCATACTACAATACACCCTTTTTGACAACGTAAGTTTACCTTTTAATGTATTATAATCCATCAAAAGCAAGGAATTTGCTTCATTCCATTATGCGGATATGTATTCACTGCCGTCAACTTAAGGGGATTTCGTCAAAACAGGCATAAAAGGAGGGGAATAATTATGCAATAAGCGAATTGACAAGTGCGAATTACCGCCATCATGGGATGAACGCGGAAATGCGTACCTCAAAACAGGTGTGGTGGCAAAATGGATAAGAAGGGGCTTGCTGTAGACATGACGCAAAACCATCTGAATCGTTGCGGGGATGACCCCGATTTGCGGCTGAAAAACAATGCGTTTACGAGAAAACGAAAGCTGACGGCAAAGCGGATCCTCATGCTCCTGCTGCAGCGTCTTTCGTATAGCCTCCAATTGGGCACGGACAAACTATTTGAACACTTTGAGGAAGAAACCGTCAGCAAGCAGGCGTTTTCCAAGGCCAGAGCGAATCTGAACCCGGAATTTGTGCGGAAATTTGCGGATGGGATCGCAGAGATCCACGCGCAGGATCCTGACGCGCCCTCGTGGAACGGAATGCGCCTGATTGCCATTGACGGCACAGACATTGCCCTGGAAAACAGTGAAGAGCTGAAGGAAGTATTCGGCTGCTCGGGGTCAAAGCGCAACGCCGCGACAGCGCTGGGGTCCATGGCCTACGGACCGCTGGATCAGGCCATCTACGACTGCCGGATCGCGCCTTACGCCGCTGATGAGCGTGACCTGGCGAAGCTTCACATGAAAAGGCTCCTGGAATTGGGGCTTGGCGGCAGCCTGCTGCTGTTTGACCGCGGCTATCCCTCTGCCGCTTTCCTGTCTCATACGCTGACAGCTGGGTTCTCCTTTGTGATGCGTGTACGGGAAAAATGGAATTTACAGTCTGACGCAATCGAGGACGAGGGCTGGATCACCGTATCCTATGAGGGCAAACAATTCCCCGTCCGTGTGCTGAAAGTGCCTCTTTCCACCGGAGATACCGAAACCTTGCTGACTAATCTGGACGAGACCCAACTCCCTTTCTCCCAGGCCGCTCACCTGTATTTCAAACGCTGGGCCATTGAAACTGCCTTTGACACCCTGAAATCCAAACTTCAATTGGAGAATTTCTCCGGCAAGACGGCGGTGAGCGTTCGCCAGGATTTTTATGCCACCATCTACATCGCGGGGTTCGCTATGATCTGTGCCGCTGACGCTACGAAAAAAATCGTGAATGCTGACCGGGGTAAAAACCTCAAATACGCCAGAAAAGCCAACATGAACCGCACCATTGCCAAACTCCGGGACCGTTTCCTCCTCATTATTCTGGAGGAGGATCCCGTCCTGCGCCAAGCCCTGCTTGACCGCCTCTGCTGTGATATTGCCGCTTATCCGGAGTCTATTCGTCCTGGCCGTTCTCCCGCACGAAAATCTCCCCGTTCTAAGCGCTTCCCCATCGCTAAAAAGTCCGTCCTCCCTTAAGTTGACGGCAGTGGATATGTATTGTAAAATGTATTTGAGGTGAATTACAACGAGGAAAAAGAAGCCTGTGGAAAACAGAGATTTTGAGTTTGCCCGACCGATGGGTGATGCTGTGAGGCAGGCACGGGATAAAGCCGGTTTCACGCAAGGGTATGTATCAGAACACACGGGTATTGATACTCGAACGATCTTGAACATCGAAAACGGCAACGGAAATCCCACAACGGAAAAGCTATATCCATTAGTCCGCTTTTATGGCATTGATCCGAATATTTTCTTTTATCCGGAATCAGAATTAACGAGTTCTGATCGGGCGGAACTTCGGCTTTTGTTGGAAACCTGCACAGAGCAGGAAGCCACAGCCCTCATACCCATCATACGGGCGATCCTGGAGGCGCTTCACTCCAAAAACTCCAAATGCCTTAAGGATACATAAAGAAAGATGAAGCCCAATAAAAAGAGCCAGCTTCCCAGTATCGGGGGTAAGCGTCAAATGATTATCTCGGCATAAAGGCACAGGCTCGGAGGGGAGCCTGTGCGAAAATAGGGCAGAGATTAGTGGAGCGGGAGGAAATCAGGGAAGACATCAGAAAAGAATCGATCCGGAGGAAGTTGAAGCTCATTGGCGGAAAAGACGATGTTCAGAACAGCAAGGTTGTGCCAACTATCTAGTACAGGAGGAGCAAAGAATATACCGGTTCAACTCTGCGGCTGAACCGGTATAGAAACGGATATGGTCACGCTGGAAAGTGTTCCGGCAGAAGCATCTCCGCCCAATCCTCGCGGGTTTGCGCCAGTTTCGGGGCCTGCTCCAAGATCCAAAGCAGATACCGGTACGGATCCAGGCCGTTCTCCTTGGCGGTCTCAATGAGGCTGTAGATAACAGCGCTGCCCCTGGCGCCCAGAGGGGTGTTGGCGAACAGGAAATTCTTACGTCTAATGACGAAGGGCTTGATACTCCGCTCAGCCTGGTTGTTGCTCAGTTCCAGCCGCCCGTCTTCCAGGTAGCGGACGAGGTACGGCCATTGCTCCCGCAGATAATACAGCGCCTTGCCAAGAGCGGATTTAGGGGCTACAGAGCCGGAGATGGAATTTGCCCATGACAACAAAGCGTCCAGGATGGGTTTTTCCTTTTCCAGACGCTGTTGATGTCGTTTTTCTGGAGAAAGGCCGGCAAACTCTCTCTCCCAGGCGAACAAGTCGTTGCAGTATTGCAGGCCGGTGAGCGCGGCGCAGCCCTCCCGCTTGCCCTGCGGAATGGCATTCAGGGCTTCGTCGAATTTCCGCCTCGCATGGGCCCAGCAGCCCACGACCCGGATATTCCCGGGCAGCTTGTGATAGCCCGGGTAGCCGTCCGCGTGGAGATACCCGGAGAAGCCCTTCAGGAACTTCTCCGCATGTTCCGCCTTCCGGCTGGGCTGGTACTCGTAGAGTACGATGTGCCACTTCCTGTCCCCGCTGGTCCGGTACATCCACATGTAGCTCTTCGTCTGCGCCTTCTTCCCAGGCTCATGGAGCACCTGCAGCGTCGTCTCATCCGCATGGAGCACCTGCCGCAGGATAAGCTGCCGGTGCAGCGCCTCGTAGACCGGCTCCAGCCAGTGTTCGCTCACCCACAGCAGCCAGTTGCTCATCGTCTGACGGCTTAACATCACGCCCTGACGGTTCCACTCCTGCTCCTGCCGGTACAGGGGACTGCCCATAGCAAATTTCTGTACCGCGATATGCGCGACGGCTTCCGGCGAGGCGTAGCTGCCGGGGATGACGGCGGGCTCTTTCTCCGCCTTCTCAACAGGCGTCTCCGTCCCTTCCTCCTGGCATCTCCGGCAGGCGTAGGTGTAGTACCAGTCCTCCCGGATGCTCACCTGGGCGGGGATGATCTTCAGGGTGCGCCGCACCTCTTTCCCGATCTCCCGCATGGTTTCCCCACAGATGGGACACTCCAGCTCTTCCTCACTCCGCCGGTGCTCCACTACCTCGACAGGCACGTTCTCCGGAAGGACTTCTTCCAGCTTGCTGGAACGCTTCGTCCGGGTGTGCGCCGCCACAGCCGTGGTCTTCCTGCCGGGAGGCGCTATGTACGCCTCCGCCTCGTTGAAGGTCAGGCTCAGCTGGCCCATGAGTTCCTCATGGACCTTCTCGCTGGACGCCCCGAACCGCCGCTTCTGCGCAAGCCGCAGCTGCTCCAACAGCCACTCATTCTGGCTTTTCAGCTCCATAAATGAGTCATATTCCGCACGGGAAATCGTTACCGTTTCCGTGGTTCTTGTCTCATTTTTCTGCTCTTTCATGGCTTTAATTATACCACATCTCCAAGCAAAAAACCAGCGTTTTTAACACTTTTTTGCAGCTTTTTCGCATTTTATATCAGCCGCAGACCTTTCACCGGGCGGTTCGCCTTCGGCTGCTCCACGCTCAGCCCCTCCATGAGCCACCGGTACTGCTGCGCCGTGATCTCCCGCGCCTCCACCCCGCTTCTCGGCCACTGAAAACTTCCCGCCTCCAACCGCTTATATACCAGCAGAAAGCCGTCCCCTTCCCAGTATAGCCCTTTGATACGATCTTTCCGCCGTCCGCAGAACAGAAACAAAGCTTCCTGGTACGGATCCAGGTGAAATTCCCGCTCCACTATCCCCGCCAGCCCCTCTATTCCTCGCCGCAGATCTGTGTACCCGCACGCCAGATACACAGGGCACCCACATCTGAAATCATTGAGCATCTCTCAGCACCCGCACCGGCAGCTCCACCGTTGCCGCTTCCGCTCCCGCGTATATTTCCTCTTCTCCTCCATTCATCCGCAGTTTTGCCGCCAACAAACCTCCTCCCTCTGAGACGGATGGCCGCTCTGGCAGCGCCGGTACTTCCACAAATTTTTCCGCGCCGCTCCTCTCCAGTGCCCTCACTTGCCGCCCCGCCTCTGACAGAATCTCCTTCTCCCAGCAGTAGTATGTTTTGTATGCGATCCCCTGCTCCTGACACCATGCCTTCTCCTGTATCGCAGAGAAGACGTTTAGGAAGCCTTCTTGCCGGGTGTCATAGGTCTTTTTTCCTTCCATGGCCTGTGCCGCTTCCTCTACGCAGGTCCACTCTACAAGATCATAGATGTTTCTAAAGTGGTAATAGAACGTCATCCGATTGATATCTCAGTCCTTGGTAATATCGTTGATGGTGATTTTATTCAGCGGTTTCTGAACGAGTAGCTTTTTTAGCGATGTTGCCAGTGCCTTCTTTGTTTTCATTGATACCGCAGCTTCCTTTCTTATTTTAGTGTGGATAGACTACGGGAAAAGTGCAATTCCCCGCAAAAGCATTTTTATTCCCATCGCGGTGATCAAGGCGATGTTGATATGCATCAGCCAACTGCTGTGCTTTCTCAAAGCAGCCGCCCCCAGTGATCCCAGTATCAACATACATGGTACGGTTCCAAGACTCCAGCAAAACATGGAGAGGCCGCCAACCAGGGGACTTGTGGTTGAAACAGCGTAGGCCCACATTGCGTTGGAGGCGGCACAGGGCATCAAAGCGGTGATCGCTCCAATCAAAAAGGGCTTGCTGTTTGACAGCCTTTGAATGGAATGCGGCATTTGACATAAGGAAGGCAGTTGTATCTGTAGGCGGCGCAAGGGGGGACATACTCCCCACATACAAAGGCCGAAGAGCAGCACCGTAGCACCACCCAAGGTATAAACCATACTTTTCCACTTGTTCGAGTAGGAAAATGCTCCGCCGAATGCTCCGAATAAAATACCCAACAACGTACACAGCATAATCCTTCCCGTATTATAGCGTACCGCACGTCCCAGTCCACTCCGCCAGTTTATCGCTGTATCAGACTTTCCGCTGACTTGTGACAGTTGGATTCCACCGCACATGGTCACACAATGCGTCCCAGTCATCAGTCCAATAAAGAATAGATAGCCATAAGAGGCCCCAGATTCTGCTGCTGGTGCAGCAGGGAGATGGATAAAGCTGGAAGCGGCCAGCAGTACGAGAAGCAGAAGGAGGGTTAGAGCATCCATTAGCAACATCTGTCTCTTGGCGCGGGCAGGATACCCAATTTGCGAGAGGTGATTCTCCAGTTCAGAAGGAGATATCCACTCAGAGTCATAATCAAGTGCCACGGTTTCCCGCCAATAGCTTGCCCGGCAGGAAACCACTCCCCGAACGTTATTCATCCCACAACAGATAATATCCTCGCACTGGCGGCAGATCATGCCAGCTACTTTCACTTCGTGATGCTGTATACTCATTCTGCGACCCTCCGTGGCTCCTCTGCACGTTTAAGCCGCAGTGCGTGCATCAGCACAGCGATGGAAGAAAAAGACATGGCGGCAGAGGCAATAGACGGATTCATAATCCCCGTTGCCGCAAGGGGGATGCACACCAAATTATAAACCAGCGCCCATACCAGATTTCCTCGGATATTCTTCATTACAGTTTTTGAAAGCCGCAACGCCAGGGGAACGCTATCCACACGATTGTTCAACAGGAGAATGCCGGAGGTTTCTTTAGCGATATCCGTTCCTCCGCCCATTGCCATGGCTACGTCACTGACGGCCAATGCAGGGGCATCGTTCACACCATCGCCCACCATGACAACTGTTTTGCCGTGGTCGCGAAGTTCTGACAGCAATGCAGCTTTTTCCTGGGGTATGATGCAACTGCGAACATTTTGTATGCCCAGTTTTTGCGCGATGGCCTGGGCCGTTACCGCATGATCGCCCGTCATCATCCAGACATCCATCCCCATAGTCTCCAAATCCTTCACAGCATCCACAGCATCTGACCGAATTGTATCTGATATGCCGATTACTCCCAGCAATTCACTATCGCGAGCGATACAGAGTTCCGTTTGGGCCTGGAAACGGATGTCCTCCTGCCTAGCCAGCGGCTCTAAAGCAACATGGATGGATTCCATCAATGCCCGATTTCCGCAGGCAACCACCAAGCCGTTTTGTCTGGCGGTTACCCCGGAACCAATCTGCTCAGAAACATCTGTCAGCATTTCCGGCTGGCAGTTGACTCTATTTGTTTTGCAGTATTCCGTGACGGCATGGGCAATCGGATGGAGAGAATATGTTTCTATTGTCCCCGCCAAAGCAAGGAGTTCCTCTTTTGTTACATTCCCAAAAGGCCGGACAGTCCCTACAGTGGGCTGCCCAGAAGTGAGGGTTCCAGTCTTATCAAAAACAACTGTATCTGCTTTTTGTGCCACTTCTATCCATGCGGCGTTTCGGAATAGGATTCCTAACTCTGCCGCTCGTCCCGTCCCCACCATGATGCTGGTTGGAGTAGCCAGTCCCAATGCACAAGGACAGGCCACTACCAAAACGCCGCACATTGTTAAAATGGCCTGTTCCATATCGTAAGGCGTAAGGAAGAAATACCATATGCAAAATACAACGATAGAGATAATCAGCACTGCGGGAATAAAATACCCTGCAATCCGATCTGCAAGATTTTGTATGGGAGGCTTTGAGAATTGAGCTTGGCGCACAATAGAAATCATCTGCTGCAATGTAGTAGCTTCTCCGACCCTATTCACGGAGATGGTAATTGCGCCCTCGCGATTTAGAGTACCGCCAATTACCTGCGCGCCCACCGTTTTATGATTCAGTTCGCTCTCACCCGTTACCATTGATTCATCAATGATACATTCTCCGGAAAGGATGATGCCATCAACCGGGATGCGCTCTCCGGAACGGACGATGACTTTGTTCCCTACCTGGATTGTCTCAATAGCGATTTCTGCTTCGCCGCTTTCTGTCAGAATGACCGCTTTCTGCGGCTGCAGTTGAATCAGGGTTCTCAAGGCTTGAGATGTTTGTCCCTTTGTAAGTATCTCCAAATATTTTCCGAAGAAAATTAGGCTAATAAGTACACCTTGACCAAGGAAATATAACTTTATCTGTTCATGGGCGGTAAAGGCGATCCATGAGCTGTAGAGATAAATGACCGTAGTGGAAGCGGCAATCAGAACATCCATATTGAGTTGCTTACCTCGGATGGAGCGGAAAAGTCCTTGGTAGAAGTAGCGGCCGGGGCCAAACTGTAGTATAGTTGCCAGTACAAACTGTAGTATGGGCGATGGGTTCCAAAACAAAGGGATGCTGAGAGCAGCCGAGAGAAGGAGACGACGGAGCATGGCAAGCTGTCCGGATATCTCTGCCGTTTCTTCGCCAGTGTCCCAAACAATCAGTTCGCAAGAGATACCTATTTCAGTAAAGCAATCCAGAATGGCTTGAGCATTTGTTCCAACCGGGAAAAGGGTCAGAACCGCAACTCCTTCTGTGCAGTCAAAGTGGATGGCTTCAACGCCAAATTGCTCATTCAAAACGGTTTCCACCAGCGAGACTTGGTTATCCGTTACCAAGCATTTTAGCTTCATTGTTTCACGCGGAATGGAGTATCCAATTCTCTCAATAGCAGAAACAAGGTGCTCCACATAGAATATATCCGTTTCGCATGTAATAGCCGCCATCCCAGAAAGATAGTTAATGCTGACCTTTTGAACGCCTGGCTCACGTTCTATCAGCTTTTGCAGTTGCGAGACGCAGGCAGTACAATCCATGTTGAGGATTTTCAGTGTGAATTCTTTCCTCACTTTTCTTGTGCCTTTTTCAAACGCAAAAACTGCCGGAACGCTATTACAGAGCTTGGCAGGCACAGTGCAGGCACTTGAAACAAAAATACCCAGCTAATCCAGTCCACACCCTGATAGAATTGTCCGTTATAGGTGACGCCGCGAATCAATTCGAAGTAAGAGTAATTCCATACGCCCCAAAGCCCAGAAGCAGAGCCAAACAGATGGATAATCAGGAAACCAGCCGTGGTGAATACGCCAGAGAATGCCGTAACTGCTGTGGCGCTGAACCGTTCCATTTTTGTCAGAAAAATAGATATGGCCGGAAAAATGTAGACAATCAAGTTAAGTACCAATAGGGAAACGGGGATAGAGTACCCCCAGTTGATAGCCTGCCGGATGTGATCCCCATCATGAAGCAGTACTGAGACCAGGATAACCATAGAGCAGGCCATTAAGCATTTTGTTACCTGTTTGTCCAGTTTGACCGACAGCGCTTTCGCAGTTTCTTTTTCAGTTTGTGACATGAGAAAAGCCTCCTATTTTTTATTTGCCAGTTGGCAAATAAAAAATAGCATAGCATTAAATCTTTGTCAAGATACATGTAAGAAATATTCTATTTTGCTATTCTTCTACATTTGAGGCAGGAAAGCTATTTTCTTTTCTATTTGGGGGGGCAACCGTAGATTCTCCATCGGCTTTTAATTCCACCATAACTTTAGAGAATATGTGTGAAAAATAGTAACCTTTCAGTAATGCCGGTAATGAAAATCCAAATATAATAGTGATTGGGTAAAGCGGAGGAGCAGATAATGCCAATAGTAACAGGGCAATGTGACCAGTATCAATCAGTAGCAGGGACGGAAGAAATCGCACAAGGAACAGCATTGCATTTTTTATCAATTCTCGACGTGTGTTTTCAAAACGCATTTGCAGCACAAACAACCATTCGCAGAATAAAATTACCAGAACTATAAGTGTAATCAAAATTATGTAAATCCATCCGACATGATCCCCACCCCACATCCGCTGCTGGTTCAAACCGAATACCGTCCCTAATAAGATAGAGTATGCAAGAATCACCAGCCAGATTGGCGTGATTGCTTTGAAATTTTCTCGAAATCCTTTCAGGAAATCCCGTAGAGGGCGGACATCCGTTCCCTCCGCCATCCTGACAGTCGTGTAATACAAGGCAGAACTTGCGGAACCAATGGTAACAAGAGGAATGCAGAATACCAAGTAGACAACATTGAGAAGAATTAAATCAAAAATTCTACTCAGTACACGTCCCAAGAAATGGTCTTGGTTGAATAAATTCCACAAAAAAGAACCCACCCTTTCTTTTGCCTATTGTTATTGAACAGGGGACGCCATGCGCGGCGCCCCCTTATGTATGTCTATTGATGGAGTGCTTTGAGAAGATCGGAAATCGTAAGTCCTTCAAACCCAGAGATAACATGATCTGCTTCCGGCAGACGATTCCTTGTCCCAACACCCACTACCAGCATCCCGCCTCGATGGCCGGCCTGAACGCCCGCCACTGCATCTTCAAAGACAATACATTCCGTGCAGGACAGGCCCAATTCTTCTGCACCCCGAACAAAAACTTCCGGATCAGGCTTTGCCTTACTTACTTTTGTTCCATCAATTATTGCATCAAAAAACGGTGTCAATTCCAGCTTATCCAGAATAAGCCGGCTGTTTTTGCTGGCGCTTCCAAGGGCAATTTTGCAACCTTGGTTGCGGGCAGTAGAAAGGAATTCCCGCGCACCGGGAAATACCTCATTGGGACTAAGTTTTTGAATATAGGATAAATATATTTCATTTTTCTCCGTACAGTAGCGTTCTTTTTCTTCTGCACTCATAGAACGATTGCCCAGCTCCAGCAAAATATCCATGCACCGCACACGGCTGACGCCCTTAAATAATTCGTTATCATTTTCGGAAAACGGAATAGCCAGTTTTTCGGCCAGTTTTTTCCATGCCAGAAAATGATACTTTGCAGTGTCCACGAGGACCCCATCTAAGTCGAAAAGTAATCCGATCATTGTTCCACACCTCCTATTGCAAATGGGTATCCCACTTCCCACAGAACGGATCCACAGGACTTTTTCCTGTAAAAGCACTGCGCCCTGTCAACTTTTTCCACACAGCATTCAGCACCATGCTGTTATTGGAGTAACCATTGATATACGTTCTGACGCGCGGAAAATCCAAAAGATGATAAGGGTTTTCCACAGAAATCATAATGGTGGGAATATCCTGCATATAATGTGCGCAATTGGCCCCCATGGGTTGCGCCCACTCGATTCGTACAGCGGTTTGATTGCTGCGGGTAGCCAGATTAGCAAAATATATAATCAGATCATAACGATTCAAAACTTCCTCATAGCCGGCCAACTCCCCTTCTGTTGCGGCGGAGGCTTGAAACTCATCCACTTCAAATCCATCCGCCCGCAGCAGTTCCTCAAATTCGCGGCTGGACTCTTTTACGGAATACTGGCTGAAGCCTCCGGTGCTTTCCAGAGGATAGAATAATATCCGCTTATATTTTTCTGTGGTCAGAGGCAACACGCCCGGCTGTTCTTTTATGAGCGTCACCGCTTTTTCGGCACACTCCTCTGCCCAGGACATATGTTTATGACAGCCAATGATCCGCCGGGCATCCTCCAAAGACAGCGGTTCCTGCCCTTTATGCAGCCCCAATGCTGCCTTGACTGCCAGGATACGTGTGACAGCCTCATCCAGCCGGTGCGTCGTAATAACGCCATTTTTAATGCCATCCAGCATAAACCGATAATCTTCTTCCAGGTTCCGGGTAAACAGGAACATATCCGCTCCCGCAGCAATGGAGGCCGGAACGGCTTTCCTCCGGCTCATCGCCAGAGTATAGCCTGCCATGGTAGTCGCATCCGTAACGATCATGCCATTAAATCCTAATTTTCCACGCAGCAATCCCTGCATGAGTTCGAGGCTGAGACTTCCCGGCAGTATTTCCTCATCACGCAATTCAGGGTTCAGCCGGCGGCTATAGGCAGGCTGCATGATATGTCCCACCATGCAGGTTAACGCACCGGCGTCAATACAGGCTTGATACACCTTGCCATAGGAAGCGTCCCACTCTTCGCAGCTCATGGAATTGATGCTTGTAACTAAATGCTGATCCCGTTCATCCTGTCCATCACCTGGAAAGTGTTTGATGGAAGCGGCCAGCCCTCTGGTTTGCACCGCTTTCAGATAAGCCAGCCCCATTGCTTTTACGCGCACAGGATCGGAGCCAAAGGTTCGGGTGTTGGTAATTGGATTACGAAAGTTGCTGTCGATGTCAATGATTGGAGCAAACGCCCAATTTGCGCCCACTCTCCGGCTTTCCTCAGCGCAAACGATTCCCAGTTTCTCTGCCATACCCGTGTCATCAGTTGCTGCAATTTCCATAGGACTGCCAACCAATGTCCCCTCGCTGACAATACCGTTTCCGCCTTTTTCCAGATTTGCAGCCACCAGCAAAGGAATTTTTGCATTTGCCCTCAGCCGATTTGCGACTTCTATTGCTTTTTCGGTAGGGATAGTACGGTACATACATCCACCGGGCTGAAGAATGCGGTAAATCGCATCCAACTCCTCCGGTTCACCTCGCTTGACCAAAAGGCAGAACAACTGCCCTGCTTTTTCTTCAATGGTCATCTCCGCCAGCGTTTTATGCACCCACATAATAGCTGCATCATCCAAAAAAAACGGATTCCCTTTTAAGTCTATCATTCACATATCCCTGCCTTCCTGTTATCGGAGTCCCCGATCACGGGCAAAATCTACCGCTGTACGGATAATATCAGCCCGTTGACTGGCAAGGAGATATCCCTGCGCAATTATTTCATCCGTGCATTCAGCAACTTGCTCTTTATAGAACTTCAAGCTGCTATACAGTTCCTTCAACAGTGACGGTGAGAACGGATCTACATGCCCCCAAAAATCACTTTGCTTTGTAGGATCGTCTTTCAACGTGCTGTACTTGGAATAGCGGCAGGTCGGCAGATCAATAAAGGGAGTCCGTACACCGCCGCGGGTATTGCCGAAAGCGTCCTTTTTACTCCGGCCGTCCAAGTATCGTTCTATCTGCCGGGACGCTGGAGCAGGCACGCCCTCCCGCACCCAAACAAAAAGGTTGCGGAACGCGGCGGAATAGACAAATTCATAGGGATAATCCTGCGGGTATTTTTCAAGGCCCGGATAGGGCTGAGCCCGGCCAACCCTGGCGGGATCGTCATCTGTTTCGTAGTAGTCCAATAAGTTATACTTGCTGTCATGACTGGACCCGGCAATATCGTAGGTTCGGAACAGCGCACGCGGATCATTATTGTTGCCCTTCCAGCGTGTATATGGGGTTTCTGTTTCCGTATTAAGCACAATATATGGCTCAGTAGAAACAATCATTCCAAGGAAATTTTCACGAGTTGACCAAAAATCCTCAGCGGATTGGAAGGAGTTGATTGGCGCACGTGCAGATCCGGAACCAGCTTGAAGATAACCATCATAAACGGGCATCCCCAACTTTTGAGAAGCGGTATCCGCAAAAGACTCCCGATAGCGTACCATCATGCTGCCGCACTGACTCCAGCCAGTCAGATAGACATAGGGTTTACCATACCCGGCGATGGGATTGATGGGCGAATCGTTCTCTCTCAATGCAGCGGACAGATCGGTGAGCATATCCCAGAACAGCCCACTATCGTACTCCTGGAATATGGGGAAGCCAATTTTTTCCGGCATAGGGCGGTTCGGCAGGGGGTTTTTCCAGCTGATGCGTTTATATCTTTCGGGATCGATACGATATAAAGTGTCCAGTACATCTCCCTTAGACGTAATCCCAATATAAATATCGCCATGGGCCGTAAAGTAACGCCATGCCTCAACCCACATCCGGTCGATATCGTAAAGCGCCGATGGATTGAGGATCTCCACAACCACATTCCCGCTGAAGTCCTCTTTCCGCGCAGGACGGCGCACCAACATCCGATTGACATAGGGCGCATCAGGATAAAGGATGGAAATACGGCTATCCTGATCCTCGGTATAGATATTGGACGTACCAAAGAGGAAAAACTCATCTTCTGCATAGCCAATTTCATCAAAATGACAACGAGGTGCAGCGTGTGCAAACGGGTGGGACTCTGGTGTAACAGGGATTTTTTCGATGCGTTCAATCATTAAAAAACAACCTCCTGATATGATAATTGGAGCCATCTATATTTTGTAGTTTATCAATGGATAGATGGATTGAAAAGCACGATTCTGCTATGTTTTTGCAGTCTTATGAGGTATAGAAGGAAAGGAATTGCTTTCCTCTGCTTGCTTGTAGTAACATTGAAGAAATCCGGCGCAGTTCAAATTTTTCAACAGGAGGTATTCTTTATGCTGACATTACAGCAATGGCGCTGCGGAGAGATCGTTTTGGCAGATCCTGCTGCTCCCAGATGTGTGGATACGGGCATTCAAATGATATGCCAAGCCCCTTCCGGTCGGGAGATTATCAGAGAAGCGTTTTGGGATGGGGACGATACTTTTCGCATCCGCTTTGCGCCAACGGAACTCGGCGAGTGGAAGTATACGATCACCGGCCTTGCCGATGGTTCCAGGGAGGGGCATCTGACGTGCATCCCTTATGACGGCCAGTTGCCTCTGTATCAACACGGTTTTCTTAAGGTTGGCCCCAAAGGGCGGTATCTCTGCCATGCAGATAACACACCATTTTTCTGGCTGGGAGACACCCATTGGCATTTTGCCATTGCGGAACGATGGGATGAGAGCAACGATCCGCGCTTTGACAGCCAGTTCCGGGCTATTGTTGATCGCCGGGTCCAGCAGAAATTCAATGTATATCAGTGTAACTTCCATTGTGAAGCAACAGAACCGGATAAGTATTTCCTGCGAACTGAACAAGGACTTGTCCCCAATGTGGATTTTCTTCAGCAAGATTTGGACAAAAAAATCTCTTATCTGGCAGATCAGGGGTTCTGTATTGCGGCAGGGTTTTCCTGGGCGTTTTCCGCCTTTGCGCCTGACGCGATGAAGTACTATAAAACTGCTGTTCGATATTTGATTGCCCGATACGGTGCATATCCCATGATTTGGACTCTGGCAGGAGAAACCGGCGGATACAGTGCATCCGGGCGGAAAGGTCTTCTGGATTTCTGGAGGGAGATCGCTAAGGAAGTGGAACGTCTGGATACATATCACCATCTTCAGACTGCCCACTACACCAATGAGCGGCCTTTTGCTGATTACTATCAGGACGAAGATTGGTTTGATTTTACACTCAATCAGGCAGGCCATGGAGACTACCCCATTGATGCCCGGCATTACCAGGCCCATCGCAAAACGCATAGCGGCAAGCCGTTTATTGAGTCTGAATCCCTATATGAGCAGGTACTGACATTGGAGCCAAATGGACGGCGGCGGGCTACCCCTGCCATGCTGCGCCGGGTTGCATACCTGTCAATCCAGAGCGGTGGATGTGGCTACACTTATGGCGCACAGGGAATGTGGCATATCCAATGGGATGAATCTGATGGCCGTTCGCCGTTGGGCTTCGGCAGCTATCCTCCGTGGTACAAGGGCATTGATTTCCCAGGTGCCGGTCAAATGACCATTATGCGGGATTTTTACGAATCCGTTGGCTGGCAGCACCTTACGCCGCTCCCCCGGCAGTGCTTTGACTTGAGTGCAAACGGCGCGGTCGTAGTGACCTTCAGTGATGAAGACCTGGTAGCCCTGTTTGTTCCCGCTATCACAGCGGATGAAGAGATGCAAACTGTCGTTGCCTATTTTTCTGAGACATGCCGTTATGAGACGGTATTCCGTACATTAACACAACCGTGCTACAAAGCCAGTTGGTTTGATCCGGCCACAGGCTCATATACGTTACTAGACAATGCTATCGTACCACAGGACGGCTGTTGGACATCGCCTGTCAAACCTAGTGATGGCGATGCAATCCTTTTGCTCCAAGCATTAGAGTAAGGAGTTTTGACATGGCAAGATTTGTATGCACATTCATTTCATATAGCTTAATGCGTACTGTAGACTTAACGCTCATTGTCCCAACCCCCACTTTGGCAGATATGATGGAAGCAGGCGACACATCTAATGAAATTGTTCGCCATACCCCAAAAGAGAACTATCCCGTTCTATACCTGCTTCATGGTATCGGCAATAACCATACTGCCTGGACCTCATATACCAACATAGAACGTTATGCGGAGGAGCGCAGTATTGCTGTCGTCATGTTTTCAGCAGAGAACAAGTTTTATGTAGATAAACCAGGCGGCGATCAATTTTTTCAGTTTTTGAATGATGAACTTCCAGATTTTGTCTGTGGGATGTTTCCGATCTCCAGACGCCCGAAAGATACTTTTATCGCAGGTCTATCTATGGGCGGGTACGGGACACTGCTCCACATATTTTCTGCACCTGAACACTATGCTGCAGCCGGAGCGTTTTCATCGGCGATACACATTGATCCGCGCAGCATTGACGAAATTGAACGCGATGCTACTCGACCTCCGGAGTATAATCCACTCGCGTTGGCGTCAGCTGCAGTCAACGCTGGAAAGCATCTCCCGGCCTTGTATTTGTCTTGTGGTGAAGCCGATTTTCTCTTTGCAGACAACATACTGTTTCGTGATCAACTCCGGGCAGCCGGTGTGGAGTTCGAGTGGCGGCAAGAACCTGAAGTTGGCCATGAGTGGCAGTTTTGGGATAGACAAGTCAAGCAGTTCTTGGATTGGATTCCTCGTACAGACTTTTATTCCGGCAAGCGCCGAAAGTGCTGACAACGATCCTCAATATTTGATATGCAGATATGTGGCGGACACATAAAGCAGTTCCCCGGCAACCTTTGTAGGATTGCCGGGGAACTGCTTTGCTGGGTTATCCTTTTACGCCGCCTAAAGTAATACCTTTTACGAAATTCTTTTGAATAAAAGGATAAATTACTGCGATGGGGAGGATACCTAATACAGCCATTGCCATACGCACCGTGGCAGATGGGATCTGTCCCAAACCCTGCTGTGCTGCGGCCTCGCTGCTTTGCTGCAACGCTTGGATATTCTGCATCAAGCGGTTCAGCAGATTCTGGATGGTATATAGATCAGTGCGCTTGGTCAAATAGATATAACCATTGTTCCAGTCGTTCCAATAAGCGATGCCAGAGAACATGCCGATGGTCGCAAGAATAGGTTTCGCCATAGGAACAGCTACACGCCACATAGTCTGAAACTCACTAGCTCCATCAATATATGCAGCCTCCAGAATCTCATTGGGAACGCCCGTCGTGAAATAGCTTTTTGCCAACAACACATTGAAAGCGTTCATAAGCAATCCGGGAACCAATAGCCCCCAGACGGTATCCTTTACGCCAAAAACTGTGGTGTAGTTGATGTAAGTAGGAACCAATCCACCGTTGAACAGCATTGTAAAGAACACATAGAACGTCAGAACTCTCCGGAAGGGCAGATCCTTTTTGGATAGGCCATAAGCAAATAGCGTGGTAATGCAAAGGCTGGCGGTCGTTCCAACAGCAGTAATCAGGAAGGACATGCCGTATGCCCGGAGGATTGTGCCGCCGTTGGACTTAAACACCCATTCATAGGCATAGGTACTCCATTTCTTCGGCAGGAAAGAGTATCCGTTCTGGAGCAGCGCTGCATTTTCTGTAAACGAGGAAATCACCATAAGAACAATGGGAATAATAGCCAGCAGAGAGAGCAGCGTCATAACAACGTGGCCGATAATTTGAAAGTTTCTTTCTTCTCTAGTCTGCATCTGCGGGACCTCCTTAAATTAGCGCACTGTCCGGATCGGCCTTCCGTACCGCCAGATTTGCTGCAAGAACCAAGATAAACCCAACAACTGACTGGTATAGTCCGGAAGCAGCAGACATGGAGATATTGCCCTGCTGCAGCAGGCCGCGGAAAACGTATGTATCAATCGTGTTAGTCGTAGAATACAGGGCTCCCTGATTCATTGGCACCTGATAAAACAAGCCAAAGTCGGAATAGAAGATACGGCCAACTGCCATTAGTGTCAGCATGGTAATGGTTGGTTTCAGCAACGGAAGGGTAATACTGCAGATTTGCTGCCACTTGCTTGCGCCATCCAGCCGGGCTGATTCGTAAATGGATTTATCGATCCCCATAATCGTGGAAAGATAAACGATACAATTATATCCAATGACCCGCCAAGCGTTTACAAATATCAGGATAAACGGCCAGTATTTTGGTTCGCTATACCATGAAATGGGGTCGGCACCCAAAGGCGCAAGAATTGAATTGTTGACAAATCCGTTTTCAACACTAAGAAATGCGAAAACAAGGTAGCCCACAATGACAATAGAAATCAAATTGGGCAACAGAATCGCGCTTTGATAGACCTTTTTACGCCGCCCTGTCAGTTCACTGAGAATAATTGCCACCGCAATCGCAAGGCAGGTATTTACAATGATAAAGGCTACATTGTAAAGGACGGTATTTCGCGTAATGAGCCAGGCATCATTTTTGAAAAGGTACTCGAAATTTTTAAGACCCGCCCAATCGCTTCCGTAAATACCCTTTTTAGCGTTGTAGTTTTTGAATGCTACAATAAGACCAGGAAGCGGCATATAATTATTGATAAATAAATAAATGATTCCTGGCAGCATCATCAGATAGATAGCCCAATAGCGTTTGATCTTTTTCAGCGTTTTTTTTCTCTTTTCTTTCTTTTCAGCGGAGAGAGAAGTTTGCACTGTACTTGCTGTCATACCGGATCCTTCCTTCCTGCATACTTTTTACGCGGTGGGAACGGGACACGAGGTCCCGTTCCCATATCGAATTTCTCTGTGCGCCTATTGATTAGCCAGCCAAGCATCCAACTGCTCCTGCTTTGCGTCAATAATTTTTTGGAGCCCGGAGTTAAGCATTTTCTCATTCATCTCGGGAATTCCAACAGCGGGATCAACAAACCCGGACTCTACGCTCATACGAAATTCTGAATAGACATTTTGGCAAGCAGCCACCTCCGTGGTCAAATCAGAAGAGTCAAACGTAAAACCACAGGCCACAGATCTCTCTGCTTCATCGTTAAAGGCACGCATCTTATCCCACAGTTGAGGATCATCTGTCTCTGCAATATAGGTCAGGTACTGGTTGGGCGCAATAAATGCAAGTGTACCATAATCATTCGCTTTTTCCACGCCCTCTTTCGTCAACTGACCATTTTCTGTAAGCTTGTAGTGGACATCCTGAATGCCATAAACCAGCAAATTTGCCAGTTCCGCATTTTGATACAACTCATTAAGCAACTTCATAGATGCTTCTGCATTGACCGTATTGATGGAAATACACCAGGGGAAAGTAGCCACAGAATCTGAGGCTACAAAATTTTCCTTGGTTTGGAAAATTGTCATATCTGCGCCGTCCGCAGCGGATTCCTGCGCTTTGATGCCAGGTTTACCACCGGTATGGTAGGAAATCAGCACGTTGGACTTGACCAGTTCCGAAACAGCTGTGCTGTCCGTTGCCGCATCCTTGCTGACATAACCTTTCTGGTTCCAGTCGTACATCAGCTGACAAAAATCATAATACTCTTGCGTCTCAAAAAGATTGACAACTTTGCTACTGTGACCATAGTCTGTCAGCACCCCGAACACATCCCCGCCGAGACGGTCAATCGTTGTATACTGCATCAGGCTGGTACCTAAAGGGCGGAAAGTTTCCATATCTGGAAATGCTTCGTGCAGTTTTGCCATAATGTCACATATTTCTTCTTCGGAGATTTGAATAATCTCTTCCCCATCGTTAGGAAATTCGTAGCCAATCGCTTCTAGGCAGCGGGTCTGCACGGCCAGGCATCCTCTGCCCTGCGCCATATCACGGTTGTTGGGCAAACCATACTGTACACCATTAAACTTTGTGGCATCAATGTATTCACGACCTAATGCGTCGATGGCTCCTTGACCATAGGTTTCCAGCAGATCGTTTTCATTCAGATCCAGCAGATAGCCTTGGTTCACTAAGGTCGCATAACCAACCATCATACAACTGAGAATGTCGATTTGTTCGCCGCCACTGAGGGACAGAGTCAGGCTTTGACCGTAAGAGCCTGCATCATAGATTTGCAGCTCCACCTCAATGCCCAGCTTTTCCACGGTGATTTCGTTGATAGCGTCTTGAACCATCTGCGTATCTGCGGGAGCACCGGTCCAGGTGGGAAACGCCATGACCAAATGGGTGATCTCCTCTCCCGTGCCGCTGTCACTGGGCGATGATTCCGGATCCGATGTGCTACCGCAGGCGGTCAGGCTCATCAGCATTCCTATGGATAGGAAAAGCGCCAAAAATTTCTTCATCATATCACAATACCTCCACAAATTTCGTTTGGACGCGATGGGACTGCTCCAATCACGCACTTAATTGTATCCAAGGGGAATGCAAGATGAAAGAATTTTTCTGCTAAAAGTTTGTACTTTTTTGCTCTGCATTTTGCATTCTATTAAATAGTTCCATCACTTGACAAAGGGGAAAGCGGTCTTTCAGGTGAAACTATCCAATGATTGCATTATCCTCGCCGTTGGACGGCAGCCCGGCTGCCAATCCAGCGCCCGTTTTGCCCACCAAAACTCCACAGGCGTATTCCTCTTTGCTGGTGATGATTATTTTTATAGAAAGCAAAAAGTGATATAAAAATTTTTGTAGAAATTTTTAGTTATATTTGTATTTTTCGCGGCTCCATGCTATAATGGCTACAAATAAGGTTTATGGAAGCGGTGAGTTTTATGAAGGGGAAGAAATATCCCTTGAGAACCCTATTTTTACGAATCTGCCTAATCTTATGGCTCGCAATCAGTTCGTTTGCTATATTCAGTACATTTGTTGCCGTCCGAACGATTCGCCGTCAGACCTATGAGATTATGAATGTATCTATCGCTGTGCAGGCACAACGGATATACGATGCCTTGGAAGCGGTCGAGTTCAAACTCGCAGAGTTTTCCTATGCGAACAGCGATATTCTCGCTTTGGAAGCCCTGCCAAAAGAAAGCAGTGATTGGTTTGCAGCCCTTTACCGGCTGAGACGAGACTTCGGTGCTGCGTTTACTGCTCAGATGGTAGATCATTATTTTATCTACAACCCCACCCGTTCTTTTTTTCTCTCGGATAGCAGTGGGATGTCGTTGGCAGAGCAGAAAGCTGTCCAAGAGCGCATAGACGACGGGAGCTTTGCTGGCCATAAGTGGCTGCTGTTTCAAGTGGAAGGGACATATCACCTGGTTCGGATATTTCGTATCCATAACAGCTATCTTGGAGCGTGGATTAGCGTGGATAATGCGATTGGAAGCGTTGCAGAAGAGCATGATGTACAGGTACACTTTAATATTGCAAACAGTGAAGGAGAACTTTTGCGAAGCGGCGATTCCACCTATCAAATGAATCATTTTACAATTTCTCTTGCCAATAATGGCGATATCGTTATGCTGGGCAAAGATCGGTTCCTATTGGTTACCCACCCTCTTCCTTCCGCAGACTGTTCATTGGTTGCTCTTGTCCCTGATAACATGCTGGGTAGTACAGTAGGGGATTATTTCAAATATGTTGCTCCTTTTGCAATTTGTGTCCTGGCTGTCCTGTTGATCCTGCTCCATTCCGCTTGGGTGACAATGATGCGCCCCATGAAAGATTTCACGGAAGCAATTGTCCAGCTGCGATCCGGAAATACAGGGGTGCGAGTCCATACAAGTTCCCCCAGTATTGAATTTGATGAAATGAGCAGTGCTTTCAATGAAATGGTGAGCGAAATCCAGGAATTAAAGATTGGCGTGTATGAGGAACAACTCCTTCGGCAAGATATTCATATTGCCTATCTGAAAATGCAGGTCACACCGCATTTTCTGGTCAACTGCTTAAACACCGTATATCAGCTGACAGAAGCGAATCAGCCGCAACTGACGCAAAGAATGGTAGTTGGTTTGAGCCGTCACCTCCGATACATGCTCAGCGCGGATATTATGGTTCCGTTATCTGAAGAATTGGATATGGTGCAAAACTATGTGGAACTGACCTCAATTCGTTATCCCGGCGGATTGGAATTGATAACAGACTATGCTCCACAGGCGATGGAGGCCACGGTAATCCCGTTGCTGGTTTTGAATTTTGTAGAAAATACCGTCAAATATGAGGCCGGCATGGACCGGCATCTGGAGGTTCATGTCAATACAAGAATAGAGAATCGTGAGGGGAAAAGGCGGCTGGTAATCACTATATGGGACACAGGCGGCGGTTTTTCGCAAGATGTACTGAAAAAGTTGGAAGATGTACCTGCATATATCAAAGAATTCCAGAACCGTCATATTGGAATCAGCAATGTTTTCCAAAGGGCGCAGCTGGTAATGGGAGACTGCCGCTTCCATTTTACCAATCGAAGCGGTGCGGGCGCACAGATAGATATTGATTTCCCGTTCATCCCATACACTGAGAGGGGATAACCTAATGAAACTTCTGATTGTTGATGATGAATTCTATAGTGTAGAAAATTTACGCAATAAACTCGATTGGGCGAATATAGGATTCAAGCAGGTTTTTTGTGCATATTCTATGGCCCAGGCGCAGAAAATCTTTGCTCAAGAGCAAATAGACATCATGCTTTGCGACATTGAAATGCCTCAAGGAAGTGGACTGGATCTGTTGGAGTGGGTTCGTAATCAGGGCTTAAACACGGTTTGTATCTTTCTAACCTGCTATGCAAAATTTGACTACGCCAGTGAAGCGATTCACTTGGGCAGCAGCGATTATCTGCTTAAACCGATAGAATCAGAGGCACTTCATGTCGCAATTAATCGGGCGGTAGAGCAAGTCCGGCTAATGGATACTCACCAGATCAATGCGCTCCACGCAGACTACTGGGCGTCTACAGCCACACAACGCGCACAGCAATTCTGGTTTCAGACGGTTGACGGAGGAAACGTCCATACACGCGCAGAAGTTGCTAGGGAACTTCGAGCATATCATCTTCCCTTTGCCCTGTTGGAAAAAGCCTATTGTCCAATCCTTCTGGACTGCGTGGTCACAGAAGCCGCAAAACGGTGGGAGACAAACGTCTATCAATATGCTATAATGAATATCTTACAGGAAGTTTTCTTTACAGCAGTTACCGAAGAGTCAGATAATTTGTTGACAGTCACAAAACTGACACAGAACCAGTATTTTATTCCGCTGCCGCTCTATGAAAATCGGAATCTGATCTTGCGACAATGCTGGAAGGCTTTGGATGCATGTACCACCTCTTTGCCTGGTATTTTTCAATTTTTTGTCGGGAAACCATGTCACCTGGAACAAACTGGTGAGATATGTCTCAGCCTCAAACAAGCGGCTAGAGAAACTGTTGTCAAAGAGAGCAACGTTTTGGATGTTATAACAGCAGTCGTAGCAGACGGACTGTCGGCTGCGGTTCCGGCAGGACAGTGGGGTGACATGCTGTTGGAGCACCGGTTTGACGACCTGCGCCAAGAAATAGAGTCATATCTTCTGCGTTTATCACAGCAAAAGCAGGCGCGCCGACGGCATCTTATGATCTTTTATCATGATTTCTCACAAGTTTTTTACGCCCATCTGGAGCGAAATGGAGCGGCAGCACATCAATTGTTTGATGATCCCATGCTGGTTGCACTGTCAGAAAAAGCCTGTGATAGTATTCAGAATATGACACAATGGGCTACTAGGCTGCTGGAGGCGTACACTCAATATGCTGACTCTGCCCGTGCAGCTAATACAGTAATTGAAGAAGTTCGTCAATACATACGGGATCACCTTGCGGACGAACTTAGCCGCAATGAACTGGCATCGGCTGTATATTTGAGTCCAGATTACCTGTCGCACTTGTTTCCGGAAAAAATGGGTGTCTCACTTACAGCCTACATTACCGGAGAGCGGATCCGCCGGGCAAAAGAACTATTGATGCGGGATGAAATGAGTGTTCGAGATGTCGCTCTTGCCAGTGGATTCCAAAACATTTCTTATTTTTCCAAGCAATTCAAGAGAATAACAGGGCTTACACCCCAGGAGTTTCGGAAGAGGGGTTGATAACCAATGCGGGTTAATATGGCAAAAATTGGACAGGTTGCCGGAGTATCTGCATCCACTGTATGCAATGCCTTGAACAACAGGCCAGGCGTAAATGCAGAAACTGCAGCGCATATTTTCAGGATAGCTCATGATATGGGGTATTTTTCAAAGAAGAAACTTTCGACAATACGGCTCCTCCATTTGAAACGCAGACATTTCAATGTCCGGGAAACGCCGTTTTTTGCTGGCTTACTGCAAAGCATAGAACGCGAGTGCCAAGCACAAGAACTTAACTTGCTTTTTTCTTCTGTTAATCCTGATGAAGGCTGGGAACAGGCAGACAGCTTTCTGGGTAATACCTCCTGCGGATTGATTCTGTTAGCTACTGAAGCAACCAATGCAGATATTGCCCATTTTGATGATGTACGTAGGCCGTTCCTTCTATTGGATAATTGCCCAAGATCTCCAGCGCATAGTGTTATATCTATTGACAACGAAACTGGTGCTATGCAAGCGGTGGAATATCTGATTCAGAACGGACATCATAAAATTGGCTATCTGTGCTATGCGGATCGTTTCAGAAATTTTTTAGACCGTGAGGCAGGATTTAAGCGCGCCCTGGAGGAAGCAGGATTAGAACCGGATCCACAGTATATCATTTCTGCCGCGTTGCAGTTTGATACAGACTGGCAGTCACTCAGGAAATCGTTGATTACTATGAACAAACTGCCAACAGCTTTTTTTGCGGATAATGACATTCTTGCGCTTAATGCAGTCCGTGCGTTGAGAAGTCTGGGGGTTCGTGTACCAAAAGATGTATCTGTGGTTGGATTTGACGATATTTTTCTGTCTGAATTATTCACACCATCGCTGACTACCATCAATGTAAACACTCAAGAATTAGCACGATTGGCTGTGCAGTCACTGCTGGATCAAGCTCAGAGCGGTATACATACGCCTACAAAAATGCAACTCTGTACGCGCCTGGTAGAGCGTGAGAGTGTCCACGATTTGACCGCTAAAAACTTTGAATGCGGTAAAGAGTGACATTTCCATATGAAATATTGATGCTGAAATTTGCTGGTCACCCTATTTTTGAGAAAAAGTAGGGTGACCAGCAAATTTGTGTTAATTTTTCGCAGTCATGTTCTTTTTTCTCCTTTGCTTCTCGTTTATACTATATTTAGGAAGGATGATGTGCAATTTGGTATGCCTACTAATTTTTTGAAGGAGGGTCTTATGGATAGTGTCAAACTGGGCTTCGCGCCTACCCGCCGGAGCATCTTCTCCGCCCCGGACGCGGTGAAGTACCGCAATCTCACTGCGGACCGTCTGCGGGAACTGGGCGTGGAATTCGTGGACATTGACGATATTAACGAGGAGGGGCTGCTCTACAGCGAGGACGACCGGCTGAAAATTCTGGAAAAATTCAAGGCCAACCGGGTGGACGGCCTGATGCTGCCCCACTGCAACTTTGGTACGGAGTACGTCTGCGCACGGCTGGCAAAGGATCTGGGCGTGCCGGTACTCCTCTGGGGTCCGCTGGACGAGCGGCCCGAGCCGGATGGAACCCGCCTGCGGGACACCCAGTGCGGCCTGTTCGCCACCGGGAAGGTGCTGCGCCGGTTCCAGGTGCCGTTTACCTACCTGACCAACTGCCGCCTCAGTGACCCGGTATTCGAGCGGGGCGTGAAGAATTTCCTGGCGGTGTGCCGGGTGGTCAAAACATTCCGGAATATCCGCATTTTGCAGATTGGCCCCCGTCCCTTCGATTTCTGGTCCACCATGTGCAACGAAGGGGAACTGCTGGAGCGGTTCAACGTGCAGCTGGCCCCCGTACCCCTGCCGGAGCTGACGGCGGAAGTCAAGAAAGCCATCGCGGACGGCGCGGAAGTGCGGGAAACCATCGCCTACTGCCGCGAACACATGGAAATCAACGTCACCGACGAACAGCTCACCAATGTGGCGGGACTGGCGGTGGCCATGGAGCGGCTGGTGAAGAAGTACCACTGCAATGCCGGAGCCATCCAGTGCTGGAACGCCCTCCAGGACGAACTGGGCATCATGCCCTGCGCCGCCAACGCCCTGCTCAACGACAAGGGCATCCCGGTTGTCTGTGAAACCGATATTCACGGGGCCATCACCGCCCTGATGGTGGAAGCCGCCGCCAATGACGGGACCCGCAGCTTCTTCGCGGACTGGACCATCCGCCACCCGGACATCGAAAACGGCGAGCTGCTCCAACACTGCGGCCCCTGGCCTCTCAGCGTGGCGGGCTGCAAGCCCTGCATTACCTACCCCCTGGCCTTCGACTACCCCGGAGCCATCACCGCCGAGGCCAAGCACGGCGATCTGACCCTGGCCCGGTTCGACGGCGACAACGGCGAATACTCCCTGCTTCTGGGCAACGCCAGAGGCGTGGACGGCCCCAAGGGGATGGGAACCTACCTCTGGGTGGAAGTAGAGAATATCAAGCGCCTGGAGGCCAAGGTGGTGGAAGGGCCGTATATCCACCACTGCGTGGGCATCCACAAGGACGTGGTGCCTGTGCTGTACGAGGCGTGTAAGTACATCGGCGTCAAGCCCGACCTCTATGATCCCATTGAGGAAGACGTAAAGGCATATCTGCGGGGGGAATGAGATGAACGAGCTAAAAGTGATGTCCTACGATCTGAGGAAGAACGTAGTGGATATGATTATGAGCGGCAAGGGCGGCCACATTGGCGGCGATATGTCCATGATGGACATTCTGGTCACGCTGTATTTCAAAGTGATGAATATTTCCCCGGAGAACCAGGACGACCCCAACCGGGACCGCTTCATTCTCAGCAAGGGCCACAGCGTGGAGACGCTGTATGCCGTGCTGGCGAAGAAGGGCTTCTTTCCTATTGAGGAAGTCATTGAGAAATTCTCCAAGTTTGGCTCTCCCTACATCGGCCACCCCAACAACAAGCTCCCCGGCATTGAGATGAACTCTGGCTCCCTGGGCCATGGCCTGCCGGTGGCGGTGGGCATGGCACTGGCAGGGAAGATGGATCATGCGCCCTACCGGGTCTACACCGTCATGGGCGATGGCGAATTGGCGGAGGGCAGCGTCTGGGAGGGTGTCATGAGCGCCAGCCACTACAAGCTGGACAATCTGTGCGCCGTGGTGGACCGGAACCGCCTCCAGATTTCCGGCTCCACCGAGGACGTGATGCACCACGATGATCTCCAGGCCCGTTTTTCCGCTTTCGGCTGGCACGTCATTCAGGCGGACGGCCACGACTACGACGCGCTGGCCGCCGCCTTTGACGAAGCGAAGAACACCAAGGGCCGGCCCACGGTGCTGATTGCCAACACCGTCAAGGGGTACGGCTCCGCCATCATGGAAAACAAGGCGGGCTGGCACCACCACCTGCCCAACCAGGAGGAGTACGAGCAGATCGTTGCCGATCTCGCCGCCAGAAAGGAGGCCGCGCTCTATGAATAAGATCCCCAACCGTCAGGCCATCTGCGAAACGCTAATGGAATACGCCAAGACTGACAAGGACATCGTAGTCCTGTGCAGCGACTCCCGTGGCTCCGCCTCCCTGGCCCCGTTTTTCAAGGAGTTTCCGGATCAGTCCGTGGAGGTGGGCATTGCCGAACAGAATCTGGTCAGCATCTCCGCCGGTCTCGCCAGTTGCGGCAAGAAGCCCTGGTGCGCCTCCCCGGCCAGCTTCGTCTCCACCCGCAGCTACGAGCAGTGCAAAGTGGACGTGGCCTACTCCCGCACCAACGTGAAGATCATCGGCATCTCCGGCGGCGTCAGCTACGGCGCGTTGGGCATGAGCCACCACTCCGCCCAGGACATCGCCGCAATGAGCGCCATCCCCGGTATGCGGGTGTACCTTCCCAGCGACCGCCATCAGACGAAAAAACTTGTGGAAGCCCTTCTGCAGGACCGGCAAGGCGCGTATATCCGCGTGGGCCGGAATCCGGTGGAGGACATCTACAGCGAGGATAACTGCCCCTTTGAAATGAACAAGGCCACCGTTTTGTCCGAGGGTACGGATGTGCTTCTGGTTGCCTGTGGCGAGATGGTCCGTCCGGCGAAGGAAGCTGCTGAATTGCTGAAAAAAGGCGGCGTTTCTGCCGCTGTACTGGATATGTACTGCGTGAAGCCGCTGGATACTGAAACACTGCTGAAATATGCGGAAAAGGTTAAAGTGGTTGTCGCGGTAGAGGAACACGCTCCCTCTGGCGGGCTGGGCAGCATGGTGGCGCAGGTTGTGTCGGAGAACTGTCCGAAAAAGGTCAAGTGCCTTGCCTTGCCGGATGCCCCGGTCATCACCGGAACATCCCAGGAGGTCTTTGACCACTACGGCCTCAACGGCTCGGGCATTGCCAGCGCAGCAAAGGAGTTGCTGGCATGAGCCGGTATATCTTGGCTGTCGATCAATCCACTCAAGGGACAAAAGGGCTGCTGTTTGATGAGCACGGCATCCTCACCGCCCGCGCGGATCGTCCCCACCGGCAAATCGTTAATGAGCAGGGCTGGGTGGAGCATGATCCGGTGGAGATTCTGGAAAATACTGTGGCTGTCTGTGGAGACGTATTGGCAAAGGCCGGTGTGGATAGCGGCAGCGTGGCGGCCATCGGCATTTCCAACCAGCGCGAAACCTCTCTGATGTGGGACAAGGCCACCGGACGCCCTATCTATAACGCCATTGTTTGGCAGTGCGCCCGTGGGGTTGAAATCTGTGAGCGGCCAGAGATTGCCGGAAGAGGGGATGAGGTCCGCCGGAAAACAGGAATCAACCTCTCCCCCTACTTTCCCGCAGCCAAGCTATGCTGGCTGATGGAGAACGTTCCAGAGGCAAAAGCCCTGGCAGCGCAGGGAAAACTTGCCTGTGGAACCATTGACAGCTGGCTGGTGTACTGCTTGACCGGGAAACATAAAACAGACTACTCCAACGCCAGCCGGACGCAGCTGTTCAACATCGCCGATTTACAATGGGACGCAGAGCTGTGCGGCCTGTTCTCCGTTCCCATGGACAGCCTGCCGGAGGTCTGCATGTCTGACTCCAATTTTGGCGAAACGGATTTGCGGGGACTGCTGCCCCATCCGGTCCCCATACACGGCGTACTGGGCGACAGCCACGGCGCACTATTCGGTCAGGACTGCCGGAGGCCGGGGCAGATCAAGGCCACCTACGGCACGGGCTCGTCGGTGATGATGCACATTGGGGACAGCCCGAAATTCTCCGATTCCGGCCTGGTGACCAGCCTGGCCTGGGGGATAAACGGCAAGGTGGAGTACGTTTTTGAGGGGAACCTCAACTATACGGGCGCGGTCATGACCTGGCTGCGAGAAACTGTTGGACTGATTGCCACGGACAGCGAGGCAACCGAACTGGCCTATAAGGCCAATCCCAACGACCACACCTATTTTGTCCCCGCCTTTACCGGCCTTGGCGCGCCTTATTGGGACAGCCACGCCACAGGATTGCTTACAGGAATCACCCGCACTACAGGGCGGGCGGAGATTGCCAAAGCCTGCCTGGAATGTATTGCTTATCAGATTACAGATTTGGTTGAGCTGATGCGGCGGGATTCAGGCATCCTCGTTGATACCCTGCGGGTAGATGGTGGGCCAACAGCCAGCAAATATCTGATGCAATTTCAGAGTGATATAGCAGATGTTACTGTTCAGATACCGGATATTCAAGAACTTTCCGGCATGGGTGCGGCTTTTGTGGCAGGGATGGTTGTTGGAGTGTATGATCTGACCGAAGTCTATCAACATATACATAGAAAAACATATGAGGCACATATGATGTCCGGTGAAAGAAAAAGAAAATATACAGATTGGAAAACAGCAACATCTAGAGCGTTATGGGCGGAAGTTAAAGATTAGTGGCAAAAAACATAGAATCTGTTCCATGTACTTCAAAATTTAGAACCTGTATTCATAACTGAGGGATGCTGGATGGACGAGAATTTTTCCCGTCAGACAAGGAGATTTTTCGCAGCGATCCTAACGGATTGCAAGGGAAATCGACGCAGTATGACGGAAAAAAGGCCGGCCAGACGGCGTTCAACGGTTGTGAATACAGGTTCTTGATCTTTTGCGCATGTTTGATAAGTTGTAGGATGCCGAATGGTGAGCGATCTTCTTCTCAGATACAAAAATTTACACACACTCTCTACAGTATATTGATTTTATATAGAAATGCAAATATAATGGAAATTAATATATTGAGGGAGTGGGTATTATGCCATTGATCGTAGACCACGAAAGAGTAAAGGAAAAGATCTTGGATGCGTTTGAACTGTGTGTGCAGGAACGTATGCTTTTTGACATATCACTGCGCCACGTGGCCGCAAAAGCAGGAATGTCACACCAAAAATTGCTACACTATTTCCCATCCAAGGAGTCTCTTGTGGTTGGCTACTGCGAATATACCAAACAGTATATGGTGACGCACTGCAAAGATTGGTTTGACTCTCATAATCCCAAGGATTATTCTTCAACATTAGCATACATGAATGATTTTATGTGTTATGTGTCATCAGGAGAGAGTGGAGAGCACAGGCCCCAAGCCACCATACAAACGTATATTTTAGCAAAGTATAATCCAAAGATTCAAAAAATCGTATCGGATGAATTCATTTCTTGGCGACAAACAATGGAAGCGTGTCTGCAAAAGGTTTATGGCGATAGTATAGGAGCTGAAGAGGCGGAAGCAATGATGATCTTAATCACTGGAACTTTCGTGTGCAATTACACTGGGGCTCTGACCGGAAATATCAACAGTTCCATATTGTCACAGTTTGAAAAGCTAAGATGAACATCTATCTCCTGTGCGGAGGTCGTGATTGACTCTTGCCGCATAGTGGTTCTCCATGGTCACTGGCGCATTATATAGCACTGCTAGCAGGTACTGCTTTATGTTGCGAACCTGCGTGACATTTTCCTTCAGGCAATCGAACACAAACCGGATATGCTCCCCATCCAGCTTCAGCAGCCGGGACTTCACCACCGCCTGGGGGAAGTCGTTTCCCGCCACCCGGATATTTTTCTTTCTGGAGCAGACCGCCTCCACCATCAGCTCCACCATCTCGTCCAACTGTGCGGCGTCATAGGGATGCTCCCGCACGAAATCGTCATAGCCGATGTTCTCCCGGATCATCTCCCGATAGGTGTCCATTTCGCCCTGACTCACTCCGCTGCTCCTGCTCCGCTTCCTTCCCTTCGCTTCAGACGGCTGTGCTGGCACAGACGCAAAAGCCGTGGGAAGGGATGAAGGGAAGGGAAATGATTCCGTAATTTGTGAATCAGTTATTTTGTTTTTATCTTTATTTAATTGCGTTGTGTCCTCCAACGTTGGATTTTCCGACGCAGGTTCCTCCAACGCAGGCTGGGCCGAAAAAACAGGCCGTTCCCGGATAACGTACTCAGTCCCTTGCAGATGACCTTTTTCATTTCTCACACGGGAGCGGGTGACATACCCGGCTTTCTCCAGCTCCACCACGGCGGCCCGGATAGCGTCCTTGCCCTCCAAGCTGATGCGGGTGAGGCCGGCCAAGGTATAATCCCAATCTTCCGGGAGACTAAGCATCAGGGACAGCAGGCCCTTTGCCTTGAAGGAGATGGTCTTATCCCGCAGGTGGTAATTGCTCATGACGGTGTAATTCTGGGTGCGTTCCACACGAAAAACTGCCATAACATTTCACTCCAAATTCATAAAAATTAGAGCCAGGAAACAGGACGATCCTGTTCCCCGGACTCTTGAAAATTAGTTATAAATAGGGCAGCCATAGCCCCAGATCTCATAATGGCCCACACTGTAGCTGCGCTGGCGGCAGCTATCGCTTGTATTGCCCTCCACGGTATAGACCACGCCATTCTCCACCCGTTCCACGATGCCAACATGGTCAGGCACATCATCCTGCGGCCCGGAGCCTCCTTTTTCGTTCCAGTCAAAAAATATCAGGTCTCCAGGACGTGGCTCATAGTCGCCATCCTGCCACTGGCCCCTGGCTTTGAACCAATTGGAGCCGCCTGTGCAGCCGGCGAATTTGGGGATCACCCCGGCGTCAATGTAGCCGCACTCATTGGCGCACCAGCTGACAAAGCAGGCGCACCACTCCACCCGGCTGTTGAAGCCGTACCAGCTCCAGTAGGGCTGGCCGCCCACGTTGCCCACCTGGGACAGCGCCACGGCCACGATCTCGCCGCTGGAGCTGTAGAGGAGGTTGTTCCACATATCACGGGTGGCCGCTGCCAGCAGCTCGTCCAGGGCGGCATTCTGCTGATCCGTGAACGCATAAAACACCCGCATATCGTCCGGCGTCCTGGGCGTGACCGTGATGGTCAGTACCTTCTCCGTCCAGGCTTCAGTCTCACCCTCGGCAGGATATTCTACCTCTGTCTCAGCCGTAGTAATTTTGGTCATGTCCCAGAACACTGTCCGCAGCTTCTCCACTGTAGCCGTGTCCAGGACGGCCACAGACACACCGTCTGATCCGCTGGCAGTCTTGGCGGCGAACACTGCGAACACATCTGCCCAGGACGGCGGGCGGCCCTGGATCTCCACCCGGTCATAGGTTCCCCCGGTTTGGAGGGCGGACAGCCTGTCCGCGTACTCGCTGTTGATCTGGGCGATCACCGCGGTGGGGGACGCCGCGTCCGGGGAACCTCCGCCGTCCGAGAAAAAGATGCCGAAGGGCGAGGCGATGAGCAATCCGATCATGCAGATCACCAGCACCACCACAATCACCACCCAGCCCCCGGCGGCGATGGCGGCGATCAGCTCCTGCATGGCCGCAATGGCCGCTTTTATCGCCGCCACGGTGGCTTTCGCCGTGGCCTTGGCGGTGACCGCCGCCGCTTTTGCCGTGGCACGGGCGGTCTGTACGGCCCGCTGGGTGGCCTTTACGGTGGCCTGGGCGGATCTCTGGGCGGTCTTGACCGTCTGCTGGGCAGTTTTCGCCGTCCGCTGGGTGGTTTTGATGACCTTTCTGGAGGAGCGTTCCGCGGTCTTGATAGTCTGGCGGGCGGTGCGTTCTGTGGTCTTTCGCCCGGAGCGGGCCGTTTTGATGATCGTCCGTCCACCATCCCGCACAGGCCGGGTGTCCGGTTCTCCCGGACTTGGCGGCCTGCGCACAGCCTGGACCGAGGTGCGCCGGCCCTGCCCACCAGCGTACCTGCGCTGGCTTGGAGCGGGAGGGGATGCAGTCTCCCCACCATTCACCATCCGCTGGCCCTCTGCCCGCTTCATGGCTGCGGCACGGCCACGCTCCCGCACAAACTCCTGCCCGCCCTGCACGAGCGCCTGGGGCGGCTGCTCTGGTACAGGTTGACTTTGAATGCAGGCTTCTCTGGTCTTGATGGCCAATCGGTCAGGCGTTCCCGGCCTATGGCCAGCAGGAGGAGCGGTACTGCCGCCAGAGGGGGCGCTGGTGACGGCATCACTCGTCTTGATCTTCGGCAGCTCCGATCTCACCCGTGGGGTCGATCCCGCATCCGCAGGAATATCATGGACAGCAGTCTCCCTCGTTCTGACCTGGGGTGGCTCCGGTGCAGCCTGCGGCGCAGGCGAAACATCCGGGCGGGGATCATCATGTACAGCGGACTCCCTGGTTTTGATCTGCCCCTGCTTCATCCGCTCCCCAGGGGATGGCACAGCCCTGCCGCTCTCAGCCCGCCCTGCGCCGGAGACATCCTCCCTGGCGGAAACCGCTTCCCGTGTTTTGATCCGGGGACGTTCCCGTGGGGGCGGCTCATGGGGCGAATGCTGCTCCCCTGGGGCCGCCGGCGATGGCGGATCTGCCGGTATCTCCTGCGTAGGTGGGTCTGCGGCAGTGCGCGGCTCCCCGTTCGCCTCCTGGCCCTTGGCGGACTTTTTCTTCTTCAGCAGAGCTTCCACACCGCGCCGCGCCTGATAGGCCCCACGGACGGCGGCATCCTCAATCCGGTCGCCGCCGTAGTCGCTGGCCTGTCCACGCTGGGCGGCCTCACGGAACTGGCCCCGCAGGCGTTCCGTACCATCATCCAGCCCACGGCGAATAAGTTGTTTCGGCGCAGCTTTAGCTTTTTCTTTTAATTTGCCCTTTATTGTGCGTTTTTCTTTGACTTTTGCGATACTCTATCACCTCACTTTGCATTTTTCGGCATTTTATGCTACACTGTCTCCCAAAGGAGGGAGCGTTCATGGAACAGATTCGCAGATGTGAATGGGCCGGCCCCGACCAAATATATATTGATTACCACGACAACGAGTGGGGCCAGCCCCTCCACGATGATAATAAGCTGTTTGAGATGCTGATCTTGGAGGGGATGCAGGCCGGACTGGCATGGATCACCGTGCTGAAAAAACGGGAAGCCTTTCGTGCCGCTTTTGACAACTTCGATCCCCCAAAGGTCGCGCTGTATGATGACGCAAAGATCGAAGCCCTTATGGCGAACACCGGGATTATCCGACACCGGGGCAAGATCAACGCAGCTATTGGCAACGCAAAAGCATTCCTTGAAATTCAAAAAGAATACGGCAGTTTCGACCGATTCATCTGGGCCTATGTCAATCACACACCTATCATCAACGCCCCACACAGCATGGCGGAGCTGCCTACATCCACCCCGTTGTCCGATCAGATCAGCAAGGACTTGAAAAAGCGGGGCTTCAAATTTGTGGGGTCCACCATCGTCTACGCCTTTATGCAGGCTGTCGGGATGGTGGACGATCACATGATTTGGTGTCCTCGGCACACAAACAACAAGAAATAATTCAAATATTCAGGTTCCGTTGGTTTCACTCAGCTTGGTTTATTAAAGAACTATTGTTATTTGAGAAGAACACAGAACCCATTGAAAATAAAGGTGAGGAAATATTCTTCTCGAATAACGAAACATAGTTACCAGAGGAAATCGGGAATAGACTTTTTCTCCTGCGGCAACGCTGACTCATCAGGACTATTTTTAGCGAACCATTTTTCATTCCACTTTTCCATTGAACGGTCTACAGTTTGCTGTGAAATATCCAAATAGATTTGTGTTGTCTGTATGGACGAATGGCCGAGGATGTTTTTCACAACAGCCAGCGGCACGCCTGCTTCAATCAGATGTGTCGCAGTTGTATGTCTCATCACATGTGGCGTATACGGGCCACTGCAAAACTTGTCCGGGTGCACTGCCTTTGCCATTGTGATGTATTTTGCAAAAATCTCCTCAATGGCGGGAACCGACAGACATGTATTCCTTTGGCTGGGAAAGACATACCGGTCAGGTTGGTCACGGATTCTTCTGTAGGTGATATATTTATCCAACAGCTGAGTTGCATCCATGGTGATTTTTACCCGCCGAGATTTTTCCCCTTTTCCCGTAAGTGCCAGGATCGCATTTCCTTTTTCATCATGCATGACATCCTCGTATAATAAGATTTGCAGATAATTTTAAGTGCATCTGCTTAGTACACTCC
>OFGN01000489.1_pt1 | contig 42813 bp, 29 predicted proteins | sample 1521821 | NCBI WGS metagenome assembly OFGN01 (sample SAMEA3504094, study PRJEB24116) | mouse gut metagenome | biome: mouse gut; feature: mouse-associated habitat; material: faeces | place: Denmark | collected 2011
TAGCGGCTGATATCGATGGAGCCGCCGGTGAGGAAGTCGGGATAGAGGTCGAAGCTCTCCCCGCGCACGCAGGCTATGGCGGCGTCGAGAAGCTCGTTGAAATTATGAGGCAGAATCTTCGATGACAGACCTACGGCAATGCCCTCGGCGCCCTGAGCAAGCAGCAGCGGGAACTTCACCGGCAGCGTCACCGGCTCGGGCTTGCGGCCGTCGTAGCTGCGGGTCCACTCCGTCACCTTGTCATTGTAGAGCACCTCAGAGGCGAAGAGCGACAGGCGCGCCTCGATATAACGCGCCGCGGCCGCCTTAGAGCCCGTCAGTATATTGCCCCAGTTACCCTGCGTCTCTACCAAGAGGTCTTTTTGGCCAAGCTGCACCAAGGCGTCTTTTATCGACGCGTCGCCATGAGGGTGATATTGCATGGCTGTGCCCACGATGTTGGCCACCTTATTGAAATGACCGTCATCGATAGTCTTCATGGCGTAGAGAATACGCCTTTGCACCGGCTTGAGGCCATCCTCGATATTCGGGACAGCACGCTCGAGAATCACGTAAGAGGCATATTCAAGAAACCATGTCTGATACATACCGCGCAAATGATGTCTCACCACATCCTCGGGTGAGGTATATGGGCGGCTCGGACCGTGGGCTACTTCGGTCTCGTCACTTGCTGTTTCTTCTGTGGTATCGACTTCAGACTCTTGGCTGAGGTCTTCGATAGGATCTTGATCTTCTGACATCGCGGTTTAAGGGCAATTTGCCACAAATTTACGAATTTTCCGCGATACTGCAAAATCAAAAAAATACAGCCAACAATCCCTGCGGCAAATGCGGATTTCGTGCATTCAAAAATCTTAAATAGCAAAGTTAAATGTCAATCAGGTGATTAGGATTGGCTTGATTATCCGATTCCTGACAAGTCAGAATTGAATATAATCCTCATCCCACGACAGGCGGGAAATAATTTCAATAGAATCATTAGGCTTCTCTTTATACCATATAACGGTCAAGATACGGCCTTTTCGATAAGTGTTTTGAACGACCGCCAGACTGTCATTGTCGGGAATGTAGTTATACAGATCACTTTGATATTCATATAGCGAAATACCCTTTTTTAGCATTATAATAGTGCTGCCCTCCGGTTTGCCAAAATCCTTATTCAATTCATGAAGGGTCTTGACATCGGGGATGTCAGTATTGATGTCGTCATGATGGAAGAACATAAAAGCAAACACCCCTAATGCAATAATCACTATTATGAATCGCCAAATTTTCATATATGATTTTAAAAGCTAAAATAGTCTTAGAAAATTGAGAAGATCGCGGAATATTTCATACTGCATTGTGCATGAATGCCAGTTGCTATACATGATTTGAGAAACTTTGTTGTCATTAATATCGATTATTATAGCCATAAACTCACCTTTTCTTTTCGGCCCTTCTTCTTCCATGTCGCTCTCCCGGCGTTTTTCCGTCAGGATTTTAAAATGCATGGTGTCGAATATTTCAATATGATTTATATTTAATTGTAGCAGCTTTTCTGAAGCCTTGCTCAGCCCGAAACGTTGATACAACTCTTTTAAAGAATCACCGATATGATAATCACTGACCGCCAATCTGTTGTTTTTCAGAACGCCCCAAAATAATCTAAATATCTTGTCATCTCCGGTATAATATAACGTGTCATTATCCGAAACTACCTGTATCCATCTCCAGAAAGCGTCACCTTCATAACGCTCTTTCTCATGAAATTCAGACTTGGCTCCATCAAAAGCCTTCTTTAGCTTTGAATAAGATTTGAACTCATAATTGATTGGCTTACGGTTGCTGAATCTGTCTCCGACAATAATCAAAGTGTCGCTTACAAGAAGGCAATATGAAATGCCCGCTTTCTTAAATTCTTTATTTTCGACTTTGTCAAAATAGTCGCTTGGCCAAACCCTTGGAACATTATATGTATTTGACTTCATACAGATATATAAAGAATCAATAGGGAAAGACATGCTGTCAGTGGCTTTTCCATTTGCGGAAAAGCATAAAAAAGCAATGACAAAAAGAACAATATTTTTCATATAGTTATTTTACAAATCAGTTGTTAATGTTATTAAAACTCCTCTAAAGTAAACCGGGGCTCTGGAAGATATTGCTGAAGGGCGGGACTTGAAATATAATACATCAGATATTCGATCTGCTGAATTTTTTTGTTGGTTTCGACGCTGTCCGGCCCGGCGTAGTCTTGTCTTTGGTCTTTTAGGAATAATTGTTCTTCATTTCTTAATATTTCCCAAGCAGTATTTATCGGAGAATACACCGATTCTTTCGGGCGTAAATTATCGCGGTGTGCAGGTAAAGAATCAAAAGCCCAATAAATCAGTTGCTTTTCACTATCAGAAAGCTGATAAGTTGATTTTTCGACATAATCATTCTGCCGACCGGTGACGCCATGAAAAATGGATATATCCTTCGCCTCTCTTACAATCATAGACCAAATATATCCGTGGTGACCTGACGCAAAAAAGATATACTCAGAAGTATCAACATCAGGCCATTGAGCAGCCACACGTTGATATTCGCGGCTGTGACCGTTGGCCGATATGACGTGAGACAACAATATAGCCCCTATTATAGATAATTTCTTCAAATCTAAAAATGGATATCTAATGGACTTCATGGCTGACAATCAGATTGGTTTTTGCAAAGATATAAAAAACTTTGCACGATTTATATTCATGTCATTAGAAAATAATTAGATTTAAACTTTCATTGCCAATAAAATGCTCTCGATTATCTTTCGGGACATTACAAACTCATTCGCCGCGTGCGTTCTTTTCCATACGTTGGAATTCGGCAAAGCAAAAAGGATATTTGCTTAAATAAGGGTATTTATCGCGGAAGAGTTGTTCTAAGTCCTTGTTCGCTAAAGAATCGTACTCATATAGCATTTCAAAAGCTATAGAAGAGGTAAGATTTACCAATATCTTTTGTTGGTCATCATTCGGCAGATACCCCAAGAATTTTTCAAATTCGATATGCTTGTCAGGATAGTTTGTGAACATTTCATAGAAATGTCCCCCAATGCCTTCCGAACATTCTTCGGTGCGATGGTCAAGCAGATAATTGAACATAGGGATATAGTCTGACATCTCGCTTGAGGCTTGGTCATATATCGGACTAAATATCATAATTTCCGTTCTCAATGAATCGGAATTTTGCGAAAGATCCTGTTTAAGGGCATTGAGAAAAACATCTTTCTCACAGGCTGCAACAGATTGCAACACAGTTACAGCCAAAATAAAAACTAAGATTAACTTCTTCATATATTTAGTCTCAAATCTAAAGGTTTAGTCGCTTTTACTCGTTATCAAAGCATAGTTCAAGAAGATACTTTCCTCCGGTTTTAATATCATATCCTTCAACTTTCTCTTCTTCAAATGCTTTTATGATATCCTCAGAATAGAATACGTCGGCAGCCTGCGGGTGCAGTATCTTATAGGAGGCATATTTTTCAGGAAGAGTCACCTTTTTAACAGTGTAATACCCGGGAGTGTTGAAATATTCCTCATAATCTTTGAAATGTTTTACTTCTGTTTCTCCGAAAATGGGTATAAACTCAGTTTCGCTGTAGATAAATTCTGTGCCGTGGATAAACGGAACAAACATGAGATAATAATTGCCTTCTTCTTTCTTTATGGTAATCTTCTTAAATATACATTCAGCTTCGCTTACACCGAGATTATCAAAAATACGCTTTACTTTCTCGCTCACTACAGCAATCAGAGTCAAACAGAAAGGAGAATTGGTCATGAAATCTATGCAGCTCTTGCGCTTCAACAGTTTTCCCGTAAGGTCCTTAGGCATATCCTTATAAAAAGTCGCCTCGTTTTCAAGAAACATCCGCATATTCATTGCGTGAGAAATTTTATATGCTCGAAATTCTTTTGATGTTATTTCTACGGTATGTGGCATTTCATACCTGCCACGAATCTTCGGGTCTAAAGTGAATTCCAATTGATAGTATTTTTTCATGTCTGTAGTTTTTTTACATTGGCTCCGGCCACCGGAGATGAGGGATTGTATCTGAGGGTTCTGCATATTTGACTTTATCTTCACAATCATCTTCTACTACGTTGGTTTGCTTGAAGACTCTCGGGGTTGGAGACGGACTTGGGGTGAAGTATGCAAGTCTGAAACTGAGACCCCATAAAAGCACTATAAATATTGCACAGATTATTTTTTTTCGATTCTTTTCTTTCAGATAACGTCGGTAGTAGCGAGGTATATCTTTTCCATGTAGAAAGTAAATAGCCCATCTGATGATGAAAACCATAGAAAAAATTAAGAACAACGCAAATAAAGTAATATAGGCGCTATTTTTTATCTTTAAAAAATATTTCAAATGAGCCAAGATAGGCAAATCCAATAAGATGGCAGCAGTAAAAGACATCTTCCAAACTTGTGTGGACACACTGAAATCACCGCCAAGGAAAGCTGTTCCGACATAAAAAACATAAAAGAGTCGTTCTTCAATCTGTTTAATATACGTAAATACCCATTTCATCATACATCTGTAGTGTTTGTTCGATTCCAGTCGCGCACGTAGAGGTGTGTGCCAAGCGAGTCGCGGTAGCCGTAGATAATCGGTAAGGATGGAGTTGGCCTGCCACTGCCAATCACACCGCCCCAAGAGGCGGCGCGGAGGACTGACGGGTTGAATAGCTCGGGGTTGACCTCAACTCGCCTTGCATTGGGGCAGTAAGTGCGGCAGAGCAGGCGTCCGGAGTCTGTGCGGGAGAAGTCCTGAGTGCCGACATTGTCGTAGACAAATGTGTGGCGGTCTGTATGGTTGCCAGATGGGTGTTAGAGCCGGTTTTCGGTGGCCCTCATCAAGGCGGAATTGTAGAAAAGCAAGTCTATCCTCGTGAGATTCATCCCAACTTCTTTTCGAACATGTTAATCATCCTCATGCGTCATTTTTGGCTTCTTTCCTTCGATACGGTAGAAAGAATCCAGATCCACCATGAAAAGCGAGTCACTCACCAACTTGAAATCTGCACCGATAGGCTCTTGATTCTGTAGGCTGTCAACGACATACTCTCCATCTGAAAAGTACCATGCGTCTATAAGAATGAAGGGATCTCTATCCACTCTTTTGATACTATATCTCTCAACGTATTGCGGCTGAAATATTATGCTGTCACCGCAGATCTCATAAGTGCCTCTCAAACTGAAGATAGGATTGAACGACTCATATTCGCTTGCGCAAAAAGCGAATTGATTACCTTTAAAGCTGTAACCACTTAGATAGGCAGCTGATACATCCTGCGTTTTGGCCTGCCAGAAGCCGTCAAGGCATACACCCATGCATGCAAACGGCACAAGCAACAGTCCTTTCAATAGATTTTTCACTCGCATAATTTTAAGGTTTAATTGTTATTGCTTTCTTGTTTGTTATTAAAAGATACTATCCTCATGGCAAGCACTTTGATCGGTTTGTGCAAATTTAATGTTTTTAGTTTGATCTTGCAAGGATTTATGAGGCATTATTATACAACAAATCAGGCGCGGGGGCGCGCCTGATTTGTCGGAGTGGGGGAGAGGAGAATCAGAGGGTTGTGGTGTTGTAGAAGTCGAGTATGCGGGCGCGGAGTATGCGCTCGTATTTGGCTTGTACGGCCTGTGCTTCGGAGTTGATGTAGGTGCTCTGTGCTTTCTGGAACTCGGTGGCGTTGGCGCGGCCGTTGTCGTATTTTATCTTCATGGCTTCGAATGCGGCAAGGCTGCTCTCTACGGCTATTCGGGCCGACTCCTGTTTCTTGACGGCACCGGTGGCTTGTGTATATGCCTGCACGATGGCCTTGTAGAGGCGGTTGCGGGAGTCGTCGAGCTGCAGGCGCAGGCTCTCCTGCTGTACGCGGGCGCGGCGTACGCTGTTGCGGGTGGAGAAGGCGTCGAAGATGGGTACGCTCAGCGAGAAGCCTATGCTCTTGGCGAAGTTGTGCCTCATCTGAGCGCCGAAGCCTTCGTTGTCGTAGCCCGAAGTCTTGTAGTAGTTGGTGCCTATGCCGGCGCTGAACGAGAGAGTGGGTATATATCCCGACTTGGCTACGGCGACATTCTTTTCAGCTGCGTCGAGCTGGAGTTGGCCGGCGCGCATGGTGTGGTTATACTGCAGTGCGTTGGCAAACACGTCGTCGGCCGAGGGCAAGAGGCGGTCTTCGTCGGGCAGGGGCGCGATGTCGAAGTCGTCGGCTGATGGCAGGTTGAGCAGCTGGGCGAGGTCGAGGCGTGCTATTATGCTGTCGTTCTCGGCGTTTGTCACCGAGAGCTCATCCTGCGCCACCTGCGAGCGGGCCTCATGTATGTCGAGACCGGGCAGGCGGCCTGCGTCGAGAAGAGCCTGCCGGCGCTCGAGCTCGGCCTGCGATATGCCGAGGTTGATACGGGCCACCTGCAACATCTCCGAGGCATAGAGCGCCTGAAGATACTGGCTGATCACATTGAGGGTGACGTCGTCTTTGGCCACCTCAACCTCTTCAAGCTGGGCCTGCAGGGCACTGCGCGAATAGGAGAGCTGGCGCACGGCGCGCAGGCCTTGGAAGAGGGGCAGGCTGAGGTTGGCACCGACGGAGAACGACGAGGTGTTGCGGTTGGCGTAGGTGTTGTTTGCCGTGAGGCCGCGGCCGAAGTTGAAGCTCTGCGAGCCATAGCCCTGAAGCTGCGGCAGGAAGCGGTCTTTGGCCTCGGTGACGCCGAGCTCTCCCTCGCGCACGTTGAGCTTGCGGCTGAGCACATTGATGTTGTGCTCGATGGCGTAGTCTACACACTCGTCGAGAGTCCACGTGCGCGCGCCGGCGCCGAGGGTGGCCGCCAAAAGAACAAAGAAGAGAATCTTTTTCATCACATATCGATTTTGGCGGCGCGGAGCACAGCGGTAGAGTCAATGCCTTCTTTCACTTCGATGTTTATGCCGTCGCTCAGGCCGGTTTTAACAGCCGTGCGGGTATATGTGGGCTTGGGCACACTGTCGGTGAGCACATATACAAAAGTGCTGTCGCCCGAGAATGTAACCACCGATTCGGGCACGGTGAGCACATTCTGCGCGCTCTCAAGAATTACCTTGGCATTTGCCGAGTAGCCCGAGCGTAGGCCGCTTACATTGTCGAGCACGAGGGCGGCCTTGATTTCAAAGGTATTGGCGCCGCCGCTGTCGTCGCCCTTGGGCGATATATACTCGATGGTGGCGAGCGGATGGATGTCGGGCATGGCGCCGATGGTGATGTCCATAGGCATGCCCACACGCAGTTTGCCGACCTCGGTCTCGTCGACTTTGCCCTTGAAAATGAGCTTGTTCATATCGGCGATTTTAGCGACGGTGGTGCCGTCGTTCATGGTGTTGGCCTGAATCACCGAGCTGCCGACCTTGACGGGCACATCGAGGATAAGGCCGGTGATGGTGGCGCGCACGAGAGTGTTGCTCTCCTTTGCGTTGAGGCGGCTGACGCCCTCGCGCACAATGTTGTAGGCGTCGCGTGCGGCTTCGAGTTCCTCGCGGGCCTTGCTGTAAGTCTTCTCCGAGGTCTCATATTCCTCGCGCGATATCACGTCTTTTGCGAAAAGCTCCTTGTCGCGGTTGAATTTCGAGGCGGCGTCGCTGAGCTCGATTTCGGCAGTATTGACGCGGCTCTGGGCGTTGGAGAGCTGCGAGGCGTCGGGGATAACTTTGATTTTGGCTATCACATCGCCTTCTTTTACAAGGTCGCCGGCTTCAACGTTGATTTCGCTGATAATGCCCGAAATCTGCGGTTTGATTTCGATTTCGTCGCGAGGTTCGATTTTGCCGGTGAGCACGGTGTTGCGCTCGATGGTAAGATGACTTGGATTGGCGGTTGCATAGACCTCCTCTTTCTTCTTGCCGTTGTTGTAGAGAAATACGAAGGTACCGACGAATACGGCTGCTATCAGCACCCACAGGCAGATTTTTAATACCTTTTTCATTTATGTCTGATGTGTTTTTTGTTATTTTTGATTGTAGATTATTTATCTCTCAATGCTTCGATGGGCTTGATTCTCATGGCCTTGATAGCCGGGAGTGTGCCGGCGGCAGAGCCGAGGATGAAGAATGTGCCCACAATTGCCAAGGCGCCCCCGAAGCTGATCTCGAAGCCGGCCTTGCCGAGCATGGGGTCGGCGGTGAGATGGTCGGCCAAGCCGAGGATTATGGCCGCGAAACATACACCTGCCGTACCGGCTACAAGTGTGAGCAGCACGCTCTCGCTCAATACCTGCACGGTGATGTCGGCCGGCTTTGCCCCGATGGCCCTTCGCACGCCGAACTCATGGGTGCGCTCTTTCACGATGATCCACATGATATTGCCCACGCCTATCACACCGGCCATCAGCGAGCCCATGCCCACGAAGGCGGCGAGTATGGCTATGCCCATGAAGAGGCCGTTGATCATCTCGAACATTTCCGACATGTCCATAAACCAGAAAGCACGTTCGTCGTCGGGGTGTATGGAATGTCGGCCGGAGAGGAAGCGGCGTATGGCCGGCTCGTTCTCTGAGGGCTTGTGACCCTTGGGCGCGGTATAGATGAAGAAGTTCACATTGTTGCCTTGGTTGAAGGCCTGTCTAAGCGTCGAGCCCGGCAAGATATAGTTGTCGTCGATACGCCCCATGATACTTGCCTCGCTGAGCTGCCCGGCCACGCCGATACAGGTGAAGTAGACGCCGTTGAGGCTCAATGTCTTGCCTATGGGCGATTCACTGCCGAAAAGCTCGGTAGCGATATTGCGTCCTACAACCACTACTTTGCGGTTTTCCTGATAGTCACGGTCGTTGATAAACCGGCCCTCGTAGATTACGGGCAGCATGATGTCGGCATACTGAGCCTCTACGCCCATGGCCTGCGCGGCCTTCGAGCGGGTTGAGTACACGCCGGTGACGCTTCGGCCGTTCATGGCGGTGGAGTATTCGATTGCCGGGGCAATGCGGCGGATATCGTCGATGTCCTCGGTGGTGAGCCACCAGTAGCTGCCCTTGTTGAAGCCCATATATGATATCGAGCGTGTGCTTGAGCCCATGCCGCCCATGTTGGTGGCAAAGCCTGCGAAGTTGCGGCTCATAATGCCTTTGAGGCCGTCGGCTCCGCCAACGAGCAGGGCAAGCATTGCCGTGCCCCAGAAGATACCGAAGGCGGTGAGGAATGTGCGCGTCTTGTTGCGCGACAGGGTGGCGGCTATCTCGCGCCAGTTTTCGGGTTGAAATATTGTCAGTCGCATGATTATTCGTCGCGTAGCGCTTCTACAGGTTTTACTTTTGTTGCCTTTATTGCCGGGAACAGACCGGCTATGGCGCCGGCCACTATCAGAGCCACCGTGACTTGCAGGGCCATCGAGAGGTCTACTGTCGGATTGCGGAAACCCTCGGTGCTGTCGCCTACGAAATGATTTATAAACTGCAGCACAACAATACCCAAGAACACACCTATATAACCAAAGAGGCCTGTCACGGCTATACTCTCGGTGATGACCTGCAGCACTATCGAGCGCGGTTTGGCACCGATGGCGCGGCGTATGCCAATCTCGTGCGTGCGCTCGCGGACGCTCACAAACATGATGTTGCTCACCCCGACGATACCTGTAAGCAAGGTCAACAGGCCGATGATCCATACGGCGAGGCGAAGAATGTTGTTGCCTCGCTGTCCGCGCAGATAGTCGTTGAAGCGGTTCCATGTCCAGATGGCGTTGGCGTCGTCTGGCGCGAAATTATGCTGTGCGGCAAGCGAGGCACGGATAGCTTCTTCCACGGCGTCGCCCGAGGCTTCGTCGGTGAGCCCCTCTACTGTAGCGTCGAGCTGATAGGCATAGTCGTTGTTGCCCGTTACGGCCTTGTAGGTGGTATAGGGAGCGTAGGTAGAGCGGTTCCAGCGGTGACTGTATATACCCACAACGGTCCACGCGAGCCCCATGGAGCTGACAGTCTTGCCCAGAGCGTCGGCGTCATTGCCGAATAGCAGTGTGGCCTGATTGTCGGCGAGCACCATCACACGTCGGGCCTCGCTGATGTCGAGGTCATTGATGAAGCGCCCGTATTTCATTGTGAGCTTCTTGGTGCGGATGGCGTCGGGGAATACGGCCTCGAAGCCGGAGATTGCGTCGCGCGAGGTCTTGATTTTTGCAGTGTCGGCAGAGGCGAATGGCGACACCCGGCTCACATGTCCGGGGTTATCGTTGACGATTGCAGCGGCGTCGCCCTCCTTGAGCTCTATCCAGCGCCCGTCCTTATAGCCCTTGTAAGGCTTCGAGGTGCGTCCGCCCCATATAGAGATCACATTTGTAGGATTGCTGCCCATCGACTCGTCGAAGTAGTTTGTCACGCCGCGGGCCGCTCCCAAGAGTATTATGAGCATGAAAATACCCCATGCCACCGAAATACCCGTAAGGGCTGTGCGCAGCTTGTTGTTGCGCAAGGTCTGCCCTATTTCTCTGATGAGGTCAAGCATGTCGGTCTACAATTTCTCCGTCGACGATACGTATCACGCGGTTTGTGGCCGCGCCCACGCCCGGGTCGTGCGTCACGATTACGATGGTCATGCCGTCGGCGTTGAGCTGGCGGAATATTTCCATCACCTCTTTTGAGGTATGCGAGTCGAGGGCGCCGGTGGGTTCGTCGGCAAGGATGATTGATGGTTTGGTGACAATGGCGCGGGCAATGGCGACGCGTTGCTTCTGTCCGCCCGAGAGCTCGCCCGGAAGATGGGTGGCGCGGTCAGCAAGCCCGAGGCGCTCGAGCTGCTCCATGGCCAAAAGATTGCGTTTCTTGCGGCTCATACCCTGATAGTAGAGCGGCAGGGCCACATTTTCGAGAGCGTTCTTGTAGCCGATGAGGTTGAAAGATTGAAACACGAAGCCTATCAGCTTGTTGCGCAGCTCAGCCGCTCGGTTCTCGCTCAGATTGCGTATCTCCACGCCGTCGAGGCGGTAGTCGCCGCTGTCGTAGTTGTCGAGAATACCCAAGATGTTGAGCAGTGTCGACTTGCCTGAGCCCGAGGCTCCCATTATCGACACAAGCTCGCCACGGGCTATCTCAAGGTTGATGTCCTTGAGAACATGCAGCGGTACAACGCCCGGATAAGTCTTGTTTACATCGCGTAATGTGATAATCATTTTTATAGACAGTAATAAGATTATGCCTATAAGACGCAGCCTTGCCTTAAAAAGTTACACCCCTCTGCAAAAAAATCTTCAATTTTTTTACAGAGGGGTGTAACTTTGGAGGTTAAAAGGCAATATTAAGGCAAGAAAGGCAAGGGATTGGCCGGCAAGAGAATACCTTTATCCCTTTTTGCCAGGCTGAAGTGTAGCTTGCGAAACTTCAGTCAGTTAAGCCCTTAATGCCCTTTCTTGTGAGGATTATTTCATGATTTGTTTTTCGGTGTGGCCGTCGGAGTAGACGATGATGTTGAGGCCTTCGAAGGGACGGTCGGAGCGTTGGCCGCAGCTGTTGTAGTAGGCAGTCGGGATTGCCTTGTCGCTCACGGCTATCTCATCAACACCGGTCTGGATTGAGAGTGTGAATTCCTGCCATCCGGTGGCTACCGATGAGCCGTCGGTGTGGCGGGCAACAAGCTGATAGTGGTATGTGCCCCAAGGCAGGCCGTTGATGTGGCCTGTGACAGAGGGTATTCCGTCGGTGCCGACCTCTACTTCGTCAATGTCTATCGAAGCGCCGTTGGGCAGCTCTTCAAGCAATTGGAGGGTATATGAGAGGTTCTTGCCGTAGAGTCTGCGGTTGGCGGCAGCGAAAGCCTCGGGTATATGTACGCCCTCGCCGGCGCTCTGCTCCATGATCGGTGTGGCTGTGACTATGCAGTTGAGCGACTCGTCGAAAGTATGGCCCGAAGTCACTTCTGCGAGGCTTACGGGAACTTCCTTGTAGGGGTAGCTGCTGTAGAGCTTCGTAAGAGCCGCTTTCATGCCATGAAGCACATAGTAGTTGGCAAATTTAATGATTTGGAAACTTGAAGTCATACCGAGGTCTACAACATCTTTTCCCGTCGTGAATTTAGAGGTGCCGGTGAGGCAATACCATACATTGGCGGCAGTATTACCTCCATCAAACGCACCTTGCCAACCATTGTTGCGAATGGCCGTGAGGCTCTCGGGAAGCACCATGTCGGTGAGCGAGGCGAGCCTGGCGAAAGAACCTACACGCAGTTCTTGCACGCTCATTGGTATGCTTACCTCTGTAAGTTTATCGCAACTGTTGAATGTGTCTTCTTCTATCGTCTCAATGCCTTCGTTGAGCGGTATGTTCTCAAGTACCGAACAAATGAAGAAAGCTCTCGCTCCGATTTTTGTCACATTCTTGCCACCAATAATCCGGCGAAGTTTCTTACACTGGGCGAAAGCATTGGCGTCGATGGCGGTGATTGATTCCGGCAGATTGATAGTTTCGATGTCGGAGAGGTTGAATGCACAGGGCATTGTGGTGAATTTGCAATCTTCGGGTAATGTGACGGTTGACGACGCTATGCCCTCGAATGAGCTTTGACCCAAGGTCTCCAATGACGAGGGCAGATGTACTGCGCCGGTGAAGTAGTAGCAGCTTCTGAAGGCCTGTGTGCCTATGCTTGTAAGGCCTTCGGGCAGATAGTCATTTTTGAAATTCTTTGCCGCGAGTGAGGAATAGAACATGCCGGCGGGCAGAGAAGTGACACCATCAAGAATCTCAATCTCGAAAGAGCCTTTGTCGATATCAGAGAAACAGTAGTTGCGATATTCTACGTCAGGACTGATGGTGATGGTGTTTCCGGCGAATGTGCAGCCTTGGAAAGCATATTCACCTATATATTTCAGCGATTCGGGCACACTGATGGTAAAGGACGTCATGGCACGATTGCCCACTCTCTTCAAAGGAGCTTCGCTGACGTCTGCAGTAAGTTTAGAACACCCGTAGAATGAGTAGTTTCCTATTTCCTCAAGTTTTTCGTAGCGGATAAAGGTTGACCACAGGCTTGTGCACCTGTAGAAGAGGGAATCGGGCACACATGTGATTTCGGGTTGGTTGTCGGCAAGAGTGCGCGATACAATGGCCACATTCGACGAAGCGAAAGCACCGCTTCCGATTTCCGATATTCCGGAGGGGAGGTTGAGTTGGTAGTCAGAGCCGAATTTGGTAGAGGCGAAAGCGTTTGAGCCAATGCGGGTGACGGTCTCGGGAATTTCCACGCTTGACAGTGTGCACGCGCGGAAGGCGAAGTTGTCGATGGCAGCCACTGTGTAGTCCTTGCCGTTGATATTCGCAGTCGACGGAATTACGATGTCGCCGGTATAGGCCTTGCGGGCTACGGCAAGGGTGAGATTGCCGTCGTTATTTATGTCTTGCACGCAGAAGTTGAAGTCGTCGGTGGCTACCATGACTCCGGCAACAATCATTGCGGCGTCTTCCTCGATGTTGACAAATTTGCCCCATACTGCATGCTTGCGGTAGTTGGCCGTGGCTGAGTAGGGCACTTTCAGAACGGCTGTGGCGAAGATTGATTCGTCGAAGGCGTCGGCGGCAACGTCGATGGGATTGATTTTATGCAGGATAAGCTCTGTAATGGCCGAGCTTTGAGAGAATGCCCCGGTGCCGACTGTCAGGCATTTTTCGCCGAAATCGATACTTGCCAGATTTGCACAGTCCGCAAAGGCCCGTGTGCCGAGTTCTACAACATCGGCAAGCGCTACAGAAGTCACGCCGGTACCTTCAAATTGGCTCTCGGCGATTTTGGCTTGGTTGAGTATGGCGGCCGGAATAGCGGTGAGGGCGCGGCAGCCTTTGAAGATGTTGTTTCCGAGACGGCTGAATGTAGCCTCGTCGCTGAGGCTAACGCTGCGCAGGGCGGCGGAGTTTTCAAAGATTGCGTTACCGAAAGCGAATGAGGCGCCGTTTGCGGCAAAGGCTACGCTCTCAAGGGCGGCACAGCCGGCGAAGGCACGGTTGCCCACAATGAGATTGCCCTCGATGGCGCTGAGGTCGATGGCTGTGGCATTGCTGCCTGCAAAGGCCTCGGCGTCGATATTGCTTACGGTGTAAGTCTTGCCGTCGTGGCTTACAGTAGCCGGCACTGTCAGCGCACCGCTATATGCACTCTCGCCTGCGGCGGGGGCAACGACGGCTACGGTAGCGAGAGAGTGGCTCTGCACGCGGTAGTGCATTCCGCCCTCGGTGAAGTTGATTTCGGCCTCCGGTTCGGGAGCGGCTGCAAACGGTTTCCAATCTGCGGTATCTCCTCCGATAATCCGGAAGTTCCACGCGTCCCAACTGCCGTTGTGGAGCGTGCGGTTCGATACACCGAGTTGGGAGTAAGAGAAAGAATCCGCCTGAGAGTCTTTCACCCAATAGCTCCAGTAGCCTTTGCTGACCCAGCCCGAATTCCAGAGGTCGTTGGGGTCGGCGGCGGTGATACCGTCGAAGTCATACGAGGCCGATTCGAAAACACCGTTTTCACCTGTGCGGAGAGTGCCGTCGCTTTCATAGAGATATATCTCGCCGTCGCTGTCGATATCCCAGCCCATGCCGCCTATTACATAGCCCATGTCGGTTTCACAGAAGAGGGCGTATAGCCGTGGGTTAGCCTCAACGATAGCTCGTGCCATGTCGTAGCCGTTTTTCTCGCCGTCGAAGCGGTAGCCGAAGACGATGGCGTTGGTCTCGCGTTCGTCGTTCCATTGCAGCACGAGAGCGGCACTGTTGACACCCTCGCCGGTCCAGTTGGTGATGTCACTGAAAGTGAATGAGCGGTCTTCACTGCCCGGAGCTGTGTCGCTGTCGCCGACGGCAGCCACATTCACTTCGTGCCCCTGTATGCGCAGTTGCCCGGCGCTGACTTGCACCGAGGCCAAGGCTATACAGAGCATTAAGAGTAATTGTTTCATGTCGATAATGATATAATTGGTTGATAATTAGGTTGCTGCTCTGCGGCCGCATTACTGCATGGATATAGCTGCAATTATTTCATTATGACATGCACGATGCATGTTGCCCGCACAGGAAAGCGGGTAACGAAACAAGCCTACTTATCTCCACGTAAGTAATTGCCCTTTTTGCATTTGGGCGCGGCTGCTCTCATCGGATAGGCCTTCCGGCTTGTCTTCTAAATTGTTACGCCTTCCCCGTGTATGATACGAGTGGCATAATGTAACAATCTCAGTCAAAGACTTACGGCAGCGGGACTGCCGGGGCTTTTCACCCCGTTTCCTCTCGACGATACAATCGCCGATCGACTCATTGAGTCGCTTCCGATGAGCTTTATTTGTGGCGCTGACTGTCTGCTCCCTCCGGAACATCAGCTTTCCACATTGCAAAATTACTATTTTTTATCTAAAAAGAAAGAATTTGGGCAGCAAATAAAAAAGGCACACCGCGGGGCGTGCCTTTTATCGTATGGAATCGGGGGAGTTATTTCAGCGGGTGATACTCGCGGCTGTAGCGGAGCATTTGGGCGGGGTATTCCTCGGTGTAGTCGATGGTTACGTCGGTGATGTTGCCCTCGGCGTCGCGCACGGCTTTGTATACGGGGTTGACAAAGCCTTTGTAGGGAGCGATGTTGAGTTTGGCATAGCGGTCGAGTACCTGCTGATGGAGAGCGGGGTCTACTTTCACACCGTAGGTCTCAACGAGCTCGGCAGCGGCGGCATAGTCACCGGTAGAGCGTATGCGCTGAATCTCGGCGAGGAGTTCACCGAAGAGGCCGCGCAGGGCTTCGTAGTCGTTGATCCGGATGAAAGTCTTGCCGTCGCGCTCGATGAGCTCGATCACGTTGTTTGCTTTGCCGTGCTCGTAGGCCCACTCGGCGATGATCTTGCGGTTGCGCATGTGGGCTTCTTCTACATCCTTGCCCGGCTCAATGCGCATGAGCTGTGTCATCATGCCGTTGAGGATATATTTGTAATATTCAGCCTTGTAAGCCTCGGGGTTGTCGAGCAGGCCGATTTCGAGCAGTTTGGGGTCGGCGAGGTAGTAGAGGGCGAAGAGGTCGGCGCGGGCTTCCTCGATGGTGGAGCCGTGGGCCTTGAGAGCGTCTTCAACACCCGGCATGAGTTTGCCCGAGCCGTGGCCGAGGCACTCGTGGAGGTCGGTGTGGAGGTTGTCGGTGATGAAGAGATATTGGTCGAGGAGGTCGCGTGTGGGCTGGTCAATCACAAATTCTTCATTGAAGCCGTTGCCGTGGCTGGCGGCGTCGTAGGCTTGGGTGATGTTTTCGAGAGTCACCGATTTAGAGCCGTGGGCAGCGCGTATCCAGTTGGCGTTGGGCAGGTTGATACCGATAGGAGTGGCAGGATAAGAGTCGCCGGCGAGGATGGCGGCGGTGATAACCTTGGCCGACACGCCTTTCACCTTGTCTTTCTTGAATTTGCTGTCGACGGGCGAATTGTCTTCAAACCACTGGGCGTTGCTTGATAGAATCTCTGTGCGCTCGCTGGCCTCGTTGTTCTTGAAGTTGACGATAGATTCCCACGAGCCGGTCATGCCGAGGGGGTCGCCGTAAGTCTCGATGAAGCCGTTGATGAAGTCAACCTGCGAGGCGGTGTCCTCGGCCCATTCGATAGAGTAGCGGTCGAAAGTGGCGAGGTCGCCGGTGGTGTAGAAGTCGATGAGCGAGCGGATCACGGTGCGCTGGGCGTCGTTTTCGGCATAGTTGGCGGCGCTGTCGAGATTGGCTACGATGTGCTCGATGGCGTTGCTGTAGAGGCCACCGAGGCGATAGGGCTCTTCTACGATCTTGCCGTCGGCTTTGCGCAGACGGGTGTTAAGGCCGTAGGAAATCGGTGTCGCGTCGTCGGGCTTGCGGATAGAGTTGTAGTAAGCCTCTACCTCAGCTTGTGTGAGGCCTTTTTCATAGAAGTTGCCGGCAGAAGTGGCGATGAGGTCTTCGCCCTGAGCCTGATTTACGCGCTTGGCGTCGACAGCGGGGTTGAAGATTATCTCAGCGAGCTCTTCGGCATTTGCAGGGGCTGTGCCTTGGGGTAGCTTGGCGAGTTGGTCGGCGAGGAAATCGCGGCTGAACTCGGGTGTGAACTTGTCGGTGGAGTAATGGTGGTGTATGCCGTTGCCAAACCATACCTGTTTGAGATATTTCTCGAAAGCGAGGTACTGCGGGTCGTTTTTATCACCGTCGTAATTGGTGTATATGGCCTCGAGCATGTCGCGGATGGGCAGGTTCTGCGCATAGTTCTGGTCCCAGAGGATGTCGCGGCCCCAAAGGGCGGCTTCCTGCAGGTAATATACGAGTATCTTCTGATTGAGAGTCAGATTCTCGAAATCGGGCACCTTGTAGCGGAGCACCTCGATGTCGGCAAAGCGGTCTACCGTGTAGTCAAAGTCGTCGGCGGGAGCTTTCTCTGCCGTACGGCTGCACGACGGTGCCATCATGAGCGTTGTCATTGCTGCTGCGATAAGAAGTTGTTTCATCGGTTTATTATAATTTGAATTGTTTTCAGATTCAGTCGTCTACCCACTCGGCCTTGTCGCGCTTCGAGGGGCCGTAATCGGTGACAGTAGGGTTGGGCTTGCAATAGCCGCAGAAAGGCACGGGGCGGTCGCGCAGGCGTTTTATCTGGCGTATGCCGCGGATATCGGCCACATTGAACCAGTCGCCCGGCAGGTGCTCGAAGCGGGTGGCATGAGCCTTGTTGAGATGGCCTATGCAAGCACTTATGGAGCAAGGATAAACCTTGTCGCCTACAACCGATATGCACCCGCGGTTGAAGCACTTGAAGTGCGACAGCCGAGCCGGCTGCGACTTGGCCGGGTCGAGGGCGAAGCGCAGGAAAGCACCCTCCTCGCCGCGGTCGCCGAAAACCTTGTAGTCTACGCCCCGACGGTTGCACTCGGCCTCGGCGGCATCGTAGTCGAATTTCACCGGATAGCGTGTGATTGCGAGGGTGACGGCATTGTCACGTGCCGATTGCCAGAATTCATCGCTCATGCGCGGTATCAGCAGACCGTTGGTAAAGAGCATAATGCGTGTATTCGGGAAATGACGCCGCATAATAGCCATAGCCTCCGGGAGCTCGGGGTAGAGCAGAGTCTCGCCGCCGATAAGATATACATATTCAATATCTTTGCCTACAGCCTTGCCGAGCATTGCAGCATTGCGCTCAAGTTGGTCGAGAGGCTCGAACACCTTGGCAGCCAAGGGGCTATAGTGCGTGCAACCCTTGCAATTGAGGTTGCAATAGTCGCTGAGAATAAACTCCAGCCGCAACGGCTCGCGGCGATGAGCCAAGGCCGTATTGACAAAATTGCTGATTTTTTTGAAAATTCTGTTCATTATCCTGCAAAAATACGAATAAGCGAGCGCAATGCCAAATTTATTTGAGCCTTGCCGAGCGAGAGTATTTAAGGCCCCCGGCCAAAAATACGAATAAGCGAGCGCAATGCCAAATTTATTTGAGCCTTGCCGAGCGGGAGTATTTAAGGCCCCCGGCCAAAAATACGAATAAGCGAGCGCAATGCCAAATAAATTTTGCATACATTGCCGTTTCCTGAGTTTTCGTTGTGGGCGCGGGCGGAGCCCGTGCGGGGAACATTCGGCGAAGCTCGGTTGTTTCAATATTGAAATACGTTTCATCATCATGACCAAAAAGCAACTCATCATAATAGGCGGCGGCTTTGCCGGGCTCAATCTTGCCAAGCATGTCGACAAATCGATGTGGGATGTCACCATCATCGACCGCAACAACTATCACTCTTTTCCGCCACTCTTCTATCAGGTGGCGTCGTCGGGTCTTGAGCCGGCGAGTATATGCTTTCCTCTGCGGCGCGAGCTCAACGGGCGGCGCTACAAAGGAGCTGAATATCATATCGGCAATGTGCGGTCTATCGACACCGCCGCGCGCACAGTAAGCACCCAATTTGAGACTCTTCCCTACGACGCCATAGTCATAGCCGCCGGCACTACCAACAATTTCTTCGGAATCCCCGACCTCGAAAAGCATGTCTACACTCTCAAGAGCACGCCCGAGGCCATACGCTGCCGCAATGAGGTGCTCGACCGCCTTGAACGCGCAGCCCTTTGCTCAGATCCGGCGCGCCGCCGCTCGCTGCTCACCTTTGTCGTGGTGGGCGGGGGCCCTGCAGGCGTCGAGATTGCCGGGGCTCTGGGAGAGATGAAGCGCTATATCATCAAACGCGAGTATCACTCGATAAATCCTGACGAGGTGAGAGTGATAATAGTGGAAGGCACCGACGCTCTCCTCCGGGCAATGGGGCCGAAATCGAGCGCCGACGCCCGCAAAGGGCTCGAGCAACTGTGCGTAGAAGTGCAGCTCAACAAGACCATGAAGGGCTACTCCGACCGTGTCCTTACTTTTTCCGACGGCAGCACTATAGAGACCGACACCGTGATATGGACCGCAGGTGTCACCGGCGAGACGATAGAGCTGAAAGGCACGGATGTCGCTCCGGGGCATGGCCGGCGTTGGGTTGTCGATGAATATAGCCGCGTGGTTGGGCTCGATGGTGTCTACGCCATCGGCGATATCGCTCTGATGGAAACATCCGACTATCCTCACGGTCATCCTCAGGTGGCGCAGGTAGCACTGCAGCAAGGCCGTAACCTTGCCAAGAATCTTAGCCGTCCCGACCGCGCTCCCAAGCCGTTCAGATACCGCGACAAGGGCACGATGGCGACCATAGGCCGCGACCGCGCCGTGGTTGATATGGGTAAAATGCACGTGTCAGGCCGTATGGCATGGTGGATGTGGCTGGTTGTCCATCTAATGTCGATCCTCGGCATGAGAAACCGTACTGTAGTATTTATCAACTGGATATGGAATTACTGGACCTTCTCAACAGGCCTTCGCCTGCTTGTGAGGCCGCAGCGCTATCCTATCCGCAATTATTGGAACGAATGACACCACGCGAACAATTCAACAGTGTATATCTGTCGGCACACCGCAATAATGCCCACAGCAAATGGCTTGCCGACGCGGCCGAGATACCTGAATCGGCAATACAGGTCAATCTCGACGGACAGGGCAAGCCTGTGGCCGCTCTGCTGGCTCTTCCGGTAAAATTTGCCTATCAGCAAGGATTGCTCGACGCGTCGGTGATGAAATATGTTACCACACGCCCCGAAGCACGTGCCCGGGGAGCCGCGACCCATCTTGTCGCGACTACTCTCGAGGCGGCGCGAAGCAGGGGGGAGGCCCTCTGCGTAATTGTTCCGCCACGGAGACATCTGTTTTTCTTCTACGACCGTTTTTCCTTTGCCACGGTATTGTATGTCGATGAGCTCAGATATACATCCATGCACCGTTTTGAGGGAGGGGAGGGCGATTTGGTAGAGCCGAGCGGTGAGATTCTGCGCGGTCTACAGCTCCGGTATGGCTGCGGGCCGGTATTCTCAGATGAGGATTTCGAGCGTATGCGCGACGAGTTCTCCACGCTCCCGAATCCTCACATCCTTGCAGCTGCCGCCGGCGATGAGCGGGGCATACTCTTTGCCACGGAGGTGGATAACAACGTGCATGTGCGCATGCTTTTGGCCGATAACGAACAGCTCCGGCTCACCATGCTCCATGAATTGCGCCGTCTCGAACCGCAGAAGACATTCGTTGTCGACACCCCTCCGCTCTCCGGCGACCGTAATTATCTCCGGAGCAGGGGAATGGTGCGTATCGTAAATCCCAAACCGATGTTCGACGCCATGGCGGCACGGCACCCCGGTCTGAAGTATGTATTCCGTATCACCGACGGGCTGTTGCCTGAAAACAACGGCTGTTACCGCATTGCCGACGGCCGCTGCGAGCGCCTTGACTCTGTGGCCGAGCGCCCCGATCTGGATGTGAATATAGCCACGCTCGCGTCGATATTGTTCAGCAGCAGTAAGATGGGCGAGATTTTCAATCTCCCGACGCGCCGCCCGATGTGAGGGCTTCTGCAATTATGGCGGCTTTAGCCGGGCCTACAATTGCGGCGATATCTTCACGCGAGGCCTCGCGGAGTCGCTTTACGCTCTTGAAATGAGTGAGAAGGGCCTCGGCAGTCTTGGGACCTGTGCCTTTTATGCCGTCGAGCTCGCCCACGAGGGCACTCTTGCTGCGGCGGTTGCGGTGGTGGGTGATACCGAAGCGGTGAGCCTCGTCGCGCAAGTGCTGCACCACGCGCAGAGTCTCGCTGTTCTTGTCGATATACAGCGGCACGCTGTCGCCGGGGAAGTAAATCTCCTCCAGTCGCTTTGCTATGCCGACAACGGCTATGGTACCTCGCAAGCCCATCTCTTCAAGAGCTTCTACAGCACTGCTTAGCTGACCTTTGCCGCCGTCGACAACGATGAGCTGAGGCAGCTCCTGCCCCTCTTCCATCAATCGGGTGTAGCGGCGTGTGAGCACTTCTTTCATAGAGGCGAAGTCGTCGGGACCCTCTACCGTGCGGATATTGAAATGGCGGTAGTCTTTCTTTGCCGGGCGCCCGTTGCGGAACACCACGCACGACGCCACCGGATTCGTTCCCTGTATGTTGGAGTTGTCAAAGCACTCGATATGCCTCGGAAGCTCGCTCAGGCGGAAGTCGGCTTTGATACGTTCGAGCAGCTTGTCGGTACGTTCTTCGGGGTTGTGGCGTTCGAGATGTTTTAGGTCGTCGATACGGTTCTGGCGTGCATTGCGCTCGCTCACTTCGAGAAGCTTGGCCTTGTCGCCGCGGCGCGGTATTGTGAATGTGATACCGGTGAGTTCGACCTCAGGGGCTTCGGCCACGATAATCTCATCATATTCAACTCCAAGGCTGAGGCGTATCTCTTCCATGGCATAGCCGAGAATCTGGGCTCTCGACTCTTCGAGGCTACGCTTGTAGCGCAGAGTGACGCTGCGAACGACAGCACCCCGGCGAACGTGCATATAGTTGACATAGACGTCGTTGCTGCCGTCGTCATCGAAGCCGAATACATCGATGTCGCCGATTGTCTGGCTCACAATCACGCTCTTCGAGCGGTAATTTTCGAGCAATTTATAGCTTTGCTTGAGCTCTTGGGCTTCCTCGAAGCGAAGCTCAGTGCATAGCCGCTCCATCTCGCCGCGCAGATATGTCATGAGTTCCTGAGTCTCGCCGCGGAGAATCTGGCGCACACGGTCGATATATGTGTTGTAGGTCTTGCTGTCGATTTCACCGGTGCAGCAGCCGCGGCAGCGCTTGATATGATATTGGAGGCAGCGGCGCCCCTTACCCTTGGCCAAGTAGTCGGGTGTGATGGGTATGCGGCATGTGCGGATAGGGTAGAGCTCGGCTATGAGGTCAAGCACTGTGCGTGCCACGGCCGTGTTGGTATAAGGGCCATAGTATTTCGAACCGTCGCGCACGTGTTGGCGGGTGAGGAACACGCGCGGATATAGCTCGTTGGTGACAACTATCCAAGGGTATGACTTGTCGTCTTTAAGAAGTACATTATAGCGGGGCTTGTACTCCTTGATCATGGAGTTTTCCAGATTGAGGGCGTCCTGCTCGGTAGGCACCACGATATACTTCATGTCGGCGATATTGCGCACAAGCAGGTTTGTTCGCAGCACGTCGTGGGTGCGGTTGAAATACGACGACACCCGTCGCTTCAGATTCTTGGCCTTGCCAACGTATATCACCGTACCCTCCTTGTCGTAGTACATATACACGCCGGGAGTGTCGGGAAGAATGGCTATTTTTTCCTGAAGCTCTATACTCTTCTGATGTTTCATACTTTATGCAATTCCTTCCGACGGCAGAAGTCGTCGAGCGCATGGGCGGCACTGCGCATAACAGGAGTGCCGTCGGGCGCGACGACAATCACAGGCCAACCCTTGGAAGCCTTCTCGCGCAGCGTACGCTCTATGGCGATATCAAGGCCGGTCCTCAGCTGCGAGAGCCGTTTTTCCATCTCGGTTGCGGTCATAGGTTGCTTTTATTTGCGAATATGTAGTTTCATTTTCTATCTTCAACGTCGACGCCACGATCTCGTAGAGCCCTTGCGAATTGTCGACAATGGTCCAGAAATCTACTATGGGCATGAAAACGTCGAAAAGGTTTGCCAGGCCGGCGGCATAGCGGCGCTCGATGATATGGTCGGGGATATCATGTCCGCCCTCGGCTACGCGCCGTGCCACGCGCACCTTGGCTGCCTGCGGACTTGCCAGCCACACGAACAGGAGCTCGACGGTATATCCGGCCTTGTGGGCCGCCTTGATGAGCTGTGCGTAGGAGCGGGTGGCAAGAGTTGTCTCTATGGCAAAGGTGGCCCGTGCGGCCATGAGTATGGCCACGCGGGCGAGCATTATGCGCCCTGCGGTGAAGGCGACGCTCGCCGGGTCGAAAGGAGAGAGGCCGTGGGCTATCTCGTCGGCATTGACAAACTGATGGCACCCCAGCATTTCGGGGAGCAGGGTCATGGCGGCGGTAGTCTTGCCGGCGCCGTTGCAGCCGGCGATGATGAAGAGTTTGGGTGAGGTTTCCTTTTCCATAGAGGGGGAGGCATGTTGGTGTCTACAAAGATATAACAATTTCCCGACAAAATAGTTATCCCACCCCAAAATAGTTGAGCTTATTTCGCTCTGAAATAGGAAAGATATGATGATTTCGAAGTGATCGAGTGATTTCGGTTGAACTTTTTGCCGGGTGGGGTGTTATAATTGTGTTACCCCTATCCAATGAATATTATGATCAACAGATTTCTTACATTGACACTCGTAGCTGCGACCGCTATCTCGGGCGCGGCTTTTCTTTCGTCTTGCTCAGGAAGTACAAAGAATAATACGGAGACTGAAAAAGATAAGACCGAAGTCTCCGAACGTAAAGGCCATCGTGGCGCCCCCGGCATAGATAAGTCGGGCGACGTGACCCTGCAGGCTATGATCAAGGAAATTGTGCCAAAGTTCAGCCAGCAGACCTACTCTGTGCCCGGTAAGGAGAAGTCTATTGAATATAATCTCTATACACCTCAGAATTTAGAGAACGGCAAAAAGTATCCGCTGGTGCTTTTCATCGCCGACGCTTCTACGGCCGGAAAGGATGTCAAGGTTCCGCTCACGCAGGGATATGGCGCCCTCGTCTGGGCTACCGACGAGTGGCAGGCAAAGAATCCGTGCTACGTGCTTGTGCCTCAGCTCGCTCCCGGGGCTACAAACGATGACTATCAGCACTCTGATGAAGTTGACGACCTCGTGGGGCTCGTCAATAAGATTGTAGCGGACAATCAGGTCGACAGCTCGCGTCTGTATTCTACCGGCCAATCGATGGGCGGCATGATATCGATGTATTATGATGTGGCATATCCCGACATGTTTGCCGCTTCGATTTTTGTCGACAGCCATTGGGACGCAGCCACTTTCCCTGAACTTGTAAAGCATAAATTCGTATGGTTCATAGCCGGCGATGGCGGCAAGGCATATCCCAAGCTCAAACCGCTTGAGGAGGCTGCCGAGGCCGGAGGTGTGCAGTATACATTCTCTTCGTGGCCGGCTTCTTTGCCTATGGCTCGCCAAGATGAACTGGCTGCTGTAATGCTTGAGAAGGGTGCGCCTGTAAATATCTTCGAATTCGAGACCGGCTCTGTGCTTCCCGAAGGCGTAAATGCACCCGACCACATGTATTCGTTCGATTACGCATACCGCAATTCAGCCGTGCGCGAGTGGATGTTTAAACAGTCAAAATAAAGATATAAGATCTTCTATATCTCAGGCCATGGACTTGAATCAGTCCGTGGCCTGAAATTTTTTTTAGCAGGCTTGGGGCGAAAAATATTCAGCAGTGCGTATATTGGTAGCTTGTGAAGAAAAATTATCATGTATCGCAAAATGATACATCATGGCTGTAACTTTGCAGGTGAAATCCAAAAAAGATTTAAGCCTTATGAAATCGCTGTTCGACCCATTCGAGTCTGAAGTGAAGACTCGTCGCCAAAATGCCGCCAGTTGCGCCAAATTGCTGGCATTGTTCGTAGACCGAAGCGAAGACCAGCGTATCACCATGTCGGAAGTGGCGGGCTATACAGGCTGCCGCACCACACGCTTCCTCCGTCTTGCCACGGATATAGATGTCCTTGAGAGCAAGCACTATCTGAGGTCGTCGCGCAGCGGCCGTTCAGTGACATACAGGGTGCCTGTGGAAGTCCTCAGGGCTCTGCAGGCAAACCGGCAGTATGAATATGTGTATGAGCCGGTAAACGGTGTCGCAGAGTTTTTCGACCGTTTCGATAAACTGATGGATGAGAAGCGCGACGGAGAGTTGACCCATGACGCACTTCTCTCTTATACCGACAACTTGCTTGAAGATATCGCTGACTCGGCTTTCTATATGTCATTGAAGAGATCCGAGCTCGGTGGCACCGTGCGCCTGTTGTTTATTTATATGGCACATCTGTATGTAGAGAACAACGATGATAATATCAACTTTGATGATATCGAGAATATCTTCGATAATGATGAGATACCCCGTTATATAAAATGTGGCATGCGCTCGCGCAGGATGTCTCTGTTCGACAAAGGTCTTATCGAGAATGTCAACGAGGACGGCATGGCTCGTTCGGATGCTTTCAAACTCACCGACAAGGCCAAGACAGAGGTGCTTGGCGAACTCGATCTCAACCGCGCCGCCAAGTCAGATGCAGGGCTGATAAAGTATGATACCTTGGCAGAGAAGAAGCTGATATACAATCCGGCAGAGGTAGGGCAGGTTGAGGAACTGGCCTCGATACTGACTCAAGAACGCTTCTCGGGCGTGCAGACGCGCCTTCGCAAGGCAGGTATGCGTCCGGGTTTCTGCTGCATATTCTATGGTGCGCCGGGTACGGGAAAGACCGAGACTGTATATCAGCTCGCACGCCAGACAGGACGCCATATCATGCGTGTAGATGTAGACAAGATAAAGAGCTGCTGGGTAGGCGAGAGCGAGAAAAACATCAAGGCGATCTTTGACCGCTACCGCAATATCTGCAAGGGCACGGAACTTGCCCCGATACTGCTCTTCAATGAGGCCGACGCCGTGCTCGGTGTGAGAATGGAGGGGGCGGCCCGCGCGGTAGACAAGATGGAAAACTCGATTCAGAATATCATCTTGCAGGAGATGGAGACTCTCGAGGGCATAATGATCGCCACAACCAACCTGACTACCAATCTCGATAAGGCCTTCGAGCGCCGATTCCTATACAAGATACGGTTCGACAAACCGACAATCGACGCCCGCAAGAGAATATGGATGTCGATGATTCCGGAGCTTAACGAGGAAGACGCAAGCATACTGGCCTCCCAGTTCGACCTCTCGGGCGGCGAGATTGAGAATATCGTGCGTAAGCTGTCGGTAAATGCCATACTCTCCGGCGACGAAGAAATCAAACTGTCAGCCATCATCGAGATATGCCTCCATGAGCGTATCTCAGCCACCCACCGGTCGGTAGGCTTTTCTACACCGGCATGAAGATAACAACAGCGCCAAGCCTCATGAGGCTTGGCGCTGTTGTTATCTTGGCGAGAATGATTATTCGCCGGGGATGATTGCTTCGCTGGGGCAAACGCTTGCGCATGTACCGCAGTCAATGCAAGTATCGGGATCGATGTGATAGATTTCGCCTTCAGAGATTGCTCCTACGGGGCATTCGGGGAGGCAAGTGCCACAAGCTACGCAGCTGTCAGTGATTACGTATGCCATAGTTGTAAGTTTTTGTTGGTGGAAAAATATTCGTTGTTTGTTTGTTGGTGCAAAATTAATGTTTTTTTTTCGGATAAGGCAAGATTTATACGAAAAAAATCGCGTTCTGAAGTGATAACGTCGTCGGAGAGCTTTTTGTTTACATTGGTTTGGCCACTACTGCATGGGTGCAATGGCGGATTGTACGTCCTGTGAACGGGCTCCAAGCGCAACTGCTGAGTATATCGCTTGTCGAAATCTCATGAGGTGCTGTCGCTTTTATTATAGTAAGGTCGGCGTGACAGCCGATGGTGAGGCTACCGCTGTTTTTCAGATTGAAAACATCTGCGACTCCGGCACCCATTTTTTCAGCAACCAACTCAACAGGCAGGTAGGAGAGCAACAGAGGCACCGCAAACTGGATGGACGGCGCTCCTGAGGCTGCCGTCAGGGCTCCTCCTTCTTTCTCTTTGAGCAGGTGCGGGGCATGGTCGGTGGCTATGGTGTCAATGCGTCCGTCGGCGAGAGCCTTGCGCAGCTCTTCGGCGTCTTCATGGGTCTTTATCGCCGGGTTGATTTTATGCAGGCCTGTGCGGTGTGCCTCGTCGGCGAGCCACGGGTCGAGATACATCGGCGTTGTCTCGGCGGTGACAAGCTTGTCGCGGGCGGGGCCTCTGTCGAGCAGTTCGCGGGCCTCTACGGCGGTACTGATGTGGGCGATGTGCACATGGGCTCCGGTGCGGTGGGCAAGCTCTACGGCGGTTGCCGCCGACCTCAGACAAGCCTCTGCGCTGCGCAGGCGATGGTGCTCGCTTACGGGCACTGCCTCGCGGCTTCCATAGCGTAATACGGCTGCAGCGGTGTTGGCTGCTATTATATTGTTGTCTTCGGCGTGAACCACAGCCGGCAGCTCGTGATCGGCACACCATCTGAATACATCTTCAAGTTCCCGGCCTTCGGGCGCAGACATGGCTCCGGTCGATGTGCCGAGAAAGATTTTTATTCCGGGAGTATCGCCGGGGCGCAATTTCATGAGTTCACTCATGCAGCCGGGCGTCGCGCCGAAAAAAGCCTGATAGTGTGTGGCCGCATTAAGTCGGCCTAATGCGGTCTTGGCGTGGAGAGCTTCTATGGTTGTTGTCGCCGGGTTTGTGTTGGGCATATCGAAGACGGTGCAGATACCTCCGGCGAGGGCCGCGCGGCTTTCGCCGGCAATAGTGGCTTTGTATTCAAAACCGGGCTCGCGGAAATGCACGTGCGAGTCGATGAATCCGGGGCATACATAGCCGCCCTCGGCGTCAATGATTTCTTCAGAATTTAAGAATTCAGAAGGCGCGGGATCTCCGTCGCTGACATGTGTTATGATTTTTCCGTCGGTTTTGAGCCAGCCGCGGCGCAGACCGTTGCGGTCGACAAGAATGGCGTTATGTATTAGCATGGCGCGTTTATCGCTGATATTTTTTGAACAGACTGTTCCATTTCAAACGTATCACACCGAACACAGCCTCGCCGAAAATGCCGCTGTTCATCTTGCTTGTGCCGAGCACTCGGTTGACAAAAATGATGGGCACCTCTACAATCTTGAATCCATATTTGAAGGCTGTGAACTTCATCTCTATCTGAAAAGCATAGCCCTTGAATTTGATTTTGTCGAGCTGCATTGTCTTGAGTACCTCGCGGCGGTAGCATACAAAACCGGCGGTGGTGTCGTGTACGGGCATGCGGGTGATGAGCCTTACATATTTTGAGGCGTAATAAGACATGAGTACGCGCCCCATCGGCCAATTCACTACATTCACACCTGTGACATAGCGCGAGCCGATTGCCACATCTGCATTATCGTCGATAGCTGCCTGACGAAGACGTATAAGGTCTTGAGGATTGTGCGAGAAGTCAGCGTCCATCTCGCAGATGAATTCGTAGTCTTTTTCAAGACAGTGTCGGAAGCCTTCGATATAGGCTGTCCCGAGCCCGAGTTTGCCTGCGCGCTCAATGATATCTACCCTGCCGGGGTACTGAGCTATTTTCTGCTTTACAATCCCGGCGGTGCCGTCGGGCGAATTATCGTCGATGACAAGGATATCGAATGGTACCGGCAATGCAAGAACAGCGTCGATGATGGCGGCGGCGTTCTCACATTCGTTATACATCGGTATTATTACGGCAGCATCGCTGCGGGAAGTGGTTGCTGACATAGCCTTTTTGTTTGAATCACAAAATTAATCATTAACATTCACTAATATATACCTGCTGATGTTAAAAAATATTTTTATAAAGCGAAAAATACTCAGTAAAAGCGTATCCTGATAAAGTATAAATGAATATAAGTTATTAATATGGAGAATATCAGGTATACGCCTGACTATATATCGGTGCTTGGCGCTGATGAGGTTTTTGTATTCGGAAGCAATGCCGCCGGTATCCATGGCGGTGGCGCGGCACACTACGCGTATCGTCATTTCGGCGCTGTTTGGGGTGTGGGAGAAGGACTCCGCGGGCAGAGCTATGCGATTCCCACGATGTTTGGGTCGGTAGATGAAATCAAACCTTACGTTGACAAGTTTATTGAATTTGCCCGCAGCCGCAAGGATCTTACATTTCTGGTCACTCCGATAGGCTGTGGTATTGCCGGATGGCAACCGGCAGATATCGCTCCTCTGTTCCAAAAATCTCTTGGCTTGGCCAATGTGATATTGCCGCGAAGCTTTGCAGATATCATTGCCGATAATTGTCAACTGCAACCGTCGTGGAATGCTCAATCTTGTATAAACAGGTTGGAGCATTGTCGCTACGCTATCGAAAACGGCGATAAATTAGGCTACGCCTTTAGAAAGCAAATCCGTAAGGAGGTGTATGTCAATACGATAGAAATTGTTGGAAAGGGTAGGTATATAGGAGGTAAAGAGCCTGATTGTGAAGAGGTTCTGCTTGGCGACGATACGGCGATGATGGCTGATACAGTGTTTGTGGACACACCGTTTTCAGTAGCGGCGATACCGCAACGTTCACTCCCGACAAGTTTCAGTGTTGTGAATGAGGATTGTCTTGATGTTGCCGCCCGTCATGTGCGCGAAGGATATCTGCCTGCTGTCCACAACTTTGCCAGCAACGTCTATCCCGGTGGTGGGGTGATAACAGGCTCGGGGGCTCAGGAGGAAAGTATTTTCAGACGCTCGGATGCTTTCAGATCCTTGTATCAGTTTGTTGACTTTGAAAATATCCGTAGTATTCTTGCCCCCTCAGGCCAGCAAGATATAGTAGGCCGACGCCCCGAGAGATATCCTCTTCACCAAGATTTCGGCGGGGTATATACTCCCGGAGTTACGGTATTCCGCAAAAATGAAAAGTGTGGTTTCGAGCTCATGTCAGAGCCTTTCAAGATAGGACTGATAACAGTTGCAGCCATCAATCATCCTCATCTTGTCGATGAAACTACGATGGACGAATCTTGCGTGATTACAACTCTCAATAAAATCCGGACTGTTCTGCGCTTGGCATTGCGGGGCGGTCACGACTCATTGGTGTTGGGAGCCTTTGGCTGTGGCGCTTATGATAATCCGTCAGCGCAGATGGCTTCGCTCTTCCGCCAAGTGTTCGGCGAAGATGAGTTTAAAGATAAATTCCGTCTTGTCACATTTGCCGTCCTTGATGATGGTAGGAAAAGCAAACGTCATCCCGATGGACTATTCAGGGCTTTTGCAGATCAGTTCGCTTAACTTTTTTCAATAATCCAGTCTTCGATAGAGCGTATCGCCGAAGAGAAGTTCACTCCGATTTTAATAAGCGTTCGGCCGTCGGCGCGGAAGGGGAGCATATAGTCTTTGCTGTTTATCTGGTCAATGGCCTCCTGCGGCGTCCTGTCGAGCTTGAATTCAAAGACGTATATGTATTCCGGTGTTGTCACCACCATGTCAATGCGTCCTGCGGCAGTCTTGTACTCGATGTTTGTGTAGAATCCCATCAGCTTCATCACGATGAAAATCACATCCTGATAGTGCCTTTCTACAGCCTTTAGGTCTATGCCATCGTGGTTGAAGTCGGAGAAAAGACTCTGCAATCTGACCATGAAATCCTCGGCACGGCCTGCTTCCACATCAAGAACAAAGCGTTGGATTTCAAAACTTGTCTTGCTTTCCTTTACCGAAGTATAGACAGACATCAGTTCTTCAAAAAAGCTGTTTTCGACTTCAGCATTAGGAAAGCCGAGAACTACATTGTTGAATCTGTTGCGTTGTGCTTTAATAGTCAGATATCCGCTTTGATATAGTACCGGTATTGGATTGGCAAGATTGTATGATACACTTGTGAGGGAGTTCACCGATGTTTCATACTCACTTAAGTCTTTTATTGTCATAGTTCCGTTTCGGAGCATTTTGATCAGAAATGTCGGAGTTCCACTCTGAAACCAAAAGTTGTCGAAAGACTGCAGGCTGAGGCAGTTCAATACGCTGTAAGGATTGTAAATATCGAGGCTGTTGTCGGGCGAAAAATGGTAGCCGTCATAATTGGCCTTTAGATCAATGTAAATTTGCGAGGCTGTTTTATTTACCTCCTTTGCGAACTCTTCGATTCCGTCGTGGAAATACTCATGGAGCTCGTCTTGTGTCAGTCCGCAGATTCCGCTGTATTTTTTGCTCAGAGAAATATCCTGCAGGTTGTTAAGGTCGCTGAAAATGCTCAGTTGGCCGAACTTGGTCACACCCGTAAGCATGGCAAAGCGTATATGCTCGTCCTGACTTTTGAGATTGCTGTAAAAGGCCCGGAGCTCGGCTCTGAAGTTCTTTTGTCGTTCGGGATTGTCAACTGTTTCAAGGAGTGGTTTGTCGTATTCATCAACAAGTATCACGACCTTTTTACCGGTCATCTCATGGGCCTTGATGATGATTTCTTTAAATCTCAGTGAATTAGGGATATCTTTGTCGGTGGCAATTCCATAAATTTCTTCCCAACGCGACAGAAAGTCGTTGAGATGTAGCGAAAGATTGATGTCTTTGTCTGCCTTGATTCCCGATAGATCAAGATGAAGCACCGGATACTGGTCCCAGTCATAGTCGTATCGGCTGATGGCGAGCCCGTCGAATAAATCGCGGCGGCCGGAGAAGAAACAATCTATGGTAGAAAGCAGCAGCGACTTTCCAAATCTCCTCGGGCGGCTCAGAAAGTAATATTTACCAGAAGAAACCAATTGATGTATATAATCGGTTTTATCAACATAAGTGTAGCCACCTTCCCTTATTCCTGAGAAAGCCTGCAATCCGATCGGGTATAACAATTTATGAGCCATAATCAAACTTTTTCAATAATCCAGTCTTCGATAGAGCGTATCGCTGAAGAGAAGTTCACTCCGATTTTAATAAGCGTTCGGCCGTCGGCGCGGAAGGGGAGCATATAGTCTTTGCTGTTTATCTGGTCAATGGCCTCCTGCGGCGTCCTGTCGAGCTTGAATTCAAAGACGTATATGTATTCCGGTGTTGTCACCACCATGTCAATGCGTCCTGCGGCAGTCTTGTACTCGATGTTTGTGTAGAATCCCATCAGCTTCATCACGATGAAAATCACATCCTGATAGTGCCTTTCTACAGCCTTTAGGTCTATGCCATCGTGGTTGAAGTCGGAGAAAAGACTCTGCAATCTGACCATGAAATCCTCGGCACGGCCTTGGCGCACATCCATCACGAAGCTGTGTATTGCGAAAGCTGTATTTCCGTCCTTGATGTGGGAATACATCGGCAGCAGTCTGTCGAAAAAGCCTCTTTCGACCTCCGCATTTGGAAAACCGAGCCTTACCATATCAAACTCCGTATCGGTTGATTTTATAGTCAGATACCCGCTCTGGTATAAGACAGGAATCAGATCTGAGAGGTCGAGCGATACGCTGCTCAGGGCATTTATGCTGATGTTGTAGTCATATAGATCCTTGACCTTTATATTGCCTGAGCTGATGACCTTAAGAAGAAAGTTTGGCGTGCCGCTCTGAAACCAGTAATCACCGAATCTCTTTTTCTGCAAAGTGTTGAGCAGGCTGAAAGGGTTATAGATGTCGGAGCCGCCGTAGGGAGCGAAATGATAACCGTCGTAATTGGCTTTCAGTAAATTATAGATTTCAGACGATGTCTTGTTTAACTTTGTGGCAAACTCTTCGATACCTGAATTGAAATATTGCCGGAGTTCTTCTTCTGTTATACCGCAGATACCGGCATATTCCTCATCGAGAGAAATATCCTGCAGGTTGTTGAGGTCGCTGAAAATGCTCAGTTGGCCAAACTTGGTCACGCCCGTGAGCATGGCAAAGCGTATATGCTCGTCCATCTTCTTCAAGTTGCCGTATACAGCCCTGAGTTTATTTCTGTAAGCCTTTTGTAAATGTGGCTGGTCTACTGTTTCCAATAGAGGCTTGTCGTATTCATCAATTAGAATCACGACTTTTTTGCCGGTCAGCTCATGAGCCCGGCGTATGATGTATTCAAAGCGCTCTTCAAGAGCCCTGCCGTCTTTTTCGCAGCCGTAAATCTTTTCCCATGGCTCGAAAAGGCTGTTAAGCTTTTCATCAAGACTTATCACTTCTTTATAATCCTTTGCTGTAAAGTCAAGATGAAGCACCGGATTAGGCTCCCAGTCATATTCGTATCGGCTGATGGCGAGGCCGTCGAATAAATCTTTGCGGCCTGAGAAGAAACAATCTATGGTAGAAAGAAGCAGTGACTTTCCGAATCTCCTTGGGCGGCTCAGAAAGTAATATTTACCGGAAGAAACCAATTGATGTATATAATCGGTTTTATCAACATAAGTGTAGCCGCCTTCCCTTATTCCGGAGAAAGCCTGCAATCCGATTGGGTATAATAATTTCTGAGCCATAGTAGTTTACTGAAAGATTAATGCAAAAATACATAAAAATCACGAAATTATCACATTGCATAATAAAAAGATTCTTTAGACACAAAACGGCGGAAACCGTTTTCAGTCGGTTCCCGCCGTCGTTTGTTAAGAATGTATTTTTATTTCTTGAGAATTTTCTCAGATTTATCGCCTTGGCGTCGGATATAGATACCTGCCGGAGCAGTGTCATAGTCAACCTTCACGCCCTGCAGGTTGAAATACTCTACAGGAGCATTCTCAGCCTCGACATTTTCTATGCCGCTGTAGCTGACAACTTTAAACATAAGCTCCGGAGTCTTGTTGTTTACCGGCAGATACGATGAGCCATATTCGATAGTGAGAGCAAGATAATAGGTCTCGCCTACGACAGCTTTCTTGAAGTTGTATACTTGGTAAAAATCGTATGGTTCATTGGGGTCTTCAATAAATACATTCTCTCCTACCAAGTCGAGAATCTCTGCCTGACCAGTAGATTGGTTCAGGTTACCGAGCACGGCTGCATACATCGGATAGGCCATGTAGCCACCGTCAAGCCATACAGTGGCGGCGATTTCCATATTGGCAGGATCGTCAACCATGTAGCACTTTTGCTGCAGATTGTATTCGGCATTAAGAATTTCGAAGGCAGGCTCTACTGTCAGGCTCGGGAAGCCGGGATTAGGCTGCATGACAACTTTGCCAAAAACTTGGTCGGCCATCACGCGCATTGAAGTCTCATCCATCACGGTCATATAAAGAGTGGTGTTGGCCGAAATGTTTGTGTAGTCCTGACCCATAGCCTGAAGCATGGTTACAATAGAGCCCTCGGTGGTCTCTCCCGGCTTGAGGCTGATAAGCTTGCTGTTGCCGATGAAAGCCGGTGTCGAACCGTCGTAGAACATCGGGGCTATGCCGCGGCTTATCTCTATGTCGCTGTTGTTGGTCAACTTATAGTTGACTTTCACAAGGCAGCCGAAATACAGGTCATATTCAAGTGACAACTCGTCGATAGTATAGAAGCTGGCAGGGGTGTAGTTAATACGGTAGCGGGTGCCGGCTTTGATAAGTTCAAATGAATTCGAGTAGCCGTAATTCACCTGAGTAGGCTGCCACTGCTGATCCTCGCGGTTGGTGATAAGGGTCATCATTGTCACATTATATGTGCCGTCGGCGAGATTGGTCAGATTCACGCTCTTGCAGACCTTCGGAGAGGCGCCATAGCCTGCCTCCAGTGCTATGGGGCTTGATACCGCAGTGATGGTGGTGTCGGTAGGGCTCGCGTCTTTTTTGCCGAAACTGAGGCCGAACATCACATCAAGGTCGTAGGAAGTATAGTTGATAAACATCGGTTCGCCATCATCGGCAAGCTCGATTGTCAGCGCATTGTTTTCAACGCTGCCATTCAGTGTACCCTGCTGGGTGAGACGGATAGGCTGTGTCTCTGCGGGCTTGCCTGTCGGGGGCTGGATACCGAAGAAACCGTCCTGAGTGAAATTGTAGCCGCCACCTTCACCGCCGCCTGTGCCAAGCGACGAGGGGTTGAGGGCGTCGAGGCTGTAATAGCCGTCGCTCATCTCGCTCCATCCCCAGTTGAAGTGATAGAGGCCTGTCTCGGCCTGATATCCATCGACGATAAAGGAGTGGCCGCCACCAAGCATTGAAGCTCCGCCATAAAGCACCGGACCGACATTGGCAAGGTTATCATATACCATCTCGTCCCAGCGGCTGGCCGATACATAGCTGCGAAGCACATATTGCAGGTTGGGATCGTAGTCGAAATAGCGCACGAATGCCTGGCCGGGCATCATCGACAATGCACCCGAGGCGTCTGTCCCATAGCTCATTTTCACAGAAGCTCCGGCCGATTTCATAAGTTCGGCAACTGCGTAGGCCTGATCGTCATTATATTTCCCGGCTTGATATGTGAGCAGCATATTGTCCCAGTCAAAGGGATGGTCGGCGAAGTTCCATGTAAGACGTTTGCCGCAGCCGTCTTCGTCGTTGTAGCTTATGCTGCCTTTACCGCACTCCGGATATTTGAAGTAATACAATATCTGCGACATGGCAGTGGCCACACAACCTGTATATGCGCGCGTGCCGTTCACTACCGGGCACAGCTCATTATATGGTTCTCCTTGGTCCCATGCAGTCTTGATCATTGCCGGAATATCCCGGCGTCCTTCTTTTGGGCTTACTGCTTGTGGCTCTATGCCGCGCTCTTTCGCCCATGCAATCTGACGGGCGTATTCTTCAATCCACCATTTCATGGCCGGTGCCATCTCTGTGGTATCGCCGCTGCCATGCTCTGCATAGCCAAGTACAGGCCGGGCAACATCATCGGCTGAAAGCAACATGAAGCCGTTGCTTCTGTCAGCAAAGACATATACTGCCGGAGCTCCCGACTCGGTAGCTTCGGTATATACCGGTTGAGGCGATACCTTGAGCTTGGCGGCCACACGGCGCGCGCCGTTGTCGCTGCTCACTCGGGCCAATGCTTCTGCCGGAGAGAGGGTTCGGGCTGAAGCTCCGGCGGCAAGTAGGGCTGCAAGTGCAAATGTGTAAAATTTCTTTGTCATTATTTGATAGATCTTGTTTATGTCATTAAAAAACATTGGCTTCACCTGAAGCCTGTAGTGACTTTAATCATGATAGTTAAATTAAAAATTGTCGCGGAGATGTGCGGATACATCTCCGCGACAATATCTTGGGGTTTGTTATTTCACTGCGACTTTGCTGCCGTTTACAATATAGATGCCTGCCGGGAGAGCTTTGACATCATCTGCCGTAGCCTCGCTGAGTACGAGGATACCTTGCAGGTTGTATACGGTGAAACTGTCTGCGCCGGCGATCACGTCTTCAACTCCGGTGTAGTTGGGATCAACGGTATAGAACAGCTCTGCAAATTCATTTTCCTGAGTTCCGTCGAATACGAATATACCGTTCTGCATTGTGATACGGTAATTTCCGGCTTCAGTAATGGGGTCGAATGATACCTTGAAGGTCGGATGTTCGGCGCCTGCAACAGCTTCAATAGCGGTGGCATTGGCTTTCATCGAGTAGCCTTCCCATACACCGAAATACTGGATGAGGAAGTATTCGCTGAGTTCTACAGTCTCTGCGTCGGGGAATTCAAGTGTGATTTCCGAAAGCTCTTTGACTGTCGATTCCGACGCCGGGGTGGCAATCATGGTATACTCTTTCTTGGCGATGATATTCCATGTAAACTCAATGGCATCGGGGTTGGGCTGACCTGAGATCGACAGAGCGCCTGCAGGTATGCTTACACTTACTGTGCCGGTAAGGGTCGGATCGTAGGCCTCGCCGCCCATTACATTGATTATAAGAGCGTTGTAGCCTTCGCACATTACTTCTACGCCTAAGGTTTCGTCGTCGGCATAGTTATATCCGCCGAGAACCTTGTCGTTGAGTTTCACAACGATTTGGTCGAAGTTGTCACCCATGTTCACGGTTTCCATCTCATCATAGATGAGAGCGAGATAGATTCCGTAGCCCTCGTTGATATAGTTCTTTTCAGGATCGGCGGTCCATTCGAAGTTTACAGGAGTAGAGCGCACGTAATTCCAATTAGCCATGATTTCTTCACTTGAAGTTGTATCATCAAGAATGAAGGTGCCGGCTCCGATGGCGAGCGTGATGACACCGTTTGAGGGTGCGCCTTCGCTGTATACTGTCAGAGTGGCTGTGTTGCCCTCTACGGCTACATCGATATCCTGCGAGCCCCAGTTCCAGCCCTGGCGGATGATGATATAGGCTTCATCTTCATTATATGTAACCTTGCTTGCCTCGGGGAAGGTGAGCTTGAATTCCTGCCATTCACCGATTTCAGTGCCTTCGGCCGGTGTGAACTCGTATGAGTATGACTTGAGGTCGCCGAATACAGCCGAGTATTCAACTGCGGGCGAGGCCTCGTTGCCGTTTACGGTAAATGCACCTTCATCAGCTGTGATGGTGAGCTTGCCGGCTACTTCGAATATTTCCTTGCTAATTTCGATACACAGAGCCGGTTTGCCCCATGTAGCCATTGTCTGGGTGAATGTCCAGCCGATTTTGCTGTCGAGGTCATCGCTCTTGACGATGGGCGAGCCGTTGTAGGTCAGCCACGGTCCTGCAGCTTCGTTGTAAGCTTCTTCGCTGAGAGTCTTGGCTTCAGGAAGGTTCAATACAATGAGCACATTGTCGTCGGGCTGCTCGTTGGTGCTGCCGGCCTCGGGGGTGAATTCCCATTTGTAGCTGAAAGCGGGGTCTACGGTTACGGTAAGCTTGATGTCGGGGTTGACGCGTGAAGCGGCGGTGCGGCTCCATTCATCCCATGAAGCATTGGGAAGTGTCTCGTAGATTACACCGGCAGGGATGGTGACTGTATATTCGCCTGCTGCAGTGATGGGCGCTGAGAGTGTGAGTGTCAGAGGTACACCGGCTTCGTCGGGGTCGCCGGCTTCGATTGAGCTCACTTTCGATCCGTTGCTTACGGTGATAAACTTGTCGGCATTTTCAGCCAGACCAAAGTTCGAACCTTCTTCGAAGTTCGACATCGAAAGCATAAGTTCTACAGCAGAGAGCTGCTTGATGGTAGCTCCCTGTGCGGGGGTTGAAGTATAGGCAAGAGTACCGAATCCTTCTTTTACAAGCTGCACACCGGTGAACGAGGCTGCGGGGATGAAGCTGTATTTGCCATTGGTGAGGCTTGCTTCCTTGCCGTCAACAAATACTTTAGTGCCGGCTTCGGGAGTGATTACAACTTCTGAAGAAGAATAAGTGGTGAAAGGAGCCGAGAGGTCTGTGGTGGTGGTGCCGTCGCAGCTTACGCTTGCTTTGGCGTCGCCGGCGGTGATAAAGGATATGGTCTTGGCTTCGGGTGCTTTTTCTGTAAAGAAAATCTGAAGTACAGAGTTTTTCTTGATCACACCTGAATATACATAGCCTTCTTCGCCGGGAGCGAGAGCTACGCCATCGAGCATAACGACTTTAGAGTAATCGCCTGTCACGTTGTCTACGATAAGCGAAATCTCGAAATAGCTGTCGTATATGGGGTCGATGGTGATATCGGTCCATCCGTTGGCGATGTATTCTCCTGAGAGCTGACCTCCGTAGGTTGCAGTTTCTACTGCACCGTGGATGGGCTGGAACTTGGCGCGCAGGCGGGCCTTGTTGGCCGGACCGTCATAGTATACGCGGGCGGGGGTGTCGAAGTTTACTTTGCCGATGTTGAAGTATACCGGAGCCTCCGACTGGGCGAAAGCGGCAGCGCCGGCGATATAGGCAGCGTCGGCGTCGGCCGGGTTGCCAAGCACTCCGTCGTAGAGATAGTAGCCGGGCTGTATTTCGAAGAATACATTTGCATATTTACCCGAAATGTTACCGAGAGTATATTCGGTGGTAGCCTCACTCATGGCAAAGCCCGAGGGCAGGGTAGTGCCGGCGGGTTTGGCGCCTACGGTGGTCACTGTAATGTCGCCGGTGGTCTTGTCGAGGGTGCTGTTGTTGAATTTGACACCGTCGATCATGTTGGTATACAGTGTGGCCGAGAGAGTCTGAAACGACGAGGTGGTTGCGTCGATTACAAACTTGGTGTCACCGTCGATGGTATACTTTGTGCTCTTGGTGTATGCTGCGCCATTGGCTGTAATGCTGTTTACAATGCAGTCCTCAACCATGTTGATCTGAATCTGGCTGCCGTCGGCGATTTCATAGCCTTCTGTAAGTTTTGTAAGGTCGAGCCATGTGCCGGTTGTCCAGTCGCGGATAGTGTTGATACATCCGGGATTGTCGTTGGTGAACTCGAATGTCAGTTTTACTGCCGGTTTGGGCTCGTTGACATCGATCACCACTTGCATGCCGTTTTCAACGGGCATGAGATACTCGGTCTTCTTTGTGGTCTCGTTGAGTGTGCCGGTCACGGCTTTGCCGTTTACGCTCACCTGATAAGGCACATTTGAGATGGCGAACTTATAGGTCTTGGCGGTTGAGAAATATTTCACAGTCGACTGTGCATTGTTGGTGATGGCTGCCGACGATATTGTCGCTCCATCAGCACCAAGCAGGTCGCTTGTGTAGAATGTTACCGCGCCGTTGACTGTCACGTCGAAACTGCCGGCATATTTATCTAATGTCAGTTCTACAGTTTTGCCGTTGAAGTTGCCGGCTATTCCCGAATATTGGGCGCGAAGGTTGAAAACGGGGGTTGGATTGTTGAAGGCTGCGGTGGTAAGAGCCTGATTAGCCCCATCGAGTGTAGCTTTGGTTACAACCCAGTCGTTGATACCTTCGAAAAAGTAACCGGCGGCTTCGGTGAGTGTCACCTCGGTGGCACCGGCCGGAAGTGTGACTTCTGTAGCCGCGGCATAAGATGTGCCCTTGAGCACTTTTACTGCTCCGGGCTCTCCCCACTTCACAGTAGTGCTGAATTGGGCTTGGGCCGCGAACCCGCTCACCAATACCAGCAGAAGCGGTAGAAATGATAGGAATAGTTTTTTCATATTAAAAATGTTTATAGAATAATGATTTAGCTTCTTTATGTAAGAGCTTGTTTAAAAATGAAACTTAAAATGAATCACTCTCAAAATCATCAAATGCTTGCTGCGCAGCCATTTGTCAATTTTGTCCGTTCTACATATTTTAATTGTCAACGTCTTTGGCCGTCTTTTTGGTAAATTTCTGCAAATTCGTCAGTCGCGTAGCTCGCTACGCTCTATCCTCATTTCCAGAAATTTCCTCAAAAATACGACTTAAATCCGTTAACATTGATTTTTAAACAAGCTCTGAAGTTATGCCCCCTCGGCAGAGGGAGCATAACTTGTGTCAGTGAATGATTATCGTACGGCTACTTTCGCGCTTGCATTGGCTGTGCGGGCGATGTATATGCCGCGTGCCATGCCGCCGAGGTCTACGCTGTCGGTACCGGTGGCCACGAGCACACCCTGCACATTGTATACCTCAATATGGCCCGGAGCGCTGACGAGGCTGCCGTTTACTATGATGTCGTTGGCTCCGTCAGATACCACATCCTCTACTCCCGATGTCGCCAAGTCAAGCGGCAGGTTGTAATAGTGGGTGGTGGCGCCGATAGTAGAGCCTACTGTTCCGTAGGTTATCGACAGGCGGTTCTGCTTGCCATAGATAGGATAGATTGAAAGCAGGGCACCAGACTCGCACTCGCCCAAAAGCAGCAGGTCTTTGCCGACGGGGTTGTCTTTGTCAACAACTTGGGCAATGAGCAATTGCTCTTCGGTTGCCTTATCGGGATTTTCAGGAGTGGCGCGCTTGATCAGCATCATATATTCCTGCTTGTCGTCGCTGTGGAAGAAGTCTTTCTGCAAGGTCGGGCCATTGAGGAAGAGCGAGGCATAATTGACATTGTTGCCCATGTTGATGTTGTCGAAGTGGTCGAAGCTGCCGTCGCGGTTGAGCCATACCACTCGCATATAGTTGATGTCATGGATGTCATCGTAGCCCGGCTGGCGCATTTCTGCCACATACATGAATGATTTGCCGTCGGCGGTGGGGGTGCGGTCGAGATTGGCCATCATGTAGTCGGGATCGGAGTCTTCGTAGTCGTCAAGGCGCAGTCCGTAGTTGAGGCGGAGCTCTGTGGTGAATGTGCGCATGTTGAAGAAGTTGAAGTAGTAAGCTCCGTTTTCGTATGTGACGAATACCTCCATCGGGTCGAAGCCGTCGATGTCTGACAGACGGGTGTGGCTGTCGGAATTCTCGAAGAGCGAAGCGATGAGTTTGCCGTCGGAGTCGTAGGTGAAGAAGCTCAATATCTCGCTGTCGCTGCTGGCGATATAGTCGCGGCGGGTGATGATGAATTGAGCCTTGCCGTCAACGAAAGCCACGTCGTCGCGATAGCTGAATCCGCCGATACCGTAGTATGAGCAGAGCACATCGTCGTCAGTAACCTTGATAACCGGGATTTTGGTAGATTGGATAAGTTCAAACTCCTTGCCGGGCTCAGACTGCTGATAGAGCTCGATGACAAGGTTGTTGGGCTGACGCTGCGTCATGTCGTCCATGTTGGAGTAGAAAGGCTCGTAGACGGTGTTCTCGTAGTAGGGATACACGAGCACCGGCTTGTCGCCGTTGAGCATTGTCATGATCAGAGGGTCGTCCTGCTGGTTGCCGTTGCACTGATAGTAGACGCTTGTCTTGTCGAACAGGAGGGTAAATTCACCATTTTCGTCGACTGCTCCGTAAATCTTGGTGTCGACTTTGTTGCCAAGCTGATACTGCCAGAATTTCTCACGTTTTGCAAGAATCTCAGCCTTTTCTTCTTCGGTGAGCGACGACCATCCGTTGCCGTCGGGTACAACCATGGTGAAAGTGTCTTCCTCATCGATACCCGAGTCGTTGTGCTCATTCATGAATGTCATGAGCACATTCTCGCCGGACTCGTCTGAGGCGTCGAGCACGTCGCTGATAAGGCCGTTGATTACGCGGATCGGCTCATCATCGCCGCTTGCGTCCTTGGCGCCGTCGAACTGGTATACATACGAATACGAACGCAGGCCGTAGGGCTTCGGATTCACAACTATAGAAATCACTACTTCGTATGCATCGTCGCTGTTGAAATAATTCTTGGTGAGGATAGGCAGGAAGTCGACCTGACGCACCCTGAGCTCATCTTCTTTCAGTACGAAAGTGTCCTTTATTGTGCCTACGAGCTGCATGTCGCTGTCGTAGACGCTCAGTTCGAACGACTTGGGAAGTTCTTCGCTGTAAAACTCATAATTGATTGTCTCATACTCGATGTTGCCCTGATAGTACCAGAGCTCGCCGTCGGGGCCGTCGATATCGCCGAAGATATCTTTTACATCAAAGATATAGTCGGGGGCATATCCGCCGTCGGGAGTGGGAGCGGTGAGTGTGTTTGCAAACCTCGAGGGCTTGCCTTTTTCCATGCGGCTGACAGCATTGTCGATAGATTTCTGACGCTCACTTTTGAATACTTGTGAGGCTTCAGCCCGGGGTGCTAAGCGCACCGGCGTATAATGCTTATACGGTGCGGCGGCAGTTGCAATGCTTATCGAAAGCGCAGCTGCAGCCACGATTGGGGTAAAATGTTTCAAGACTGCTATATTTGATTGATTACTATTTAGATAATTGAGAGGTGCAGGAGGGATACTTTTTCCATTTGCAAAGTTAATGCTTTTATTTGAATCGGCAAGGCATTGCGTTTACATGATATCGGTAATTTATATTATAATTACCGCATTTAACACAACTTAACTCTATTGCGTCCGGGCGTAACTATTCAGCCAAAGAACCGATATGCCGGAATGGCTCGCCTTTATCAGACGA